>Ga0194137_10002589_pt1 | contig 10634 bp, 7 predicted proteins | sample TARM_MetaG_T3_14_FD_134025 | JGI IMG/M metagenome (GOLD analysis project Ga0194137, IMG submission 134025) | Freshwater microbial communities from Pennsylvania, USA, analyzing microbe dynamics in response to fracking - TARM_MetaG_T3_14 (version 2) | ecosystem: Environmental > Aquatic >...
GCTTCCTTGTGCCGCGAACCGTGGAAGATCACCAGGCTGGTGCCACCGGCGATGCCCGCACCCAGGCCTTCGGGGCCGGGCAAGGCCATGGTGCCCCACTGGTTTTTCAGCTTCTCCGGCGCACGCGCGCGGAACTCGCGGATGTTCCACGGGCCGGAAAAATAGAACGCGTAGTAACCGTTGAAGAACTCGTCCCAGACATTGGAGATCTGCGTCTCGGACAACTTGGGCGCCCAGCCCTTGTCGAAGGTTTCGGCATAGAAGGCCAGCGCCTTGCGGAAACCGGGCGACTGGAAATTGCCGCGGTTGTCATGCTCGCGCAGCAGCGGGTCGCCGGTCTGCAGCCCGAGCGAAAGCTGCTGCTCGAATTCGTTCAAGGGCATCAGCAACGCGTAGCGATCCGGACCGACGTGCGCCTTGATCTTCGCCATCGCCGCGCGCCATTCGTCCCAGGTGCGGATCGGCAGGCGCACGCCCGAGGCACGCAGGATGTCCTTGCGGTAATAAAGCAGGCGGGTATCCACGTACCACGGGATGCCGACCAGCTGGCCGTCGATCAGGTTGGTGTCCCAGATGCCGGGGAAATAATCGGCAGGCTCCACCACTTTCGAGGCATCCGCGTAGGGTTGCAGCGGCGTCAGCGTGCCCAGCAGCGCGAACTCGGGAATCCACGTGTTGCCCAGCTGGCATACGTCCGGCAGCGTGTCGCCGGCAAATGCGGTAAGCAGTTTCTCGTGCGCCGCAGTCCACGGGATCTGCTGCAGGTCCACGTGGATGCCCGGGTGGCTGCGCTCGAACTCGGGCAGAAACTGCCCCACCACTTCGGCTTCACGCCCCATCGCCCAGAACGTGAGCACCTGACGGGAGTCGGTGTCCTTCCGCGAGCATGCGGCCAGGGCGAACATCGCCAGCACGATCGCCAATCCGCCGGCGGCCCGGGACATGAAGTGCATCGTCACCCTCATTGCGGCTGGTTGCGCGGCGGCGCGGCCTGCTGCTGCGCATCGGCCGCAGCGGCGGCGGCGCGCGACTCGGACACGCCGATCTCGCGGGCAGCGGCGGCGCGCGGATCCGATTGCAGCGGCTCGCTCACCTCACCGGCAGGTGCCAGCCAGCCGCCCTTGAAACCGGCCCGTTCCAGCCCCTTGCGGATGTACGGACTCTTCTTCATCACGTTCCAGACGAACTCGTTGCGGTAGTTGGCGATCATCGTGAGGATCGGCCCTTGGTCGATGCCGATGTAATCGCTGGACACCCAGCCCTTGCCCGGCACGAGGCGGCCGGTCTTGAGCGGGATGTCGTAGTCGAAACTTGGATTGAACGAATCGAGGAATCCGTAGCTCGAATACAGATAGTCGCCGTAACGCTTGTACATCGTCTCGGTGGCCGCGATCACCACTTCCGGCGCAAACACGATCGAGGCCACTGCCGCGGTCGGCGCGAGCGTGCCATCGTCGAAGTTCTCGCGCAGGCCGGCTCCGCGCGACGAGTAATGGCGGAAATTGCGCTGGTCGCCGCGGTATTCCTGCGTGGTGTTCTGCGGGCCGTCGCTGGCCGTCAGGCCCCACACGTTTTCGCCGTAATCCTTCCATTCCATCGGATTGTCGATGGCGTATTCGCGCTGGGCCAGCACCGCGCGGCGGCTGTTGAGGAAGTAGTCGATGCCGCGCTCGCGCATGTACTGGTCCTGGATGTCGCGGAAGTCGATCCAGACATGGCTGTACTGGTGGCCGAACAAGGGGCCGAAGGAGAGGTATTCCTGACCTTGGTACACGCCCCAGTCGTTGGTGTAGGTGCGTGTCCATACCGTCCAGGCATCCGGGCTGACGGCATGCGTCGGCGAACCGAGCGCCAACACATACAGCATCATCGCCTCGTTGTAGCCCATCCAGTCATGGGTGATGAAGCCACTCTCGGGAAACCAGCCCATCGAGATCAGCGGCGGGCGCTGCTGCAGCCAGGTCCAGTCCACGCGCCGGTAGAGATCGTCGGCCAGCGCGCGGATTTCCTTTTCGCGCGGCTCGTCGCGGTCGTAATACTCGCGGGTGAACAGCACGCCCATCATCAACAGGGCGGTGTCCACGCTGGACAGCTCCACCCAGCTGTCGTAGCGCTCGCCCTTCTGCATGTCGAGGAAGTGGTAGTAGAAACCCTTGTAGCCGGCCTTGCCGGTGCGCTGAGGCCCTTGCGGCAGATCGTGCAGGGTTTTCAACGTGAGCAGGGTGCGGTCCACGGCCTGGGTACGGCTGACCCAGCCGTTCTCGATGCCGATCGGATAGGCGGTGAGCGCAAAGCCCACCGACGCCACGCTGGCGAACGGGCGCGAGGGGTAGCGGTCCGGTGTCAGGCCATTGCGCTCGTTGGTGGTGTCCCAGAAAAACTGGAACGTGCGCCGCTCGATGTCGGTGAACAAGGGCGGCAACTCGGGCTTTACCGGCTTGGGCGGCAATTGGGCTTCCACCAGGATCACCTTGCGCTCGACGGTCTTGGCTGGTTCGTTCTTCTGGCACGACGCGAATGCCAGCACCAGCATCGCGCCGGCCGCTGCCCATCCCGTTTTCCGCATCGCATTGGACTTCATGCACCCTCGCTGCACTGGAATCGCTTACAACCTCAAGCCAAAAATACAGGGCATGCGCCCTGCTCCTCCACCGCCCCATCGCCCCGTCCCTCCAACTCGGAGGGACGGGACGATGGTAGTACCGAACCGGTGTCCGGGTCAGCCCGTCATCAGAACTTGAAGCCGACCTCGACCTTGACCTGCCGCGGCAGGCCGGTGATCTCCCCGGTCTCGTTGTAGCTGGCGATCAGCTTGCCGTCGCGCGTGGTGTAGTTCAGCGTCGAGAAGTTCTCGAAATTGAACACGTTCAGGATGTCCAGACGGGCATACAGTTTGGTGTCGCCGGCCAGCGCGAACTCCTTGGTGGCCTGCAGGTCGACCGAGCGGTAGCCCCACACCTTGCCGCCAAGCAGGAAGCGGCCGTTGCCGCCCGGCGTGGCGCCGGTCGGGATGCAACCGGGCTGATTGCCGCTGGTAGCCGTGCCGCACAGGAAGTCATTGCCCGACACAGGCGTGGACAGCGTCAACTTGCCGCCGAAGGTGATGCCCCAGAACCCGTCGTACGAGCCGGTGACCACCAGTCGATGGCGCGGTGCGGCATTGGACTTGATGAACGGATAATCGCCGATGGTGGCCGCATCAAACGAATAATGCTCGTTGATGTCGCGGTTCTGACGGGCGCTGGTCCACGTATACGCTATCGAAGAAGCCCAGCCGGACTCCTTGGTGTAAGGCTTCTGCGCAGACAGAAGCACCTGCGTGGTCCGGGTCTCGATGCCGTTGTTGCCGACGATCAACACACCGAAGCCGTCCATGTTGTTGCCCCACGGCTGGCCGTTGCTCTTCCAGAAACTCCCGTCCGGATAGCGGTTGCCCAGCGTGAACGCGAAACCGTCATAACTGAGCACGCGAGAGATGGTCGCATCGGTCAGCCAGTCACCGACCTGGTTGGACATACCGATGCTGAACTGGTCCGAATACGGCGTCTTCAGCTTGTTGTTGAGCATGTCCACCTCGACGCCGGCATTGCTGCTGGCGCCGACCAGCGACTGCAGTGCAGCCAATCCGCCGGTCAGGTACGACGGATCCCAGTCGTAGCATGGGGCAGCATCCCGGTAGCATTGCCCGGAGGTCGGATCGCGGAAGTTGACCGTCAGCTGCGGCAGCGCGGACTTGGTCGTTTCCAACTGCATGTAGTCGAACAAATCGCGGTCGTACGCACGGCCGATACCGCCGTGGATCACGTGCATCTCGTCGGCGTTGACGTCGTAGGAGAAGCCCAGGCGCGGCTGCCAGGCATCCTTGAACGCATGGCGGTTGTGGCCGGTGGAAATGTAATCCTTCACATTGATGCCACCGAGCGCCAGCGTCTGTGCGTAGGTCTGCCCGGACGGACCGTTAGGATCCTGTGCGTACAGCGCATCGACCACGTTCTGAGGGGTCACGAAATCCAGATAGGCCGGATTCTTTTCGTAGTCCCAGCGCACGCCGACGTTCAGCATGAGGTGGTCGTTGACCTGCCAGTCATCCTGGATGTACACGCCGATCTGCTTGGCGCTGCTCTTGACGCGCGGTGACAGGCTGCCGATGCCGTTCACCGGCTTGGTGAAGAACGCTTTGTATGGGGTGTCGCTGGGGAAGTCGGCATTGTCCAGCGTGTAGTAGTACTGAGGGTTGATGTCGAGCGCATCGGCTGCCTCGAGATCCACTGCCTTGTACTTCACGCCCATCTTGACGGTGTGATCGCCATGCCAGCTGAAGCTGTTGAGGGTGAGGTTGTCCTCGATCGACCAGCCCTTCTGGCCCTTGGTCTGTGCCGACAGCGGCGAGGCGCCGCCGACCTGAATCACGGTCGGGTCCTGATCGCCGTTCGGGGTGGTGTACACGTAGCCGTTGCCATAGGTTCGCGGCAACGGGTTGTTGTACGAATCCTCGTGGGTCAGCAGCACCTCGTTGTACCAGCTGTACGCACTGTGGTTCCAGCGCAGCGCATAGCGCTTGTCATAGTTGTCGGTGGTCGTGCCGCTGGACGGCGCGGTACTGCCGCTGAAACCGTCCTGAGTCTCGTCGCGGTCCTGGTAGGACAGCTCGAAACGGTCCGCATCGGTCGGTTCCCAGTCGATCTTGCCGAAGAACAGATCCTGTTTGAACGCCTGGCTGGCCGGGCCAAGCTGGGCGGCCGCATTGGCCGGCAGGCTGGACACCGCACCGGTGGCGGCGCCATCCGGCACGATGGTGACCGGCAGGTCGAAGCGCTTGGCTTCATAGGTCACGAAGAAATGCAGCTTGTCCTGAATGATCGGCCCACCGAGGGCAAAGCCGTATTCCTTCTCCGCCGAAGACGTCTTGTCCTCGCCCGGCTGCTTTTCGGCCGGGGTGCGGGCACGCATGTCCTCGTCGGTATAGCGATAGAACGCTTCGCCGTGGAAATCGTTGGTGCCGGACTTGGTGGCAGCGGTCACCGCTGCGCTGGAAATCTGGCCGTATTCGGCCTTGTAATTCGAGGTAATGACCTTGTATTCGCCGATCGCCAGCTGCGGGAACGGGTTGCCCGCACTGCCGAATTGGCCGGCGACGCCCCCCTCCTTCACGTAGCTCTTCTGGCCCACGCCGTCGATGTAGACGTTGGTGGAGCTGCTGTTCTGCGCACCGCCACGCAGTGAGGTATGGCCCTGCGCGTCACGGGTGAAGATCATGCCGGGCACCGCGTCGGCAAACTCCAGGAAGTTGCGAGACATCTGCGGCACGGTCTGAATCTGCTGCAACGACACGGTCTTGGCAATTTCCGAGGTACGCACTTCCTGCAAAACCGGGGCCGTCACGTTGACCGCATCAAGCGTGGTGGCCGGGCCGGAGGCCGCCTGCTTGCCTCCCAGATCAAGCGTCGCGGTGGATGCGACCGTGAGCGTCACCGTCAGCGAGTTGCCGTTGGCCTGCACCGTGTAGGTGCCAGGCTCCAGGCCGACCAGGGTGTAGCTGCCATCCGTGCCGGTCTGGGTGCGACGCACCGAACCGGTCGCCACGTTGGTGGCCGTCACCTCGGTGCCTGCAGAGGCCGAAACCACTTGGCCGCGCAGCGTGGCGTTGGCCGACTGCGCGCCCGCATCGGCCATGGCGCCCAATGCGAGGCAGCTGATCAGCGCGCAACTCAGCAGTTTGCGTGCGGGACGATGGCCGGTCTGGCCTGCATGCGTGCGATTCATCACATTCCCCTCCCAGGGTGATTGCTTGGAATTCATCTTGCGGGTACTCGGGTGGTGTCGTCGGCCGGAGTTCGGCCGTCGGAAAGCGGTATTGAAGATGGCGGCCCGGCGGACCGGGTCAGGAAGCGGGCGGGCGGTCGTTGCGACTGGAGGCCCGGACGATGAGCTCGGGCGTGGTGCTGCGACGCTCGCCCTCGCCCGATTCGGTTTCGATCTGGCGGAGCAGGCGGCGCATGGCCTGTTCCCCGAGTTCGGCGATATTGACCCGCATCGTCGTCAACGGCGGGTCAACGAGGCGCGCCAGCGGAATATCGTCGAAACCGGCCAGCGCGATGTCACCGGGCACATGCTTGCCGGCCTGGTTGAACGCGAACAGGCACCCCAGCGCCATCATGTCGTTGGCGGCGAACACCGCATCGGGCAGTGCCCCGGAAGCCAGCAACTGCTGGCCGGCGCGGAAACCCGAGGCTTCGGTGAAATCGCCTTCCAGCTCGCGACCGCGCACGCCAACGGCGGCATGCCGGGCGATCACCTCGCGGAAACCGCGCAGGCGCTCGCGGGCGTCGTAATTGGCGTCCGGCCCGCAGATGAAGGCGATGTCCCGGTGTCCGGCTTTGACCAGGTGCTCGGCCATGACGACCGCGCCTGCATGGTTGTCGATGTTCAGCACCGAATACGGCTCGGACTCGTCCAGCCGCGTGTTGATCAGCACCGTCGGCAGCAGCGGCGGCAGATGGTCGGCAAGAAAGCCCGGCTGTTCGGCATAGGGCGACAGCACCAGCAAGCCGTCGACGCGGCCACGCATCGAGCGCAGCGCGCGCCCCTGCTCGGCCTGGGCGCCGTGATAGCTGGACACCAGCAGGTGCCAATCCTGAGCGCGGGCCGCGATCTCGATGCCGCGGATCAATTCCGAGAAAAACTCGCCGTGCAGTTCCGGCAACACCACGCCGATGGTCTGCGTGCTGCGGCTGCTCAGGCTGCGCGCGGCCGCATGCGGCGTATAGCGCAGGCGCTCGGCCGTGGCCACGACGTGGCGGCGAACGGCTTCGGCCACGTTCTCGTGCCCGTTGAGGGCACGAGACACGGTGGCCACCGACACCTTGGCCTCGCGCGCCACATCCTTGATGGTGACACCTGACTTCCTCATTCGCCCGCACTCCCCGGCAGCGAATTGAATCGACGCGAACTGTAAACGCTTCCAAACCGCCCCGTAACCCCTACTTTCGGGGGAGAAACCATCCCTTCGCAATCAATGGATTGACGGAAGAAACGCAGCGTGGTCACAAAATGAATGGCTCGCAAATTGGCGCGCATCATACGCCGTTCATGACATGGCGTGACCGTCGCATGTCATGTCGGCGACATCGTTCAGATTTCGTAAATCCGTGTTCTCAGGCCTTCGGAACTTCGGCCTGTATGGCCAGCGCGTGGATGTCGGTCTCCATCAGGCCGCCCAGCGCCGCATAGACGGCGCGATGCCGGGCAAGCGGGGACTTGCCGGCAAATTCGACGCTGACGATCTTCACGCTGAAATGCCCGCGTCCATCGCGGGCACCGGCATGCCCGGCATGTCGATGACTGTCGTCCGTCACTTCGAGCAAGACCGGATGAAATGCATCCTCCAGCAGGGTGCGGATGCGTTCGAGACGTTCTGCCGGCGTCATGGCAAGGTCTTGCGGAAAGGCCGCACCTCCACCCGCACGTAGACGCCGGCCGCCATGTAAGGGTCGGCTCCGGCCCAACCGCGCGCCGCTTCGAGCGACTCGAAATCGGCGATGACGATGCTGCCGCTGAAACCGGCGGAGCCTGGATCTTCCGCATCGATGGCCGGGCACGGCCCTGCCACGAGCAGCCGGCCGGCTTCATCCAGCGCCTTCAATCGGGCCAGGTGCGACGCGCGCGCCTCCATGCGACGGGCCAGCACGTCTTCTCCGTCATATCCTTCGATCGCATACCACATGCTCGGTTCCTGTCCTGTCCTGTTCTGCGGGGCGGACATGATGCCTTGTCAGGCCCGTGGCCGGAGACTGGACACGGCACCGCACGAACGCGTAACCTAGAGCCTAATCGCCCGCGGCCGGAAACGGCGGCCCGTCGGCAGGATCCCGGCACGCTCCCGAGCACCGCTTCCGCACCCGATGGCCGATTCGCCGTCCCAGTCCCGCCGCTTCAGACGATCTTTCCCGCTGTTGACCGCGCGCCCCACCGCTGCGGTTGCCTGAATGCATGTCGCGTCCCGCGCAACGGTGCCCCTTGGCCCGCCAGCGTTGGCGCATGCACGCAGGTCGGCGGCACAGGCCACCCGAGTCGTTCCGGCACCACGGCTTCACCTGATGACAGCAGAACCCGCGCTGGACTTGTCCGCGCCGTCAACGCCGCAGAACCCGCAGCAGCAGGAAATGCCGCTGGCGGTGGTGCATGGGCAGCCGGTGCTGCAGATCCCGCAGGATCTGTACATTCCGCCCGATGCGCTGGAAGTCATCCTGGACGCCTTCGAAGGCCCGCTGGACCTGCTGCTGTACCTGATCCGCCGGCAGAACCTGGACATCCTGGACATCCCCGTCGCCGAGATCACTCGGCAATACGTGGACTACATCAACGTGATGCAGGAGCTGCGCTTCGAACTGGCCGCCGAGTATCTGGTGATGGCCGCGATCCTGGCCGAGATCAAGTCGCGGATGCTGCTGCCGCGGCCGCCGAGCGAGGAAGGCGAGGAAGCCGACCCGCGCGCCGAACTGGTCCGCCGGCTGCAGGAGTACGAACGTTTCAAGCAGGCCGCCGAGGACATCGACGAGCTGCCCCGCCAGGGCCGCGACACCACCGTGGCGCTGGCCCACGTCCCGGACCGCTCGACCGTGCGCCTGCCGCCACCGGTGGAGTTGAAGGAAATGCTGCTGGCGCTGCACGACGTGCTCAAGCGCGCCGAGCTGTTCAGCGGCCATGCGGTGCGGCGCGAAGCACTCAGCGTGCGCCAGCGCATGGGCGAGGTGCTGACCCGGCTGGAAGATGGCAGCTTCCACCGGTTCGAGTCCCTGTTCGGCGCCGAGGAAGGCAAACTCGGCGTACTGGTCACTTTTCTTGCCATGCTGGAACTGGCCAAGGAACAACTGCTCGACATCGTCCAGGAACCGGCCGCGGATGCGACGCCGGGCGAAAAACCCGCCCTCGCCCCGATCTACGTCAAGTCGCTGGCACTGGGCAACACCAATGCGCCGCTGCAGTTTTCCAGCGAATTCGACGACAGCGACGCCCACTGACCCCTACTGCAGACGCGATGGAACCAAGCCCCGACAACCTGCCCGTCACCCGCATCGTCGAAGCGGCGCTGCTGGCCTCGCACCAGCCGCTGACGCTGGCCCAGTTGCAGGGCGTGTTCCCCGAGGAACAACCCGCTCCGCCCGGCAGCATCGAGCGCGCGCTCGAAACGTTGCGCGAAGGCTGCGCCGAACGCGGTGTGGAACTGGTCGAAGTGGCCTCCGGCTTCCGCTTCCAGGTCAAGCAGGACGTGCATGCCTGGGTGTCGCGGCTGTGGACCGACCGCAAGACCCGCTACACCCGCGCCACGCTGGAAACGCTGGCCCTGATCGCCTACCGCCAGCCGATCACCCGCGGCGAGATCGAGCAGGTGCGCGGCGTGACGGTCAGCAGCAACATCATCCAGGCACTGGAAGAACGCGAGTGGATCCGCGTGGTCGGTCATCGCGATGTACCCGGGCGGCCGGCGCTGTACGGCACCACGCGCGGCTTCCTCGACTACTTCTGCCTGAAGAGCCTGGACCAGCTGCCGCCGTTGTCCGAACTGCGCGACATCGGCGAGCTGGAACCGCAGCTGCCGCTGGACCCGGACATGCCCGCATCGGCTTCGGCCGCCCTGCCCGGCCATGACGCCGCGCCCGATGACGATCAGGCCGAATCGGACGCCACCGCAACACCCCCATCCCCTGCCGCTGGCGAGCTTGCCGCGGTGCAAGCACAGATTTCCGTTTCCAACGAACTTCCCACCGAACCACGTGCCGTCGAAGAAAACGCCGGCCGGAGCCCTTCCGATGAGTGATACCCCCCGCAAGCTGTCGCTGAACAAGCTCTCCCTCAAGCGCGACGCCTCTCCCGAACACCCCAAGCTGGAAGAACGCCTGCACAAAGTGCTGGCGCAGGCCGGCCTCGGCTCGCGCCGCGCGCTGGAGCAGCGCATCGCCGACGGGCTGGTGAAGGTCAACGGCGAAACCGCCAAGACCGGCATGTCGGTCAGCGGCGGCGACCGCATCGAACTGGACGGCAAGGTGTTCGTCGCCAGCGCGCTCAGCGAGCCCTCGCGCGTGCTGATCTACAACAAGCCCGAAGGCGAAGTGACCACCCGCGACGACCCCGAAGGCCGCCCGACCGTGTTCGAGTCGCTGCCGGCCCTGAAGGGCGCGCGCTGGATCGCCATCGGCCGGCTGGACATCAACACCACCGGCCTGCTGCTGCTGACCACCGACGGCGAACTGGCCAATGCGCTGATGCACCCGTCCTACGAGGTCGCGCGCGAATACGTGGTCCGGGTGCGCGCGCCGGAAGGCCAGGAGCACGTGCCCGATGCCATCGTCGACCGCCTCGCGCGCGGCGTGGCGCTGGACGACGGCCCGGCCAAGTTCGACGAGATCGAGAAGATCGGCGGCACCGATTCGCACGACTGGTACCGCGTGGTGGTCAAGGAAGGCCGCAACCGCGAAGTGCGTCGGCTGTGGGAATCGCAGGGCTGCCAGGTCAGCCGCCTCAAGCGCACCCGCTACGGCGACATCGCCCTGCCGCGCAGCAATTCGCGCGGCCACTCAGTGGAGCTGCCGGACGTGCAGGTCGAAGCCCTGCGCAAGCAGCTGCAACTCGAGGAA
>Ga0194137_10002590_pt1 | contig 10633 bp, 10 predicted proteins | sample TARM_MetaG_T3_14_FD_134025 | JGI IMG/M metagenome (GOLD analysis project Ga0194137, IMG submission 134025) | Freshwater microbial communities from Pennsylvania, USA, analyzing microbe dynamics in response to fracking - TARM_MetaG_T3_14 (version 2) | ecosystem: Environmental > Aquatic >...
CACCCGAGCGACCTCGCCGACCACCGCTGCCTGATCCTCTTGCGCAACGGCGAGCCCGTCACGCGCTGGCAACTCACGCACGCCAGCGGCCCCGCCCCGATCGACGTGCGCGGCGGTTTCCAATGCGACGACGGCGCCGTGGTGCGCGACTGGGCCGTCGCCGGGCGTGGCCTGGCATTCAAATCGTGGTTGGATGTCGCGCAAGACGTGTGCGCCGGCCGTCTGGAGGTGGCACTGCCGGCATGGAGCCATGCCCCCACGCCGCTGCAGCTCGTCGCCCTTGCGCGTCGCCATCGACCGGCGCGACTGACGGCGTGTGCGGATTTTCTCGCCGCCCGCTTTGCGGAGTTCAGCGCGCGTTACCCGTTCCCGTCCGCACAAGCGGCAGCAGCTTCGCAAAAGCCGGCCAAGGCGGTCAAGCCGACCAAAACCAAGCCGGCCGTCGCCGCAAACACGTAGGTGTCCTTAATGGTTGTTGCGGCGGCGGACCACCCACCATGCAACGATCACGGTAAACGCCGCCACCAGCCCCACCATCAGCCAGAAGCCGTGGTGGTTGTCGGCCAGCGGCACGCCACCCACGTTCATGCCGAAGAGCCCTGCGACGATGTTGATGGGCAGTGCCAGCACGGTCACCAGCGTCAGCGTGAACAGCGTCCTGTTGTTCTGCTCGTCCAGGCGCGCAATCACCTCTTCCTGTAGCAGCTTGATGCGTTCGATCAGACCGCTCATGTCGCGCAAGACGACGGAAAACTCCTCGGTCGACTCACGCAATTGCTGCACATCTTCCGGATGCAGCCACGCCGGCGGTCGCGCCAGCAAGCGAAAGACCGAACCGGGCTCGGGTGCCAGCATGCGCTGAAGCCGCACCAGCACGCGGCGCGTCCCCGCAAGCTCCTGGCGCTCTGACGTGATCTTCGACGCAAGAAAACGGTCTTCGATGCGGTCGATATCGATGCCCGTCGTGCGGACGATCTGCGTCATCAAATCTGCCTGATCGCACATCAAATGGCCCAGCAGATCGGCTGGCGAGCGGAACGTCTCACCGCTGCGAACGCACTCGCGCAGCCGGTCGACCGAATGCAATGGCTTGCGGCGTAACGTCACCAGCAGGCGCCGGTGTGCGTACACCCACTGCGTTGCCACCTGCGTGGGCGTGCGCTCGAAATCGAAGATCACGTCATTGAAGACAGCGACGAGCGCGCCGTCCTGCTGCTCGATGCGCGTGGAATGGGCCTCCTCGCCCAGCAACTCGATGAATGGCTCGGGCAGCTCGAGATGGCTTTGCAGCCAGCGCAGGCACCCCGCCCGCGATAGGTTGAAATGCAGCCAGATGAAGACGTCCTGGGCACCCTCGCCTTCTACATGCTTGAAAGCATCCGCGATCTCGGACGAATCCAGCGCAACCCCCGGCTTGCCCGGTTCGAAACGAAAACCGCAGATGAAGCCGGTGTTGTCGGATTGGAAGCTGATCGCGGACGCAGTCGCAGTCATACATCGGAAGAGAAGACGGTTTGCCGGGAAGCGCAGCCGCCGGACAGTCGAATGGCAAATGCCATCAATCTGTCACAAACCGGCGTGGTTACGCCATCTGCGCTGCGCAGCCCCGATGATTGCGTCCGCCCCGGCGTTCGTCAACGCCCGTCTGCGAATGCCGCCACGGTGTCGTCCAGGGCCACCTCTGCCATCGCGGCGAACACGTGGTCGCGCAGCCAGCGGCTGGCGGCATCTTGGTCGCTGTTCGTGTGCCAGTACAGGTACAGCTCAAGCGGCTGCACGTTGAACGGCAGCGGCAACATCACGTTGCCATACGGCTCGTTGGCGATACGCGCGTAGCGGATCGGCAACGTCGCAAGCAGGTCGGTACAGCTCACCACGCGGCAGGCTGCCGGGTAATGCTGACAACGCAGCCGCACGCGCCGCTCGTGCCCGAGGCGGCGCAGCTCCACATCCTCCAGCCCCGCCCCGCGGCGTCGGGACGATACGTGCACGTGTTCGCATGCGAGGTAGCGCTCCAGTGTCAGGGGGTCATTTGCAATGGGATGGCCGGGGCGCGCCAGCACCACCATCGGGTCGGTCAGCAAGGGCGCGTGCCGGATGGCCGGAGATGCCGGCAGCAGAATGTCCGCCGCCGCATCGATGGTGCCGGCCAGCAGCTCGGTTTCAAGCTGCCGGCGGTCTCCGCGCACGGTCGTCACGTCGATGCGCGGTGCCTCCTTGGCAATGGCGGCCATGAGCGGCGGCAGCAGCGTGGCTTCCAGCGCATCGCGCATCGACAGCGTGAAGCGGCGCTCACTCGTGGCCGGGTCGAACCGCGTGCCCTCGCGCAACGTGCGTTCGAAGCCCTGCAGCGCGGAGCGCACCTCGGCGATGAGCGTGCGCGCCAGGGGCGTCGGCACCATGCCTTGCCCGCGCCGCTCGAACAATGGATCGTCAAACAACTCGCGCAGACGCCCGAGCGCGTGACTCACCGCCGGCTGCGTCAGGTTGAGCGTGCGGGCAGCCGCGGTAATCCCGCCTTCCGTATAGATGGCGTCGAAGACGACGAACAGGTTCAGGTCGACGCGCGATATATGCATGACATTGATGGACCGCAATCCACGAAATTCATTTCTCTTATTGTAGGCGAAGGCCTATTCTGCGGACACCACTTGGGAGTTGCGCCACGCGCCATGACCACATCCCCCGATCTCGCCGTTCCCCCGGGCTTTGTTCTGCTGACCAAGCCGAGCCCTTTCCTGACGATGCTGGGGCCGGTGTATGCCAAGGGAATGGGCGCGTCGATGGTGATGGGTTTTCACGTGCAGCATCACCACCTGAATCGACGCGGCATCCTGCATGGCGGCGTGGTGGCATCGCTGGCCGATGCGGCGCTCGGTTATTGCCTGGCTGAGCCTGGCGAAGGCACCGGCGGCGCGCTAGCCATGTCGACCGCAAGCCTGACGGTGGATTTCATCGCCTCTGCCGGAGAAGGCGACTGGATCGAGATCACCCCGGAAGGATTGCGCACGGGCAGCAAGCTGGCCTTTGCACAGGCGCTCTTTCATCGCGGCGACCGGCTGATTGCGCGCGCGAGTGCCGTATTTGCAGTGCTCGGCGGACATGTTTAATGCATGGGGCCGAGCCCGTCTGCACTGATTTGATGGTTGCCCGTTCGGGGCGCTTGTTCGATGTACTGAGGAGACACCATGAATTTCGATTACACGCCCAAGGTCAAGGACATGCAGGCACGCCTGCTCGCATTCTTCGACCAGCACATCTACCCGAACGAGCACCGCTTCCACGAAGAAATCGAAGCCAATCGCCGTGCCGGCAACGCGTGGATCCCGACCAAGGTGATCGAAGAACTCAAGCCGCTGGCACGCAAGGCCGGGCTGTGGAACCTGTTCCTGCCGCGTTCGCCGCGCGCACCCGAAGGGCTGTCGAACCTCGAATACGCGCCGCTGTGCGAGATCATGGGCCGCGTGCCCTGGGCGCCGGAAGTGTTCAACTGTTCCGCGCCCGACACCGGCAACATGGAGACGCTGGAGCGCTACGCGTCCGAAGAACTGAAAGACCGCTGGCTCGAACCGCTGCTGCGCGGTGAAATCCGCTCAGCCTTCCTGATGACCGAACCGGCCGTGGCGTCGTCGGACGCCACCAACATCGAATGCCGCATCGAGCGCCAGGGCGACGAATACGTCATCAACGGCCGCAAGTGGTGGTCGTCGGGCGCTGGCGACCCGCGCTGCGCCGTCTACATCGTCATGGGCAAGACCAACCCGGATGCCGGCCGCCACGAACAGCAATCGATGATCGTGGTGCCGGCCAACGCGCCGGGCATCACCGTCATGCGCCCGCTGTCGGTGTTTGGTTACGACGATGCGCCGCACGGCCACATGGAAGTCGACCTCAAAGACGTGCGCGTGCCGGTGGGCAACATCCTGCTCGGTGAAGGCCGCGGTTTCGAGATCGCGCAGGGCCGCCTCGGCCCGGGCCGCATCCACCACTGCATGCGCAGCATCGGCGTGGCCGAGCGCGCGTTGGAGCTGATGTGCAAGCGTCTGTCGTCGCGCATCGCATTCGACAAGGCCATCGCACAGCACAGCGTCTGGCACGAACGCATTGCCGAAGCGCGCTGCATGATCGAGCAGGCCCGTCTGCTGACGCTCAAGGCCGCGTACATGATGGACACCGTCGGCAACAAGGTCGCCAAGGCCGAAATCGCGATGATCAAGGTCGTGGCCCCGAACATCGCCTGCCAGATCGTCGACTGGGCGATCCAGGCACACGGCGGCGGCGGCGTGTCGGGGGATTTCCCGCTGGCGTCGGCCTATGCGCACCAACGCACGCTGCGCCTGGCCGATGGCCCGGACGAAGTGCACCGCGCGGCCATCGCCAAGCTGGAACTGGCCAAGCATCTGCACCTGAAAGACGTGGTCGACATGCCGGTCACACGCGGCGCCTGACCTGACGCACGGCTGTACCGTTCACTCCTTAACCCCGCCTTGAGCGGGGATTTTTTTCGCCTCGGCCCGGAGTCTGCGCGTTTCTCGGTTCTGTGCTGGAATGGAACACTTTGCAGGCTGCTGGTGGCCTGCACCTCTCTTCCCGGCCAGAAGCCAAGGAGCCAACTCGATGATCGACGTCTATAGCTGGGCCACGCCCAACGGGCACAAAGTGCACATCATGCTGGAAGAATGCGAGCTGCCTTACCGCGTTCACGGCATCAACATCGGCGCCGGCGACCAGTTCAAACCCGACTTCCTCAAGATCAGCCCCAACAACAAGATCCCAGCCATCGTCGATCAGGATGGCCCCGACGGCGAACCGATCTCGCTGTTCGAATCGGGCGCGATCCTGCTGTACCTCGCAGGCAAGACCGGCAAGTTCCTGCCCGACGACGTGCGCGGTAAGTACGAAGTGCTGCAGTGGCTGATGTTCCAGATGGGCGGCGTCGGCCCGATGCTCGGCCAGGCGCACCACTTCCGTATCTACGCGCCTGAGAAGATCGAGTACGCAGTCAACCGTTATACGAACGAGGCAAAGCGTCTGTACGGCGTGATCGACAAGCGCCTGGGCGAATCGAAATTCCTCGGCGGCCCGGATTACTCTATCGCCGACATTGCGACGTGGCCCTGGCTGCGCAGCTGGAAGAATCAGGGAATCGAGCTGTCGGATTTCCCGAAGCTGCAGCGCTGGTTCGAAGCCATTGAAGAACGGCCCGCCGTGCAGCGCGCGGTAAAGGTGCTGGCCAAGGAGCGGCCCGCCGTGCAGGACGACAAGGCGAAGGAAATCCTCTTCGGCGCGACGCAGTACGCGCGGCGCTGATTCCGCGTCTTCGCATCGAAAGACAGGCTGCGTGATGCGGCCTGTTTTTTTTGAAAGTCTCCAATGCGGGGCGCGGGCGAGCGGCCTACACTGGCTCCACTCCATTCACGCGATCCCACACAAGCGCTATGGCAGCCTCACTCAAAATGGGCCTCGCGGCTGCGGTGTCCATCGCGGTTTATCTCGGCCTTGCCGCGCTCGGTTGGGGTGGTGTGGGCGCATTCCTGGCCCATCCCGCACGCGTCGTGCTTGTGGTGATCACGGTGTTGCTGGCCATCGCCGCCTTGCTTGCCGGCGGCAACCTGAGCCCCGGAGAACGCGAAGACCGAACCAACCGCTGGGTGCTGCCGGTGTTTGGCGTGATCGGCTTCGCCAGTGCATGGCTGCCGGCGTATACAGACCGGCTCGACCTCTGGTGCATCGATGGCGATGCCGTACGTTGGCTGGGCGTCGTGCTCTACGCCGCAGGCGGCGCGTTGCGTGTGTGGCCGGTGTATGTGCTGGGCAATCGATTCAGCGGACTGGTCGCGATCCAGCCCGGCCATACGCTTGTGACCGGCGGCATCTACCAATACGTGCGCAACCCGAGCTACCTGGGGTTGCTGATCGGCACGCTGGGTTGGGGACTGACGTTCCGGGCACTGGCCGGTGTGGTGCTGACGCTCTTGCTGATTCCACCATTGGTGGCGCGCATGCGTGCAGAAGAAGCCCTCCTGCAATCACAGTTCGGTGCGGAGTACGACGCCTACCGCGCCCGGACGTGGCGCCTCATTCCCGGCCTCTATTGATGCCGCTCATCATCATGCTGGCGATCCTTGTCGCGCGATTGCATGCGTCCGAGTGGCGCGGACGCTCCGACGCTACCTGACAGAAGTCACCTGATCGCCAGACCGGGGCAACGCAAAGCACTGCACGTCCGGCGCGGTGTAGACAGTCGGATACGGCGACCGGGGCCCCGTCTGCATCCGCAGCGGCTGTGTCGCCAATACTTCGGCCTCGTTACGCTCCCGCACCGTCAACGGCTCCGGCGGCGGACTCGGCAGGTGCACCGGTTGATTCACCGCACACCGCACGGGCTTCCCATCCGCCAGCCGTACATCCATCGTGTAGTACGGCCCGACGATGGTCGGCGCACACGCGGCTGCGCCCACGGCCACCGTGATCAGCACCACAGAATGCAGCGTCTTCATCACCCACCTCCGCAACGCATGCGTGAGTGTTTTCGACTGAGCGCGACACCCACAAGTGCCGCAGTTTCAGGCAGCCGCCGTCAGCATCCCCTGTTTCTCAATAAAACGGATCACTTCATCCAACCCGCCCTGCGCCCGCAGGTTACACATCACGAACGGCCGATCGCCGCGCATCTTGCGGGTGTCGCTTTCCATCACCTCCAGCGACGCGCCGACGTACGGCGCCAGGTCCGTCTTGTTGATGATCAGCAGGTCCGACTTGGTGATGCCGGGGCCGCCCTTGCGCGGGATCTTCTCCCCGCCCGCCACGTCGATCACGTAGATGGTCAGGTCCGACAGCTCGGGGCTGAACGTCGCTGCGAGGTTATCACCGCCCGACTCGATAAAGACCACATCCGCATCCGGAAACTTCGAGAGCATGCGATCCACCGCTTCGAGGTTGATCGACGCATCTTCACGGATGGCCGTGTGCGGGCAGCCGCCCGTTTCGACACCCATGATCCGTTCGGCTGGCAGCGCGCCGGAGATGGTCAGCAGGCGCTGATCTTCCTTCGTGTAGATGTCGTTGGTGATCGCCACGAGGTCGTAGCGCTCGCGCATGGCCTTGCAGAGCATTTCGAGCAGCGTGGTCTTGCCGGAGCCCACCGGGCCGCCCACGCCAACGCGCAGGGCAGGAAGTTTCTTGGTTCGCATGATGATCAGGTTCAGGATCGAAAGAGTCGTGAATATTGCGTTTCATGCCGGGCGGACAACACGCCCAGCCCCGGTGAAAACGTAGACAGTTCGGGCGGATGAGATGCCGCACGACGCGTGGCCTCTTCCACCGCACGCGCCACCGCTGCGTGCAGGCCAAAGAGAATCCGTTGCCCCGCAGCCTGCCCGAGCGGAACGGCCTTGACTGCCGCCGCCATCTGGTTCTCCACCCAGGCAAAGCAGTACGCCGTCACGCCATCGCGCGGGTCGACATTCAGCGCGGCAGCGGCGGCGGCAAAGGCCGTCGGAAACGTCACGAAAGCGCGCGCAGCCAATGCGCTGCGCAGTGCGGCATCGCCCCATTCCAACTGCTGGATAAGGCGATTGAGCGACCAGCCCATCTGAGACGTTTCGAGCCGCAGCTCGCGCGTCTCGCGGGTGGCGAGAAACCACGCATCGCGCTCGGCCACGGCATCGAAGCGGCCCGCCTGCCAGTCGGCAAACTGCAGCAGCCACAGCGGTGCCTCGCAGGCGGCCAGCACGTCGAGGCCCTCGGCAATCCACGCCGCAGCCGACGCCTCATCGGCCACGTGCCGAACGTCCACCGCCGCTTCCAGCCCCTGCGAATAGCTGAATGCGCCCATCGGCAGCGCCGGGGACGCGAGATGCAGCAAGGCGGTGAGCTGCGCCGCGTTAGTCATGGTGATGGTGGTGATGGCCGCAGCCGGGCCCGTGGACATGGCCGTGGTCGTGGCTATGCGAGTGACCATGGTCGTGGTCATGCGCGTGACTGTGACCATGATCGTGCCCGTGGTGCTCGTGATACAGCGCCTGCGCGGCCGCGTAGTCCTCTTCGAACGTCGCATCGTGGCCGTGACGATGGCCGCCGCCATAGGCGCCCGCCTCCGGCTCGAACGGCGCCTCTACATGCGCGACGGTCACGCCCAGGAGTACGAGCATGTCTTCGAGCACTGGATCGGCTTCGAGCTGCAGCGCATCGGCGCTGACCTGCACGGGTGTGTGGCGATTGCCGAGGTGGTAGGCAGCACGCATCAAGGCGAGGCGGTTGTCGCTCGTCACACGCAGGACGTGCTCCGGTGCGGCCTGTACTTCAACCAGCGTGCCGTCTTCAGCGACCAGCACATCACCGCCGCGCATGACGGTGCCGCGCGGCAGCACGACGGCCACGTCACGGCCATCGTCGAGGGTGGCGCGCAGGCGGCTGCGGCTGCGCTCCAGGAATGGGAGTACCAGCTTGGGTGCGCGCTTGACCAGCACGGAGGCCAGGCCGTGCGGCGCGGGGAGGTGTTTGTTGATGGAGAGCATGGTCAGTATTCGTTCATGATTTTGCGGGGGGGGCCATCCCTGGTTTCACCCCCTGCCGGGGGCGACTCACTTTCTTTGTCTTGCCAAAGAAAGTAAGCAAAGAAAGGCGCGCCCGAGATGGCGACCCATCCCTTGAATTTTCGTAACCGGACGGAGACGGGAAAAACTCGCTTCGCTCAGACAGTTTCCCGTCTTTTTTCCGCCCGCTTACGAAAATTCAAGGCGCCATCTAGGGCAGGGGTAAAGCACACAATCTTCTGCCCGTGCGCTACTCCGTTGTGTACGTTCAGAACCGTCGCACGCGCTGGCTCTTGCTCTTGCTCTTGCTCTTGCTCTTGCTCTTGCTCTCGCACTCGCACTCGCACTCGCCGAGCCCCGGCGCTCACCTCAGTTCCCCGCCGGTGTGGCTTTTGACTTACCTGCCCTAGATGGCGCCTTGAATTTCTGTAAGCGGGCGGACAAAGGAAGGAGGCCTGTCTGAGCGAAGCGAGTTTGCCTCCTTCCCCGCCCGGTTACAGAAATTCAAGGAGGAAGTCGCCATCTCGGGCGCGCCTTTCTTTTGCCTACTTTTCTTTGGCAAGACAAAGAAAAGTAGGTCGTGCCCGGCAGGGTACGAAACAGGGATGGACCAACAACAAAAAAACAGCGCCCAACCCCGCCCCACCAGCTAAAACAAAAAATACCTCTGCGCCATCGGCAACACCTCCGCTGGCTCACAAGTCAACACCGTCCCATCCGCCACCACCTGATACGTCTCCGGATCAACGGTAATGTGAGGCTGCCAGTCGTTATGAATCATGTCCGCCTTGCTCACAGTACGCGTACCCTTGACCACCGCGGTGGTCTTGGCAAGCCCATACTGCTCCGCCACACCAGCCGCAGCAGCCGACTGCGACAGAAAGCTCAACGAAGACCGCCCCAGCGCCCCACCTGCCGACCCAAACATCGGCCGATAGTGCACCGGCTGCGGCGTCGGGATCGACGCATTCGCATCCCCCATCGCCGCAGAAGCAATCATCCCGCCCTTCAGGATCAGGCTCGGCTTAACTCCAAAGAACGCCGGCTTCCACAGCACGAGGTCTGCCCACTTGCCGACTTCAACCGAGCCGACTTCATGTGCGATGCCGTGCGTGAGCGCGGGGTTGATCGTGTATTTGGCCACGTAGCGCTTCACGCGGAAGTTGTCATGCCCGCCGCGCGCGTCGTTCGGGTCACCGGCCAGCTTGCCGCGCTGCACCTTCATCTTGTGCGCGGTCTGCCAAGTGCGTAGGACAACCTCGCCGACGCGCCCCATGGCCTGCGAGTCGCTGGAGATCATGGAGAACGCGCCGAGGTCGTGCAGGATGTCTTCAGCGGCGATGGTCTCGCGGCGGATGCGGCTCTCCGCAAAGGCGATGTCTTCGGCGATGGACGCATCGAGGTGATGGCACACCATCAGCATGTCGAGGTGCTCGTCCAGCGTGTTGACGGTGAACGGCCGCGTCGGGTTGGTCGACGACGGCAGTACGTTCGATTCACCGCACACGCGGATGATGTCGGGCGCGTGCCCGCCGCCCGCGCCTTCGGTGTGATACGTGTGGATCGTGCGGCCCTTGAATGCAGCGACGGTCGCTTCAACGAAGCCCGATTCGTTCAACGTATCGGTGTGGATGGCGACCTGCGTATCGGTGTCGTCGGCCACGCCCAGACAGCAGTCGATGGCGGCGGGCGTGGAGCCCCAGTCTTCGTGCAGCTTCAGGCCGATGGCACCCGCGTCGATCTGCTCGCGCAGCGCGCCCGGCAGGCTGCCGTTGCCCTTGCCCAGAAAGCCGATGTTCATCGGATACGCATCCGCGGCCTGCAGCATGCGCTGCATGTACCACGGGCCCGGCGTGCAGGTGGTGGCGTAGGTGCCGGTGGCGGGTCCGGTGCCGCCGCCGATCATCGTCGTCACGCCGCTGTTGAGCGCCTCGTCGATCTGCTGCGGGCAGATGAAGTGGATGTGCGAGTCGACGCCGCCGGCGGTGACGATCATGCCCTCGCCCGCGATGATCTCGGTGCCGGGGCCGATGACGATGGTCACGCCGGGCTGGATGTCCGGATTGCCCGCCTTGCCGATCGCCGAGATGCGGCCG
>Ga0194137_10002592_pt1 | contig 10622 bp, 11 predicted proteins | sample TARM_MetaG_T3_14_FD_134025 | JGI IMG/M metagenome (GOLD analysis project Ga0194137, IMG submission 134025) | Freshwater microbial communities from Pennsylvania, USA, analyzing microbe dynamics in response to fracking - TARM_MetaG_T3_14 (version 2) | ecosystem: Environmental > Aquatic >...
CTTGCTCCACCAATGATGTAAGCGATGACAAAAAGACCAACTATCCACATATTAAGGCGGATAGTTGGTCTGAAAATTAACGCTTTATTTTGACCTTCGTCACAATTGTTTCATTCCTGATCGCTAGCACGTTCGTCAGCACAAAGGCCAGGATGAAGGTTGCGATGCCAATCACCACGTACATCGTCAATTGATACGGATCATAGATATACATCAATGGAGACAACAAAACTGCCAATCCGTAACTGTTCGCCTGGATGCCCAGTAGCGAAAGTGCCATGCCTCCCAGAGCAGAACTCGCCAACATCACACCGATCGCTTTCATACCGGTGCGCATTACAACCCCGAACAGCGCCGGTTCGCTGATGCCCAACATCTGGGTGACAGTCGCGGAAATACCGGCTGTTTTGACCGCGGCGCTGTTGGTGCGCAAGGCAATCGCCAAACACACCGCAGCGTTCGCAAAGCCGTACATCGCGCAAACCGTGATCAGCGGATTAAATCCGGTTGTCGCGATGAGCGACGTTTCGATCATGATGAACATGTGGTGCATCCCGGTCATAACCGCTATCGGATAAATGAACCCGATGATCAGGCCGCCGATGCCAAAAGGCAGATGCAGGAACAGCTCGATCAATTTGACAGCCTGCGCTTCAAAGCCGTGCACCAAAGGTCCGAGTACAAACAAAGCGATGAATACAGAAACCAAGATGACGACGAAAGGAGTAAAAATCAGGTCCATCGCGTTCGGCATTACCTTGCGCAGCTTCTTCTCTAGAGTGGCGCCGATGATTCCGGTTATCAAGGCTGTCAAAATGGACCCTTGGTAGCCGACCAACGGAATGACACCGAAAGCCATGATCGGGTCAGCAGTCCCACCCGCAACCGCATAGGCATTCGGTAAGGCCGGCGAAACCAGCATCAATCCGATCAGGAAGCCGATGATCGGCAACCCGCCGATTTTTTTGAACGCCGACCAGCAGATGAAGGCCGTCAGGAATCCAAAGGCGGTATCCGTCAAAACGGTCACGCTTGCGCTCAGCCAAACCGGGATGGCATCCAGCGTAAGTCCCATTGCACCCAGTACGGTTTCATTGAACAGCACGCCTTTCAGTCCCAAAAATAATCCGGTTACGCCCAGGATCGGGATGATCGGCACAAAGATATCCGCGATGTTGCGCACTCCCCGCTGCAATGCCGATGATTCATCCCTCGCGATCTCATCTTTGGAAGCTTCATTGAATGAATAAAGCGCTCGTAATTCTGCGTAGACTTTGTTTACAATGCCTGATCCGAGGATGATCTGGTACTGGCCAGCGTTATAAAATACGCCTTTAACTTCTTCAACTTCCTCCACCTGATTGTCATCGATAGCTTTACGGTCCTTCACCTGTAGGCACAAACGCGTCGCGCAGTGGGTAGCGGAGACTATATTATCATCCCCCACTATCGCTACTATTTTTCTGGCAATCTCCTGGTAATTCGGCAATTTAGACATTTTCTTCATCCTTTCTAATTACGATGGCTTGATATGGTTTTAAAAGCGACTGCGTTCCGGATTGTTCAAAGGTTGCGTAGTTGTTCAACAAAATTTCTCCGAAAACCTTCTCGACTGCGGTTTCCTTGTTGCTCATATTCACTAAAATCTGGATAGATTCATCCCCGACGCGCTCATAGCCGATTACAGCATCCGGCGTTTCCATTGGCCTGAATGCTCCATATATGAGCGTTTCTTTATGTATGGAATGATTTCTGAGCTGGATCATCTTTTTATAGAAGCCGAAGATGGAATCCGGATTGTTCACTTGGGCCGTAGCGTTGACATCTTCGTGATCGCCCACCAGTTTGAGCCAAGGTTCCGTCCCTTTATTGAAGCCGGCATTTTTCGTGTCATCCCATTGGAAAGGTGTACGCCCGTTGTCGCGCGAGCGCTGGTTCACAAATGAAAGCGACTCTTCCGCGGTGAAGCCTTCCAGCATCGCGCGCGGATAATTATCCAGACTGGATACATCATTGAATTCACTGATCGAATCCCGTTTGAAATTCTTCATGCCGATTTCTTGCCCCTGATAAATGTATGGCGTTCCCCGCAAAAAGAAGAAGAGGGTTCCCAAAGCTTTCGCTCCGATTACGTTCTGATAAGCTTCATCCTTGATGTATTTGGAAAGGGACCGCGGCTGATCATGGTTTTCCAGGAAATTTGCTCCCCAGCCGGCCTTTTGGACAGCGCTTTGGCTTTCGAAAATCAATTCCTTCAATTCCTTCGGTTTCCAATCGGTCTTGCGGAACCACTCGCTGCCGTTCTCGACATCGATGTCCGCATAGTGGAAATCAAAGATCATGTTGAAATAGCCGCCTTCCCCGATGTATTGGTCAAATTCATCATAAGTCACACCAGGCGCTTCGCCAACAGAAACACATGGAAAGTTGTTGAATGTTTTCCGGTTCAGCTCCGCCAAGAAGTCGGAGATTCCTGGTCGGTTCCTGCCCTTGTGCTTGACACTGGCCAATCCATCGGCTCCATCAGCAGGAACGTCACCGTAATCCTGATCCTTCTTGATAAAGGTGATGGAGTCGATGCGGAAACCGGCAATGCCTTTTTCCAGCCACCAATTGATCATCGCGTAAATTTCCTCACGCAAGGCCGGGGTTTCCCAATTCAAGTCCGGTTGTCGTTTATCGAAGGTATGGAAATAATAAATGTTTTCTTCGTCCGGAACCTCTTCCCAGACGCTGCCACCGAAAATCGACCGCCAGTTGTTCGGTGGGTTTCCATCCATGCCTTCTTTGAATATGTAATAATCCCGGTACTTGCTTTTCGGATTGCGCAAAGCCTGCTTGAACCAGTCATGTTCATCGGAAGTGTGGTTCACGACCAGATCCAGGATGATGCTGATGTTCCGCTTCTTGGCTTCACCCAGCAATTCCTCAAAATCGGCCATCGAACCGAACTCGGGCTGGATCCCTTGGTAATCCGAAATGTCGTAGCCATTGTCTACCATCGGCGAAGTGAAGATCGGACAGATCCATAGCATCGTGATCCCCAATTCCTCCAGGTAAGGCAATTTCTGCGTGATGCCTTTGATGTCACCGCTGCCGTCATTATCGCTGTCATAAAAACTTTTCGGGTAAACCTGATACACGACATCCTCTTTCCACCATTGCTTTTGTCCCATGCGCTCACTGCCCTTTCTTTCCCTGATTGCGTTTTTCATGCTGACTCCTCCATTTGTGGTATCGATACCACATTTCTGTTTTTTGAGAACCCGCCTAAGCGGATTCCCTTTCGATCAATTCTATTTTCAAATCTGTCGTATCTATCTGATAAGCAGTCTCTTCGATCTGTGCTACCAACACCTTCGTGGCTTCTCTTCCCAATGCATCGACCGGTTGCGCGATCGTCGTCAGCTTGACCGCCAGCATCGCCGTGAACGGTTGGTTGTCGAAGCCCATGATCGCCAAATCTTCGGGAACTTTCTTCCCTGCCTCCAGGAACTTCTGCAGAATGCCGCTTGCCACTTCATCGCTGCCTGTGAAGATCGCATCCGGGCGGTTATTTCCCGGTAGGCACAACAGGTTCTCCGCAATGCGATGGCCATCCGCAATCGTATGTACTTCCTTGAAGATCCAATCCTTCTTCATCGGAAGCTTGCGTTCCAATAACGCCTTCTCGAATCCTGCGGTCCGGGCATTTCCGTGGCCGCCCTTAGTCAAGCTACCGCCCGTACAGTAGGCGATTTTTTTGTAACCTTTCCCGATCAGGTAGTTTGTCGCTTCAAAAGTCGCCTGTTCCTGGTCGGTATAGACTTGCGGAATCGTTGAACCGGGGATCCTCTCATTGCAGAAAACGATGGGTCCATACTGCTGATACGTTTCGATCACATCGGGATTTCCTTCTACTGAGCACATGATCAAACCCGTAATCACCTGCTGCTTCAGCAGCTCCAGCATCTTCAGCTCGGCCGCCGGATCGTCGTAGGTCTGCATGACCAACACATTGTAGCCCAGAAGCTTGCTGTTCTTTTCGATTGAATCCACCAGATAGGAGAAAAATGGATTCGTTATGCGCGAAACCAGGATCCCGATCATCGTGCCTTTTTTGGAGCGCAGTTGTGTCGCCACCATGCTGGGCGAATAGTTCAATTCATCCATCGCGGCTTTGATGCGTTCCTTCTTCTCATCCGAAATATAAGGATGGTCGTTCAGATACCGGGATACTGTCGAAACGGACAGCCCTGCCTTTTTCGCAACGTCCTTGATCGTCGCCATGCGAATCACTCCTTTCATGTTTGTGGTATCGATTTCATAAACAGAGTATAATGGAACCGATTCCTAAAGTCAACAGCGATTTTGGAATTTTTTTTGGGGTGCGAGCAAAAAAAGACCTCACTCTTTCGAGTGAAATCTCCAAATTTGTAACATTCGATATATTAATGTTTTGATAAATATCGTTTATGTGTCCACTGGAACTCTGGCCCTATAAATTCCTTTATATCAAGGGTAAAAATATTTACAATTCCATAAAAATTCCATAAACATTGATGAAACCGGACGTGTATATGAAAACTTACACCAATTAGCACAAAAGTTGCTATTATACAGAATGATTGTTTTACTTTTTAATCTTAGCTTTTACGGAACTAATTTCAGATGGCGTCAGCAACCTTCCCTCAAAATTTTTCATATTGAAAGAACGTCCATACTCTGATTTTGAAGTTCCTAATACAAAAGGTATTTTCAATTCATCTGATGTTTCGTCAATCCCCTTAACAACATATTTAAAGCGATATTGTTCATCTAATTCAACTACATCTTTCGGATCATCCACGTTTTCATCTTTTGGATTGCCCACGTAAATATACGGGTTCTGAATGGGGAATTTACTATTTTTATCCTTAATCTCACCTTCAATAGTCAAAACTCCGTCAACTAAATTATGCTTAAACTTCAATTGGGGTGCATAATGGATGTAATCTGAAATCTCGTAATCATTCACTAATTTCTTTTTGTAAGCAACTGGAGAATTTAGTTTTATATACTCGAAAAACTTCTCCTCTTTCGATGAAGCATTTTCTGTTATTGCAATATCAGCATACCGAATTAATTGAATATCCTCGGTAAAATAATATGGATCTGGTTCATAGATAGACATTAACACCGACTGTCCAGAAGCAATTCCATTCGTGTTTCTTTGTTCATGTGGAATATCATTGAACAGATAAACAGTACCATTCACCGAAGTAATTTTTTTTAGCTCACTCATAAATTACACACCCAACTTCCTGTATTCAGTAATTAACTCGCTAAACTCATTTCCATCAATTTTATAAACGTCTACCCCTTGCTCAACAAGTTCCATATGCTTTAATTCCTTGCTGCTATGCTCACCATCAGTCAGATTTGTAGTTACTTGAACACCTTGAATAAAATAATCTGTTTTTTCTGACAAGCTAGAAGAAACTTTCCCACCATGTTGATTAATTAATGCTTCAATCTGTTTACGACTGTACTTGGATTCGTTAAATGCTCCAGTTACAACAAAAGTAATTCCTTCGAAAAATGGGGTAGTATCCACATCATCCAATTCAGGGACATTTGATCCTCTAACTCTTGAATTTATAGCTTTCTTTATGTTCTCTAATTTTAATAATTCTTCAAAAATTAATGCTGTGATACGAGCATCATTAAGAGAATTATGTGATAGTGCGTCTATACCAAACCTAACTTTCAAAGTTCCTAGCTGATTATTCACCGCCTCATGTTTTTTAGTAGCGGCAAAGTATCTTGTATCATAAACAGTATGCCCAGATGAAATATCATAACCCTTTGCTCTCAAAAACGGAAAATCAAAATTTTTAACATTGTGTCCTAGCAAAACTTTGTTGCCTAAGTAATCTATAAAATAAGGCATAACCTCTTCAAGTGTCGGCGCATTTCGAACTTGATCTTCAGTAATACCTGTCAATTCTGTAATCTCAATTGGAATGTAATCGGTTTTAACAAAAGTGTCAAAATAATCAACTTCCACTCCGTCAATATATCTTGCCGCTGAAATTTGAGTTACATCGTCAAAATCAAAATCCAAGCCAGTAGTTTCAATATCAATAGCGATATACTCATTAATCTCATCACTCATATAATTCACCGCCTAATATAAGGAAACATCAGCGATTTTCTTTCTCTCTATATTGAAAGAGTCCCCCGCTGAATTTCTATGATTGTTAATAATCTCTGTATACTTATCAATTAGATTTTGTCCTTCTTGTGTAAGAAAATATTTATCATTCTCTATATTCAATACTCCTGCCCGGATAAACATTTCTCTTTGCTTTGGCATATCAATACGATAAACCCTTTTGAAATATTTGGGAATATATTTTTCATCAGTATAACCAAATTTTGAAGTGGTCCACCACAATGCAACAATTTCACCAGATGTAGGTCTCTCAATGATAAATTTATTCGGATCTTTCGGTAAAACTCTTTGGATTGATTTCTCATATTCTTCTTGATTCGTTTTGTGAACAAATGGATTTTTCATATAACCACCGCCTGTGAATATATTTCGAGATTATTGTAACATTTTTTTGCGCACAATGCTTAAAAAGGATCTCAAGTTGAATTAATGTACCTGATGACGTATTTCGGGTACATTTGCTATTGTCCTCGAACGTTATCAAGCATATCCATAATATAGACCAATTGGTGTAATCTGAATACCGTGCTTAGATTCTTAGGTACTCGCACATATCTGAAGAACTTAGAGGTTTTATCTTCCCTAATGGTCCTAACTTATCTCTTCCGGTAACCACAAATATGTTTTCCCATCTTTTATTAAAAATTGAAGATCTTTTTGATATAGGTCTGTCTCTTGAGACTTCCACTCAATCTTATCAGGAGTCATTTGCTGTTTGATTTTAACCGTTAAGCCTTCTTCTAATTTAGCATACCGCCAGTCGTCTTTAATCACTCCTGTAATATTTGTAACCACACCCTCAATCCCTTGTTTTCTGCGTTTACTTGCATCCAAGTCGATTGCAAAATTATCTATGTATTGATCCTGCCAGACGGCCAAGTCATCGCTTAATATTGCAATTTGTTCTACATAGGTATGCATTAAAGAAAAGCTACTTTCTTGGGATAACTTTCCGTTTCCAAAAACAACCGTTAATTTCCCAATTTCCTGTAAAACCCTAAGCAGTATTTTTTGAAAGAAAACTAAACCGTCGAGTGTTTTGACGATACTTGAATATTCCTCATAGCTAATTTGTATTTCCTTTTGAATCAATTCTTCAATTTCAAGATTGACCTGTTCTAACAGTTGTGTGGTTTGTTCTTGCAACTGTTGCAAGTGTATGAGCTTGTTATTTCGAATAGTTTCGTCTTCAAAAATTTCCTCACTAAATGTTGATATGGATTGAACATTAACAACTAGAGAACGAACACGACTCTTGAATTCACGTTTCTGGTAATCACTTATTGCACTTAATGATTTATTTATGCCTTCCAACTTTGAATTTACCTCAGACATATAGTACTGACCCACGACAAGTGAGGCAACGTTCATGACATTTGCCACTGCAGATGTTGCCATCCTGGTATTTGTCGTTATTTTTTTAGTTTTGGTTGGGCTGACTTTCATTAAGTTTGCCTGCTCTTTTACTCCCTTAGGACCGCGAGTAAAACCACGATAAGCATTCTCCATATTCTTTGATTTTACTAGTTCTCCGCCTTTTTTTAGACTGACTTGATAATAATCTCCAGATATTTTTGTCGTCGTTGTGGTCGTTACTGTCTTTGTCTTTCCGAGTGCATTAACAATAGCCGGGCTCAACGAGGAAAGCCTTGTCATTATATTTGGATCCGTTATCTCATGCAAACGACTTTCTTCCACTTCAACATTCATTGGTACTCTTGAGACTGAAACTAGTGGTCGATTCTCATCTCCATAATGATTTTGCTCTTTGTTTATCATTTGTGCATCTGATGATTCTACAATTTTATAGCTATTTTTATCAGACACAATCTTTTTTGATGCCACCTTAAAAATAAAAAAAACTAATAGAGAAATAACCACAACTGTTCCTGTAATAATATAAGATTCATTCATCATACATTCTCCTGATTGGCATATTTTAAATAAATTGTAACATTTTTAAATATATTTGCCCATGTTAGATTTTAAGATGAAAGTAATTATCAAACTTAGTGTCTCATATAATTATTGCTGTTGGTCGATTAATTACTTGATTAAAAAAAACCCACTCTACCGAATGGGTCCTACTGTTGATTTAATTTTCTTCAGACCTAATTTTCCCGTAATCACGACAACCCGTTATTTCCTTCTCTGCCCTCTTTGGTAAGAATGATTATACACTTAAAAATTAGTGTCGTGGAGTTCTTCCGCTGCTTCCGCCAGCCAGTTTACGTTTCGGATGAGCGCTCTCCCTTGTAGGATCAGGTCCGCTTGGTTGGTTTGCAGGATGTGTTCGCACAAGCCTGGATTATCCAGCAGGCCGACCGCAGAAACCGGAATCGAAATAGCTTCTTTCATCGCGGTGGTGTAAGGTACCTGATAGCCTGGACGGACGGGGATATTCGGTTTCTTATCCGGAAGCCCGCCTGTGGAAACGTCGATACAATCGATGCCGTCTTTTTCAAGCCATTTCCCGATTGTTTTCCAATCATCCATGCTGTTTTGCTTTTCTGAATCATCGTATGCTGTCAGGGATAATCTGATCCATGAGGAACCTTTGAAGGAACCGCGTATTTGCTCGATGATTTCTTTTGCAAACAGGTAACGGTTTTCCTGCGAATCGTAGTATTAATCCGTCCGTTCATGGTCAATAAGGACAGAACTTATTTAATCAGATTACCGTGTGTGCCATGCAGTTCAATTTTTTCTGATCCCGCAAACGTAGTACGTTCTTCAGCCGAATCCTCATAGGTCATGAGTACTGGTTGACAAACTACATATATCCTCACCATAACCATGGGAATGGTCCTATGGATAGAGCATGTAATACGCCAATTTTTTAAAAGTTGGACTTATTTTTTATGATCCTTCTGTTCCAAATCAGGTATAGGACAAATGCGGCCAAGACAACCACAATCGGCAGAGCCACAAACAGCGGTGTGCTTTCTTGCTGGTGGGCTACAGCATACCGCTGGATTCCGCCTATGAGCGCATAAGTAAAGAGAACGAAAAGCAACGGATAAAACTCAGTCATTTTACGGAACAGAATCCATGCTCCGGTAAAAATACAGAGCAACAAGATGGCTGCCAGATCAAATGGATAAGGTATGACGATACGCCACAAATCCGGAATAAGAAAACTCCCTGATACGCTTCCCGTTATAAAGATGACAAACACGGTAATCATCAGAATAATTTGGGAACTGTTTTTGCTGATCCAAGTGTTACCAGCATAGACACTTTTTTGCGCTATCAGAAACACCATAGTCACTGCGACACCCGCCAACACGACATCAAATAGATAGCTCAACGGATTGATCATTACCGTTCCGGTTCTCCCGAAGTTGCTGATCAACTTGATTCCCCAAAGGATGCCGAAAACCAGGAGGACCAGTTGGCCTCTTTCTTTCCAAGTACTTTTTGGCATATTACTGATGAGTTCATCCGCCATTTGTTTCGGCTCGTTTCCGAAAAATTCGACGGCAGTGATTCCATCCGCTTGTGCAGCCAATAAATCATTGGCCAGTACATAAATCTGTTCATTGATGTCCCCTTCGTCATAAAGCAGACTTGAAAATAGCATGTAAGAGCGCAGTTCATCAAAATACTGCCTATTCTCCGACAACAATTGCTCCTCCAGCCGATTCATCTTTTCGCGGTAATATTTTGCCCTATTCTCTTTCATTTTCACCAATCCCCTCCATCAGGATACTCACTTTTGTTACTAGATTTTGCCATTGTGACTGAAAACTGTCCAAGTACCCTTTGCCATCCGCTGTGATGGTAAAGTATTTGCGATCCGGCCCCTCTGCAGATTTTTTCATGGTGCCTTTGATCAGTTTTTGTTTTTCAAGCTTTTGTAGAAGCGGATATACCGTTCCCCCGACAATCGTTGTAAAGCCGGCATCCTTCAATCGTTGCACCAGCTCATAGCCGTATATTTCCTGTTCAGAAATGATTGCCAGCACGCATCCATCCAATACGCCTTTCAACAGTTGCGTTTCCTTCATTCCACAGCCTCTCCCCTCTAGTTTGTATTGCATACTAGATGACTAGTTTTTATTATATAGCATACTCGCTAGTTTGTAAAACAAACTAGCCATTTCTACGAAAAAAAAAAGACAAGAGCACATGGCTGCTCTCGTCCTTCCTTCTTCTTGTTTTGAAATTCCTTTTTCTGTACAGTGTCTTCAACAATTTCCGATCGGTGATTCAGAAATCACAAATCGATTACATCTCCGCCGGTCACGCCATAGATTTGGGCGGTCACGTAGCTGGCGTTGTTGGATGCCAGGAAGACATAGACATGCGCCAATTCGACCGGCTGCCCTGCCCTACCCAGCAAGGTTTTCTGCCCGAATTCCGGCAAGGCGCCGTCGGGTTGTCCGTGATCCAATTGCAACGGCGTCCAGATTGGTCCCGGTGC
>Ga0194137_10002594_pt1 | contig 10608 bp, 10 predicted proteins | sample TARM_MetaG_T3_14_FD_134025 | JGI IMG/M metagenome (GOLD analysis project Ga0194137, IMG submission 134025) | Freshwater microbial communities from Pennsylvania, USA, analyzing microbe dynamics in response to fracking - TARM_MetaG_T3_14 (version 2) | ecosystem: Environmental > Aquatic >...
ACTTGTAAAATGAAGATAGCTTAATTTTGTTATCGCATGACGAATAGACTCATCTATGGCACCTTCTGTAGTTTCTCCTCCATAAAGATGAGCTATTGGAACTCTTTGAATCATAGCTGTAGTCGCTACAGCAAGTGTTTCGTAGCGATCACCAAGAACAACCAATAGATCTGGGTTAAGCTTCTCAAAATAATCAGCAAAGCTGATCATCGCAAGCCCCATCGATTTAGAAATAGAAGAAGGCGTATCTGAGCTTAGAAGAATTTCAATTTTCTCATCAATAAGAAATCCATCCTTTTCGATTTCTTGATATGTTAAACCAAACTCTGGTGATAGATGTGCTCCTGTAGCAACGATTTTAACATCGAATTCCTCAACTTTATTTAGTTTTGAAATAATTGGTTTTAATAAACCATATTCAGCCCTTGTTGCTGTTAATACACTGATTATTTTCCTCATAGCTCAATCAACTCATCTTCCTCAAAATCTCTTGGGGCAACCTTACCTATAACATCAAACCATCGCATAGGACTTATGCCATCACCTGGTCTTTTAACAGTAAGGTTCTCTTCCGTAAAAATTTCACCTGCTTTAATATTTTTACTTGAAATAATACTCTTGCGCGCAACAGCCATATTCTTCTTCTCTGATTCGGCTGGCTGTTTCATTCCATCCCCTAACGCTAGTTCAATATTTCTTATGGAATCAACCATAGCTTTTAGTTCATTAGGCTCTAAACTTGCTTTATGATCAGGTCCTTCCATGTTTCTATCTAGGGTGAAGTGTTTCTCTATTACAGTTGCACCTAATGCAACTGCAGCAATAGGAACCTCTATTCCTTTTGTATGATCAGAATAACCCACTTTTACTTCAAACTCATCTTTTATTGTGTTCATAGCTTTTAAGTTAACATCATTAAAAGGTGTGGGGTACTCCGTTGTACAATGGAGTACGGTGAGTTCTCTAGCACCATTTTCTTTTAAAGCTTGAATGGCGCATCTTATGTCTTCCATAGTACTCATCCCCGTGGAAAGTATCACAGGCTTACTAAGTTTAGCAATCTTCATCAGATATGGTAGGTTCGTGATATCTCCCGAAGGAATTTTCCAAATACCCATTTTTAGACTATTTAAGAAATCAATGCTATCAAAATCAAAAGCCGTGGACATAAATTCAATATCTTTACTTTTACAGTATTCATTTAACTCTAAAAATTCATCAAAAGAAAGTTCAAGCTTTTTAAGCATATCATGTTGAGATTCCTCAGCTTGAGTTTGTTGCTTTTGATATTCCGCTTTCACTGCATTTTTAGAAACAATATTCTTTGAGATAAACGTCTGAAACTTTACACAATCAGCACCGGCCTCTTTAGCTGCATCTACTAGCTTCTTTGCCAGCTCTAAACTTCCATTATGATTTACTCCAGCTTCTGCAATTACAAATACACTCAAAGTTTCTTCACCTCCCTGCATGGATTTCCGTAAGCTACCCTACTACTATCAATATTTTGTAAAACTATGCTTCCCATACCAATTATGGAATTGGCTCCTATGTGAACTTGTTGCTTAACCGTAGCATTTGATCCAATGTGACAATTCTCTCCAATAACTACTTCTCCACCTAAAACCGCTCCTGGAGCAATGTGGGAAAAAGCACCAATTTGACAGTCGTGCTCCACAATAGATCCAGAATTTATGATAGCTCCTCTTTGAATGAGGGCATCAGCATTTATTACGCACTGTTTCCCTATAAACACACCCTGTTTAATTTTAGCATGCTTACTGACTTTAGCTAAATCATCAATGATGACAGGAATCTCATATCCGATTTCACTTAGCAAATTAAAGAGTTTTATTCGGAGTGATGGATTGCCAATACTTCCAACTGTGACAAAGGCATATTTATATCCCACAATAAATAGAGACTTTAAATCATCATCACATCCCACTACAGGAACCCCCATAACCGACTTGCCAATGTTCTCTTCCTTATCGACTATGCCTATCTCTGCATATTCATTTAGTTCAAGAAGACTATCCAATACCGATTTACAATGTCCTCCGCCACCAATTAAAAGTATTTTTTTATTCATCTCGCTCTAACCTTCTTCGCATTTCTTCCATTTCATCTATTTGGCCCATATCCATCCAACTATTTTCACTTATGGGATAAATGCCAATCTTTTCTCCTTTAGACTTATACTGTTCAATGATATCAGGAAAACCAATAACCTTCTCATCTTCAAGTTCTTCAATAATATTTGGCTCTACAATATACATACCTGTATTTGTAAAGAAAGAGAGTTCTGGCTTTTCTTTCATACTCTCTATTTCACCGGTTTCACTAATTTCTATAACACCGTATGGTATTCTAATATTTTTTAGCGAACAAACCATTGTAATCAAATTTTTTTCCTTTTTATGATAATTATAGATTTTTTGATAATCCTCTTCGATTAGAATGTCACAATTGGATAAAATGAATGTTGAATCAATCTTTCCTTTAAGTAGGCCTAGTCCTCCACCAGTGCCTAGTGGTTTGTCTTCATCTACATAATCAACATTGTAGTTTTTTTCAATCTCGTTAAAATATGCTTTAATCATATTCTTCTTGTGATTAACTACAAGATAGAATTGATCGCTCCCATAGTGATGAAAGCGATTAATGATATGCTCAACAATTGGTATCTCGCCAATGGGAATAAGTGGTTTTGGAAGTATTTTTGTATAAGGATATAATCTTGTACCAAGGCCACCTGCCATGATAACGACTGGTGCTTCTAGTTCCTTTTTTTTATTAATATCTTCTTCATTTAAAAGAACTACTGAGGTTATCTGCATGTTTTCATCTACAATTGGCACAGCGTCTATAAAGTGTATCTTCATAAACTCTTTTGCTTCATGTTTTTGGTTTTCTTTTAAATATAACGGATTATAATTAGCTATATCCTTTACTTTTGCATCTAAATTACCTTTTTTTAATATCCACCTTCTTATATCTCCATCCGTAATTGCAGCAGCGATTTTTCCGTCATTCTCAATAAAAAGGACTTTCTTAGATGTTTCATCTAATCTTTGCATCGCTTCAATCATACTGTTGTTTTCATTTATTATTACTTCACTAACTTTCAAACCTTGTCCACCTCACCTCTTTTAAATTAAGCATTTTTGAGGATATTAATTACTGTTAATACATCTTCTTGACTCAAATTAGAACTACATGGTATATTCACAATATTCTCCAAATACTGTCTGGCTTTTTCGATTTTATAAGTTTGACTTCTTTTATATGGCTTTTGATCACTAATCAGACCCCATATAGGTCTTGCTTGAATTTTATTAGTTGCTAGATATTTAATTATTTTATCTCTGTTTAAGGCATATTCTGAATCTACATATATGGCATAAAACCAGTAGTTTGGACGAATACTGTTTTTAAAATCTAATAGCGTTAATCCAGTTATCTCCTTAATGCCTTTCTTATAAGTTTCATAGTTTTCCTTCTTCACCTTAATGAAATCTTCTAATTGCTCTAACTGAGCTAGCCCTAATGCTGCTTGAAGATTTGTCATTCGATAGTTATAGCCAATTTCATCGTGGGTATAGTAAAGCTCATCACTTTTCGCTTGAGTAGTAAGATGCTTCGCTTTTTTTAATAATTCCTCATTATTAGATACAATCATACCACCGCCACCGGTAGTCATAATCTTATTTCCATTAAATGAATAGACCCCTATATCGCCTATGGTTCCTGCATGTTTGTCTTTATATTTCCCTTCAATGTAGTAAGTTCCAATTGCTTCTGTAGCATCTTCAATCACTTTTAAATTGTACTTGCTTGCAATATCAATAATGCTTTCCATATCAGCCATATTTCCAAAAACATGAACTACAACTAACGCTTTAATATGCTTATCTGTTTTCCTGTTGATAAGCTTACCTTCTACAAAATCGCATTCCGTCTGGCAGAAATTTTTCAGCTTGTTAACATCCATGCAAAGTGAATCATCGCAATCCATAAAAATTGGTTCTGCCCCGATGTACTTCACTGGATTTACTGCAGCGATAAATGTTAATGTTGGAACGATAACCTCATCTTCTTTTGTAACCCCGCAAACTTGAAGAGCGATGTGAAGTCCTGAAGTGCCATTTTGACAGGAAACTGCACCCTTACACTTCGTATAAGCTGCTACTTTCTCTTCAAAGTCATTTACATATGGCCCCCCTGTTGATACCCACTCTGTTTCAACTGCATGTGTTACATATTCAAGCTCTTTTCCTTTTAAATTAGGAACCGATAGAGGTATGAATTTGTTGTTCATATTGTTCATGTTTTTCACCTACTTTTCAAGCCAAACTGGATTTTTTAACTTCCACTCACCAAATATACCTTTTTCAAATAAATCTCTGTTGTAAATCTTATCAATTATCTCCCAAAATTCTGATTCCGTATATCCCACAAAGTTAACAAACTCGGATACACTTCTTGGATCTAAGGCGTGATCATGTTTTTTTACTAGATCAACAGCTTCTTCTCTTTGTAAAAATCCATATCTTACGTAGCGTGCTGCATAATCTGTTGCAGAAGCATGTCCAAATTTCGGGTATTTAAGCCATGAATGCACTAAATATGCAGGACTATCAATCTGGTCAAACTTTTCGACATGGTGAGTTCTATCCCATTCATGAGTTAAATCTTTAAACCCTCTCTTTTTGGCTAAAAGATAATTTGAGTAGCTGTTCCACGGAATGAAGTATGAAACATACATTGGGTCAAGCTTACTTAACTCATCAGTTGTTGGTGCCTTTGTCATTTCTAGAACTTGTTCAGTTATTCCATCTATCTTCATAAGCTCGCCTAAATTAATATCGGAGGCTACACCATTGCTTAGTTGGTTTCTCGCAGAATAAGTTTCTTCGTAATCTGACCCGCCATATTCATAGCTAACATTTTCTCCGTAAACTAATAACGGCGTATTGAATTTAAGTGCCATATGCATAGGGAAAGTATAAATTAATCTATCAATAAACCAAGTAGGTTTTCCATACTTTTCAAACGTATATTTCATAAGTTTTTTCTGAGCTTTTCTATCGGGTTTTAAGCTAACAATTGGGCACCCGAACTCTTCTGAAATATTTCTCAAATTATGTTTACCTGCTTCAGTCATTTCAAAGTTATCTTCAACACTGAATAGAATAGGATTCATTTTCATTACTTCTTTCATTAAATACACTTGGTAATGACTATCTTTTCCACCGCTAACAGCAATAGCACAATCATAAGAAGAGCCATTCATACCTCTATACTTGTTACATAGTTCCTCTAGTTCTCTGTATCTCTTTTCCCAGTCAATCTCTTTACGTCTTTCAAAAGACTGACATGCAGAGCAAATACCCTCTTCATTAAATTTAATCCCTGGTCTAGTATTAGGCATTACACATTTTTTACAATATTTCATATCCACTACCTCCATTAAATGTTGTATATATCAGTTTTATACTTATCTAAATTATGTTTAAAAAACTCTATTGTCTCAGCTAAGCCTTGTTCAAAAGTATAGTTAGGCTTCCAGTCTGTCATTTTCATGATTTTTTCATTAGATCCTAAAAGTCTATTCACTTCACTATTTTCAGGTCTTAATCTCTGATCATCACAAATAATCTTTGCATTAGGGCTAATTTGCCTTATCAATTCTTCAGCTAATTGTCCGATTGAGATTTCTTGCTGAGTAGCAATATTAATTTCTTCTCCAATGGTTTTATCTGATTTAGCAATTTCTATAAAGCCATTTGCTGTATCTTTTACATAGTTAAAATCTCTAGTTGGTGTTAATGAACCCAGCTCAATTTCTTCCTTGCCTGCTAAAAGTTGAGTAATAATTGTTGGTATAACTGCTCTTGCAGATTGTCTCGGACCATAGGTGTTAAATGGACGAACAATTGTAATTGGCATGTTAAAACTCCTATAAAAAGACTCCGCTAGTCTATCTGCTCCTATCTTAGTTGCCGAATAGGGAGATTGTCCTTGATAGGGATGCTTTTCATCAATAGGCACATATTGTGCTGTACCATATACTTCTGATGTTGATGTAATTAAAAGTCTAGAAGTATTTAGATCTCGTGCCGCCTGAAGCACGTTAAGTGTTCCTTTGATATTTGTATCTACGTAAGTATCCGGCGAATGATAACTGAATGGTATAGCAATTAAAGCTGCAAGATGATATACTTCATCCATTCCTTTCATAGCTTCTCTAACACCATTTGGGTCTCTAACATCTCCAGTAAATACTTCTATTTCCTTCATTATTTCTTTAGGAAGTGTATCTAGCCACCCCCAAGAATTAAATGAATTATAGTAAGCAAAAGCTTTTACTTTATGACCTTGTTTTACTAGCTCTTCTGTTAAGTGGCTTCCGATGAACCCATCTGCGCCTGTTACTAAAATTTTAGACATATCTTACCTCCTGTTTTTTCACTAAGATATAATGGATTTTTCAATAACTTTAATAATGTTTTCTACTGAATTTTCAACATTTCTGAACTCCCTTCTAGCCAATTTTAATTTATCATTAGCTTTTGAATCTATTGAAAGTAGTTCAATAATTTTATTATCAAGCTTAGATATATCATTGACTGAAACTGCAACGCCATACTTAGAATAGTCTGGGAATAACTCCTCATTAAATATATTAAGTATAACCAAAGGTTTATCCATAAATACCGCATATAAACCGCCCATAGAAAATTTTGTTAGTACAAGGTCTGATAAATATAAGTAGTAAGGTAGCTCAGCGTCCTTAGTAATCAATAAATTATCAGGTTTCACATCTATATAGTCTTTATATTCTTGAATAAATTCGTTAGGGTGTAATTTTACAATAAATAAATTCTCATTATTTTTTTGAGCGATCTTGATCAATTCGCTCATAATTATATGATTGTCTCTTTGTCTCGGTTGGGGTACATAGGTTATAACTCTTGCATATTTATCAGTCTCTAATTTAATTTTTATTTCATTTTTTCTCTTTTCATCAATCTTAATATTCTCTTCATAATCAGGTTGTCCAGTGATAATGATATCTTTCATATCTATTGAATTGTTTTGCAATATATTTTTTTTAGCAGACTCATTCATGACACAAACTTTACAATTATATGGGATAATATCATCGTCACCAATGGTTCCTAATATCATAATTACTGGAATTCCAAGTTCGTTTGCTGCCAATCCTGCCGCTTTTTCCATTCGTACAGTACAAGTCAAAATAACAACATCGGGTTTTTCAAATTCAAGTATTTTTTTCATGGATTTAACAGGATTAAATATGTTATGGCCAGTAGATTCTAGCAATTTATGTGCTGCTTTAAAACTTCCAGTTTCCTCTTTCAGATCATGAAAGTTGATACCTAAGTATACACTTATATCAGATTTTGACAATCCAGAATTTTCATTATAATACGTCTTGCTTAATTTCTCACCCAGTTCTATAATACTGTCTTTGTATTCAAAAATAGATATATAATCAGATATCTTTTTATATGGGATGTTTTCCTTATCTAATGTTGCTACGCTATTTGTAAGCGCGATTATCTTAGATTTAAAACCTTCTTTTTTTAGTCTCCTATAAACATGCCTTACAATGTTTACATGTCCTCCACCATACGTGACAAAAAGAGCTTTTTTCATAAAAATTTCTCCTTACCATATTTATCTAAAAAATATACATTACTAAACAGCATCTCAGAATATTTTTTAGTTAAATTGAATTTCAAATATCTATTCTTCTTAATATGCTGATTCACCAGTTACTACTTTCTTAATTGTCAACCATATTATTTTGACATCAGTTTTAAATGAAACATCATCAACATATTTTAATTCCCATTCTCTTTTCTTTTCTTTTGTCAAATCACTTCTACCCATTACTTGTGCATATCCTGTTATGCCTGGCTTAACATTGAAAATCTCACTTTCAAGATCACTTTCAGTATAATTCTCTCGTACTCCAGGTCTATAACCGACTAAACTCATTTGGCCTAGAATAACGTTAAAAAGTTGAGGTAATTCATCTAAACTTAATTTTCGAAGAACTTTTCCAATTTTAGTTACCCTGCTATCACCAACTTTTGTGCTTGTTGGTCCAATTTTGTCAGCATCAGAAACCATTGTTCTAAATTTATAAACATAAAAATCATTCCCTTTTAAGCCAACCCTTTTCTGCTTGTATATCACTGGTCCCTGGGAATCTAATTTTATTAAAACTGAAAGAATAACTCCTATAGGTGATAAAACAATAACTACAGGAATTGCTAAAAGCAAATCGAATATTCTCTTGCCAATAAACTTGTAAATACTTGTTTTAAGGTAATTATCTCTTTGGGTGTTTTTTGTTTGCAACTTCTCTCACCTTCTTTTTAAGTGTTTTAGAATTTAAAGTAAAATCGTCTTCATTCCAATTCATAATATTTGCTTCAACTTCACGTACTTTTTTTATTTCATCATGCAGATTCAGGTTGCCCCCGATACAATCTTGTCTCTCATTACGAAAAGCCCGTGAAAGAATAACCATTTGAGACTTCAACCGATAATGCTCTCCAAGAACTATTTCAGCAGGTACATCACCTTCTCCAATTCTTGCAATGCCCCCAAATCCGAATTTAATACCTTTATCCGTTATCATTTTACTTAAATAATCAACAATTCCTTCCGACAATAGCTCAAACATAAAATCTAAGCCTAAACTTAAATGTAAATCATTTAAGCCTATATGAATCTCATCGATACCTTCAACTTCAAGTATTTGATTTATTCTTACAAATGCTTGCGCAGTCTCCAACAAAAGACAAACTTTAGCTCTATTATTAACAATTTTTACAAACTGTTCTACTTCGTATTTTGTTTTAAACATAGGCAACATTATAATGTCAGCCCCTTGCTGAATACAATTGTCAATCTCATTTTTTGTACCTTCATGATAAGGATTCACTCTTACTAATAGTTTTGAATTATTTAGTATACATTTAATACCTTCAATATCATTTATGCTATGATTCGAAATATGTGTATCTAAATGTCCTTGTCGTTCATATTTTCCATTAATCTCCAAATCAATGAAAATTCTTTCAATTCCCGCTTTCTCAGCTTCTATTGCAACTTGTTTTTCATTTGTAATAAACATTAAATCCATAGTATCTCCTCTCTCAACAGCAACATATTAGAATCTACAATCTTATCAAGATATAAATGAGTAAAGGAGGAATCATCATCAAGCCCGTTGAAAAACCAAAAAGAAGACCATAGACAGCAATATTTACCCCTAGAACAATTGATATAGATTTATCTCTCTTGATGATTTTGTTTTTTAAGAATTTATAGTTTAATATCAAAATCCCAGTAGCAAATATGAGTAAAAAAAGTAATATTTCAGTACTTGTGCTAAAATATTTTCCAAGACCATGGTTCAACATATTAACAAAACCTTGAATCCCTCCGCTATAAAACACTATATTTCGATTAATCATAAGCCAAGCATAGTCTATAACTTTGTAAATAAGTGGGGATAAAATTAGTAAAAAAATAAGGGCGGACTTAAGAAATTTCTTTTTGTTAAATTTGCTGTAGTTAATTGCATAGAGCATTGCAATTACATATAAAATAGCAACCACCATAGTACCGCTACTTACCATAGTCATAACTACACCAAATAGAGTCATTAAAATTACTTTAGTCTTTTTAACTCTTATATCTGATATAAGATCTGTGTATAAATTAACCAAAATTGAGTAACCTAAATAAGATAAGATTAAACGACCATTCATAATTAATGGTAAAACTAATAATGGCACTAATAATATAAGGTATCTAATTTCTCTTGGTATCTTACCCTTATTGCTTTGCAGCTTTGAGATTGTATTAGCTATATTTAAGAAAATAAAGATAAAAAGAATCATTCCATAATAGGTAAATCCAGTATCTAAATCAACACTATAAATTTCTGATATCAAATAACCAGGATATGCAACTAGAAGCCTAATCGCGTGAACATGGCCAATAGAAAACCAATAAAAAACACTCTCATTATTTTCAAGCAATACTTGTGCTTGAGGGATGAAGTCAAACCTTATCAAATTTACCTTGATAAGAAATAGAAAAAACAAAGAATAAACAAATCCTATTACTTTAATTGCTTTGGATTTGGTCGGATAGATTATTAAAATAGCAATTATTAAAGGGCTTACTAATAATGGAGTCAAGTTTAGGTCTAAACTTGAAAATACTAAGAAAATCGTTAATAAAAACATTGCTAAAATGTTTTTTATAACTGTATTCATATTAATTCGTTTGCTTACTATCAAATCAAGGTGCCTCCTAATCTATCTGTTGGTATTTTCAATTCACTTTGTCCATATTTAAGTGTTATGTATTGAGACAATTGAATATCATTGTTTTTAGCAGCTTTAAAATGTACATTTTTGGTTTTCTGTTGAACCTATTTATCCTTTCAGCATACTCACGTCGCACTACACATCCAATCATAACCATGGAACTTCGTTGGGAGGATCTTCAGTTCTGATTTCTCGTGGATGAAGAGGACATGTTACTTTTCCT
>Ga0194137_10002599_pt1 | contig 10601 bp, 10 predicted proteins | sample TARM_MetaG_T3_14_FD_134025 | JGI IMG/M metagenome (GOLD analysis project Ga0194137, IMG submission 134025) | Freshwater microbial communities from Pennsylvania, USA, analyzing microbe dynamics in response to fracking - TARM_MetaG_T3_14 (version 2) | ecosystem: Environmental > Aquatic >...
CATGTGGACTGCCCGCAGTGCGGCAAGCCGGCACGCCGCGAAACCGACACCATGGACACCTTCGTCGATTCGTCCTGGTATTACATGCGCTACTGCTCGCCGGGCAGCAGCGACGCGATGGTCGATGCGCGCAACGATTACTGGATGCCGATGGACCAGTACATCGGCGGCATCGAGCATGCGGTGCTGCACCTGCTGTACGCGCGCTTCTGGACCAAGGTGATGCGCGACTTCGGCCTGGTCAAGTTCGACGAGCCCTTCGTCAACCTGCTGACCCAGGGCATGGTGCTCAACGAGACCTATTACCGCGAGGACGCCAGCGGCAAGAAGACCTGGTTCAACCCGGCCGATGTGGAACTGAGCTTCGACGACAAGGGCCGCCCGGTTTCCGCGCTGCTCAGGAGCGACGGCCAGCCGGTCGAGATCGGCGGCACCGAGAAGATGTCGAAGTCGAAGAACAACGGCATCGATCCGCAGGCGCAGATCGACCAGTACGGCGCCGATACCGCCCGCCTGTTCACGATGTTCGCCTCGCCGCCGGAGCAGACGCTGGAATGGTCCGGCGCCGGCGTGGAGGGCGCGAACCGCTTCCTGCGCCGCGTCTGGGCGTTCGCCCATGCGCAGGCCGGCCGCTTCGCTGCAGCCGGCACGGCCGACTTCGGCTCGCTGCCCGAGACGCACAAGACGCTGCGCCGCGAAGTGCACAAGATCCTGCAGCAGGCAGACCACGACTTCAAGCGCATCCAGTACAACACCGTCGTCTCCGCCTGCATGAAGATGCTCAACACGCTGGAGGCGGCCAAGTTCGACGATGCTCCCGCATCGAACGCGGTGATCGCCGAAGGCTACTCGATCTTCCTGCGCATGCTGTATCCGGTCGCGCCGCACATCACCCACGTGCTGTGGCATGAACTCGGCTTTGCCAAGCAGCACGGCGACATCCTCGATGCGCCCTGGCCGCAGGTCGATGCGTCCGCGCTGGAACAGGCGGAAATCGAACTGATGGTGCAGGTCAACGGCAAGCTGCGCGGCAGCGTGAAGGTGCCCAAGGAAGCCGACAAGGCCGCCATCGAAGCCGCCGCGCTGGCCAACGACAACGTCAAGAAGTTCGTCGAAGGCACGCCAAAGAAGGTCATCATCGTGCCCGGCAAGCTGGTCAACATCGTCGCCTGACAGGAGCCTCCATGCAACGACGCAGCCTTGTCCTCGCATTGTCCGGTGCCGCCCTGCTGTCGGCATGCGGCTTCCGCCTGCGCGGATCCGACGGAAAATCGAGCCTGCCGTTCAAGACCGTGTACATCGGCGTGCCGGATACCTCGCCGGTGGGCGTCGAGCTCAAGCGCTACATCCGCGCGAGCGACGACACCACCCTCGTGACCGATCCCAAGCTGGCCGAGGCGAGCATCGATATTCTCGGCGAGGTACGGGACCGGGCGACGCTGTCGCTCAACACCCAGGGGCGCATCCGTGAATACTCGCTGTATTACCGGCTGCGCTTCCAGGTGAAGAACAAGGCCGGCGCCCTGCTGCTGGCACCGACCGAACTCGTTCTCAAGCGCGACATCAGCTTCAACGAGTCGCAGGTGATTGCCAAGGAGAAGGAAGAAGAGATGCTGTACCGCGACATGCAGTCCGATGCGGTCCAGCAGATCCTGCGCCGCCTGACGGCGCTCAAGCCGGCTCAACCCGCATAACCCCGTCTGAACGGAAGCACCGATGCAACTGCGCGCCGACGCACTCGAAACCCACTTGGCGAAGTCGCTGGCGCCGCTGTACGTCATTACCAGCGACGAGCACCTCCTGGCGCTGGAAGCGGCCGACAGGATACGCAGGACCGCCCGCGCAAAAGGGTATTCCGAGCGCGAAGTGCTGGTGGTCGAACGCAGCTTCAAATGGGGCGCGCTGCTGGCCGCCAACCAGTCGCAGTCATTGTTCGGCGACCGCAAGCTGATCGAACTGCGCATCCCGACCGGCAAGCCGGGCAAGGACGGCGGCCAGGCGCTGCAGGAATACGTCGGCGGACTCAACCCGGACAATGTCACGCTGATCACCTTGCCCAAGCTCGACTGGCAGACGCAGAAGTCGGCCTGGGTGGCGGCGCTGCAGCAGGCCGGCGTATACATTGACATTCCCCTGGTCGAACGTACGCAGTTGCCGGCCTGGATCGGCGCCCGCCTTGCCGCGCAGAAGCAGAGCGCAGACCGGCAAAGCATTGATTTCATCGCCGACCGGGTGGAAGGCAACCTGCTCGCCGCGCACCAGGAACTGCAGAAGCTGGCCCTGCTGCACCCGGAGGGCAAGCTGAGCTTCGATCAGGTACAGGATGCGGTGCTCAACGTCGCCCGCTACGACGTCTTCAAGCTCAACGAAGCCATGCTCTCCGGCGACACCGCGCGGCTGGTGCGCATGATCGAAGGCCTGAAAGGCGAAGGCGAGGCGCTGCCGCTGGTGCTGTGGGCAATGGCCGACGAGATCCGCACCTTGCTCAAGATAAAGTCGGGCACCGCGCAGGGAAAGCCGCTGGGCATGCTGCTCAAGGAATACCGGATCTGGGGGCCGCGCGAGCGGCTGATGGAACCGGCCGTCAAGCGGCTGCGCCTGTCGACGCTGGAAACGGCGATGCAGGAAGCGGCGCAAATCGATAAGATGATCAAAGGATTAAGAGCCAGGGCATTTGCCGGCGATGCCTGGGATGCACTGCTGCATCTGGGCCTGAAGGTGGCGCGCGGCTGAGCGCCGTTGCATCGCGTTTCAGGCCTCGTGCTTCGCGCTTCATGTCGCGCGGCCCTTGTATCGCCGTCGTACCGCTGTCGTATCGCCGTCTTACCGCTGTTGCACCGAATTGAATTCGCATTGAAAAGACCAGGAACATGGACATCAAGCACTACATGAACGACGTCGGCCAGCGTGCCCGCAAGGCTTCCCGCGCGATGGCCAAGGCCGATACCGGCGCCAAGAACAAGGCGCTTTCGCTGATCGCCGCCGCCATCCGGCGCGACGCCGACGCCTTGCGCGCGGCCAACCAGAAAGACCTGGAAGCGGCGCGCGCCAACGGCCTGGCGCCGGCGATGCTCGACCGCCTGACCTTGTCCGACAAGGCGATCGCCACCATGGCCGAGGGCCTGGAGCAGATCGTGTCCCTGCCCGATCCGATCGGCGAAATGTCCAACATGAAATACCGCCCGACCGGCATCCAGGTCGGCCAGATGCGCGTGCCGCTGGGCGTGATCGGCATCATCTACGAAGCCCGCCCGAACGTGACCGTCGACGCCGCCGGCCTGTGCATCAAGAGCGGCAATGCCACCATCCTGCGCGGCGGCTCGGAAGCGATCCATTGCAACCAGGCGCTCGCCAGGCTGGTCAAGGAAGGCCTGGCCGGCGCCGGCCTGCCGGAAGACGCGGTGCAGATCATCGAGACCACCGACCGCGCCGCGGTGGGCGAACTGATCACCATGCCGCAATACGTGGACGTGATCGTGCCGCGCGGGGGCAAGGGCCTGATCGAGCGCCTGATGAAGGAATCCAAGGTGCCGATGATCAAGCACCTCGACGGCATCTGCCACGTCTACATCGACGACAAGGCCGACATCGACAAGGCATTGAAGATTTCCTTCAATGCCAAGTGCCACCGCTACGGCACCTGCAATACGATGGAAACCCTGCTGGTGGCGCGCGCCATCGCGCCGCAGGTTCTGCCAAAACTGGCCGAGCTGTACGGCACCAGGGAAGTCGAGCTGCGCGCCGACGAGGAAGCCGGCAAGATCCTTTCCTCCTACCCGCATCTGGCCACGGCCACCGAGGAAGACTGGCGCACCGAATACCTGGCCGCGATCCTCGCGGTAAAGATTGTCGGCGATGTCGGCGAAGCCATCGAGCACATCAATACCTACTCCTCGCAGCATACCGACGCCATCGTCACCGAGGACTACACCCGCGCAATGCGCTTCCTGCGCGAAGTCGATTCCGCCTCGGTGATGGTCAATGCCTCGACCCGCTTCGCCGACGGTTTCGAATACGGCCTCGGCGCCGAGATCGGCATCTCCAACGACAAGCTGCATGCGCGCGGCCCGGTCGGGCTGGAAGGACTGACCTCGCTGAAGTACGTGGTGTTCGGCCACGGCGAAGTGAGGGAGTAGGCATGCTCTGGGTCAAGGCGCTGCACATCGTCTTCGTCGCTTCCTGGTTTGCCGGCCTGTTCTACCTGCCGCGCATCTTCGTCAACCTGGCGATGGAAACCGACGCCGCGGCCACCACCCGCCTGCTGCTGATGGCGCGCAGGCTCTACCGCTTCATGACCATGCTGGCGATTCCCGCACTGCTGCTCGGCCTGTGGCTGTGGCTCGGCTACGGCATCGGCAAGGGTCCGGGCAACGGCTGGCTGCATGCGAAGCTGACCATCGTCGTGCTGCTGGTCGGCTACCACCATGCCTGCGGCTCGCTGCTAAAGAAGTTCGAGAACGGACGCAATGCGCGTTCGCATACCTGGTACCGCTGGTTCAATGAAGTGCCGGTGCTCGGCCTGCTTGCCGTCACCATCCTGGTCGTGGTCAAGCCGTTTTAACTGCGCCGCCTACGCTGACGGCACTGCCGCCACCGCATCGTTGCAACATTGTTCGCACATTTGATCGATAGGAGTTTCCGATGGCCAAGGTCTGCCAGTATTTTTTTGCTCCGCAATCTCCCTGGGCCTATCTCGGCCATGAGCGCTTCGTCGCGCTGGCCGCGAAATACCAGGTGCAGGTGGACATCAAGCCCTGCGACATCGGCAAGGTCTTCAGCATTTCGGGCGGCCTGCCGCTGGCCAAGCGGGCGCCGCAGCGCCAGGCTTACCGGCTCGTCGAACTCAAGCGCTGGAGCGAGCATCTGCAGATGCCGCTGAATGTGAATCCGGCGTTCTTCCCGGTCGCCGGCGATCCGGCCGCCAGGCTGATCATTGCTACGCGCCTGGCGCACGGCACCGATGCGGCCCTGAAGATGACCGGCGCCATCATGCGGGCGCTCTGGACCGAGGAGCGCAACATCGGCGACACGGCTACCCTGGCCGCGATCGCCCGGGAATGCGGCCATGACGGCCAGGCGCTGCTCAAGACCTCGGAAACCTCCAGCGTGCAGGACGAATACAACCGCCATACCGACGAAGCGGTCGCGGCCAATGTGTTCGGCGCGCCATGGTATGTCGTCGACGGCGAAGGCTACTGGGGACAGGACAGGCTGGATTTCGTCGAGCGGGCGTTCCGGAAATAGGCAGCGTCTCTTCCCATTCAGCAGCAAGACAGCATCAAGCAGCAGTACAACGGAAAAAAGGTACCCCATGACATATTCGTATTTTTGCCCCTGCCCGCGCGGGCTGGAAGCGGCGCTGGCCGAGGAGATCAATGAAATCGCCCTGGGCAGCCGCACCCTGAAGGTCCACAACCAGGTGCCAGGCGGCGTGCATTGCTCCGGCTCGCTGGCCGACAGCTACCGCCTCAACCTGCATTCGCGGATCGCCTCGCGCATCCTCCTGCGCATGGCGCAGCGCGGCTACGCCACCGAAAACGACATCTACGACCTGACGCTGGAGCAGCCCTGGGAAGAATGGTTCGGCGTCGACCATACGATCCGGGTCGATCTCACCGCGATCAAGTCGCCGCTCAAGAGCCTGGAATTCACCACGCTGAAAATCAAGGATGCGGTCTGCGACCGCTTTCGCGACCTTTACCAGAAGCGGCCGTCGGTCAACACCCGCACGCCCGACATGCGCATCATCGGCTTTCTCGATGCGCACAACTACACCGTCTACCTCGACACCTCAGGCGAAGCGCTGTTCAAGCGCGGCTGGCGCCAGGAAACCGGCGATGCGCCGCTGCGCGAAAACCTCGCCGCCGGCCTGCTGCGGGTCTCCGGCTGGACGCCGGGCACCATCCTGTTCGATCCGATGTGCGGCTCCGGCACCATCCTGGTCGAAGCCGCGCAGATCCTCGCCGGCATTCCGCCCGGCGCCAACCGCCGCTTCGGCTTCGAGAAATTCCTCGATTTCAAGCCCGCCGAGTGGCAGGCCATCAAGGCCGAAATCAAGCCCAACGCCCTGCCCCGCACACCGACGCTGTTCGGCAGCGACATTTCCGGCGACATGGTGGTCATGACGCGCAACAACCTGCGCAATGCCGGCATCCAGTTCGATGTGCCGCTCAAGCAGATCGAGGCGCAGGAAGTCAAGCCGCCCACCGGCATCCCCGGCATCATGCTCACCAATCCGCCTTACGGCGAGCGCATCGGGGTGCGCGGCGACAGCAGCCAGCCCGCGGACGAACTCACCACCTCGTTCTACCAGGCGTTCAGCACGACGCTCAAGCAGCGATTCCCCGGCTGGAAGGTGTTCCTGTTCACGGCCGACCTGAGCGTGCCGAAACTGCTGCGCCTGAAGGAAGCGCGCAAGACGCCGTTCTTCAACGGCGCGCTGGAGTGCCGGCTGTTCCGCTTCGACATGGTGGCGGGCTTCAATCGCCGCCCTGAAGCGGCGCCGAAAAACACCTGAGCACGGCCTCGAATCTTCCTCTACCGCCAGCATTTGACGTGGCGCAAGCACCCCTGCTTCCACCCTATTTCCTCATAGAAATAGGGTGGAAATATTGTTATATTGCGCCTTTGGGGGAGGGTGCACCGTGTCAGAACTCGATCCGCGCTCGTTGATCTTCGTCGCCGGCCTGCTCGGTCTTCTCTGCTCGGCCATTCTCTTCATGCTGCGCCGCAGTTTTCCGCCCTCCATCGGCGGCCTGAATGAATGGAGCTGGGGCCTGTCCGGGGTGTTTGTCGCCAGCGGGCTTTTCTGCACGACCGGTGTCATTCCGGATATCTTTTCCATCGTGCTGGCCAATGCCATGCTCGTCGGCGGCATCATGTACTTCTATGCCGGTTTCCGCCATTTCGCCGGACTGCCCAGCCGCAGCCGCCTGCTCAAGACGGTGCTCCTGCTGGTCACCGTGCATGTCGCCTGGTTCACCTACCTCACGCCGCACTATCCTTCGCGGGCCTTGCTGGTGACTTTCACCAATGCCGTCCTGTTCTTCGCGTGCACCGTGCTGGTCTACCGCACTACCGGCGCCACGCTGGCCGGGCGTTTCACCTGCCTCGTACTCACCGGCATCGGCATGGTGTCGGCGCTGCGCATCGGCATGCTGCTCCTGCATTTCGATGCGCCGACCAGCGTGTTCGGCGCGACGCCCATGCAGAGAATCTACCTGGCGGCGCTGGCGTTTTCGGTGCTGGCCATCACGCTCGGTGCGATCATGCTCGCCAATGAGCGGCTGCGGGCCGAACTGGAATTCATCGCATCGCATGATCCGCTGACCAAGACCTATTCGCGCAGCGCCTTCATCGATATCCTGACCCGCGAAATCGGCCGCAGCGCCCGCACCGGACGCCCGCTCGCCCTGCTGATGTGCGACCTCGACAGCTTCAAATCGATCAACGACCGCTTCGGCCATGCAATAGGCGACCGCGTGATCATCGACTTCGCGCAGCGGGTGCAGGAAGTGCTGCGCAATATCGACTGCGTGGGCCGCTACGGCGGCGAGGAATTCGTTGTCCTCCTGCCGGATGCGCCGGCGCGCGACGCCGAGGAAATTGCCCGGCGCATCTGCAACCATATCGCGGCCACTGCACCCGACTCGGCATTGCCGCACTATACGGTCAGCATCGGCCTTGCTGCGGCGCACGACGGTTCGGCGAAAGTCGACAGCCTGCTGTCGGCCGCCGACGGCGCCCTGTATTGCGCCAAGGCAAATGGACGCAACCGCGTGGAAATGGCTCCCCTTTCCCATCTGCAGCCTCTTCCGCCGCAACGCTTCGCCGCTGCCTGAAGAGGAATGCGGCATCGGATTCGATCCCGATCGGCGCTCATGCTGCGCCATATGGCGGCACCATGGCCGCAGGAGATTTCTTAGACGCATTAATCCAAACCAACGACGTCCGTTCATTGGCTTGGCAAGCACGTCTGTGCATTGCACGGCAATACCGGATTCATGTCAGGAACATGAAATCCAGTGAACCTGACACGCTGCAAGTTATCTCATCGCTATCGCCATGATGCAGCGATTCACATCGCGGTCATTCTTCAGCAGTCAATTGTTCCATTGCATAAAGGAGGTTGTTTCATGAACCTATTGCTTACCGGCCAGCATGTCGACATTAGCCCGGCCCTGCGTGAATACGTGGAAACCAAACTGGAGCGCGTCATCCGACATTTCGACCAGATCATCGACATTGCAGTCGTGCTCGGGGTCGAAAAGCCCTCGGAGAAGGACAAGCGGCAGCGGGCGGAGGTCAACCTGCGCGTCAAGGGCAATGTGATTCACCTCGATCACTATGCAGAGGATCTGTATGCAGCGATCGACGGACTCATCGACAAACTCGACCGCCAGGTCGTGCGGCACAAGGACAAGGTGCAAAGCCACAAGAACGAGGCTCTGAAGAATATCAGCGCCACGGGATTGTGACGGTTCGACGAACGCACTCGCAATGAGATGCGTTGAATCTGAAAATGGCCGCATCAGCGGCCATTTGAGTTTGATAGCCTGCGCTGCTGCGGCTGTACGCTATTGTAATGCGGCCTTGCCCCTCCCCGGCGCCTTGGAGCCGGCCGCATCATGAGTTGCGATGGAACGTCGCTGCTCGTTTCGCTCCCTATCCTGCCATCTCCTTCCGCTTACAAATTCATAAACTTTTGAGTTGCATTAAATGCAACATAAATGCTATTTTTACAACTTCGCCTGCCCATATGCTCTTAAGCCATGGGCAGATTTCCGCTTTTCGAGGAGATGGCAGTTGACGGCATTAAGGAAGGGTTCAAGCGGCGGCAAGGTACGCGAGCTTCAGGCAGCACTCGCCAAACATGGCGAAAAACTCGCCGTCGATGGAAGTTTCGGCGCTCAGACCGAAAGAGTCGTCAGGGGATTTCAAAGAAGACGAGGCATGCTGCCCGACGGCATTGCCGGGCCGAAGACATTCGGTGCGCTGGGACTTCCCGCAGCCGGTGCGCACCCTATTCCTCGTTCGGCAACAGGCAGTAGTGATTCGATCAAGGACATTGGCGGCGGCATTATTCATTCGTCCGCCGCAGCCAGGATTCTGCCCCTGCCTTATACCGCTTCCCGTCCGGGCGCCGCGTTCAGCACATCCATCCAGGGATTGAATTTCATCTACGGCCATGAAGCTTTGGCGGGGGTAAGCAATCGCCTTCACTGGCCGCGAGGCGCCAGCGGAGTCACCTTGGGACCAGGCTACGACATGAAGGAGCGAAGTGCGGCATCGGTGATGGCCGACATGCAGGCAATCGGCCTGCAAGCCTCGGTGGCACAGCAGATTTCGACAGCGGCCGGCCTGGTCAATCAGGCAGCGGCGGAGTTTGCCGAGCATCACAAGGCGCTGGTCAATTTGAGTCGAATGCAGGAGATGCTGCTGCTAAGGCACGTCGTTCCGCGGTACGAGTCGCTGGTCAAGCGGCTGATCGGCATCGACCTTCTTCAGCATGAATTCGATGCCCTCGTCTCCTTCGCATACAATCCGGGCGGCCAGTTTCGCAATGTTGCGCACCATATCAACCAGGGCCGGATCGCCGAGGCGATGAAAACGATCAGGCATGTCGTGACCTCGAAAGGGGTGGTGTTCAGAGGACTTGTGCGGCGTCGGGACCATGAAGTTGCGCTCTACCTGTATGGCCATTACCAGGGCATCTGACGCAGGGCCAAACATGACCGACAAACTCATCCTGAAGCCTTCCCACCGGCGGCATGCCGTTGCGTTGCTTATCCTGTGGTTTGCCGGCGGTTCCCCGCATGCCGCGCCGCAGCCGGCGCCATCGGCTCTACCTATCCCTTCCAGCCTGTTCGGCACCTGGGAAGTGACCGCTGTCCATGTCGATACCGGAGCAACCCGCACCCCGCTTTACCGGCCTGGTGATTTCCGGCTGATCGGCAGGATTTTCCGGTTCACTTCCGGGAGCATCACATCCAATACGCCCGAGCGGCAGGATTGTCCGTCGCCAGGGATCGGGAAATCGCTGCCAGCTGCGAAATTGATTGAATCCAGCATGGCAGGACGTGCCGTTCCGCCGGTACTGCCCACCGCCGAGGACTACCGGCTGCAGCTTCCCAGCGATCCGAAGGTCTCGGCGTTCACGGTGAATTGCAACGGCAAGTTATGGGGAGCAAGCCTGGGGCGCGAGGACGGCAACCGGGGCGCATGGCTGCTGCCGCTTGCAAGCGGCAAGCTGGCGCTGCGCTGGTACGGCGAAACCATACTCGAACTGGGACGCCTGCCGGAGGGAGCCCGCCCCAGCCCGTCTTTCGATTGCAGCCAGGCATCGATCGGCGCCGAAAAAGCGATTTGCCGCTCCATCCCGCTCGCCAAGCTGGATGTCAGCCTTGCTCGCTCATTTGCTGCGGCAGCGCAGGAGTTTCGGGAGGCCGGACGGGGAAGTTCACTGGCCGCACTCAAGGCGCAGCAGCGCGCATGGCTGTTGCAGCGCAACCGCTGCGGTTCGGACGTGGCTTGCCTGGAAAGATCGATGTCTGCGCGCCTGGAAACCATTGAAACCATGCCCGGAGACGAATAGTTGCTGG
>Ga0194137_10002600_pt1 | contig 10598 bp, 10 predicted proteins | sample TARM_MetaG_T3_14_FD_134025 | JGI IMG/M metagenome (GOLD analysis project Ga0194137, IMG submission 134025) | Freshwater microbial communities from Pennsylvania, USA, analyzing microbe dynamics in response to fracking - TARM_MetaG_T3_14 (version 2) | ecosystem: Environmental > Aquatic >...
ACCTGCAGGCGGGTGGTTAGACCGCGCTCATGGTGAAAGAGCCTTTCACCAAGCGCTTTGGCGGGCCGGACTATACCGTGGCCATCGGCGGCTCCGGTGGTGGCATCCAGCAGTATGTCTACTCACAGAACCATCCGGATCTGCTGGATGGCGGCGTGCCCCAGTATTCCTATCCGGACATGGTGACCCAGGTCATTCACATCGGGGATTGTGAGCTGCTGGAGTACTACATGGATGCCACTGACCGGGGCAATCCCAAATGGCAGACCACGTCCAACCGAAGCTGGCTGGTGGGGCTGAATTCCAACGATCAGTATCCCGATCCGTTTGCCCAGATCAAGCAGATGCTGGGCTACAGCACCGCGCCCGGCATGACCGAGTGTATTCCGGCCTGGCGTGGGCTGACGCCTCTTGTGATGAACCCGCACTTTGGTCAGGCTGACAACCAGGAACTGATGCAGCCGGAAGGCGTTATGGACGATGTGCGCTGGACTCACTACTCGGACGCGAAAAACATCTACGGCGTGGATGAGAACGGGGATCCCCGGACCCTGTTCGACAACGTTGGTGTCCAGTACGGCCTCGAGGCTCTGAGGGAAGGCAACATCACCAGGGAGGAGTTCCTCAAGCTGAACGCTCAGGTGGGGGGCTGGAAGCAACCTTCGGAAATGGTCCAGGAGGGCTTTCCGTTCCTGGGCTCGATTTCCGACGTATTGGCGGACCCGACGGCCTTTGATCCCTGGAGTTCCCGCAACATGAATCTGAGCCCGGATGGGGGAGCGACACCTGCCCCCCGAACCGAGGGTGATCTGGAGGCCATCCGCGCCGCTTATAACTCGGGCCTGGTGTTCGATGGTCAGCTGAATATGCCCGTCATCGACTGGCGGCATTATCTGGAAGAGGTGCTGGATATGCACAACAGTCATCAGTCCTTCTCCGCCCGCCAGCGCATCATTAACCGGATGGGCAATGCCGGAAATCAGGTCATCTGGTTCACGGATGCCCGGCCAACGGACTACTCCGACCCGGACAGACCGGAACCCCGGGAGGAATTCAACCAGACCTGGATGGCGCTGGAAGTGCTGCACGACTGGATCACCAACATTCAGCAGAATCCGGAGTTGGGCATCGCCGCTAACCGCCCGATGGAAGCCCGGGACGCCTGCTTCAACACGGACGGCACGTTAATCGATATCGGCGAGACCGTGTGGAACGGAATCCTGGATGATGAAGCGGAGGGAGCCTGTACCAGCCGGTTCCAGACCTACACCACATCGAGGATGGAAGCGGGTGGTCCCATTGAAGGCAGTATTTTCAGATGCAGCCTGAAGTCAGTGGACGCTGCTCTGTCGGATGGAACCTATGGGCCGGTCTCGTTTACGGCTGAGGAAGTTGACCGCCTGAACGACATTTTCCCGGACGGGGTCTGCGATTATAGCCAGCCCGATCAGGGCCGGCCTGCGGGCTGAGGCTATCTCCCGGAGCTGCCAAGGGTACCTTCGGGGTCAGATGAAAGCTTTCATCTGACCCCGACTTTAAGGGAGGCGGGTTTGGGAGGCAGAACCTGGGGTTGAATTCAGGCGATTTCCAACGCATGTCTTTGGTACAAAGCATTTAAAGTGCCGCATTTTTTCCAAATGATGTTCAAGGCAACGGGAGGAAGCATGGATAAGCGAACATTCGGAAACACGGACATTCAGGTGACGCCCGTCGGGCTCGGTACCTGGGCCATTGGTGGCTGGATGTGGGGCGGAACGGACGAAGCCCAGTCCATCGATACTATCCACAGGGCTATCGACAAAGGCATTGGTCTGGTCGATACGGCGCCGGTATACGGTTTCGGGCGCTCAGAGGAGATTGTGGGCAAGGCCCTTGCCAATGGCCGCCGGGATAAGGTTGCCCTGGCCACCAAGGTGGCTCTGAACTGGAACGATGATCATGACAAGATCTGGCGGGATTCCACTGCCTCGCGCATAGAGCAGGAAGTTGAGGATTCTCTGAAACGCCTTCAGACGGACAGAATCGACATTTACCAGGTTCATTGGCCGGATCCGAAGACGCCCATGGAAGAAACTGCCCGGGCGCTGGAAAAGCTCTATCAGGCCGGGAAAATCCGGGCCATAGGTGTGAGCAACTTTACGCCTTCGCAGATGGACGAGTTGCAGAAGAGTGTGCCTCTGCACAGCTTGCAGCCCCCGTATAACCTGTTTGAACGGGATATCGAACGGGAGATCCTTCCGTACTGCCGGGAAAACGGCATTGCCACCATTACCTATGGCGGGCTTTGCCGCGGCCTGCTGACTGGCAAGATGCGGGAAGATACGCAGTTCAACGGTGACGATTTGCGCAAGAACGATCCGAAGTTCCAGGGTGATCGTTATCGCCAATACCTGAATGCGGTGGCTGAGCTGGATGCGTTAGCCAAAGAGCGCTATCAGAAAAACGTGCTGGCCCTGGCCCTTCGTTGGCTGGTGGATCAGCCCGGTGTGACAACGGCGCTTTGGGGTGCGAGGAGGCCGGAACAACTGGATCCGGTGGATGACATCGAAGGCTGGTCGCTCGATAAGGAAGCAATGGCCGCCATTGATGACATCCTGGACAGGTGCATTGACGATCCTGTCGGGCCCGAGTTTATGGCGCCTCCGACGCGGTAATTTGTGGCCAGGCCATGGCGTGGATCAGGGCTGTAGCAGCCCTGATCGCGTCAATGAAATGTTGTCCTCTCTAATCAATGGTGCCACAGGCAACTCGGGCGCCACCGCCCCTCAGATACTAGTGTGGTTTGTTTCTTGGGGATTCCAAGCCGGAGAGGGGGAATCGCGCTACCAGTCGAATCTTATGCTCCCCAGGATGGCATTGCCCAGGTGCAGATCGACAGTTCCGTTGGCCAGGTCACGGTAGCTGACCCGGGTATCCACGCTTGCGCCAACGCCCAGAACAACGGCCGGCCAGGTTCCTGAGCCGGTGTTGAGCCGATAGGTCAGCTCCGTTCTCCACTCCCGCAGGTAAAGAGCGCTTTCGATTTCCCGAGCATGATCCAGCGTGGCCCAACGATCACCCATGCGCTCCAGGCGAAACTCCCAGCGCTCCCCGGGGCGAAACCCGGGAAGTTGCACGACCTTTGGCTTGAACGCGGCGTCCATTGAACACAATGCGGCCTTCGAAAAACTGCCGGCAGGCACAGTTGATATGCTGTTGAAGCCGGAAAACAAGGGTCAGCTACAGTCGATCCTGACCTACCACGTGATACCCGCCAAGGCGACTTCATCAGCGGCGGTTCAGATGGTTCAGGATGACGGTGGGACCCACACTGTTAAAACGGTGCAAGGGGGCGAACTCACACTCAGCCTGGAAGGCGATTCACTGATGATAGCGGATGCCAATGGCAACATGGCGACAGTGGTTGCAGCCGACATGATGCAGTCCAACGGCGTCGTGCACGTGATTGATACAGTGCTGATGCCGTAGCATCTCGGGCCAGTCGGTCGGAGATTGAAAAGACGGTCCTTCCCGGCCGTCTTTTTTCGTTGACGGGGTTTCAGGAGATTCAGAGCGCATTCATTTCTTTTCGTCGTAGGACGTTGTCTTTGGCCGCTGAGTTTCCCGGCTTGTGTGGTCCTCCAGCTGCAACTAGGCTTTGACCGTAAGTGAGGCCGAGAGGTTCTCGGCTTTGTTCAGTCTGAAACTGGATGGAATATGACCAAGGGAGACCAGCATGCTGCATGTCGATCTGGATGAGACGGAAGGAATAGCAATTCTGCGGCCCGAGGGATCCCTGACCAAAGCGGATTTCGAATATGCGGCCGCGTTGGTGGATCAGTACCTGGAAAAGCATGACTTTTTGCGGGGCCTGGTCATCAGTACTCGTCGGTTTGAAGGTTGGGACTCGTTTTCGGCTCTGTCCCGACACCTCCGTTTTGTGCGTAACCATCACCGACAAATCCGCCGCGTTGCCTTGGCAACCGACTCGGCGATCGGGCAATTGGGCGAGAAACTTGCCGATCATTTCGTTGCAGCTGAAATCAGAAGTTTTCCTTTTGATGACACAATCGAGGCGCAGAGCTGGGTCATGCAGGCTCCTGAAGCGTAGTTCGGGTTCTGCTGGCGGCGCTGGCCCGCTTGTAACCTTCCACAGTTGATAGCGAATAGCCAGCCTCTCGTATCGATCCGGCGCCCTGAGTTCGTCGGCATTCACTGTGATAACTTTGCTTTCGGTGACTGCCCAGTAATAACTGCCAGGGTCACTATCAGAATGCCTGAGGAAAACCACTTCGGATTTTGGGTCGTAGGCCCTTTGTAAGACAGGCTTCTATGCCTTTAATTTATTCAACTGTAAGCGGCTAGAGCGTAGCCGCTGATAGGGGGAGAAGTATGTCCAGCCCAGAGCATAAGCAAAAAAATGGAGTCTCATCAAGGATATCAAGACCGGCATGTTGACGACGCGTCACGGCGAAGAGCTTCGGTCGCGGCCGATGGTGCTGGTGCAGGACGAGTACGATGGAATCTTGTGGTTCTACACTGATCTGGAGTCGGAAAAAGTATTCGAGCTTGAGAGCGATAACGATGTCTGCATTTCGTTCGCCGATCCGGACAACCACGTTTACGTCTCGCTCACGGGTGTCGGCCGGACAGTTTTGTTCTCGATTATGGTGGCGGAACTGTTCGGGTTGAACTTGATGACTGGAGTCCCACCCAATATCCGGCGGATGTCCAGGAAGGTGACAAGGTCAAGGTTCATGGTCGGGTTGATGACGACACCTACGACACCGCCAAGATTGAAGCCGACAGCGTGTACGTGGAGAACCTGGGCATTCACTTCTATGGCAGCACGGGTGATGAAGAGGCGATGGTAAGTGTTGATCTCTCGCCCCACGATGCCATCAAAACAGGGGAGTTTTCAATCAGCGGCCGTGTCGAGAGTATTGATGGGCCGGTGTTTACCATTGATACCGGTGAGCGTGCGCTGGTTGTCGATACCTCCGCCATGGACTACGACCCACTGGATAGACCGGGGCTGAGAAACCTGACAATCAAAACCGGCGATTTAGTCACAGTCACCGGCACCGCACTGAGCAGTCTGTTTGAACTTCGTAAAGTGGTGGCCGATTCGGTCATTATCCGGGCGACCTCGCCCCTTGGCGAGGATCGGACCAGCGGGGAATCTCCCCTTGATCCTGATGCTCCAGCCACTATGCCGAGGCCACTGTTGTAAAAATGACAAGCGTGAGGCCAGTATGCTCTGGCCTCATTGCATTACCTTTGTTGGTCCTCAGACCCTTCCTGGCGCTCGGCTTCCTCATCCGTCCCTGTTTCACTGTGCTCTTCGAACTCGGTATTGCGCGGGTCAAGCTCCGAGACACCCAGGGCTGCTTCCGGGGTGGTGGTGTAGTAGTGCTCCTGCCGCTTGATCTTGGGATGGCTGCGGCCCGGCCCAACCACCATGAACAGAATCAGGCCTGCGAGTATCAGGGCGTTACTGACAAAGAGACCACGCGCGCCCAGAAATTCCATGAACATGGCACTGACGAGCGGGCCGATAATGCTTCCCAGCCCGTAGCTCAGTAAGAGCGCGGTGCTGGCCGAGGTGATCTGGTGGCTTTCCATCAGGTCGTTGGTGATGGCAACGGCGATAGGGTAAATGGCAGCGCTGAGCCCCATGTAAAGGCCAACGAAAAACACCAGTAAAATCATGTTGCCGCCGCTGATGGAGGCTGCGATGAGGCTGGACACGGCGGCGACGGTCGCAACAACCAGCATGACACGGTAACGATCAAAGTAATCGCAAACCCGGCCAACGGGCCAGGCCAGTATCATGGCAGCGACGATGGCCGAGGCCATGAAGTTGGAGAGCTGGTCAAGCTCCAGCCCAATACGATCAGCGTAAACCGGCCCCATGGCATAAAATGCGCTTATCAGCAGGCCGGCAATGAGGGCGCCCAGAGTCCCGGCTGGCGACTTGCGGTAGAGTTTGGTCAGGGACAGCCGTTCGGTTTCGGTGATGGTTGGCGATTCCCGTCGGGTCAGCGAGAGGGGCGTCAGCGCCAGCACGACCAGGATGGCGGCAATGGAAAACGGAATGAAACCGGCCGGATCGGCGACACGGATCAGCACCTGGCCACCGGCTGTGGAGAGGAAAAAAATAATCTGGTAGACGGCAAACAGGCTTGCCCGGTTGCGGTTGTCGGCCTTGCTGCTGAACCAGCTTTCCATGACGATCATCAGGCCGGCCATGGCAAAGCCTCCCACCGCACGGAGCCCGCCCCAGAGGGAGGCTTCAATGGCCATGGGGTAGATCAGTATCGAGGCGCAAAGCGCCGCGGCAAAGAAGGCAAATGCCCTGATGTGGCCGGCCTTTTCAATAATCCGGCCCGCGTACAGGGTGCCGGCGACAAAGCCAATGGAATAGAACGCCAGAATCCAGCCGATGACACTGGCACTGAACTCTTCGAGACTGAGCCGCAGGCCAAGCAGGGTCATCAGGAAGGCGTTGCCCATGATGAGCAGGATAATACTGACGATCAGCGATGACAGGCTTACGATGGTTTTTTGCATCAATCCTCTCCACCCGGTTAACAGGAATCGAAATGGTCTTGGGTAGATGCTGTAACAGAGTCCTTGGGGACGGGTGAGGGGAATAAAAGGGGGTGGAAAGCGTTCACGCTCTATCCGCTGTCTCAAGAAAGCGGTATCCAACTCCAGGCTCAGTTTGAATGTACCGTTGCTCGGTGGGGTCGTCACCCAGCTTTTGTCTTAATCTCCCTATCAGAATACGCAGATAGTGGGTATCAGTGGTGTGAGTGGGCCCCCAGATATCCCTGAGTAGTTGAGACTGTGTGACGATTTTGCCAGAAGCGAGCAGCAATACCTGGAGTACGGCGAACTCTTTCGGTGTGAGCCTTACGGTCTCGCCGTGGACCACAACCTCCCGCATGGCCAGGTCGATATATAACGCACCATTATCAAAGATGGCCGAGGTTTCGGAGTCTGATGAATTGTCTTCTCGTCCGCGGCCCCGCAACTGTGTTCGAACCCGTGCCAGCAGTTCATCGATGCCGAAGGGTTTGGTGACGTAGTCGTTGGCACCCAGATCCAGGGCTTTGACTTTCTCCAATTCTCTGTCGCGCACCGAAAGAATGATGATGGGAACAGACTTGCACTCCCTTAACCGGGCCAGCACACCTGAACCATCCATGTCCGGCAGCCCCAGGTCCAGAATCACGAGGTCAACCGTTTGCGCACTGAAAATCCGCAGGCCGGTTTCACCATTCTCCGCTTCCAGTACCTCGTATCCTTCGGTTTTGAGGCTGATGCGCAGAAAATGACGAATTTGAGGCTCATCATCGATAACGAGTATGCAGGGTTTTTCCCAGTATTTCGTTGGAAGAGTCATTTCCTGGATTCCCGATTGAACTCTTGTTCAGGTGATTCTCTGAGGGGCAGAGCCATTTCAATGGTGGCCCCACGCCCATTCGGCCCGGCCAAGGCTTGAATCCGGCCTCCGTGGGCGGCGACCATGCCATGACAGATGGCGAGCCCCAGCCCGCTGCCATGAGGCCCCCGATCGCCTTCGCCTCCGGTGAAAAACATATCAAACACTTCGCTACGCTGATCTTCCGGGATGCCCGGGCCTTCGTCTGAAGTGGCGACGATCAGTTCATTGCCTTCCCGGCGAGCCTGAATGGTCAGGTCCGAGCCAGCAGGCGCAAACTTGGCAGCGTTTTCCAGGACATTCACTAAAGCCTGTTCGATGAGGGCCGGATGCACAAATAGCAGGGGGAGATCTTCTTCAACCGACAGCACAACATGGACTTTCGACATCAGGTTTCGGGTACGCCTGAGTGCTGACGACAGGATATCTGTGAGGGCGATCCAGTCTCCTTCGATCTTGAGTGTGCCATGGCCAAGTCTGGTCATATCCAGCAGATTTCGGATGTAGCGGTCCAATCGTTCGCCTTCCCCAAGGACCGAATCAAGAAGGCTCTCCCGATCCTCATCCGAGAGCTTATTGAACATCGATTTCAACGTACTGGCAGACCCAATCATGGACGAGAGCGGTGTCCGTAGGTCATGTGAGATAGAAGAGAGAAGGGCGGAGCGCAGCGTTCGGTTTCCTCCGCCACTCGTGATGCAGACAGGTTGGCCGCCAGGCGGGTTCGGAACCAGGCCAGGCCAAGTTGATGAACATAAATGCTGACGGCAAGGCCCCTGTAATAGTCCGGGGTCATATCATCGAGCCAGAGGCCGAGCACGCCGTACACTTCGCCGCCCGTTTCAATCGGCTCCAAACGCCATGGAAGACTGTTCAATGTGTCGGAAAGAGCGCCGCTGGCCTTGCCGTTGCTGAGCGCCCAGTCAATAGCGGAGTGAGTCATGTCGTTCAAGGGCTTTGATGGCCCGCCTTGGGCGACAATCTCAACTTCACCGTTTTCCGGGGCCTGTTGTGCAATAAACAGAGGAACTTTGAGCTGGGCATAGAGCGCCTCAACTGCCTGAACCTGAACCGAGGTGATATCCGGTGCAGAGGCCAGGCGGCGTGTGAACTGGAGGTGTGCATCCGTGAGGTCGTTTGACGCTCGGAGCATCTGGACCTGGTCCCGCAATCGGCCGGCAAGGTTTCCCCCAGTGAGGGCGATAATCAAAAAGAACACCACAGTCAGGAGCTCGTCCGTATCCGCCATGTGGAGCGTCAGCCGGGGCTCTGTGAAGAAAAAGTTGTAGGTCAGAAAGCTCAGAGCCGCCGTGAACAGGGCAGGACGAATCCCGGTTCGGGCGGCAACCCACAGTACGGATGTCAGAAAGATCAGGGACAGGTTACCCAGGGGAAGAACATTCTGGAGTCCCATGGCAATGGCGGTTGCGGCACCCACACTGCCCAAGGCCCACCCATAATCGCCCCATCGAACCGGTTCGCCAGCTCTCAGGGCAAGTAGTTGCCGTTGTTTTCCGGGCACGGGAATGAAAGTAACTTCGAAGGCCCCTGCCTGTTTCAGCAGGGCGCGGCTGGTGGATTTCCGGAAGTGCCACCAGCGATGGTCTGAGCGCCCAAGAATCAGCGTTGTGACATTCTGCTCCCTGGCAAACGCCAGGAGTTCTTCGGCAACATTGTATCCGCGAAGGGTCTTGACCTCCGCACCCAGCCGGGTGGCCAGATCAAACACGCTTTCCAGTCGTTGGCGTTCATCGGAGCTTGCCCGGCCATTGTCTACAGTGGCGACAATCCAGGGAGCTTTCCAGCGCTCGGCAAGCCGACGGGCAGCGCGGACCAGGGGTTCACCCCGTCCGGAGCCGTCTACTGCAACGAGCATCCGGGATCGAATGTGCCAGGGTCCCGCGATGGACCGGGATTGCATGGTTTCCAGGACATCCGAATCCAGCCTTTCGGCAACGACCTGAACCGCAAGCTCGCGCAGTGCAGATAGATTGGATAGCGAAAAATATTCGTTTATGGCGCCACGTGCCTGTTCAGGTACATGCACTTTTCCTTGCTTCAGGCGTTGCAGCAGCTCTGAGGGGCTAAGGTCCACCAGTACGATCTCCCGAGCCCCTTCGAGGATGGAGTCGGGCACGGTTTCCGGCATTCGGACGCCAGTGATACTGGCAACCACGTCCGACAGGCTTTCCAAATGCTGGATGTTGATCGCCGTCCAGACAGTAATCCCCTGATCCAGAAGTTCTTCAATATCCTGGTAGCGGCGCGGGTGCCGGCTGCCAGGGCTGTTACGGTGGGCAAGCTCATCCACCAGGAGGATGTCCGGTTTCCGTGTCAGGGCGGCATCAAGATCAAATTCATGGATACGTGATTCCGCGAATTCAACGTCCTTTGGCGGAAGCTGTTCAAGACCCTCGCACAATGCGACAGTCTCGGCCTGTCCATGGGTTTCGGCTGTGCCAATGACGACGTCAACTGCCTGTTTTGCCAGTTCCCGGGCGGCTTCAAGCATCCGGTGCGTTTTTCCAACCCCGGGGGCTGCCCCGAGGTAAACCTTGAGCTCGCCACGGGGCTTTGGTTTCTTGACAGCCTGGCCAGTCTTAACCAACGGGGAACTCCGTAGTTGCATAGCGGACATGGGACTTACGGCGTACTGTCAGCGTATACCCCAGGGTAAGAGGGCCCAGGCGACCAATCAGCATGACGGCCATGATGACCAATTGGCCCGCCGCGCCCAGTTCGCCGGTGGTGCCACGCGAGAGACCGACGGTACCGAAAGCCGAAACCACCTCAAACGCGATATCAAGAAACTCATCCTCGACCAGAATGCTCAGTGACAGAACGCCCAGAAAAACAACAGCCATCCCGATCGTTGCCGTAGCCAGGGCCTTGAGCACCGTCTCGCTACTCAGGGAACGTCTGAAAAAATTCACGTTCAGATCACCCCGCAAAAACGAGCGGGTTGCGGCCAGCATAATGACGAACGTGGAGATTTTGATCCCGCTGGCCGTGGAGTTCGGGGCGCCACCGATGAACATCAGAAGCAGCATCAGCACACTGGTTCCGGCGGTTAGCGCGCCAATATCGAGAGTGTTGAAGCCTGCTGTTCGTGGCGTCACGCCCTGAAACCAGGCGGCCAGGAGCTTGTCCCAGAAACTATCCAGCGCAC
>Ga0194137_10002603_pt1 | contig 10594 bp, 8 predicted proteins | sample TARM_MetaG_T3_14_FD_134025 | JGI IMG/M metagenome (GOLD analysis project Ga0194137, IMG submission 134025) | Freshwater microbial communities from Pennsylvania, USA, analyzing microbe dynamics in response to fracking - TARM_MetaG_T3_14 (version 2) | ecosystem: Environmental > Aquatic >...
CCATGGCTGAAAGCTATGATCTTCCGGTTATCTATAGTACACATCCAAGAAGTAAGAAGTTTATTGAGCAAAGAGGATTTAAGTTTCATTCAAATGTGAGGAGCTTACAGCCATTTGGATTTGTCGACTATAATCATCTTCAGCAGAATTCCTTTTGTGTAGTGTCTGATAGCGGAACGATAGCAGAAGAAGCGTCGTACTTTAAATTTCCAGCAGTGTCAGTAAGAACAAGTACAGAGAGACCAGAAGCGTTGGATAAGGGTAATATGGTAATTGGCAGTATAACAACTGAACAAGTTCTCCAAGCTGTAGACATGGCTGTAGAGATGAATGCTCAAGGAGATATGGGAGAAGATGTGCCAAATTATGCAGATGAGAATGTAAGCACTAAGGTTGTTAAAATAATCCAGAGCTATACTGGGATAGTAAATAAGATGGTGTGGAGGAAATCATGAGAATAATGGTTTTTGATGTTCCGGCAGAGAGTGGTGGAGCATTAACAATACTAAATCAATATTATGACACTGCGATAAAAGACAAAGAGAATGATTGGGTTTTTGTCGTAAGTACACCTGAGCTAAAAGAGACTGATAATGTTAAAGTGTTGAATTATCCTTGGATAAAAAAGAGTTGGTTTCATAGATTGTATTTTGATAAGTTGGTAGCCAATAAATTAGTGGATAAATATAATGTTGATGAAATTTTGTCGCTACAAAATGTTGTTGTTCCTAAAGTTAAAGTTAAGCAGACTTTATATTTACATCAGTCGCTTCCATTTGTTGAGAAAAGATATGGTCTAACTGAAGATTTTAAGTTTTGGTTATATCAGAATGTCATTAGCAAGATGATTTTTAAATCAATAAGAGCCGCGGATAAGGTAATTGTTCAAACAAAATGGATAAGAGATGCAGCTATAAAAAAAGCAAATGTGAAAAAAGAGAAGTTTATTTTAAAACAACCGGAATTAAATGTTTCAGTTAAGAAACTATATACATCCGATGAAAAAAGTGACAAATTATTTTTTTACCCTGCTAGCGGGCTTGTTTATAAAAACCATGAAGTTATTGTAAACGCATGTAAAATTTTAAAAGACAAGGGAATAAGTAACTATAAGGTTATTTTCACTTTAAAAGGTGATGAAAATAAACATATTAGAAAATTGAGAGAGATAGTGCTAGATGAGGATTTACCAGTAGAATTTATAGGTTCAATTGATATAGCAACTGTTTATGAATATTATTCGAAATCAATACTGGTCTTTCCTTCATATATTGAAACTTTTGGGCTACCAATGTTAGAGGCAAAAATGCATGAAAGTCCAATACTAGCGTCTGACTGTGCGTTTTCAAATGAGATATTGGGTGGATATGGTAAAGTAGATTTTTTTAATCCATTTGATGATTATGAATTAGCGAGACACATACAGACATATATTAATCAATAACAATACTTAATAGACTAATGGTGAATTTGATGAGAAATAAAATAATCTTCTTAAGTTTATTTGTCTCAAATATGAATTATATTTTGTTTAATTCGATTGGGATTAATGATACTTTAAAAAATGGTATTAGAGTTGGTGTTATTGGACTTCTATTATTCAGTATATTGTTTAATAGAAATGTAATTAAATTTAGCAAATTAGACTTTTTATGGATCTTTCTTTTATTATTTTCTTTATTAAGTTTTAATATAAGTGGTATTAATATTAACTATTTTTACATAATATTGGTGCTCATTGTATCAAAAGGAATAGACAGAGTTACTTTGCTGAAGTGGAATTATTTTATAATATTAGTGAGTGTACTATTCATAGTAATTACACTTGTTACTGGGATAACAAACAATATTCAATATTCAGTTGGTGGAAGGACAAGAAATACTTTTGGATTTTTCAATGTTAACGCATTTAGCGGTTTAATATATTCATTTTATATTATGTATTTTATGTATAAAGATAGAATAGGGAAAATTTCAACTATTATTTTAGTTTCGTTGCTATATGTAATATTTAGATACACTGATACAAGAACAATGTTCTTTGCATTTTTTATATATTTATTTTTCTATATTTTATTAAGGCAATTGTTTAGGTATAAAAAATTAAGAACTAAAATAATAAAAATAATTCTAGTGACTTTAGTTTTTGTGCCTATTATATTTAGCTTCATATCCCCCTTACTATTAGAAAATTATCCGTATTTAAATGTATTAACAAGTATAAGGCTTACTGTTTTTTCAGACTATATAATTAATCAACAACCAATTAACTATTTATTTGGTGGTACTGCAGTTAAAGATGTTGATAATGGATTTTTAGTAACGTTCTTCAATACTGGAGTGTTATTCACTTCTTATTTAATATACCTTATTATAAAATCGTTAGTTTATTCGATTAATAATGACGATTTTAAACAGTCCGCATTTATAATTAGCTTTATGTATTTTAATGCTTTTGAGTCTTTATTATTAAGACCTGAAATCACTGTTTCGATATATTTTTGGATTATGATATATAAAATCAATACAGAAGAAAATAATAGATTTGGAAGATCTAAAATATTACGAGCAAGAGAATTGAAACATAACTAAAAAATTTAATATAGACAAACAAGGCTGAAATTGAATAATTAAAGTCGAAATCGTATAAACGTCGTTCTGGAAAGTGTGAAGATTGCGAGTCGCTACTTGTCATACAGTTACAACTTTAAAAATTAGATGATGAACTTGTTTGTCTATAGGAAAATGTTAATAAGTCATTATAAAGATAGATTTAGAATCTCCATGAAAAGAATTCAAATATCATATTGAGTTTAATACATTTGGTTTTAAAGTGGATTCATTTATTCGGCATTCAAAGATGTAACTCTTAAAGAATTAACAACAAGATATGCATATTGAAGTATTTGATATGCATAACAATTTGTTTTAGCTCTCCATAAATATTTGTTTGTACTTTTTAATATATATTAGGACATATAGATCTTTTATTGTACTAAAAAAAATAAAAAGATTAATTATATAAGAAGAAAAAGATAACTTCTATTGGAGGAATTCAAGTATGAATGTTTTATTGCTAATTAATAATGCTCCACACTATATTAATTTTTTAAAATCCGTAGGTGATTGTTTGAAAGAAAATAATCATAAAGTAGTTTATGCTTGCGAAAGTCATTGGCCTGAAGTTAAATATGAGGCATCACTAGAAAAAGAAATAAAGTATTATTTTACTGAATTTAATAAGTATGAACCTAAAATGAACATATCAAATCTTAATAAGAAAACTAACTTAAGAAAATATTATTACTCATGTTATGATAGAAAGTTTAATTTCGGTAATTTGTCAAATCAAGATAAAAACATAGATGAGATAATTACTAACTTACTTCACTTTTTTAACCACATTATAATTCAAGAAAAAATTGATCTTATTTTATATGAAAATGTTTCAAATTCTTTTGCATATGTTGCATATGAATTAGCAAATAAAAATAACATAAAATATTTTGGTTTAATAGCTGGTAGAATTCCTAACAGATTTGAAATATGGGAGGATGAATACGGAAATATTAAAGAAAGAGAAAAACACTTCAATTACCTGCTAGAAGAAAAAACCACTAATAAAGATAAAGATTTGGAAAATGCAGTTAAAAAATATTTAGAAATATTTACTACAAAAGAAATAAAGCCAGATTATATGAAGAATAACCCTACTAGCATGCATATGAACTATTTTTTATACTATATTAAAAAGATCAATATTATGATTAAACTATTTGAATATTACAGTGGATATGCTGGCGAAGTAAAAAACGCATATCAATCTAGACACCCACTTAAATCCTCTGTAAATTCTGTTTTAAGACATTTCAAAAGAAGCTTTAAGATAAAAGTAATAAAAAAAATGTATGATGAAAGTAAAATATATGAAGATAACTATTTTATTTTTCCTATGCATTTTCAGCCAGAATCTTCTACTTCTGTCAATGCGATGTATTATGATAATCAATATGAAGCAATAAAAAATATTGTATTCTCATTGCCTATAGGTACTTACCTTTACATAAAAGATCACCCGAATGGTATTGGATTTCAAAGTATTGAATTCTATAGAAAACTTAAGAAATTACCACATGTAAAGTATATAGATCCAGCGATGAATACAAAAGAGTTAATAAAAAACTCAAAAGGAGTAATAACACTTACAAGTACAATGGGATATGAGGCACTGTTATTAGAAAAACCTGTAATAACACTTGGAAAAGTTTTCTACAATTATCATCCTTACTGTTATAATGTATCAAGTTATAGCGAAATATATGATTCGGTAATAAAGGTTTTGTATAACAATCATGAAAAGTTTAAAGATTATAATCTTAAATTTTTATATGTTTATTTCCAAGATACTTATGAAGGAAGAGTGTTCAAAGAGGATACAGAAATTAAAAAAATATGTGATTATATTATCGAGAGGGTAAATAATAAAAGATACATTTAATATTATAGTTTTATTAAAAAGGAGAGAATTAAAGTGAAGCTAGCAATTTTAGGTGGTAAACCATCAAGAGAAGAGTTTATACCGTATGGAAAGCAATATATTGATGAAGATGATATAAAAGCAGTAAGCGAGGTATTAACATCGCCACATTTAACCACAGGACCAAAAGTGGTAGAATTTGAAGAAAAGCTCTGTGAGCTAACAGGTGCAAAATATGCAGTTGCTATTTCAAATGGAACAACTGCTCTTCATGCTGCATGTTATGCCGCTGGAATTACTAAAGGAGACGAGGTAATAACCACACCAATTACATTTGCCGCTTCAGCGAATTGTGTATTGTATTGTGGGGGAACTCCTGTATTTGCAGATATTGATCCAGAAACATGGAACATAGATCCTAAAAAAATCGAACAAAAGATCACAGCAAAAACTAAGGCAATTATAGCAGTTGATTTTACTGGACAAGCTGTACAAATCAATGAAATTAAAGAATTATGTAAAAAACATAATTTAGTTTTCATTGAAGATGCAGCCCACTCTATAGGAACCAAGTACAATGGTATACCTGTTGGTGCACACGCAGATTTCACAACGTTTAGTTTCCACCCGGTAAAAACAATTACCTGTGGTGAAGGAGGCGCAATTTTAACAAATAATGAAGATTATTATAATAAAATGCTTTTATTCCGTTCTCACGGAATTACAAGAGATGAAAAATTATTAACTCATACGCCATTTAATGGCTATAACGAACAAATCGAGTTAGGTTATAACTTTAGGATGACTGATTTTCAAGCAGCACTGGGAACTAGTCAATTAAGAAAGTTGAATCAATTTTCAAATAGAAGAAAAGAAATAGTAAGTAATTATAATAAAGCCTTTTCTAAAATTCCAGAGATAACAATTCAAAAAGAGATTAAGGAATCTGATACCACTAGACATTTATATATTATTAGATTGAAATCTGATAAGTTAAAAGTTGGCAGAGATGAAATCTATAAAGCTTTGAATGCAGAAAATGTTGGTTTGCAAGTACATTATATTCCAGTACACTTTCATCCATATTATCAAGAATTAGGATACAAAAGAGGATTATGCCCAAATGCAGAAGTATTATATGAAGAAATTATAACTATTCCTCTTTATTATTTATTATCAGATGAGGATGTCGATAGTGTAATTGAAGCTGTAAATAAAGTAATAGATTATTACCGAAAGTAGGTAAGGGTATGAAAATAGGTGCAATTGTTCAAGCAAGAATGGGTTCTACAAGGTTATCTGGAAAAGTCATGAAAGACTTAGAAGGAAAAACTGTGTTAGAGCATGTGATAGATAGAGTCAGACAATCAAAACTGATTGATGAAATTATTATAGCAACAACAACTCACAATAGGGATGATGTAATCGAAACAGAGGCTTTAAGATGTAGAGTTGAAGTTTTTAGAGGTAGTGAAGATGATGTTTTATCAAGATATTATTATGCTGCTAAAGAAAATGACTTAGATGTTGTTGTTCGCATAACATCAGATTGCCCTTTGATAGATCCCAAAGTATTGGATGAAGTTATTCAGTGTTATGTTAATAATGATTATGATATCGTCTCCAATGCAGGATCAGACTTATCTAAAAGAACATACCCAAGAGGTCTTGATACAGAAGTTTTTTCATTTAAAGTATTAGAAAAATCTTATGCTAATGCTAAAGAGACATATCAAAGAGAGCATGTTACGCCGTATATATATGAAAATTCTATCGGTGCTTACTACTATAAGAATGATGTAGATTACTCCAAACATCGTTGGACCCTTGATACAGATGAAGACTTTAATCTTTTATCTGAAATATACAAGCATCTATATCATGGAGAGCATGATTTTTATTTAAGCGATATTGTGAAACTATTCGAAGTAAAACAGGAACTTTTTAATATTAATGCTCACGTAGAACAGAAAAAATTAAATAATTAGGGTTGATAAAATGAAAGTTAAAATATTTACTGAAGGTGGAAAAGATATAGGATTAGGCCATATTTCAAGATGCTCCTCTTTGTATAACGAGATTGCTAGTAGAGGTATTCCACTGGATTTCATAGTCTATGGAGATATTGGGAAAATAGACTTTTTAAATGGTATAAATATCATCAATGAAAATTGGTTAGATAAAGAGTATTTAATTAACAACCTATCATCTGATGACTACGTTATTGTAGATTCATATAAAGCCAATAAAGAACTCTATGAAATAATATCAAAAAAATCAAAGAGAGCGTTATTTATTGATGATATAGGAAGGTTAGTTTATCCTGAAGGAATTATTTTAAACCCATCTTTAGATTCTAGTCATATCGATTACTCACATTCTTTAAATAGTATTATATTATCTGGCTCTCAATATGTCATTTTAAGACATCAGTTTAGGGGTGTGAAAAGAGAAAATATCTCAAATGAGGTTAAAAGAGTTCTGATTATGATGGGCGGAACTGATATCAGAGGATTAACCCCTTTGATCATAGATAACATTTATAAAAACATGCTAAATATGGAGTTCGATATTGTGACTGGTTCTGAAGATATGGAGAAAGTCAAGTCGCAGATTTCTAAAACGAATAATATTACTTTCCATAACAATCTAGGTGCAACTCAAATGATGAAGTTAATGATGAGTTCTGACTTAGCTATTACTGCAGCAGGTCAGACAATTTATGAGTTGTTAGCTACACAGACCCCTTTTATTCCAATTAAAGTAATAGAAAACCAAGAAAATAATATTAAATCATTGTTAGAATATAATCCTGAACAGATTGTATTGAGATATGACGATTTAGATTTTCTAAGTAACTTGAATGAAGCTTTAGAAATATATAGTGACGTCGAATATAGAAAAAACTATAACCTAAAGTATAAAGGTATTGTAGATGGATATGGCTCTAGGAGAATAGTAGATTATTTATTAAAAGATACAAATAAAGAGCATAAAATAAATTTGAGGAAAGTCAAATCAGAAGACATCAAGGAAGTCTTTGATTTATCAAACCAAGATTACGTGAGACTATACTCTATTAATAAAGATAAAATTGAATGGGCTGATCATGTTAAATGGTTTAATTCAGTTCTTGAAGATAAAAGAACAGTGTTTTATGTAGTAACCGATAAAAATGAATCTTTTCTTGGACAGATTCGATATAAAATAGCTGAAAGCAGTGCAACAGTAAGTATAAGCTTATCAGAAAAACTAAAAGGAAAGGGTCTTTCAAAGGAGATATTAAATAAAAGCATTAAAAAAATATTTGACGAAGAACAATCTGTAAAAGATATTATTGCTTTTGTTTCTGAAGATAATATAGCTTCAAAAAAAATATTTGAAGGTCTTAACTTTAAAAGACACAAAGATGAAGATAGTATGATGAAGCTTATCCTAAAGGAGGATTTTTATGTTAATTGATAAATTTGACATTAATGAAAAGATATTTATCATTGCAGAGTTATCAGCAAATCACGGACATGATATCAATATTGCGAAAGACACAATAAAAGCAGCCAAAGAAGCAGGAGCTGATGCAATTAAGATACAAACATACACAGCAGATACTCTTACTATTGATTGTCATAATGATTATTTTAAACTTGATAGCGGGACTATTTGGGATGGACGTACTCTTTATGACTTATATAGTGAAGCATATACCCCGTGGGAATGGCAAAAAGAATTAATGGAGTATGCCAATAGCATAGGTCTTATTTTCTTTTCTACTCCTTTTGATAAAACAGCCGTAGATTTTCTTGAGGAATTAAATGTACCTGTTTATAAAGTAGCATCATTTGAAATAATGGATATTCCATTAATTGAATACATCGCATCAAAAGGGAAACCAATGATTATGTCTACAGGGGTTGCTTCATTAAGCGATATTGAAGAAGCTGTTAATACTTGTAAACGTATGGGAAATGATCAAATTATTCTATTGAAATGCACATCATCATATCCAGCAAAGATTGAGGATTCTAATTTAAATACAATTCCAAACATGAGAGAAACATTTGGTGTTGAAGTTGGTCTATCTGACCACACCCTAGGTATTACAGTTCCTGTTGCATCAGTCGCATTAGGGGTTAAAGTAATTGAGAAGCATTTTATTTTAGACAAATCAATAGCTGGTCCGGATGCAAGTTTTTCTCTTGAGCCACAAGAGTTTAAGCAAATGGTGGTTGCAGTAAGAGATGCTGAAAAGGCTTTAGGTAAAGTGGACTATAGTATGAACGAGAAGAAAAAAAACAGTAGACTATTAGGTAGGTCCTTATTCGCCGTAAAAGGCGTTAAAGCGGGAGAAAAGTTTACTGAAGAAAATGTTAGGTCGATTAGGCCAGGATATGGACTAGCACCGAAGCATTTTAACGAAATACTCGGAAAAACAGCAAGCATAGATATAGATAGAGGGACTCCTATTAAATGGAATCATATTGAATAACGAGTAAGAAGAAAGAATGTGAGCTAATGAAAAAAACAGCATTAATAGTAATGATTATTACTATAATATCAAAAATCTTTGGCTTTGGGAGAGAGGTTGCCTTATCATATGTCTACGGAGCATCTAATATTAGTGACGCCTATATAATCTCGATTACTATTCCTGGCGTGATTTTTAGCTTTATTGCAGCAGGTTTGGGAGCTGGATATATCCCCATGTATAGCAGGATACAAAAAAATAGAGGTGAAATAGAAGCAGATAACTTCACAAACAATATAATTAATGTGTTACTCCTAATCTGCACAATTATTGTTTTTTTGAGCCTGTTATTTACAAGGCAAATCGTGCAGATATTCGCTTCAGGATTCACGGGAGAAACACTCTTCTTAGCAGTTACATTTACTAGAATTACTTTGTTAGCTATTTATTTTACGGGCCTTGTATCAATACTTAGTGGGTACCTTCAAATAAAAGGGAATTATATTGCTCCAGCATTAGTTGGCATACCTTTGAGTTTTTTTGTCGTTTTATCAATAATTTTTAGTTCATATACCAGCTTGTTGGTTCTTCCTTTAGGTTATGTAATTGCTATAGCAGCGCAAGTTTTATTAGTAATACCTTATAAGCACGAATATCGCTATAAATTTTCACTTCAATTAATGGATAAGCATATAGTCGAAATGGGATATATGATAATCCCTATAATAATAGGTGTGTCTGTAAATCAAATAAATATGTTAGTAGATAGAACTTTAGCCTCTCGAATAGCTGTAGGTGGGATTTCTGCTATAAATTATGCTGAGAGGTTGAATGGATTTATACAAGGAATTTTTGTTATATCAATTGCAACAGTTTTATACCCTACTCTATCTAAAATGGCAGCCGAAAAAAATATGATTGGATTAAAGAAATATCTATCTGGAGCTATTACAGGGGTTAATATATTGGTATTACCAGCTACGGTTGGCTCTATGATATTTGCGGTTCCTATTATATCTCTGTTATTTGGTAGAGGCGCATTTGATGAACATGCTTTGGATATGACATCATACGCATTGTTTTTCTATTCTGTAGGGATGACTGCATTTGGATTGAGAAATATTTTATCAAGAGCTTTTTATTCAATGGAAGATACCAAATCTCCTATGGTAAACGGCTCGATAGGCATGATGTTAAATATAATTCTGAACTTTATTTTATCTAAATATTTAGGAATCGGGGGGTTGGCCTTAGCCACTTCAATTGCAGCAATAGTTACTACGACTTTACTATTTATTAGCTTGCACAAAAAAATAGGCCCATTCGGAATGAAGCAAATCAGCATTTCATTCCTAAAAATCCTATTTGCCTCATTGGTTATGGGTGGACTTGCCAAACTGAGCTTTAATTACTTAACAAGTTCTTTATCTCAGAACCTTTCACTTCTAATAGCGATCGGTGTTGGAGCGTTATCATATTTCGTGATCATCTACTTTATGAAAATTGAAGATGTTGATATGATCGTTGGAGCGATTAAAAAGAAGTTTGGAATAGGAGCTGCATAGAGAGTTTCTCTAAAGTTTTGGTAATCCCCCAACTCCCCAAGAAACTTTTCATCCACATAAGTAAATTTTGGGAATCTTATATGAGGC
>Ga0194137_10002604_pt1 | contig 10592 bp, 10 predicted proteins | sample TARM_MetaG_T3_14_FD_134025 | JGI IMG/M metagenome (GOLD analysis project Ga0194137, IMG submission 134025) | Freshwater microbial communities from Pennsylvania, USA, analyzing microbe dynamics in response to fracking - TARM_MetaG_T3_14 (version 2) | ecosystem: Environmental > Aquatic >...
AGCGCCATCAGCATGATCGGCCAGAAAATCGCGTGGAAACGGAGAATGTCCTTTCCTACGACGTGTACGACTTCATCGCCTTTCCAGTACTTCTCAAACAAGGCGTCATTGTCCGTACCATACCCAAGCGCACTAATATAGTTTGAAAGTGCGTCGATCCATACGTAGACAACGTGTTTGGGGTCACTGATGACCTTGATGCCCCAGTCGAATGTGGTCCTGGATACCGACAGGTCGTTAAGGCCCTGGCGGATAAAAGAAAGCACTTCGTTTCGTCTGGATTCAGGAGTGATGAAATCAGGATTGTTTTCGATGAATTCAAGCAATTTGTCCTGGTATTTGGAAAGTTTCAGGAAATAGCTTTCCTCTTCGAGCCAGGAAACTTCACGGCCGCAGTCGGGGCAGGTCTTGCCTTCTTCAAGCTGACTTTCAGTGAAGAAGGATTCGCAGTGCATGCAGTAATAGCCACTGTACGTACCAAGATAGATATCGCCCTGGTCAAGAAGGCGTTCAAATATCTTCTGAACGACCGTTTTGTGGCGCTTTTCAGTAGTCCGGATGAAGTCATCGTATGAAATGCGCAGACGGTCCCAGAGTTCACGGGTCTGTCTTGCCATTTCATCCACATGCTCAATCGGAGAAACATCATTTGCCTGAGCAACGGTTTCAATCTTCTTGCCGTGTTCGTCCATACCGGTCAGATAATAGGTGTCATAGCCTCTTAAGTCCTTATAGCGTCTGAGAGCGTCACAAAGGACGGTGGTATAGGTGTTTCCGATATGCAGTTTGCCACTTGGGTAGTAAATCGGGGTCGTTACATAGTATGTTTTTTTCATGAAATCACTCCTACTTAATTCTTGAACTGTTTTTTATATGTCTGATAGGTCATATAGACCATGTTTTTCTTTACATTTTCCTCGTGAGCCACCTGCTTGATGGCGTCTTTTTCGCTGACTCCGTCTTCCATGAGAAGCTCAATGCGATCAATGAGTGTATCCTTGCCAAGGGTGCTATCATCCTCAAACCCTTCGACCACCACGACCATTTCACCTTTCAAGTCGCTTAGATCAACCGATTCATCGAGTTCGAAACGGATGACTTCTTCAAAGTGCTTGGTGAGTTCACGCGCAATGACGATGCGCCGGTTGTCAAACACGGTTTTCATGGATTCAATCATGGACGTGATACGGTGTGGACTTTCATAGAACACGAGTGTATAAGGCAGCCATCTGAGATTTTTGAGGGCGGTTTCTCTTTGCGTGCTTTTAGAAGGAAGAAACCCATAGAAAAGATAAGGATGCGGTCTTAGTCCCGATACGATGAGACCCGTGATTGAAGCGGACGCTCCCGGGATTGGGACGACACTGTAGCCTTCATCCGCCACAGCCTCTACAAGTGTTTCTCCAGGGTCGCTTATAAGCGGAGTTCCCGCATCACTGATGAGCGCGATTGACTTACCACTTTCAAGCTCGCTTATGATTTCACGCTGTTTCGATGACTCGTTGTGTTTGTGAAAACTTTTCATATGCGTTGTTATCTCGTAGTGCTTTAGTAGCTGTCCGCTCGTTCTGGTGTCTTCGGCATAAATGACATCAACGCTGTTTAAAATCCTTACGGCTCTATACGTCATGTCTTCGAGGTTCCCGATTGGAGTGGCTACAAGATAAAGTTTCGCCGTCTCTCCTAAAAAACTTGATGTACGTTTCATACGGTCACCTTCTTCTGAAAATTCTCAGTATTTCGTCGCTGTAGTCTTCACTGTTCGTTTCATGGACGTATAATGGCGGAAGCACTTCCGTATTGCCTTTTGAGTTGTTTGCGGCATCAATGAGGACCATGTAGGCGCTTTGATTTTCTCTTGGGTGTACAAAACGCATGCGCTTGACGCTGAAACGGTACTCGTTAAGCAGAAGAACCATTTCTTCAAGTCTATCCACTCTTTGAATCAAAACAAGCCTGCCTTTGTCCTTGAGAATTCTTTTCGACTCTTTTATGATGGTCTCCATGTCGATGGCGATTTCGTGGCGCGCCAGTTTCTTGTAATCGCTCAATGACACATTCGCGTCTTTCTTGTATTTGAAAAACGGAGGGTTGGAAAGGACCATGTCGATACTTGTTGGGTTCAACACCTTTAAAGCGTGCTTGAAATCCTCGTTGATTATATCAATTCTTGCTTCCAGCTTGTTCAATCGAACACTTCTAGCCGCAAGGTCTGCAACATCCTTTTGAATTTCAAATCCAGTAATGTGAACCGAGGGATCCATTGCACTCAGAAAAAGTGGAATAGGGCCAAGCCCCGTGCCAACATCTACGACACGCCTGATTTTCGATGTAAGATTGGCAAAGTCAGCCACAAGGATGGAATCAATGGAAAAATTAAGCATGTCGGGTCTTTGAATAATCTTGAGTCCATCAAACCCAAGAAGATCATTGACCACCTCTTCAGGTATCTGATTTGTTGACATGTTCCAACTGATCGTATTCTTTTATCGAGACAAGCTCGTCCACATCGAACTCACTGACGACATTTTCAGGAAGACGGACTTTTACGCGTTTTTCTAGTACGTTGACGGATATGACAGTGCCCATACCTTCGGTCGTTTCTACTTTGCTCATCATTTTCGGGAGTTCTTTTCTATGTTCGATGTAGGTTTCGTTTTCATAGCGAATACAGCAAAGAAGTTTTCCACAAAGCCCTGAAATGTTGGTGGGGTTAAGAGAAAGACTTTGATTTTTGGCCATTCTGATTGATACCGTTTCAAATTCACCGAGGAAGGTGTTGCAGCATAGCAAGTAGCCACACGGTCCAATGCCGCCGATGAACTTGGCACCATCTCTGGCCCCTACCTGGCGAAGTTCAATTCGAACGTGAAACTCGTTTGCGAGATCTTTGACGAGTTCTCTGAAATCCACGCGTCCTTCTGCAGTGAAATACACCACGAGTTTCGACCGGTCCAGCATGTATTCGGCATCAAGCAGTTTCATCTGAAGCTTGTGTTTCGAGATGAATTGTTTGCATACAGAAAGCACATTCGGAATATCCTGTTGGTTTTTGTAGCGTTTGTTCAAATCTTTCTCCGTGGCAATTCTCAGGACCGGTTTGAGGGTCCCGTGCAAATCAGCGTCATCGATGCGTTTCGCCTCTTCAATGACCTCTCCGATTTCAAGACCTCTGACAGTCTCGACAACCACTTCGCTTCCAAAGGGAAGTTCCATGTCTTTTGGATCAAAATAATATTTTTTACCGGCTTGTTTAAACCGGATTCCGACTACTTTATTTTCCATCGGCTAGCCTTCTTTCAAGTTCAAGCATGACATTGTCAAGGGCAAGTCTTATATTGATGTAATAAGCAAGGGATGCCTTGACTGACATGAAGCGTTGTAAAAGCGTAAGCAAATCCTTGAGTTCATAGCGCTCACTAAGGCTTTTGGTTATATCCGCAGACTCTGCGAAAACCACATCACCTTGATTGTTTATTTTACCATAAATCAAGTCTTTTTGGTAGTGAATGAAGACATCCAGTACTTTTTCCGCATCGTAGTTGAGAACCGTCTCAAGGGTTTCTTCGAACTGACTTAGTGCCGTGCCTTCACTAAGCAATGATTCATAGACTTCACCAGCCGCCTCGATGATATCGTGGATGTTTTCATCTTCCAGATACTCCTGAGCTTCTTCAATGGTGTTTTTAAGTCTTGAGGCAAGCCTTGAAGCGGACTGTTCATACCCAAGGTCCAAAAGTGCCTGTTCAATCGAGGATTCGGGGAGTGGGTGAAAAGGGACTATCTGGGATCTTGAAACAAGTGTCGGTAGCAAATGTGAAGTATCATCAGTAATCAAAATGCCATATATGTCCTCATGGGGTTCTTCAAGAAACTTGAGAAGTGAATTTGCCGCATGGGCGTTCAGTTTATTGGCATGATTGATGATATAAACCTTGGCACCTTCTTCAAGGGCTGTCCGGTTGAAATCGTGCTGAAGCGCCTTGATATCGTCTTTGACAATCTGTTTTTTTGAAGGTTCAACAATATGCAAATTCGGATGGGTCATGTGCGCCACACGCATACAGTTGTTGCAAGTACCGCATGGAAGATGGGAATCCTTGTCAGTGCATAGAAGCATGGACGCAAAAAAAAGAGCCGTTTCCAGTTTCATGGTACCCGCATGGCCTTCAAAAATATAGGCATGAGAGAGTCGGCTGTTCTTATAACTTCTTTCCAAGAAGTCAATAGCGGTTTTTTGTGCGTCTTTCAGCGCTTCATAATCCATATTATCACCTTTTAATCAAGTTCTTTTTCAAGAACATCAAGTACGTCTTTCACGACTTCTTCTATGGGTTTGTTGCCATTGATGACTCGAATGCGCTCAGGATGTCTTTTGATGATTTCCTGATAGCCTTCATACACCTTGGTGTGAAACTGAATGCTTTCAAGATCCAGACGGTCCATTTCCCTTGCGTTGTCAAATACTCTGTCGAGTCCCACACTCGGAGGAACGTCGATGAAGAATGTAAGATCGGGCATCGTGTCTTCTATCGCAAAGCGATTCAGTGAGTATATATTGTCGATACCGAGCTTTCTACCGGCCCCCTGGTAAGCAAGCGAACTGTCGATAAAACGGTCACAGAGAACAAGTTTTCCTGCTTTCAGAGCCGGCCAAATCTTTTCGACCATGTGTTGACGCCTTGCTGCGGCATAAAGCAAAGCCTCGGTACGAGCGTCCATTTCTTTATTATCAACATCAAGAATAAGATTTCTAATCATTTCAGAGATTCTGATTCCACCCGGTTCTCGGGTTGTAAGTACGTCAACACCCTTGTTTCTAAGGGTTTCTTCGACGGCCTTAAGTATCGATGTTTTTCCGGAGCCTTCAGGGCCTTCGAATGTAATGAATTTCTTTGTCACGGGCTTCCACTCCTTTTTTTCTACTAATGTATTATCGCACATTTTCAGTGTTTTTTAAATACGAATTTAAGAATGGACGCCCACTTGTGTTATAATTAGTGAAGACACATTTAGGGGTGGACGTAACATGCGAATTGACGTAGACAATCTCTCTTTTGGCTATGATTATAGAACCGTTCTCAAAAACGTCTCTTTTTCCATTGAAAGCGGCGATTTTTTAGTGATTGTCGGTCAAAATGGCAGTGGGAAATCCACTTTGGTCAAATGTCTGCTCGGTATCAACCGGGTTCCTGATGAAAAGATTTTTTTAAATGGTATTGAAATCAACGATTTTAACGAGTGGATCAGGATTGGTTATGTTCCACAGAAATTTGACGATTTCAACTACGAATTTCCAATAACAGTGAACGAAATCCTTAACGTAACCAAGCTTACCAAGGCAGATGAAGACGAAAAACTCGAAATCATGGACAAGCTTGGTATCCTTAGACTACAAAATGAAAACATCAACACTTTATCAGGCGGTCAGATGCAAAGGGTGTTCATCGCGAGAGCGCTTATGAATCATCCCTCCCTGCTCATATTGGACGAACCAACCGTCGGAGTTGATCAGGACAATACAGACCGCTTTTACCAGGTGGTCAATGAACTTAACAACAAAGGCGTCACCATCATGCTTATTTCTCATGACCTCAATTCCAGCAAAGCCAACTTCTCCCATGCAATGTGGATCAAAGATGGCGAAGCATCCATGAAGAACATTAGTGAAGTGGCACTGGGAGGGGATGAGTAATGGAGATGGAACCATTAATTCTTGCATCAAGCTTTCTGCGTGCACTGATTGAAAGAGAATTCATGCAGTTGGCATTAATTACAGGTGTTTTTATCGGATTTCTGGCGCCACTAATCGGCGCTTTCGTAGTAATCAAGCGTCTGAGTCTTATTGCGGATACCCTGTCTCACTTCTCGCTCGCAGGCCTTGCGATTGGAATGTATTTCATAAACATTCTATCTCTGCCCATAGGCGATCCTCTTTACATTGGCATGATGTTTGGGATCATCGGGGCGCTTTTGATTGAAGTGCTTAGGGGCTACTATAAAAACTATAAGGAAATCTCGATGCCAATCGTCATAAGTATCGGTACCGCTCTTAGTGCACTATTCATCTCACTTTCGGGTGGGTTCAATTCAAGTGTGTACAACTACCTTTTTGGAAGCATTCTTACAGTAGGAAGAAACTTCGTCATCATCATTTCGCTGGTGACACTGGTGGTCCTCGCACTGGTCATTATCTTCTATAAGAAAATAGTCATCGTAAGCTTTGATGAAGCGTACGCAAGACTGCTTGGCATTTCAGTTCGAAAATTTCAAATCGTCACCACAATCCTCCTCGGGATCATCGTGAGTCTCGCGATTGAAACCGTTGGCGTTCTGCTTGTAGGAAGTCTGATGATCATCCCCGTCGCAACCGCAATGAAAGTAGGACGCAGCTTCAAAAGTACACTTGCCCTCGCGATTATCTTTTCAGAAACCGCAGTTATTCTGGGCTTATGGTTTTCTTACATATTCTCAATCCCATCCGGTGCCACCATCGTGCTTTTCAATATAACGATACTCGTTGTGGTCATCATGGTGAAAAAATTCATCTTGAGCCGATCGCTCAAAGAAAAACAGTCCTAAACAAAAAGCGCGACGCCTGTCTCATGACGATTCGCGCTTTTTTCATGTCTTTCTATACACTTCCATGCCGGATTTATAAACGCTTTTAACGGTGAATGTTTCCCCAAGAAATAGAAAATCCGCACGTTTACCCGTTTCAATACTGCCTATGGACTTATCCATTTTCAACGCCCTGGCTGGATTGAGCGACGCCATGTTGAACGCATCGTGAACAGATACAAAGTGCTTTTCAATCATGGTCCTGACAGCGCTTAGAAGCTCAAGAGTGGAACCGGCGAGTCTTCCATCTGGTAATGTCGCCCTGCCCTTTTGAACGTTCACAGTCTGTCCCGCAAGTTCATAGTTACCATCTTCAAGTCCCGCTGCGCGGATGGCATCGCTTATAAGCACTATTTTTTCCACACCCTTGGTTCTTAAGGCAAAATCGACCGCAACCGGATGAAGATGAACGTTATCACAATGAGTTCTCCATAAACCCTCTCATCATGCAAGATTGCACCAAGGGCGCCTGGTTCTCGGTGGGAAAAACCCCGCATACCGTTGAACATGTGCGTTGCAAGTGTCATTCCCTTTTCTATCGAATCAAGAGTCTCATCAAACGTAGCATCCGTATGTCCGATTGCGCCGACAACATGTCGATCCTTAAGAAGATTGATAACATCCCCGGCATTGTTCATCTCAGGTGCGAAGGAGACTGCCTTGATGAGTCCTTTGGAAATATCAAGATAGTCTTTTAACAACTGTCTATCAGGAAGCCTCAGATCAAGTTTTGGCTGGGCGCCTCTTTTGGTTTCACTGAAGAAGGGCCCCTCTAGATAAATTCCTTCGATTTTTGCGAGTGCATCTTCAAACGTCTGATGATCAGAAAAATCAACTACATTCTCAATGGCCTTGCGCATGGAAGCATCAGAAGCCGTCATGACCGTGGCAAGAAAACTGGTCACACCATTTTCCAGGTTGTAGGCTGCAATGCTTTCCAGTGCTTCTGGCGAGGCATCCATCACATCATGCCCGGAATTGCCATGCTGATGAATGTCGAAAAGCCCCGGTGCCAGGTAAGCCCCGTTCGCGTCTAGGACTTTTTGGACCTTTACAAGGTTTGTTGATGGTACAATACCCTTGAAAACCCCATTTTCCAAAACAAGGGAGTGATTGTCCAAAACCTTTTCAGGCGTAATGATTTTTGCATTATCAATTCTTGTTTTCATCTTCTCACCTCGGTATCGAATATGAAAACGTGTTCTCAAAAATCTGAAAACACGCTAATTTAATGTATAATGCACATCATGAAGGCTCAAGCCCTGTGCAGGTGCGAGATAGACATGGGAATCCTTTGGACGTTTCAATGCCAATTCGACCGCTTTAGTCCCTTTTTCGAGATCTCGCAGAGCGGTTCCAACCATGTAGCGAACCATGTGTCTTAAAAACCCTTCAGATTCAACGATCACAATGGTTTCACCGTCCACTTGAATGGCCTTGCAGGTACGTACACTGCGCCAGGTCATGGTGTGGGCGTTTTTTCTTGTGAACCCGGAGAAATCATGCAGCCCTTCGAACTGTCGCAATAAGGCATTGAACATTCCTAAATCCAAGGGGGCATGATAAAGTGCGTAGTGTGCTTTAAAAGCGTCTTTCTTATGCGTGATTCTGTAGTGATAGACTTTTTTTCTAACGTCAAAGCGAGCATGAAACAGTGCTGGTACAACCGTTGCGCTTTTGACAACGATGTCTGCAGGAAGCATTCTATTCATAAGCGATTCAAGTCTTTTGGGACTCAAGGGTGACTGCGTATCAAAATGAAAAACCTGTTTCAAAGCGTGGACACCTTTGTCGGTGCGACCTGAAGGTGTAATGGTGATGGATTCATTAGTAAGGTGATTCAAGACTTTCTCAATGGTGCCTTGAACGGTTTCCTTGTGCTTTTGTCGCTGAAAACCATGATAAAGGGTGCCATCGTAGGATACATCGACCCGGATGCGTTTATAAGCTTCGTTGATATGATCGAGATAAAGTCTTGAAATAAGTCCGTTTCTGTATTTAAGCTTCATGGCAAGGGTGTTTTCAAATTGAACAAGTGTCAGATTTTCATAGGATTCCATATGCCTGATACTGGGAAAACATTCTTCAACCAATGCAGTCAGTACACCTGAAACACCATGAGCCGTTGAGCCATCAGCACGTCTCATCACGATGTCTTTGTGAAGCATCCTGTCCAACGATTCCCTGTCTTTGTTTTCGAAAGCCTCTTTGAACTTTAAATCCATGGCCAAATCCTCAATGCGATACTGACAAAGAGGGCAAGAAATGCGATGGATATTGTAAGAGTATCAATGGTTTTCCACGAAAGCACATGCAAACGGGTCCGCAACGCGCCTGGTTGAAAAGAACGTGCCTCCATCGCATTCGCCAGTTCATCGCTTCTTTTGAATGAAATGATGAACATCGGAACAAGCAGAGAAACAATCTGCATAACCTTGTCTTTCAGTTTTCCTTCTTTGAAATCCACGCCTCTGCTTGCCTGGGCAAGCATAATCTTGTTCGCTTCATCAAGCAGCGTTGGTATATAGCGAAGACTGATGGATATGATCATCGCGATGTCTTCTGTGTTTATTTTAAATACTTTCAAGGGTTTTAATACGTGTTCAAGCCCGAGATTCAAGTCGGTCGGTTTGGTCGTAATCGTCAGAATTGTTGACAGGGTCACAATGATGATAAGTCTCAGCATGATGAATGCCGCCATGGTAAGGCCTTCTTCATAAACTGAAAGCGTGCCTGTCCCAAACGAGCTTACGTTTCCAAGCTCGGTGAATACATAATATAGTCCCACTACCACTGCGAGAAAATAAAACAGTTTGAACCGTGTGTATTTCTTGGTAAAAAGCCAAACCCCAACAAGTGCGGCCGCAACTGCAAAAGACAACGGGGAATAGTAGACAGTACGTTCAAGAAGCACCTCGCCCTGACGGTTGAAAAGCACCTGAAAAACGAACGTGAATACGAGGAGAAACATTAGAGGTCTCAGACCCATGTATACACGTTTGATACCAATGCGTCCGGCAATCATGAGTATCACGATAAGCCCAATCGCCATGAGCATCAAATAGAAACTGTCAATCAGAAATGTTGCTACCATTAGCAACGCAAGCGCAATGATTTTAGTCCTGGGATCCATATCGTAAAAGAAGCCTGATCCAGGAACGTATCTTCCGATGACAACCTTCATGAAAGCACCTCCTCAAGGCGTTTGAGCAACGCCTTTTTATTTCGGATGGTTCCACTAAGGTCCATGTCGAAATTTGTTTCAAGGTGATGCTTCAATTGAATGATGTCCGGGACGTCGAGATTCCAGTTTTCAATGTTCTTGCGCGAAAACAGTTTCACGGGATCGCCATCGTATACGAGAACCCCTTCTCGCATCACGAGGACTCTCTTCGCATACTCATAAACGGTGTTCATATCGTGGGTAATGATGATGACGGTTTTGTCAAGACGGGTGTGAATATCATAAAAGACTTCAAGCAACGCGTCACGCCCCATTGGGTCAAGTCCGCTTGTCGGTTCATCGAGGATGAGGATGTCAGGTTCCATTGCGAGTATGCCCGCGATGCTTACGCGTTTTTTTTCACCACCGCTCAGATTGAAAGGACTGCGTGAAAGATAACTTTCGTCCAGTCCGACTGTGTCAATGGCTTCACGTGCTCTTTTTTTCGCTTCTTTTTCAGAAACACCATAGTTTTTTGGGCCGAACATGATGTCTTTTTCGACCGTTTCTTCAAAGAGTTGATATTCAGGAAACTGAAATACGAGTCCGACCTGTTTTCTTATCGGATTGAATTTGACATTTTTGTTTTCTTTTGCGGTTGAATGGATTTTAACACCAAAAATATCCACAAATCCTTTTGAAGGTTTCAAAAGCGCGTTCATATGTTGAACAAGCGTACTTTTCCCACTTCCCGTTTCTCCAATCAGCGTAATGAATTCCCCTGTATTCTCAATGGAGAGGTTGACAT
>Ga0194137_10002608_pt1 | contig 10578 bp, 13 predicted proteins | sample TARM_MetaG_T3_14_FD_134025 | JGI IMG/M metagenome (GOLD analysis project Ga0194137, IMG submission 134025) | Freshwater microbial communities from Pennsylvania, USA, analyzing microbe dynamics in response to fracking - TARM_MetaG_T3_14 (version 2) | ecosystem: Environmental > Aquatic >...
ATTGTAGTTTACGGTTGATAATGAGTATAACGAGATGTCTAGGAACTGTATACCTAAAGAGTTTACGGATTTAAGGAGCTGTTTTTCATGGTGAATTCTGAGATGGGGTGACAAACTTCATTTAACAGAGGGTTTCCAAAACTGGAGATGATGAATATAGTTAACCATACTTCATAGATTCTAGAAATGTTTGATGTCATTCTTACTAAGTGTTATTTTGGCAGTTAGAATTAATGAGAACGAAGTAAAAAAATATAGTGAATCGGATTGATGTAAGGTAAGGATTTATTAATCTTAAAAATTTAAATATCAGGTAGGAAGGAGAAAAAACATGATGACAACACTATTTCCTAAACCAATTATTGACTTGCCAGAGGCAGATATTCCAATTAAAGGTATTAAAGCATATCTGTCACAAGGAGAAAATCATCAGATTATATTTATGAAATTTGCAGAGGATGTCGATTTGACAGAACATTCACATGAAGAACAATGGGGAATAGTTCTTGAAGGTGAGATTGTATTAATAATTGCTGGCATAAAAAAAACATATTCCAAAGGAGATAGGTACTTTATTCCTAGCGGAGTAAAGTATTCTGGTAAAATATTTGCTGGATATGCTGATATGACGTTTTTCAACCAAAAGGATAGGTATAAGGAAAAAAGATGATTTATTAGGCATTGTATATATAGTACTAGTACAACTGAAAAATCCTTGAAGTGCAAAACTACGAAATTAAAGAGGTTAGTGGTAATGGGACAACATACACAAAACAATTGTATAAAGGTGCTGGAAGCCCGTTTTTCGGGCACGCTCAAGCAACACCAAGGGGTATTTCTTTACGGTACAGTTCGAAACGTTTATATGCCATCCCTGCTGAGGCTGAAGATTGTGAATAAGGTAAGATGAAGATACAAGGAAGATAAATATATTTGCATTAGATAAAGTAATAAATATGCGAGGGGTAGACTATTTAATCTACTAGAGGAACAATTATTTACATTGAAAGCAGAAAAAGACATTCAGTAAAATGATAACAACTAAAGAATTATTCATATGTTAAACTAAACCATTTGGTTAATCAATACATTTTCAATTAAGTACAAATTTGATATCATAACGACATTTAATTTAACTAACCATTAATTACAAAGGGGGATCATCTATGTTTGTAAAAGCATTTGGAGCAACTTTGTCAATTGCTGCTTTAATAACTAGCGTTGCTATGATTACACTAGGCGCTAAATGGCAGAAAATAGAAAGGGCTGCTTACGCATCTGAAAAAAGGCCTTGGTGGTTTGTAGTTGCATCTATTCTATTGCTAACTTTTTACGCCGCAGCTTTGATGGAATTTATTCCAGCACAAAAAACTAGAGCTGGCTGGGTACTGATGGTTGCAATACCCATTCTATGGGCTATGAAAGCTGCTGTTATTATTTTTAATCCAAAGGGACGGAAGGTTGTATCCGAAATTTCAGGAGATAAGTCTTGGATTAAAATTGGCCTAGCCAGATTACCCATAGCCATACTTGTGGGCCTGCTTACGTGGTTCGCGTAAAAACTAGCCAGAAGACGTTTGTCTAATTTACTTTTTATTGATCAAAGTTTTGATTAGTAATTACTTCACATCATCTTTTCTATGCACTAAAACAAAAAACTTGTGGAAGTAGAATACTTAGAGGTAATGGAACTGAATATAACAGCGACTTAGCATACATCCAGAAGAAAGTTTTTAGGTAAAGTCAAAGCCACTAAGCCTCAAACGTTTTATAACAACTGTTAAGACATGAGCAATAGGAGGAAATGTATGGATAAGATTCAATACTATGTTGAGAAACTGAAAAATATAGAAAACTGGGAGAATTACTTAATGCAGGAATCGGGGTTACCTGGACCCCGGGGTAATATTGAGTTAGCTCAGGCTGTTGCTTAGCTAGGAATGAAAGAATGGTTTTTGAGCTTGCTCAGTTATACATCTGATAAAGCTCCAGTAAATTCACCTAAAGAATTTTTATATTTTGTGGTACTTTAGGGTTAGGTAATCTCATTGCAAGAGGAGAGAAAGAATACCTCGCAAAACTACGTTTACTAGCATCAGATCAAAGATGGAGAACCCATGAGGCAGTGGCAATGGGCTTTGCAGATTTATGGTGAGGAAGATATGAATAGCTGCGCTATGTGAGCCTAAATTGTTGAAGCAAAAAGAATATGTATTAAAAGTGTTAAATATTCTTGACAAAATAACTGACTCAATTGAACAGACTCAAGACAGGAAGGATGAAGGATTTAAAGTCTTAAGGAAGGGGGGCTATTGTCGGAGTGTTGCAGTGGTTGCATACCCAGAAGAAGGCATGAGGAAGTTTGAGAAATGGGCGTCTAATACAGATAAAGATATTAATTGGATTATAAAAGAAAACCTAAAAAAGAAAAGACTAGATAGAATGGATAAAGAATGGACTGAGCTTATTGAAAAGAAAGATTTATGGTGATAAATAGAAGTCATCATATAACATGTGTTTACAGGAGGTGGGAGTGGTTACGTTTTTTGGGAAAAATCAGCGTATCACAATCCCTACACCGGGAATGAAGTTCGGCAAAGATTGTCGATATTTGGGTCTGTTCATGGATATCCTAAAACACAGAAATATTATGCCATCAACACTAATTTGAGATGATACTCATCAGGGGGTTGGAGGAACGGTTTTAAATATATAAACGAAAAGAATGAGTTTATACAGGTATAGGCTATTCGAAACTATAAATTATTCAAAGGGCTCATCAATAATAGAAAAATTATAGAAATAAAGAATTAAATTCATTATTTTATAGTGTATTCCATGTATTAAAACATTTGGTTATAGTACCAGTGAATATTGAAGTTGTTGTAAAAAAATAGCAAAGAGACCAGATAAATTTAATTTACTTTTAAATAGGGAATCCATATGGAATCCCTAATTAATTATCTAAATTCAACAGTTTATTTGACTGGAAGTAAATTTGCAGGACAGTTTTATAATTTCTTTACCTTAGGTTTAATTATATATTTTAAAGTGATATATGAAGAGGGGATTAACTTATAAAAATATTTTTTTTTAAAACTCTCAACATTTACAATGTTTTAAGTATTCAGAATATTGACAAAATAAACTTTCGAATATATAATTTACTCTATGGTCAAGCAAATAAATAGCTATCAAATCAAATCTAATCACTTTAACACGTTAGTGTAGAATTACTTTGTTTATGCTTATTTATTTTCTTAGATGAATATTTATAATTAGGGGGAATAAGTGATGAAGAAAAAGAGTTTTATATTAGTATCTCTTTTACTAATCGCAAGTATGATTCTTACTGCTTGCGGAGGAAGTAAAACGCCTGCTACTAATAATACTGCATCAGAAGATGAGATATTAATTGGGGGTAACTTTGAACTTACAGGAGATATTGCTACTTATGGAACTTCGTCAAGAGATGGTATTATATTAGCTTTTGAAGAAATTAATGCAAACGGCGGTGTTTTAGGGGGCAAACAGCTGAAGTTTATAGTAGAAGACAATAAAAGTTCATCTACAGATGCTGCTATTATAGCTCAAAAATTAATTCAAAATGACAAAGTTGTTGCACTTTTAGGACCAGTAACAAGTACTAACGTTTTGGCAGCAGCTCCAATTGCTGTAGATAACAAAATTCCATTAATGACAGGTACTGCAACAAACCCAGCAGTTACAAAAGTAGGGGAGTATGTTTTCAGAGCCTCATTTATTGATCCTTTCCAGGGTACTGTAATGGCCAATTTCGCATTAGAAAATTTAGAGGCTAAAACTGCTGCTATTATGATTGATTCAAGTAACGATTACTCAAAAGGACTTGGAGAAGTGTTTAAGACTGTTTTCACACAAGGTGGTGGGGAAATAGTATCTGAACAGTTCTTTGTAAAAGATGATACTGATTTTAACACAATTTTGACATCTATAAAGGGTAAAAACCCAGATGTAGTATTTGTTCCTTCATATTATGGAACAGTGGGTCCAATTTTAGACCAAGCTAAAAACAATGTAGGATTCTCTGAAGATGTTATTTTCTTAGGAGCAGACGGTTGGGATTCACCAGAACTATTTGATTTAGCTAAAGATGCAGCAAATGGATTCTATTTCAGTAATCATTATTCGCCAGATACAGACTCTCCAGAAGTAAAGAATTTTACAGCAGCATATGAGGCTAAATACAATACTGTTCCAGATGCATTGGCAGCCTTATCATATGATGCTGCGTACATGCTTGCAGCAGCTATTGACAATGCAGGAAGTGCGGAGCCGACGGCTATCCGTGATGCTTTAGCAGCGGTAGAAATTACTGGAGTTAGTGGAAAAATCAAATTTGATGAAAATAGAGACCCTGTTAAGAGTGCAGTTATAATCAAAATTGAAGATCAAAAACAAGTTTATCATACAACAATTGATCCTAAATAAAATATATTTTCAAATATTTTAAAACAAAGGGGAGAGGGGTGTTTTATTACCCCTCTTTCATTCATAACAATATTTTCTGTGGCAACTATTAAGTACTACACAAATATGCTAGATATGCCAATAGATTTATTAAAGGAGTGAAACCATGGATTTTCAACAACTAATTAACGGAATATCACTAGGTAGCGTTTATGCGCTGATTGCTTTAGGTTATACCATGGTGTATGGTATAATCCGGCTTATTAATTTTGCACATGGAGAAGTGTATATGCTAGGAGCTTTTATTGGATTTTACGCAATAACTGGCTTGGGATTGTCATTTTTTCCTGCACTTATCATTGCTATGGCTGTGTGTGCACTATTAGGTGTAAGTATTGAGCGTCTAGCATATAAGCCTTTAAGAAACGCCCCACGTGTTGCTGCACTAATGACTGCGGTAGGATTATCATTACTGTTTCAGAACGTTACGATTTATTTTCTTGGTGCAAAGCCTAAATCTTTCCCAAGATCTAATGTTATAACATGGGATTTTATGAATGTATCAATTAGAAGTAATCAGGTTCTTATTTTGGGAACTGCATTAGTATTAATGGTATTACTTCGTTTTATTGTTCAGAAAACAAAAATGGGTAAAGCTATGCGTGCTGTTTCCTTTGACAGGGATGCCGCAATGCTAATGGGGATTAATGTAGATAACACTATATCCTTTACCTTTGCTATAGGTTCCGCATTAGCGGCTGCTGGAGGGGTTCTAGTAGGACAATACTATGGAATGATTCAACCTTTCATGGGTATGCTGCCAGGTTTAAAAGCATTTGTTGCAGCTGTACTTGGTGGAATCGGAAGTATTCCTGGAGCCATGATAGGCGGAATGATTCTAGGAGTTGCAGAAGCAGGTGTAAGTGCTATTAGAGGTGGACAATTTTCCACTTATCGAGATGCCGTTTCTTTCGCTATTTTAATTATAATACTAATTGTAAAGCCAACTGGAATACTAGGTAAAAATGTTAGGGAGAAGGTGTAATAATCCTATGAAAAAATTATATGTCACTATTGGAGTCGTTCTATTCGGGATTTTTATTCAGATTTTGATCTGGAATAACATTATAAACCCATATTATGGGATAGTTTTAACAACAATGGCTATGTTTGTAATTCTATCTACAAGCCTGAATTTAATTAATGGAGTTACAGGTCAATTCTCACTTGGACATGCAGGTTTTGTGGCAATAGGTGCTTATTTTTCTGCAATTGTAACTACTCGAATGAGCCTGCCATTTCCAACCTTTGTTATTTTTATTATTGCCTTATTAGTAGGTGGAATTGCAGCTGCTATTGCTGGATTCCTTATAGGTTTACCTACACTTCGCTTAAAAGGAGATTATTTAGCTATTGCTACTCTTGGTTTTGGTGAAATTATCCGTGTTTTATTCTTAAACTGGGAATATGTTGGTTCAGCCTCGGGGATGTGGGGAATACCTAAATACGTGAATTTCCTATGGGCTTATGTCCTTGCTATAATCATAGTTCTCATTATAGTTAACTTTATCAACTCCTCTCATGGACGTGCTTGTATTTCCATAAGGGAAGATGAAATTGCTGCAGAAACTATGGGAGTAAATATTACTAAATACAAGGTAATGGCTTTTACATTTGGGGCCTTTTTTGCCGGTATAGCAGGGGGTATTTATGCTCATTTAATTCAGATACTCCATCCCCAAAACTTTACGTTTATGCTCTCAGTTCAGATCCTATTGATGGTTGTCTTGGGCGGTTTGGGTAGTATGTCTGGTTCTATTGCAGCTGCAATTTTATTAACTCTTATAGCAGAGGTACTCAGAGGTTTTGCTGAACTACAAATGATTATTTATTCATTGATGCTAATTGGTTTAATGCTCTTTAGACCACAAGGACTTTTTGGAAGAAAAGAAATTTCTCTGAACAATCTTTTTTCAAAAAACTCAGGATCCATATCCTTTGGATCCCCGAAGAAATGAGGTGACATCATGACAATATTAAAAACGACTAATTTAGGAAGATCTTTTGGTGGTTTAAAAGCTGTAGATAAATTTGAAATATATCTTGATGAAAGAGAATTAGTTGGATTAATTGGCCCTAACGGTGCAGGAAAAACAACTGCATTTAACATGTTGACAGGTGTTTACGTACCCTCATACGGAGAAATACAATTTTGTGGTGAAAGTATTGTTGGTAAAAAACCCTATGAAATAACACAGAAAGGTATTGGAAGAACCTTTCAAAACATACGACTATTCAAGGATTTGTCTGTAATTGATAACGTAAAAATAGCGTATCATCAAAATGTAAAATATGGTGTTTTTTCAGGAATCATAAAGTCTAAAAAATACAAAATAGAAGAAGAAGAAATAACAAACAAGTCTTTAGAGTTATTAAGTATATTTGGTTTAGATACGAAACACAATGAATTGGCAAGAAATCTACCATATGGTGAACAGCGACGTTTAGAAATCGCTAGAGCATTAGCTACAAAGCCAAAATTATTACTATTGGATGAACCTGCTGCGGGCATGAATCCTCAGGAAACTCACAAGTTGATGGAATTAATTAGGTGGATTCGAGATAAATTTGATATTACGATTCTACTAATTGAACATGATATGTCCCTTGTTATGAATGTATGTGAACGAATATACGTACTTGATTACGGAAAAATTATTGCACATGGCAATCCAGAAGAGATAAAGACAAACCCAAAAGTTATCGAAGCTTATCTGGGAGAGGAGGTTAGCCCTAATGTTAAAAGTAAATGATCTTCATGTATATTACGATATGATTCACGCTATAAAAGGCATCTCTCTTGAGGTAAATGAAGGAGAAATCGTTACTCTAATTGGAGCTAATGGAGCCGGAAAAACTACAATACTACGAACTATTTCAGGGCTAAATAGAGGTAAAGAAGGTAGCGTTCTTTTCAAAGATAAAGATATTACAAAAATGCCAGCTCAAAGTATAGTCGAAATGGGGCTATGTCAAATTCCTGAGGGAAGAAGAGTATTTGCTAATATGACAGTACTTGAAAATCTCGAGTTAGGTGCATATTTACGACAAGATAAATCTAATATTAATAAAGATATATTTAAAGTATATGAAAAATTCCCAAGACTTTTTGAAAGAAAGAAGCAAATGGCAGGAACTTTAAGTGGTGGGGAACAACAAATGCTTGCAATGGGTAGGGCGTTAATGTCTAAGCCTAAACTACTATTATTAGATGAGCCTTCCATGGGATTAGCTCCTTTATTAGTTCAAGAAATCTTTTCTACAATAAAGGAATTGAATCAAGAGGGTACAACTATACTTTTAGTAGAACAAAATGCTCATATGGCTTTATCTATAGCTCATCGTGGGTATGTATTAGAAACGGGAAGAATTGTTCTTTCTGGTGACGCTAAGGTTTTAGCAGAAAGTGACGAAATCCGCGAAGCATATTTAGGTGCATAGATCAAAATAGTTAATGCATCTACGTAAATATATCTGTAATACCAGAGATGAATTTTGGTTAAGTGTCTCTTATTGGAAAGTAAAAAAGGTAACGGTATAAACAAAATGCAATCAATAATCATCTCAAATAACTGTTTTTGAGGTGATTTTTTCTATGAAGTAAGAGGCTCTGGAAAATCTAGAGACAAAAAAAGTTATTTAATTTGGTGTATAATCGTCTTAAAAGAAGAGTTAGTATTATCCAATAAATTCGACTGAGTGCATATAAACTTTGTGGCTGAAGGGCAGTAATTAAATATAAGGAAGATAAGTCCTTAGCTATGGTTTCGCTTAAAATTAAACATAGTTTTAAGAATCCACCTTATGGGCTTAACTATAAGAAAAACTATGAGTTCAAAAATTGCTTGAAGAAATACATCAAAAACAATTTCAAATATCCATCCAAACATTAAATCACCCCTAAGTTAGTCTTATTAAAATTATAACCCAGTAGGTACATATTTACGTATGGGTATTTCAGGTATATAACCACAGGGGTTTAGTTTGTGTGTTTAGGAGAAGGTTGGTTCATTGATATAAGATTAATAATGTGAAATTACGATTATTTAAAGAAATAAAGGAGAAATAAAATGGCTATAGAAAAAGTTAAAGAGTATTTTAGACAATGGAATATGGAGGAAAAGATTTTAGAGTTCGAAGTATCAAGTGCAACTGTAGAGTTAGCAGCTAAGGCATTAAACTGTGAGCCGAAAAGAATTGCAAAATCATTATCTTTTATGGTAAATAATAAATACATTTTAGTTGTTACAGCAGGAGATGCCAAAATTGATAATTCAAAGTATAAATTACAGTTTGGGACAAAAGCAAAAATGTTAACTTCCGATGAGACAGTAACCTACATAGGACATGCTGTAGGAGGGGTCTGTCCATTCGGAGTAAAGGACGAAGTAGTTACCTATCTTGATATATCTTTAAAAAGATTTACTACTGTTTTCCCCGCTTGTGGTAGTAGTAACAGCGCTATTGAACTTAGAATTGATGAACTTGAAAAATACTCCAACGCAAAATCCTGGGTAGATGTATGTAAGGCTTGGCAGGAGTAATAATTAAGAGGTGGAGTATTATAATATCAAAACAGGTATTTCAAAAGTAGATGATGGGGCCTGTTTGTATATTAATTTGATGAAAATTTTTTGGGGTTGGAGGATAAGAAATGTTAATTGATATTACTTTGAAAATTACACCTGAAATGATTAACGAGGCGCAGAAAAATGAGAATAAATCCCTTGTGGGGCATTTAGGGACACACTTTGATGTGATGAATAAGGAGTTTCCATTAGAATATGTAGAACGCAAAGCGATTATTTTTGATGTTCGTAATGTTTTTAATAGAGATATATCCATAGGTGATATTGACTTAAATAAGGTTGAAGAGGATATGTTTATTGCTTTTTACTCGGGTTTTATTGATGAGGAAGGCTACGGTAGTAATAGATACTTTGCAGAACATCCACAGTTGTCAAATGAACTTATAGATGCATTACTGGATCGTAATATTTCTATCATTGGCATTGACTTTGCAGGGATGAGAAGAGGACAAGAACATACACTTAAAGACCAATACTGCGCTGAGAAAGGTGTATTTATAATTGAAAATTTATGTAATTTAAAGACTATATTACGAGGACAGGGGAGCGCAGTATGCATAGTAAATACGTATCCAGTAAACTATACAGAAATGACAGGATTACCTTGTAGGGTTGTAGCGAAAGTATAGACGGTGAACATTATTTTCGATGCTAAATTGAACTTAATCTGGAGAGACCCGTCATAATATAAGTATAATTTCAGGTGGAAAGAGGATATATCAAGCTCTATCTACCTTTTTTTTACATAACAGGAGGTAAATGGGGAGATTTGTAGAAATAGTAGAAATGCACATAAAAGGCTTAAGAAATCTACTTATAGAACAAGGTAATTACATTTTAAAGTAAAATGATTTAGAGCAATAGATTGATATAATAGGATTATAGTAAGTAAAAGATATACCGGGTATTACATTAGAAAGCTAAATAAATTTTGGTTAGATACGGAAGGTCAAGAGAAATTTTGATAATCCATCATAGCATAAATCAAATTGAGGTGAGATACTATGAACAAATATACAAGAAAAGAATTAGCTGAGGCTCTGCAAATAGTATATTCAATTATCAGTAGATGTGAAAAAACACAACCAAGTTTTGCAGAGGGTACCCCTCATCACACACTCCTCAAGAACAGGATAAAAGCAATGTATATATCAAAATCATTGATAACAACTGAAAATAATAGGGACAAATATACAAATGAGGAATTGATTGAAGCACTTCGACCTGTAGCTTCAATCATCAATAAATGTGAAAAAGCACAACTGAAGTTTATTCAGGGTACTTCTCATCACACCCGCCTCAAGAATATGATTAAAGCAATGTATATTTCAAACTCATTAATAACAGATGAAATTTGTAAAAGAACATAGATTTGCTTTATTGGTAGAAGTTATGAATATAGTACGATATTTTAAGATTTTAGATTGATCTCCCCAATTCAATTTTTATATGGTTTTGGGCGTATAAGAAGGGTAGTCCC
>Ga0194137_10002609_pt1 | contig 10577 bp, 5 predicted proteins | sample TARM_MetaG_T3_14_FD_134025 | JGI IMG/M metagenome (GOLD analysis project Ga0194137, IMG submission 134025) | Freshwater microbial communities from Pennsylvania, USA, analyzing microbe dynamics in response to fracking - TARM_MetaG_T3_14 (version 2) | ecosystem: Environmental > Aquatic >...
CGTATTATTTATTCTTTTAGTTTCTCATCAAATATCTATCGCATTCCTTAGCTGCATCCTGTCCTTCTTTCATTGCAGTAACAACTAAACTTTGGCCTCTTCTCATATCCCCAGCGACAAATATTTTTGAAATATTTGTACTAAACTTCCCACGCCCTGCTTTATTATTTGATTTCAGGGATTCCTCAATATCTAATTGCTTTAGGATATTCTCCTCTGGACCAATAAAACCCATTGCTAAAATCACTAGTTGAGCAGGCCAAACCTTCTCTGTTCCTGGTATTTCCTTCGGAAAGAAACCCGTTTTACCCTTCTCCCAGGATACCTCTATAGTATGAACCTCTTTAACCTTACCTAATTCGTCAGCTACAACCTTCTTAGTCATAATGCAATACTGTCTAGAGTCTTCACCAAATACCTCAATGGCCTCTTCTTGACCATAATCAGTTTTAAATACTCTAGGCCATTCAGGCCATGGATTCTGAACAGTCCTACTAAGTTCAGCCTTTGGCATTATTTCGAACTGGGTCACACTTTTACAACCATGACGTATAGACGTTGCTATACAATCTGTTCCAGTATCCCCTCCACCTATAACAATTACATCCTTATCCTTTGCATAAAGTTCTGCATCTACAGATTTTAAGTCCAGAATACTTTTGGTACTTGATGTTAAGAAATCCATTGCAAAGTGAATCCCATCACTCTCCCTACCCTCACATACTAAATCCCGGGGTTTGGTTGAACCACAACATAGAACTACTGCATCAAAGTCCTTCTGTAATTGATCCACATCATAGTCTTTACCTATTTCTGTATTTGTAACGAACTTTATTCCCTCAGCTTCCATAATACGAACTCGTCTTTCAACAGTCTTTTTGTCTAATTTCATATTTGGGATGCCATACATTAGAAGTCCTCCCACTCTATCAGCCCTTTCATAAACAGTGACGGAGTGGCCTAGCTTATTCAAATCCGATGCACAAGTTAAACCAGAAGGACCAGATCCTACGATGGCCACTTGTTTATCAGAACGTTTTTTTGGAGGCTGGGGCACAACCCACCCGTTCTCAAATGCCTTATCAATAATATGACATTCGATACTTTTTATAGTAACTGGTGGGTCATTTAGCCCCAGTGTACATGACCCTTCACAGAGTGCAGGGCAAACTTTGCTTGTAAATTCCGGAAAATTATTTGTTTCCTCTAACCTTTTGTAAGCTTCAAACCACAAACCTCTATATATTAAATCATTCCATTCGGGAATCAGGTTGTTTATAGGACAACCTGACATTACACCATTCATTGGCATTCCAGTATGGCAAAAGGGCACTCCACAATCCATACATCTAGACGCTTGAACTTGTAATTTTTCCTCAGGAAAAGATTGATGAAATTCCTGCCAATCATTGATTCTTTCACAAGGAGTACGATCGGCAGGTAGTTCCCTACTATATTCTAAAAAACCCGTAGATTTTCCCATAATTAACCTCCTGTTCTAGTCCCCACTAACTCGAGCTAGTTTTTTATTATTCTTATCAAAAGCCACCATTAGGGCTTCTCCCTTACTCATGCCAGAGACGCTAGATTGCTCAAATAATTCAAGCATACGCTTATAATCCCTAGGAATAACACGGATAAATTTATTTCTTAAACTTTCCCAATTCTTAATAATATACGTTGCCTTATCACTGCCAGTGTATGTCATATGCTGCATAATCATTCTTTTTACTTCATAGGCTTCCTTATCATCCACAAGCTTCTCTAAATCTACCATATCCTTATTGCAATGGGACTCAAATTTTCCCTCTTCATCAAAGATATATGCTATACCGCCAGACATTCCTGCAGCGAAGTTTCTACCAGTAGAACCTAATACTACTACACGACCTCCAGTCATGTATTCACAACCGTGATCACCAACCGATTCAACTACAGCATTCACACCACTATTTCTTACACAGAAACGTTCTCCAGCAGCCCCTCTAATATATGCTTCTCCAGAAGTAGCTCCGTAAAGGGCTACGTTACCTATTATAACGTTATCTTCTGCAGCGAAAGTAGCTTCTTTTGGTGGACAAACTATTATTTTTCCACCGGATAATCCTTTTCCAATATAGTCATTGGCATCTCCTTCTAAAATCATCGTCATACCTCTTGGAACAAAGGCACCAAAGCTTTGCCCAGCTGAACCTTTGAAGTTTAGAGTAATAGTGTTTTCAGGAAGACCCTCCGAACCATACTTTTTAGTTACTTCACTTCCTAGTATCGTACCTACAGCCCTATCCGTATTTTGAATCTTTATTTCCTCTTGAACTGGAATTCTATATTCTAAAGCCGGCTGACTTAATTTTAATAGCTCTCTATAATCTAACGTTTTTTCAATCTCGTGATTTTGTTTAGTAGTACAGTGTCTTTCAGTATTGTTAGTTGGATTGTACAGTATACTTGAAAAATCAACACCCTTCGCTTTCCAGTGGTCTATAGCTCTATTTGGTTCTAATACTTCTACTCGACCAACCATCTCATCTATTGATTTAAATCCAAGTTCTGCCATCCACTCCCTTACATCCCGAGCGATAAATTTCATGAAATTTTCAACATATTCAGGTTTACCACAGAATCTTTTTCTTAGCTCTGGATTTTGTGTTGCTATTCCAGTTGCGCAAGTATCCTTGTGACAAACTCTCATCATTACACATCCTAATACTACTAATGGAGCCGTAGCAAATCCAAATTCCTCTGCCCCTAGTAAAGCAGCAATAACTACGTCTCTACCGGTCATTAACTTACCATCTGTTTCAAGTTTAACCCTATTTCTAAGACCATTTAACATAAGTGTCTGATGTGCCTCTGCTAAACCTAATTCCCATGGAAGTCCCGCATATTGAATACTAGTTCTTGGTGATGCTCCAGTTCCACCGTCACACCCACTTATTAATATTACATCTGCTCTACCCTTTGCTACCCCTGCGGCTACAGTACCAACACCTACCTCAGAAACCAATTTAACACTAATTCCAGCCTCACGATTTGCATTTTTCAAATCAAAGATTAGCTGAGCTAAGTCTTCAATAGAATAAATATCATGATGTGGTGGTGGAGATATTAGCCCTACTCCTGGAGTAGAATATCTTGCCTTTGCAATCCATGGATACACTTTAAGTCCTGGTAATTGGCCTCCCTCACCGGGTTTAGCCCCTTGAGCCATTTTAATTTGAATTTCCTTTGCGTTTACTAAATATTCACTAGTAACACCAAATCTTCCAGAAGCCACTTGCTTTATAGCACTTGAACGAGAATCACCATTTTCATCTACTAAAAATCTATCCGGATCTTCTCCACCTTCACCAGTGTTACTTTTGCCTCCAATACGATTCATAGCTATAGCTAAAGTTTCATGGGCCTCTTGACTAATAGAACCGTAGGACATTGCACCGGTTTTAAATCTCTTGCAAATAGACTCAATAGATTCTACCTCATCAATAGAAATAGGTTCTCTATCCCCTTCAATTTGAAGTAACCCTCTAAGGGTACATAATCTTTGGGTTTGGTCATTTAACATAGTACTATACTCTTTATATAAATTATAGTCACCTGTTCTAGTTGCATATTGTAGTTTATATATTGTTTCAGGGTTATATTGATGGTATTCCCCATCCTTACGCCACTGATAATTGCCCCCTGTCTCTAACACATTGGAAACCCCTTCGTTTTCAAAAGCCTTATTGTGCTTCTGTCGAGTTTCTGCAGACAGTTCCTCTAAACCTATTCCTTCTATTCTTGTAGGTGTCCATGTAAAATATTTATCAATTAACTCCTTCTTCAATCCAAGAGCCTCAAAGATTTGTGATCCCTGATAACTTTGGAATGTGGAAATACCCATTTTTGATAATACCTTCACTACACCCTTCGTAGCAGCCTTAATATAGTTATAAACAGCCTTTTCCTTACTAGTACCTACTACTAGATCCTTATCTACCATATCTCTAATGGTTTCTAATGCTAAATAAGGACAAACTGCACTTACTCCATATCCAATTAACAGTGCAAAATGATGTACCTCTCTTGGTTCCCCAGACTCCAGTACTATTGCTACACTGGCTCTTGAGCCTTCACGGATTAAGTGATGATGAAGGCCGGATACTGCTAACAGCGATGGAATTCCAGCGTATTCCTCATTTATTCCTCTATCTGATAGTATAAATATATTATATCCTTCCTTAATCGCCTTACTAGCTTTAGTGAATATGTTATTTAATGCCTCTTCTAAACCTACTCCACCTTCATTTACTTTATATAAGCTTGATAATGTAAAGGCTTTAAATCCATCTTGATTAAGGTTACGTAACTTCTCTAATTCATTCTCCGCAATGATAGGAGTTTTAAGTTTTATTTGGCTACAGTTCTCTGGCTTAGTATCAAGTAAATTTGCTTCTGATCCTAATACTGTTTCTGTTGAAGTAATTATCTCTTCTCTCAGAGAATCAATAGGAGGATTTGTTACTTGTGCAAATAGCTGTCTAAAATAGCTAAATAAACTTTGTGGTTTATCAGATAAAACCGCTAATGGTACATCAGTTCCCATCGAACCAATAGATTCTTCTCCATTTTCTGCCATAGGTCCTAGGATAATTCGTAAATCTTCGTAGTTGTATCCGAAGGATTTCTGATATTGTGTTAGATTTTCAATACCATATGTTACAGTTTCACCATTTGATAAATCCTCTAGTGATTTAAGGTTATTATTCAACCAGTCCCTATAAGGAAACTGACTAGCTACATTCTCTTTTATTTCTTCATCCAGAATTATGCGACCTTCCTTAGTATCTACTAAAAACATTCTACCAGGCTTTAGACGTCCCTTTTCTTTTATCATCTCTGGTGCTATATTTAACACACCAACCTCAGATGCAAGTATAACCATGTCATCCTTAGTTATATAGTATCTAGCTGGTCTAAGACCATTTCTATCTAAAACTGCCCCAACGACAGTTCCATCCGTAAATCCAATTGCCGCAGGTCCATCCCATGGCTCCATTAAACAACTATTATATTCATAGAAAGCTCTTTTCGTATCACTCATAGTCTGATGCTTAGACCATGGCTCTGGTACAGTCATCATCATAGCATGAGGTAATGAGCGTCCCCCTAGGGTTAAAAATTCAATGCAATTATCTAACATGGCAGAATCACTACCATCTTGATTTACAATCGGGAATAATTTACTTAAATCTTCGCCAAATAGATTCGATTGTAAATTCGCTTCCCTAGCATGCATCCAGTTAACATTTCCCCTGATTGTATTAATCTCTCCGTTATGAATAATGTATCTATTTGGATGTGCTCTTTCCCAACTCGGGAATGTATTAGTACTAAATCTGGAGTGTACTAAGGCAATTGCAGATTCCATATCAGGATCATTTAAGTCCACATAAAAATCCTTTACCTGTTCAGGAGTAAGCATCCCCTTATATACAATTGTTTTAGGTGATAAACTTGCTATATAAAAGCACTTATCAATGGTTTTCTTACCATTTCTCAAAAAATGCTCTGATCTTTTTCTAATTACATATAACTTTCTTTCAAAGCTTTTTTCGTCTGTAATGTCCGCACTTTTCTTAATAAAAACTTGTTTGATATATGGCATACTTGCTTTAGCTGAATCTCCTAAATTTTTAGGATTAGTAGCAGGGGTTCTCCACCCTAGAAAAATTTGTCCTTCTTCTTTAATAATTTCCTCTAAATGTCTCTCACTTTTGGCTCTTATACTTTCATCCCTAGATAGGAAAACCATACCAACCGCATATTCACCTTCATTAGGTAAATCAATTCCTTCAGTTTTACATACTTTACTTAAAAATTTGTGAGGTACTTGGATAAGAATACCCGCACCATCTCCAGTTTGTTCTTCTGCTCCACAACCACCCCTGTGGGTCATATTTGTTAATATAGTTATGGCCTGATCAACTACATCATGAGATCTTTTCCCCTTTATATTAGCCATAAAACCAATACCACAAGCATCATGCTCAAATTGAGGATCATACAGACCCTGTTTTGACGGTAATCCTAATTCTTTCATGGTCTTCACCCTTTCTTTTCTACTGCCCTAGCGAAAATTAATCCATCTATGAATGGATTAATTTCCCGAACTATAATTTTATATCTTTTCTTCGTATGCAAGAGTTAGTTAATTTGTATAGATATTTGAATTGTTAGAATATTTCTAATATTTGATAAAATTTATATTTTACATAATTATATCAGATTTTATTCGTTTGTCAACGAATAAATGTAATATATTCGTAAAAATAGTTTGTCTTTTTCCCTATAGTCATTTTACTACATATCTGAAAACCTTTCAATTATAATACTAGAAATAAAAATGAGTTTAACATTAAAATCTTATGCGAACATTAAACGTTTTAAACGCCCCTAAAGTACGTATGTTTTTATAATAAAAAAATACCCCAAGTATAAACTTAAGGTATCGTAAGGTATTGTATAATTAATCCTTCCAAAAACTCGGCATAAATAAAACAATCATTGTAAATAATTCTAATCTTCCAAATAACATCAATAAGGAAAGAAATAACTTACTAGCACCGCTAAATTGACTATAGGTATGCGTTGGACCTACAAAATCAAAACCAGGTCCAATATTCCCTAGGGTCGCCGCTACAGCACTCATAGAACTTACTAATCCGATATCTTCTAAAGAAATCACTATAGTACCAAGGGCGAAAACGAGCAAATATAAAAAGAAAAAACTAATTACACTAGCTACTATGTCCGGAGCTATTATTTTGTTATTTATGGTTATAGGTATATACGCCTTTGGGTGCAACAGTTTTTGACTTTCTCTCTTTATTAACTTAAACATTATTAGTAAACGTATTACCTTAATAGATCCTGCTGTAGAACCCGCACTCCCCCCAACAAACATTAAAAAAAACAATATACCCTTACTAAAATTACCCCATACATCAAAATTTGCTGTGGAGTAACCGGTAGTAGTTATAATGGATGCTACTTGAAATAAGGAATGTTTGAATGTTTCCGAAATAGATGTGTAGATGTTACCATACATATTTAGAGTTATTAGAAAGACACTTACTATAATAATTGTAATGTATAATTTAAACTCTGAATTTAAAATGATTTTACGCCATCGACCCTTATAAAGCTCATAATATAATGCAAAGTTTACTCCCGACGCTATCATGAAAATTGAAATTACATAAGTAATATAACTACTATCAAAAGCCCCTATACTTGCATTTTTAGTAGAGAATCCACCGGTTCCTACTGTACCAAAGGTATGAACTAATGACTCATACAAGGACATTCCACCGAAACATAATAAAACAGTCTGAAGTATTGTTATTCCTAGATATGCAGTATAAAGTATTGCCGCCGTATCCTTAACCCTAGGAACAATCTTGTCGGATATAGGACCTGGACTTTCAGCCTTGAAAATTTGAAACCCACCAACCCCAATTGTAGGAAATATGGCTAAGGTTAGGACAAGAATGCCCATTCCACCAAGCCAATGGGTGAAAGACCTCCAAAATAGTATCCCTCTTGGTAATATCTCTATATCGTCAATAATCGTTGCCCCTGTAGTTGTCAATCCTGATACAGTTTCAAAAAATGCGTCTATAAACGATGGTATACTCCCTGATAATACAAAGGGAAGTGAACCAAATATAGAAACAAGTATCCATCCTAAAGTAACAATAGTTAAGGCTTCCTTTGACTTAATCTTATTATTTTTTTTAGGAAATCTGGCCATTGGTAACCCTACTATCAAAACTAGAATTATAGAGTATATAAAAGCCATCCTATCTGAACTTCTATCATATAAAGCGAGAGTTAGGGGGGGTATTAATGCTATTGCTTTAAATAGAAGTAGATTTCCCAGTACCCTTATAACTACTCCATAGTTCATTAAATAGTCCTCCCTTTACCTTATAAAAATATTTTTCTATCTGTGAAATCTCCGATTCAAGGCAGAATACAATCATACGATCACCAGGAGAAATAATAGTACTACCATTAGGTATAATTACTTTACCTTTGCGTACTACTGAACCAATGATTATCCCTTGGGGCAATGAGACCTCATTTAGAGTTCTTCCCACAACCTTCGAATTTTCATTGGCAATTATTTCTAAAACCTCTGCCTGACCACACAATAACAAGGAAACAGACACTACTCTACCACCTTGTATGAATCGTAATATTTCACTTGCTGTAATCAAAATAGGGTTTATTGCAACATCAATACCCAACTGTTCAATTATTGGTATATAATTCGGTCTACTAACCTTTGCTATTACCTTATTCACCCCATAGCGCTTACTCAATAGGGCTAATAGAAGGTTTTCTTCATCGTATCCAGTTAGGGTAACTAAAGCATCCATATCCGCTATATTCTCTTCGTTTAGTAAATTAGTATCTGTACCATCCCCATGAATAACTAGTGTATTTTTTAATTGTTCGGCCAAGTATCTACATCTATCCCTATCACGCTCCACTATTTTTACTGAAACCCCTTGGTTTGTGAGTTTTTTCGCTAAGTAAAAACCAGCTTTTCCTCCACCCAGTATAAGAACTTTTTTTGCCTTTTTATTATCAGTGGGTTTATCTATGAGCTTAATAAATGTATTTATACTTTCTTTTTTACCTATTATATAGACGATATCTTGTTCAAAAATCTCTGTATCACCATGGGGAATTATAATTTCACCGTCCCTATGAAGTGCAGCAATTAATGTAGATTCTGGTAGTTTTATTTCCCTAAGCTTTTTACCAGATAACCCCTCGTAATTTTGGACCTTAAAGTCTAACATACTTACCTTTCCCTTAGCGAACTCTTCCATATGCAAGGCTTGACCCTTTAATAGATACTTAAATATTTCCTTTGCGGTTTCTAAGTCGGGATTGGCAATATAGTCAATTTTCATTTCTTCCCTAACAAAATCTACTTGAGTAGAGTATTCAGGGTTTCTCACACGGGCGATAACCTTTTTAGCCCCCATTTTTTTTGCTAAAGTGCAAATTAACATGTTAGTCTCATCACTTTCTGTTACTGCGATTACCAAATCTGTATTTTTTATGTTCAGATGCTCCAGCACAGAAAGTTGTACCCCATTAGCTTTAAAACTTAAAACATCTAAATTATTATTTACTCGTTGTAATGCAGCCTCATCATTATCAATAATTACAATATTGTTATTACCATGGGATAATGATTCAGCTAGTTTGTAACCTAATTTGCCCGCGCCTATAATGATTATTTGCATTTCACCATCCCTTTCAATGATGTTATAAATGGATATTATAGCTGGTTTTCCAATCTTCCAAAAATATTTTTCGTAATGAATCGCAAGCATCTTTATCCTCATGATTAATGAATATTATTTTATTAATAAAGTCTTCTCCTTTATTCTTAATGCCCGAGATTGCTATAAACAAATCATCAATTAGTAGAAATTGAGCATTACACTTGGGGTTAGTTCTAACCTCACATTTTGCCCCCATTTTATTTTGATGTATGTATATTAGACCGCACTTATAATATTGAATTTTGGGTATTATGAATTTATAGGAAGTTATTACATTTTGTTCATCAAAATAGTCATTAAGCTTTTTTAATAATTCCTTATCAAGTAGACCGTAAACCAAAATCTCTTTTATGTTCTCATCTTCCTTTATAAGATCATTTTCTTTAATGTAACTAATAATCTTATCTACTAAATTATTACTCCTAATTAAAACTTCCAAAACTACTCCCCTCCGTTCTTCTATCTTATCTATAAGTATACATTCAATGGGCTTTCATTACAATTCTTACTTGTAATAATAATCCATTTCTAATATTCCTGGGAATATTTTGTATTTAATGAAACTGCACAAACATTGTCTAACTTAAACTCTTTGAATATTCGTAATTTTTATTGTTAAACTTCTTTCCATTTGGTATAATATTCTTTAATACGAACGGGGGCGATATCATTGAACACTTTAGAAAAAAAAGAAATTAGTACATCCGCTTTAATAAGCCAACTTAAACAGGCAAATGGGGAAATGAAAAGTGTTATAGGGAATATAGAACAGATAGCATCACAGACAAAATTAATTGCCCTGAACTCAGCTATAGAGGCCGCCCGAGCAGGAGATATGGGTAGAGGCTTTTCCGTTGTTGCAGATGAAATAAAAAAACTTGCGGAAAGAAGTACAATAGCAAACAACCAAAATAAGATTTTAGTTGAGAATATTCAAAATAAAGCAAATGAAGTGATAGCTGTACGTACTATAGACTTATGTTTTGATACAATTGATAAAATTGAAAGAAACTTATTTGAAAGAAACTGTGACGTACAAGCCTGGGCAACCTTTGAACCCTTTAAGGTTGCAATTGAAAATAATAGTTCTGAGACAGTAGTAAAGGCATCTGCCCTACTTGAGCAGATTTGGAGTATATATGAAGTCTATCACGATATTATTCTTACAAACACAGATGGTATAATCGTGGCTACAGCTAAAAATAAAAGTCTATTAAATAAGGA
>Ga0194137_10002612_pt1 | contig 10569 bp, 12 predicted proteins | sample TARM_MetaG_T3_14_FD_134025 | JGI IMG/M metagenome (GOLD analysis project Ga0194137, IMG submission 134025) | Freshwater microbial communities from Pennsylvania, USA, analyzing microbe dynamics in response to fracking - TARM_MetaG_T3_14 (version 2) | ecosystem: Environmental > Aquatic >...
ACGGCCGGCCCGCGCAGCGTGGTGATGAATTTCTGCCGGTCCACGCCGTAGCCGGCGAAGAACGTGGCCAGCTCGTCCGGCGAGGGGTTCTGCATCGGCAGCGTGCCCTTGACGTGCAATGCCTCGAACAGCGCGTCGTGCACCTTGGGAAGCACGCCAAGCATGTCGGCGGCGAAGTAGACCCGCGCATACGGCAGCCAGTAGCCGCCGAACGGGGCCGGCACGGTCACCACCCGCACGTCGGCCGGCTGCTTTTTCTTCCAGGCTTCCAGCACCGGCTCGAAGTGCGCGCAATGCGGGCAGACGTAGCCGAAGGCTTCGGCCACCTCGATCTTGCCTGCGGCCGGCTGCCAGGTCTTGGGCGTGGCGATGACGGTGTAGTCGCTGCCGGCCACCGGCGCGGCGGGCGTGGCAGCCGCAGCGGCCAGCGGCAGCATCAGGGCGAAGGCGGCGGCCAGCAGGCGCGCGGAAAGGCGGGAATTCATCGTTGAACGGGCTCCGGTGGGGCGGCGGCCGGGCAGGCCGGCGTGGCCGCGATTATGGGTCAACGCGGGTTCGACCATGGCTGCGCCGGCAGGTTCAACGTGCCGGGGCCGGGTCGTCGCCGCGTGGGTGCAGGCCTTCGAGATAGCTGGCCAGCGCGGCGATTTCCACGTCGGTGAGCGGCGCGGCCACCTGCGCCATCGTGTCGAAGGCATGGCGGTCGCGGTACCAGATGCGGCCGTCGCGGTATTCGTGCAGGCGGCGCGCGTTGTAGTCCGGGCTCTGTCCGGCCACGCGCGGCCAAGGCGGGCCGGGGTTGCCCGCGCCGGTCGGCCCGTGGCAGGCCGCGCAGGCGGGCAGCCCGCGCGCGGCATCGCCGTCGTGGTAGAGCTGCTGGCCGATTTCGTGCAGCTTGCGGCCGGCGTACAGGCCTTCGGTGATGGTCAGCTCGCCGGCCACGCCGGTGGCCGGGCGGCGGCCGGCAAACCATGCGCCGACGTCGCGCATGTCCTGCGGGCTCAGGGTTTCGGAAAACGGCCGCATCGTGTCGGCCAGCGCGCCGCCGGCACGTTCTCCGCCGGCATACAGCGCCAGCTGGCGGGCGAGGTAGCGCTCGTGCTGGCCGGCCAACTGCGGGTATTGCGGATCAGCCGGCCGGCCTTCCGGGCCGTGGCAGGCGGCGCAGGCGGCGGCCCTGGCCTTGCCGCGCACCGGGTCGCCGGCATGGGTGCCCTTGAGGTCCACTTCCAGCAACACCGTGCGCACCGGCGGCGGGTCCGGCACCGGCACCACGGTGCTCTGCGCCCATGCCAGCGCGGACAGCGCGACGGTGGCGGCAAGCGGCAGGGCAAGCAGGCGGGCGGGGCGCATGGGCAGGACGGGAAGGCCGGAAGGCGGGCCGGCAGCGGCAGGGAATCCGGACGATTATCCGGGCCGGTTTCTCCCGGGGTCAAACGCGCGAAACGGGCGGCGGCAGGCGCGGTGTGCGATCCTGACGCCATGCTCAATCCGCTCGAAACCGCGAAATACCTGTGCTCGGCGCACGACGTCCGCCAGCTCCCGCCCGACCAGGGCATCGAAGTGGCCTTCGCCGGCCGCTCCAATGCCGGCAAGTCCAGCGCGCTGAACGCGTTGACCCGGCAGAACGCGCTGGCCCGCGTGTCCAAGACCCCCGGCCGTACCCAGCAGCTGGTGTATTTCCAGGTGCAGCCCGAGCGCCATCTGGTTGATCTGCCCGGCTACGGTTACGCCAAGGTGCCGCAGGAAATGCAGGTGCACTGGCAGGGCTTCATCGACCACTATTTCCGTACCCGCCAGGCGCTGGCCGGGCTGGTGGTGGTGATGGACATCCGCCATCCGCTCAAGGACTACGACATGCAGATGCTGGCCTATGCCGCCCAGCGCGGCCTGCCGGCGCACGCCCTGCTGACCAAGGCCGACAAGCTCGGCCGCGGCCAGCAGACGCAGACCCTGCAGAAGGTCAGGCGCGAACTGGCCGCCGCCTTCGGCGATGCGGTCAGCGTGCAGGTGTTTTCCGGCGAGTCGAAACAGGGGCTGGAAGAAGCCCTCGGCGTGGTCGGCGGCTGGCTGAAGCTGGTCTGAGGAGTGCGCCCGGCATGCATTGCGGCGGCCGGGGGCGGCGCCTAGATTCGTGGGTATCTCCTCTCCGTTGCCGCCGAGGTTCGCCATGAACGCCCGCTTGCCGTTGTCCGCATCGTTGCGCCTCTTGCTGGCGTGCCTGCTGCTGGCCGGTGCGGTGGCATCGGCACCGGCCGAGGTCAGGACCGTCACCGACCCGGCCGCTCCACGCGCGCTGCCGGCGGACGGGCCGGTGAGCGTGGACTGGACGGACCCGGCCAAGTTCTCCGAGATCCGCTACAGCGGCAATCGCTGGGAGGCCGAACGCGGCGACTGGGTGGTGCAGTTGGCGCGCTACCTGCGTCAGCGCGCGGCCGCGCGCCTGCCTGCCGGGCAGACGCTGGACGTGACCCTCACCGACATCCGCCGCGCCGGCAACTACGAGAGCTGGCACGGCCCGCGCGGCAACGACGTGCGCATCGTGCGCGACCTCTATCCGCCGCGCATCGAGTTGCGCTTCGTGCTGCATGGCGTCGACGGCGCGGTGCTTGCGCAGGGCGAGCGCAAGCTGTCCGATCTGGGCTTCCTGCAAGACGCCACGCGGCTGGACGACAGCGATCCGTTGCGTTTCGAAAAGAGCCTGATCGACGATTGGCTGCGTCGCGAATTTCCGGCCGGCGGCAGGCCCGGTGCCTGAAGCCCGGCGCGCCAGGCTCAGACGCGCACGTCGAACAGGTGGCCCAGCCCGGCCGAGGCCGCCATCGCCAGCGCCCCCCAGAACGTCACCCGCAGCGCGCCACGCAGGATCGGCGCGCCGCCGGCCCAGGCTGCCAGCGCGCCGGAGAGGGTCAGGCCGATCACGGTGGTGACCGTGGTGATCACGTCCACATGCCCGGCCGGCGAGAGCAGGGTCGAGGCGATCGGCAATGCGGCACCGATAGTGAACGCAGTGGCCGATGCCAGCGCGGCTTCCAGCGGGCGCGCGGCCAGCGTGTGCGAGATGCCCAGCTCGTCGCGGGCATGGGCGGCCAGCGCGTCGTGCGCGGTCAGCTGCTCGGCCACCTGATGCGCCAGCGCGCGGTCCAGTCCGCGGTGCACGTAGATGTTTTCGAGCTCGGCCAGCTCGGCATGCGGCTCCTCGGCCAGCTCGCGGCGTTCGGTGTCCAGGTCGGCCTGTTCGGTGTCGGCTTGCGATTTCACCGAGACGTATTCGCCGGCGGCCATCGACATCGCACCGGCCACGGTGCCGGCCAGCCCGGTCATCAGCACGGTTTCGGCCGATGCGCCGGCACTGGCCACGCCGACCACGATGCCGGCCACCGACACGATGCCGTCGTTGGCGCCGAGCACGGCGGCGCGCAGCCAACCCACGCGGTCGGTACGGTGGACTTCCGGGTGGCGGCTGTGCGCGTGCAGGTGGCGTGACATGGGCAAATGCTAGCAACCTCCTTCCGGGCACGGCGGGATGATTCGCAGTTGCCATCGCGGTCCCGTGACGGCTCGACGGCAGCCGATGGAACACTGTCGTGCCCGCTGGCGGACGCCGGCCGTGCGGGGGCCGGGCTATAGTGCGCACCCCGGAACCGGTTGCCGGTTCGTCGTCCTTCCGCGAGCGCGCCCTTGTCGAGTCCCAGCCACGTTGCCGACACGCCGATCACCGACCGCCGGCAACTGGTGGAGGTGCTCGCCTCGGGCGAAAAACCCGCCGCCGATTGGCGCATCGGCACCGAGCACGAGAAGTTCGTGTTCCGGCGCGACGACCTGCGCCCGCCGTCCTTCGACGGCGCACGCGGCATCGAGGCGCTGCTGACCGGGCTGGTCCGTTTCGGCTGGCAGCCGGTGGAGGAAGGCGGGCGCGTGATCGCGTTGCTGCGCGACGGCGCCTCGGTGACGCTGGAGCCTGCCGGGCAGCTGGAGCTGTCCGGCGCGGCGGTGCAGGACATCCACGCCACGCGCGCGGAAATCCTCGTCCATCTGGATGAGGTGAAGGCCGTCGGCGAAGAACTGGGCCTGGGCATCCTCGGCATGGGGTTCCAGCCCAAATGGGCGCGCGCGGACATGCCGTGGATGCCCAAGGGGCGCTACCGGATCATGCGCGAGTACATGCCCAAGGTGGGCTCGCTCGGCCTGGACATGATGACCCGCACCTGCACGGTGCAGGTCAATCTCGATTACGCCAACGAAGCGGACATGGTGAAGAAGTTCCGCGTGTCGCTGGCCTTGCAGCCCATCGCCACCGCGTTGTTTGCCGATTCGCCGTTCACCGAAGGCCGGCCCAACGGCTATCGCTCGTACCGCTCGCACATCTGGACGGACACCGACGCCGACCGCACCGGCATGCTCGATTTCGTGTTCGAGGACGGCTTCGGCTACGAGCGGTATGTCGACTACCTGCTCGACGTGCCGATGTATTTCAGCTACCGCGACGGCGTGTACGTCGATGCCAGCGGGCAGGACTTCAAGGCGTTCCTCGCCGGCCGGCTGCCCGCGTTGCCGGGCGTGCTGCCGACGCTGCGCGACTGGTCCGACCACATGACCACCGCGTTCCCGGAAGTGCGGCTGAAGAAGTATCTGGAAATGCGCGGCGCCGATGCCGGCACCGCCGATCGCCTGTATGCGCTGCCGGCGTTCTGGGTGGGGCTGCTGTACGACGCCACGGCGCTGGATGCCGCTTGGGATCTGGTCAGGGATTTCACCTTGGCCGAGCGCCACGCGTTGCGCGACGGCGTGCCCAGGCAGGCGCTGGCCTTGCCATTCCGCAACGAGACCGTGCGCGAACTGTCCGCGCGCGCGCTGGAGATTTCGCTCGACGGCCTGCGCCGCCGAGCCCGCCGCGATGCATCCGGCGCCGACGAAACCGGCTACCTCGCACCGTTGCTGGAGATTGCCGGCAGCGGACGCACGCCGGCCGACGTCAAGCTCGACCTGTTTGCCGGCGCATGGGGCGGGCGCGTGGACCCGGTGTTCGAGGCGTTCGCGTACTGAATCTTCTGCCGTCCACGCACGAATCGGCGGCATTCCTCACGCACGACGGGAGTACGGCATGGATTTGCACATACGCGGGAAAACCGCGCTGGTTACCGGCGCAAGCTCCGGCATCGGTGCGGGAGTTGCCCGGGTTCTGGCCAGCGAAGGCGTGCGGCTGGCCGTGACCGGAAGGCGGGCCGAACGATTGCAGACGCTGGCTTCATCCATCGTTCAAGCGGGCGGCGTGGCCCCCGTCGTCGTGCCGGGCGACATCACCAACCGCGACGAAGCGGCCGCCATTGCAAGGCAATCACTGGATGAGCTGGGCGGCGTCGACATCCTCGTCAACGCCGCCGGAGGCGCGCGGCCCTTGTCGAAGTCCGATGATGAAACCGTCTGGCAGGAAGCGTTCCTGCTCAACTTCACCGCCGCACGTTGGCTGACCGAGGCGGTGCTGCCGGACATGCGGGCGCGAGGTTGGGGGCGGATCATCAACATCAGCGGCTCGATGGAGCCGCGTGCTTCCAACGCGGCAACGCCGGCAAAGGCGGCACTGCATTTGTGGGCCAAGGGCCTTTCATGCGATGTCGCCAAACACGGGATTACCGTCAACTGCATTCCGCCGGGGCGGATAAACAGCGAGCAGACATTGAACAAGCTGCATCCAGACGAACAGTCACGGCAGGCGTTCATCGACAAGAACATCCCGATGGGATGCTTCGGCGAGCCGGAGGATGTGGCCTGTCTGGTGGCTTTTCTCGCATCGCCGCTGGCGCGCTACATCACCGGAGCCGTGCTGCCTGTTGATGGAGGCATGCATTACTTTGCACATTGAGCGGTGAATGTGCGGGCCGACAATTCGTTCAGGCCGATGCCGTTTCGCGGCGCGGCTTGGTTCGGGCGTTCGGGCTGCCGATGGCTCCGGGCTTGGCGGTCGGGCACGGCTTCGGGGGCCGATCCTGTCGTGTTCCGCTCCACGCCTTGAACGTGCCCTGGAGTTCCCGGAATTTTCTGGGCAGAGGGCCCCGCCACCTCACGGCCGGGAAAACGCAAGGCACTGGATGCCTGTCTGGCAGGCACGGGGTTCGATCGTCTCGCGGGGCCGCCGCCTTCGCATCCGGGGCATTGATCTCGGGCCTTTCAGACGTGCAAGGGCCGATTCTTCGTTGAAGACCCGGCCCGGTTCCCGCAAGGGGTCGGGTTTTTTTGTGCAGTGCTTTATACTGCCCCCCAGTATTTTCAGGGGGCTGCAGTGCCGCATTCGCCGGAAGAAAAAAAGCGCGTGCTGGCACGGGTGCGGCGCATCCGTGGCCAATGCGATGCGCTCGAGCGCGCGCTGGACGCCGGCGCCGATTGCGGACCGGTGTTGCAGCAGATCGCGGCAATCCGCGGTGCGGTCAACGGGCTGATGTCCGAGGTGATGGAAGCCCACGTCCGCGAAGAATTCGGCCAGCCCGCCGCAGACGATGCCCGCCGCGCCGAGCGCGTGGCCGAATTGTCCACGCTGATCCGTTCCTATCTGAAATGACCTGCCCTAACTGAATCCATCCCTTTCCGGCCCCGGCCGGACCCCATGATCGGAGAAACGCCATGAAGTCCCGTGCCGCCGTCGCCTTTGCCGCCGGCGAACCGCTGAAGATCGTCGAGATCGACGTCGCCCCGCCCAGGGCCGGTGAAGTGCTGGTGAAGATCACCCACACCGGCGTCTGCCATACCGATGCCTTCACCCTGTCCGGCGAGGATCCGGAGGGCCTGTTCCCGGTGGTGTTGGGCCACGAGGGTGCCGGCATCGTGGTGGAGGTGGGCGAAGGCGTGACCAGCGTCAAGCCGGGCGACCATGTCATTCCGCTCTACACCGCCGAGTGCGGGCAGTGCCTGTTCTGCAAGAGCGGCAAGACCAACCTGTGCGTGGCGGTGCGCGCCACCCAGGGCAAGGGCGTGATGCCCGACGGCACCACTCGCTTCTCCTACAACGGCCAGCCGATCTACCACTACATGGGTTGCTCGACCTTCAGCGAGTACACCGTGGTGGCCGAAGTCTCGCTGGCGAAGATCAACCCGGACGCCAATCCCGAACACGTCTGCCTGCTCGGCTGCGGCGTGACCACCGGCATCGGCGCGGTGCACAACACCGCCAAGGTGGCCGAAGGCGACAGCGTGGCGGTGTTCGGTCTCGGCGGCATCGGCCTGGCGGTGATCCAGGGGGCGCGCCAAGCCAAGGCCGGGCGCATCATCGCGGTGGACACCAATCCGTCCAAGTTCGGGCTGGCGCGCGAATTCGGCGCCACCGATTGCATCAATCCGAAGGACTTCGACAAGCCCGTGCAGCAGGTGATCGTCGAGATGACCGGCTGGGGCGTGGACCACAGCTTCGAGTGCATCGGCAACGTCAACGTGATGCGCGCCGCGCTGGAGTGCGCGCATCGTGGCTGGGGCCAGAGCGTGATCATCGGCGTGGCCGGTGCGGGGCAGGAGATCAGCACGCGGCCGTTCCAGCTGGTGACCGGCCGCAAATGGCTGGGCACGGCGTTTGGTGGCGTGAAGGGCCGCAGCCAGCTGCCGGGCATGGTCGAGGACGCAATGAATGGCGAGATCGAGCTGGCGCCGTTCGTCACCCACACCATGCCGCTGGACGACATCAACGAAGCCTTCGAGCTGATGCACGAAGGCAAGTCGATCCGCTCGGTGGTGCATTACTGAGATGACGTCGATGTCGAACAAATCATCGTTGCAGGCCGCGCTGGAAAGCGTGGAGTTGGGGCAGGACGCGCAGGAGGCCATTGCCCGCCTGCAAGAGCGGGATCTGGCGCAGATCGACCAGTCGATCCTGTCTGCGCTGGGCAGCGGGTGGAAGAAGGCCGGCTTCGTCACGGCCGGAGTGATGATCGCCGCCCCGGACGAACATGAAGACTTGCCGGAAGCGTTCTATGCCTTGCGCATCCGCGCACTGGCGCAGGCCGGGCGCATCGAGGTGAAGGGCGATCTGGATACCTTGAAGACCTGCGAAATCCGCCTTCCCGCCTGAGAGGACACCACGCGATGAGCATCGAACGCATCGAACACCGCGCTTGCTTCGGCGGCTGGCAGGACGTGTACCGGCATCGTTCCGCCGCGCTGGGCTGCGAGATGAACGTGGCGGTCTACCTGCCGCCGCAGGCCGAGTCCGGTGCGAAGCTGCCGGTGCTGTACTGGCTTTCCGGCCTGACCTGCACCGAGCAGAACTTCATCACCAAGGCCGGCGCGCAGCGTTACGCGGCCGAGCATGGCCTCATCCTCGTCGCGCCGGACACCAGCCCGCGTGGCGATGACGTGCCGGACGCCGAAGGCTACGACCTCGGCAAGGGTGCCGGCTTCTACGTCGATGCCGAGGCTTTGCCGTGGGCGCGGCACTACCGCATGCACGATTACGTGGCCAACGAGTTGCCGGCACTGATCGAAGCGAATTTCCCGGCCGGCGAGGCGCGCGGCATCAGCGGCCACTCGATGGGCGGTCATGGCGCGCTGGTCATCGCGCTGAAGCATCCGGGCCGCTACCGCAGCGTGTCGGCATTCGCGCCGATCGTGGCACCCTCGCACGTGCCGTGGGGCGAGAAGGCCTTCGATGCCTACCTCGGCCCGGACAGCGAAGCGTGGAAAGCCTGGGATGCGACCGAGCTGGTGAAGTCCGCCACCGAGAAGTTGCCGATCCTGATCGACCAGGGCCGGGCCGACGAATTCCTCGACGGCCAGCTCAAGCCTTGGTTGCTCGAAGATGCCGCGCAGGCGGCCGGGCATCCGCTGGTGCTGCGCATGCAGCCCGGCCACGACCACAGCTACTACTTCATCGCCAGCTTCATCGGCGAGCACATCGCCCACCATGCGGCCGCGTTGAAACGCTGATCCGGCAAAGCGCCAAAGCGGCGTTCGATGCGGCTTGCCCGGTGCGGGACGCAGCCGGCCTCAGCTGACGTTGCGAAGCTCCCACGCGTTGCCGGCCAGCAGCTTGAGCCGCTGGCGCAGCAGGTCGCCGGGCAACACGGTGGTGGCGATCAGGTCGATGTGCAGGTCGTGCTGGCTGCCGGAAACGCGTGCGTCCGGATCGGTGGCGCCCAGCGACGGGTCCACCGCATCGGGGTCGGGCTGGCCTGCGCGCCAGTGCTCGAACAGGCGCGGTTCGCGCAGGGCGTCCTGCAACTGTTCGGCAAAGGCGTCCGCGCCATTGGCGCTGAAGCTCAGGGCCGGGTCCGCGCCGCGGGCGGTGGCGGGATCGGGCAGGCGGATGTGGAAACTGACGGACATGGGGGAATCCTTGCGGGAAAACGGAAGCGGGTTTCAGCCCGAGAATGCGGGACCACGGTCGGCGAAGCCCACCACCAGCGCGCCCTTGCCGACGTTGATCATGCCGGTCAGGCTCATCACGCTCTCGAAGACTTCGACACTGTGGCGTTCGCAAGTGTCGCGCAACGCCGCATAGCCGGCCAGCTTGCGCATTTCCTCGAGCGGGCCGCCGTAACTCAGGCATACGGTGGGCGCCATCAGGCCGGCGGCGACGCGCCGGCCGACATGTTCCAGCAGCTTCTGCACGGCCGGGTCGAAGCCCTTGATCTTGGCCACCGGTTCGGTGCTGCCTTGATGGGCGTGCAGCACCGGCTTGATGTCCAGCGCGCTGCCCAGCATCGCGCTCATCAGCCCGACGCTGCGGTCGCCCTTGGCGCGGGCGCGCGAACGCAGGTAGTGCAGGTCGCGCGGGATCATGTAGGCGTGGGTGTGCCTGGTGAGCTCGTCCAGCCGCTCGCGCATGGCCGTCAGCGGCACGTCCTGCTCGCGCATGCGCACGGCCTCCACCGCGCTCACGCCCTGCCCGGCGAACAAGGACTGGGTGTCGATCACGCGCAACGCGAACGGCGAGTTCAGCCCGGCTTGCTGGCGCACCGGCTTGTAGTCGTTGAGGATCGCGAAGCTGGCCTGGGTGGCATTGTCGAAGATCGCGCTGCGGTTCTTGGTGACGGTCAGGCAGAACACCTGGTCGAAGTCGATCACGAGCCGGCCCAGGAACAAGTCGCGGATCTGGTTGACGGAGAACGGGATGGTTTCCGCTTCGGCGGCCTTTTCGGCCACGTGCGCGTTGATGAAACTCAGCGTGGCTTCCGGGTCGCGGTGGTCGGCCAGCATGGCTTCGCCGATGCGGATGGTGATGGGCAACAGCACGATGCCGCTGCTTTCGATGTAGTCCTGCGGCAGATCGCAGGTGGAGTCGACGACGATTCCGACGCGCATGCTTGGGCCCTCCCGGCTTCAGTGTGCAGCGGACGAGGTGCGAAGTTACCCGAAACGGCCGTCATCGCGCGACCATCTGATGGTCGCAGCCACCCGGGGCTGCGCTCTGGCCCGCACCGGCATGCGGCCGGAAAGGCGCAGAGCAGCCGGCAGCCGTTCGCGGGTGCCGGAATGCGAAACGCCGCACGGGGCGGCGTTTCGGCGCTGCATGGGGGAGGCCGCCGATCAGTAGCGCGGGACCGATGCGTCGACCTCGGTGGCCCAGGCATCGATGCCGCCATTGAC
>Ga0194137_10002613_pt1 | contig 10569 bp, 11 predicted proteins | sample TARM_MetaG_T3_14_FD_134025 | JGI IMG/M metagenome (GOLD analysis project Ga0194137, IMG submission 134025) | Freshwater microbial communities from Pennsylvania, USA, analyzing microbe dynamics in response to fracking - TARM_MetaG_T3_14 (version 2) | ecosystem: Environmental > Aquatic >...
CGACCTCACCTACCCGCAGGGGTTGTTCCGCCAGTTGAAATTCCACCAGGCACTTCTTACGTGGGTACGTGTTCATGGCGTACTTCCTTACAGGTTGTGAACCGGGATTTCGATAGCGGCGGCGGCCACACGCCTCGGCATGTCGTTCATGACGCCGATTTCCTCGTTGGTGAGGTAACAGCCGGGGTCTTCTTCCCAGAAGTCACGGGAAATGTTGTAGGCCCGCACTCGCGTATTGCCGTTGCAGATGTCCAGATATTTGCATTCGGCGCAACGGCCTTTGACCGGCCGCGGATGCTGACGGAAGCCCTGCATGAGGGGGTCCCGGGTTTCTGACCAGATTTCCGAGAACGGTGTTTCCCGCACATTGCCCAGGTTGTAGTCCCACCAGAAGGTGTCCGGGTGGACCACGCCCAGGTTGTCGATGTTGGAGATGTTCACACCGGAAGAGTTGCCACCCCAGTTTGTCAGGCGCTGCTCCAGTGCTTCGACCTGGTCCGGGTAGTGCTCTTTCGCCCACTCGATCAGGAAAGGGCCGTCGGCATCGTTGTTGCCGGTGACGTATTCCCGCTCGATACCGCGCTTGAGTTCATCGTGGCAGTGGTTGAACAGCAGCGTCATGGCCTCGCGGGTCATGTCGTACCAGGCATCGCGTTTCTTGTTGCGGCCACCGCGCCCAGAATAGTTCAGGTGCGAGAGGTAGAATTTGTCGATGCTGTGTTCATCGAGCATCTCCAGCATGGCCGGCAGCTCGGGGTAGTTGTCCTGAGTCAGAGTGAAGCGCAGGCCCACCTTGATGCCGGCCTGTTTGCACAGGGCGACGGCGTGCATGGATTCCCTGAAGGCGCCTTTTTTCTGGCGGAATTCATCGTGGGTGGCTTCCAGGCCGTCAATGCTGATGCCCACGTAGTCATAACCTACGGCCGCAATTTTATCGATGTTGTCTTCGGTGATCAGGGTGCCGTTGGTGGAAAGCCCCACGTAAAAGCCCATTTCTTTCGCCCGGTGGGAAATCTCGAAGATATCCGGGCGCATCAGTGGTTCGCCGCCAGACAGGATCAGTACCGGCACGCCATAGGCTTTGAGGTCATCCATCACGGTGTAGACTTCTTCAGTGCTCAGTTCGCCCTTGAAGTCGACATCAGCGGAGATGGAGTAGCAGTGCTTGCAGGTGAGATTGCAGCGGCGGATCAGGTTCCAGATTACCACCGGGCCGCTGGGCCCCGGCACCGGCTTTACCGGTGTCGGGTTCATCAGGGTCTTGATGTAGCGGGTCATGCGAAACATAGTCGTTCTCTCTCATCAGGAGTGGCTTCGTTCTGGCCTCTCCGGGCTGGCCTTTACAGGCTCTGTGTTTTCTACTATCCCCCGTGGTGCAACACGAATCCATACCTTCGATGGAGTACATCGGGGGTATTTTCTAGTTGTTATGTTTCTGTTTTCTCAGCCGTAAACCGGTCTTCTTCAGAATTTCCGAGCTGTACAGGATGGTGTGGCCGGCGCAGTGGTCGCCAAGCAGCGCGCGGATTTTTCCGGCCTTGTCTTCCACTTCCTCATGGCTGGTGCCATGCACCATGGCAAACAGGTTATAGCTCCAGTAGGGAAGGTGCCTGGGGCGCCGATAGCAGTGGCTGACGAACGACAGATTTCCTACCTGTTGTCCCATCTCGGCAATGGCGTTGTCGTGTATATCCCAGACTGTCATGCCGTTGAACTTGTAGCCCAGGCGGTAGTGATTGGGCACGGCGGCTACCCGGCGGATAACACCGCTTTCCTGCATCTGCCGGAATCGCTGCAGTACTTCATCGGCGGGCATGCCCAGCTGTTGGCCAAGCTCAGCCCAGGGGTCAGATACCAGGGGCAGGCCATCCTGTGTGGCCAGAATCAGCTCCCGGTCTTTTTGCGAGATTGTTGCCGCTTCAGACTTCAAAGTGGAGGTTGACATGAAATTCCTGTTCCTTGGGCATGTTGTAAACGGGGTGGCCGGTCAATGCTTCGATCCGCTCAATGGTGTCAGCGATGCCATCCGGGGTTTCCGTGGCCAGGACAAACCACATGTTCAGCTCGTGCTCCCTGCGGTAGTTGTGGGCCACCTCCGGAAAGCTGTTGACCTGTTCGGTTACCCGGTCAAAGTCTGCTGATGGAATGCGCATGGCGGCCAGCGTCAGTCCACCGCCCATTTCGCCGGCATGGAACATGGGGCCGAAACGGGTCAGTGTGCCGTCGGCCAGCATGGCTTTGAGGTGATCCAGCAACACCTGCTCACCAATGCCGAGTTCGTCGGCGACATCTTTGAACGGCGCCGTTGTCAGCGGCAGGCCCCGTTGCAGGCGGTTGATAATGGCCCGCTCGGTATCGGTGAAGTCCGGCGTGTTCGGTTGCCTGTCTTCGTGTTCAGCAATTGCTGACATAGCGCCCTCCGCGCTGGAGGTAAGCTTTGTTGCTGAACAGAACCGCATGGGCGATGTCGCCCAGCTCCAACTCGGAAACCAGGCTTTCCAGCTGTGCCTGTACCCGCTCACGGTTTACTCCGTGAATCATGCAGAACAGGTTGTAGGGCCAGTCCGGGCGCCGCCTGGGCCGTTGGTAACAAAGGGTGACGAAAGGCACTTTGGAAAAAGCCCGGCCGAGATCGGATACCTGGTCATCGGGTACATCCCAGACCACCATGGCGTTGGCCTGGTAGCCCAGGGTGCGGTGTTTAACGATCAGGCCCAGGCGTTTGATCAGCCCCTGCTCTTGCCAGCGATTGATGGCGTCCATCACCTGTTGCTCGGTCAGGCCGGTACGTTCGGCCAGTGTCTGATAGGGCCGTGGGGTCAGGGGCAGGCCGTTTTCCAGCTGTTGTCTGAGCCGTAACAGTCCCCAGGCACTGATGGCTCGGGTGTCGAACAGGTAATGATGGCGCTGGCTGTGAGGCTGTGTGGCCGGCTGGTTCATGGCAGAGCCTCCCAGTCGATGTCAAAACCGAGGTCAATATGGTAGCCCTCGATCATGGGGAGTCTGAGCATGGGTAATTTCAGTTGGTGTTCCAGTTCGTCCAACCGTGCATCCAGAGTGCTTTCATCCGGAGCGGTCATCACGAACCAGAGATTGTAGGTATGCTCGCGGGCGTAATTATGGTTTACGCCCGGAGCAAGGTTGATCCGGGCCGCCACCAGATCCATCTGTTCGGGTGGGGCAGCCACGGCAGCGAGCAGGCTTGCGCCCGCCCGGCTGTGTTCGAAAACCGGGCCGATCCGGCTGAGAACCTGTTGCTCCTGAAGGGCAGACAGTCGGTTGATGACCTCGCTTTCAGTCAGGCCCAGACTGCTGGCCATTTCCTGAAAAGGGCGCTCACAGACCGGCAGCCCCCGTTGGTAGCTGTCGATCAGTTGTCTGTCTGTCGCATTCAGTTGCATCAGGCTCTCCTCCGGATCCGGTCCGGATCAGTACACGTCGTGCTGGGTGTTGTAGACGTTGAACTTGCCAGTCGGTGTGACCAGGCGCTCGTCTTTGATTACCTTCTTCAGCTCTCGTGTTTCATCGTCAACAACAACAATGGCGGACTTCTTGTCCTTGGTGTTCCATACGGAGAACCAGACTTCGTCACCGGCCACGTTGTATTCCGGCTGAACCACGCGCTTGGGACCTTCACCCAGATCCGCCCACTCAGCGATCGGTAGCACTTCGTAGCCGGCATCAAAGTTATTGATGTCGAATACCGCCACACTCTGGCTGATGTTCTCGTTCGGGTTCAGCGGGGTGTCCACCCACAGATTGTCGGATTTCGGGTGGGTCTTGATGAACAGCGAGCCACCGCCCTGGCCGTCAATCGTGCGCACTACTTCCCAGGCTTTGTCCGGATGACCTTCTGGGTCTGTACCGATCATCTGTATAGTCTGGTCACCCAGGTGACTGGTTGCCCAAACCGGGCCATGCTCTGGATCCACAAAGTTGGCACCACGACCCGGGTGCGGGATTTTGCCCACGTTAACCAGTGCCTCAAGCTCCCGTTCCTTGGAATCCACCACCGCAATCTTGTTGGACTGGTTTGCTGCGGTCATGAAGTAACGCATGCTGGAATCCCAGCCACCGTCATGCAGGAAGCGCGCGGCTTCGATGTTGGTGATGCTCAGGTTGTTCAAGTCTTCGTAATTGACCAGCTTGACAATGCCGGTTTCTTTGACGTTGACGATGAACTCCGGATGCTGGTGCGACGCTACAATGGCCGCAACACGCGGTTCCGGGTGATACTCCTGGGTGTCGACTGTCATGCCGCGGGTGCTGACAATCTTTTTCGGCTCCAGGGTCTGGCCATCCATGATCACGAACTGGGGCGGCCAGTAGGCGCCGGCGATGGCGTATTTGTCTTCGTAGCCCTTGTACTTGGAGGTTTCTACGGAACGAGCTTCCATGCCAATCTTGATCTTGGCGACGGTGTCCGGGTGTTCCATCCACAGGTCAACCATGTTCACCTTGGCATCACGGCCGATCACCATCAGGTAACGCCCGGATGCAGACATGCGGGAGATATGCACCGCATAGCCGGTGTCAAGAACCTCTACAATTTCCTTGGACTCGCCGTCAATCAGAGCGATCTGGCCGGCATCACGCAGGGTCACGCTGAACAGGTTTTTCAGGTTCAGGTCGTTCATCTGCTTGGTGGGGCGAGCCTCGGGCGGCACCACCACTTCCCAGGTTTCCTTCATGTCAGCCATGCTGAATTCCGGCGGCACGGGCGGCTCGTGCATGACGTACTTGGCCATCAGCTCGACTTCGTCTTTGGTGAGCTCACCGGAGGTGCCCCAATTTGGCATGCCAGCTGGCGAGCCATAGGTGATAAACGTTTTCAGGTACTCCATGCCGCGTTCCTGGGTGATGTCCGGAGTCAGGGGCTTGCCGGTGGCCCCCTTACGCAATACACCGTGACAGCCGGCGCAACGCTGGAAGTAAATTTTCTTGGCTTTCTCGAATTCTGCTTCGGTGAGCTCCGGCGCGCCCGGTGAGCGAACAACCTTTGCGGATTCGGAGTCGACGGAGCTCTCCGTTCCCTGATAGGCCATGGAAGCCTCGTCGGGATTTTTCGGTGCGGCCTGTGCGGTCATAGCGCCCATGGACGCAATGGCCACGGCCATGACCAGTGGTTTAATCATCATTTTATCTACTCTCATCAGATGCTCTCCTTGGGATTCAAGAGTACGTCCTAGGGTTCTCTTGTTATGGCTTATGAACCTTGATTAATGTCAGACATATACCAGTTTTCAAGCGAGTACCCCTCCGTGGGTATATCGAAAGAACACTGGATAGCCCGGAATAATTTGCGCAATATCATGTTCAGGATGTCCCGATGCCGGTGCATTGCGGTGTCAGTTCAGGAGAAGCGTGAATGAAGGGTTGCGGGTATGGGTTGAGCGTTGTTGTCGGCACGATGTTGCTGGTTGCCGGCGCATACGCGGGGGCACCACAAAGCAGAGCCGAGCTGGAAAACTTCGTGGTTCAGGATTGCGGCTCCTGCCATGGCCTGACCATGCGCGGCGGATTGGGGCCACCCCTGCGGCCGAAAGATCTTGAGCAACTGCCGACGGAGGCGATTGCTGCCATTATCCGGGACGGCGTGGACGGCACGGCCATGCCGCCCTGGAAAGCCCTGCTTACCGACGAAGAAATTCTCTGGATCAGCCGTCAGCTGAAATCCGGCGCTCTGATCACCGACGAGACCAAGGATGCCCGATGAAAACGTTATTTATTCCGATTGTTCTGACACTGGTAGCCCTGATCGCAGGCTGCCAATCCATGGGTGCCACCGAGCAACCGCAACTGCGGGGAACCGGCGACCTGGGCCTGGTTATCGAAAGGGCAACCGGCTCGGTGCTGGTGGTGGATCATTCCGACCATGAAATCATTGGCCGGGTGGAAGGTCTTGGCGATCTGTCCCACGCTTCGGTGGTGTATTCCCGCGATGCCCGTTACGGCTATGTGTTCGGCCGTGATGGCGGGCTGACGAAAGTGGATCTGCTCACCCAGAGCATTGATAACCGCATTATCCAGTCTGGTAACAGCATCGGTGGCGCCATCTCCCAGGATGGTGAATACGTGGCGGTGTCCAACTATGAACCGGGCGGGGTGAACATCTTTGACAGCGAGACCCTGGAGACCGTGGCCGAAATTCCGGCGGATTACGTCAACGCTGAAGGCGAGCAGGCACAGTCGAAAACCGTGGGGTTGGTCGACGCCCCGGGCAACCAGTTTGTCTTCAGCCTGTTTGATGCAGGCGAGATCTGGACGGTGGATATGCTGACCACGCCGCCGGAGGTCACCCGTTTCGATTCCGGCAAGGAGCCGTATGACGCCCTGATCACTCCCGATGGCCGGTACTATATCGCGGGCCTGTTCGGCGAGGATGGTCTGTCCATGCTGGATTTGTGGAAGCCGGAGCAGGGCGTGAAGACCATCATGCCGGACTACGGCAAAGGCGAGCAGCGCCTGCCGGTGTACAAGATGCCCCACCTGGAAGGGTGGGCAATTGCCGATGACCATGCTTTTGTGCCGGCGGTCGGGCGCCATGAAGTGCTGGTGGCGGACATGGAGAACTGGAGTCTTGTGGATCGTATTCCGGTGCAGGGGCAGCCGGTCTTTGTCATGGCCAGCCCGGATAACCGCCGGATCTGGGTCAGTTTTGCTCACCCTCTGAATGATGTGGTGCAGGTGATCGACGCCCAGAGCCGTGAAATTATCCGTACTCTGGCGCCAGGCAAGTCGGTTCTGCACATGGAATTCACCCCGCGGGGTGAAGAAGTATGGGTGTCGTCCCGCGATAGTAACCGAATTACCGTTTACAACACCCGGACACTGGAAAAAGTGACCACGCTGTCGGCGGAAAAGCCCTCGGGGATCTTTTTTACCGACCGGGCGCATAAGCTGGGGCTGTAGCTTGTTAATTCTGCGTACACATCTGCTGGTGGTCGGTGTGGCGATGGCGTCTCTGGCCCCGGCAAGCAGTCTGGCGGAGGATCCGGTCATTCTTCAGGTCTTCACCGAGGCCCGCTCCACCGTCGTGGCCAGCCATAGATTGAAGCGCTACCTGGAAGAAGCAGGTTGTTCGGCAGAGCTGGTGTTCGGGCCCAAGCCGAATGCCGATCTGGTGTTCCGTCCGGCAGGCTACAAAACCACAAACACCCCGGTGCTGCGGGCAGTCAATCGTGATGGTCAGGATCCGGTGCCGGTCTGGGTCACCCGTAAGACCGCTGGAGTGAGTTCTCTGGCACAGTTGCAGGGCCGGGATGTCTCCCTGATAGCCGGTAGCGACCCGGTGGGTGGCAGTCTGGCGCTTGAAGCCCTGGCCGAACACGGCGTAGAACCTGCCCGGGGACAGCGTTACGAAGCCGGAGATTTCAGCTCGGCGTTAGGGTTGCTGTTGCACAACAACACCCATGCTGCGGTTTCCGAACTTGGTCTGGTGACTCCCTTTCTTGAAAACCAGGGCCTGGCGGTCACCTGGCAAGGGCAGCCGGTGACCGGAGCCGGTTGGTATGAGGTCCCCCCGCAGGCAGAGCCTGATGCCGGAATTGCTGACTGCCTGATGGCTTTGAGTAAGCTCAAACGAAACGATGACCGCCAGATATTCCAGATTTTTCCTGAGTGGGTGTCCGGCTTCGCCGCGCCCGAATCACAGCCGAATAAGGAAACAAGCCGATGACGTTTTACCAGCCAGTGGGCAACGAAGTGGAGCTGTTCAGTGCCGCGGCCGAAAACGGCTTGCCTGTGCTGATCAAGGGCCCGACAGGTTGCGGCAAGACCCGTTTTGTTCGCTATATGTCGGAAAAGCTCGACCGGCCGGTTTATACCGTTGCCTGTCACGATGACCTCACCGCCTCGGACCTGGTAGGCCGACACCTGATCGGGCCTGATGGCACCTATTGGCAGGACGGCCCTCTGACCCGCGCCGTGCGCGAAGGTGGCATCTGCTATCTGGATGAAGTGGTCGAGGCCCGCAAAGATACCACCGTGGTGCTGCACCCATTGGCGGATGACCGCCGGGAACTGCCCATAGAGCGCACCGGTGAGCTGTTGAAAGCCGCGCCGGGATTTATGCTGGTGGTGTCCTACAACCCGGGCTACCAGAGCTTGCTTAAAGGCATGAAGCCCAGCACCCGGCAACGGTTTGTCTCCATGAGCTTTGACTATCCGGAACCGGAAGTGGAACAGGGGATTGTGCAGCAGGAATCCGGCTGTGATGCGGATCTCGCCAGACAGCTGGTGAGTCTGGCGGATTCACTACGCAACCTGAAAGATCATGATCTGGAAGAAGCTGCATCAACGCGGTTGTTGATTCACACGGCGTACCTGATTGCCTCGGGCGTACCGGTTATTGCTGCCTGCCGCGCGGGGCTTATCGAGCCGCTGTCGGACGATGCAGTGACGATCAATGCATTGATGGAGGTGGTGTATGCCTTATTCGGCCAATCGCAAGAGTGAGTCAGCGGGTGCGGTTATCCCGGTGGTCTGGTATCTCCTGAATTTGTTGATATTGCCGATTATCGGTTTTGCCGTGCTGGTGTGGATCGCCATGACAGGCGACCAAAGCCGGCCTTTGCGCCAGATGTATGCCAAAGCCGGGGTTTATATGTCGGTGTTGGGTGCATTTCTGATCAGCTCGGGCATTGGCATTTGCTGGCTGCTGTTCGGCAACACGGGTAACTTCTGGACGTTTGCCATAGTGTGGGCGGTTGTTCTGCACACGTCGTTCGTGCTGTGGGGTATGGTTTCCCTGGCGCAGGCCATCGGAAACAAGCCTCCGTACTTTCCGAAAAAGTTGATGTAATTGCAGGTCGCCGGCTTTTCTGAGGCCGGGCTCCCAACCATGAGGGGCTATTCAATAAGAGGTATTTGTTTTCAGGCTTTAATCTACGAAGATTTCCATCTGGTTATGGTTATGAATGCGCAGGAGGGTTGGTGAACATTGCAATCAGAATCTTTTCGGTACTGTTACTGACCCTCGTCTGCTCAGCGGTCGTGGCCATGCCGGTCGGGAAATATGAGCCGGTTTCGGCACAAAAAGTTATCCAGGAGACCTTGCCGTTGGTGACGGAAGTGGTGCCGCTGGAGAGCAACCGGGCAATCCAGGAGCTCTATGCCGGCGATGAGCTGAAGGGCTACGCCTATCAATCTCTGGATTTCGTGCAAACCCCGGCTTATTCCGGCAAACCCATCAATGCCATAGTTGTGTTGGATACCGAAGGCACAATCAAGGCCGCAAAGGTTATCAAACACGACGAGCCCATCCTTCTGGTGGGTATTCCCGAAAGCAAACTCCATGACTTCACTGATCAGTACACGGGGCTGAAGGCAGACCAGCGAGTCACCGTTGGCGGCACCTCCAGTGAGCGTAAGGTTTCGGTGGACGGACTTTCCGGCGCCACGGTTACGGTGATGGTTGTCAATGAAGTCATCATGCGTACGGCCCATCGTGTCGGTGTCGAATTGGGGCTGGTGGAAGGTGGCGAAGATACACGTCCACCGATGGCAACCGTCGACAAGCAAGCCTTCGAACAGAAGAGCTGGAAAGAGCTGACCGGAAATGGGTCAATCCGCAGGCTGCTGCTGACCAAAGGTCAGGTGGACGATTCTTTCCAGGGCACCCCGGCGGAGGGCGTGGACGCCGCCGCTCCGGATGAGCGGAATGAACCGCTGATTGACCTTTACGCTGCCTACCTGAACGTACCGACCATCGGTAGAAACCTGCTCGGTGAGAATCAATATGAGTGGCTGACCTCTGAGCTGGAGCCCGGTGAACACGCCATTGCGGTTATGGCCGAGGGCGAGTATTCGTTCAAAGGCTCAGGATACGTACGCGGCGGTATCTTCGACCGGATCCAGATCCGCCAGTTCGGCGACACTTTCAATTTCCGGGATCTCGACTATTACCGGCTGAGTGATGTTTACGCCGAGGGCATCCCGGATCTTTCGGAAATGGCGATATTTATCATTCGCCAGCAGTACAACTTCGACCCCGGAGCGCCCTGGACGCTTGAATTGACCGTCAAGCGGCAGACCGGTCCGCTGGATAGCGAGTTCCAGGTCTTTCCCCTGGAGTACCAGTTGCCGGACCAATACTACACCCGTCCGGAGCCAGTGGTTACCGAGGAGGAGTGGCTGGAGTCACAGCCAATGTGGGTGCAGGTCTGGTACCAGCGCGAGTTCCAGATCACGGTGTTGGGCATCGGCCTTGGTGTACTGTTTTTCATTCTGTTCTTCCAGGACTGGCTGGTACAAAAGCCCGGAATTTTCCGTTGGATCCGGCACGGGTTTCTGGTTTACACCCTGTTCTTTATTGGCTGGTACGCCATGGGCCAGCTCTCCATTGTCAACGTGCTCACCTTTGCCAGCAGCCTGATCAGCGGTTTCAGCTGGGATACTTTCCTGATTGATCCGATGCTGTTCATTCTCTGGTCCGTGGTGGCGGCCATCATCATCTTGTGGGGGCGGGCGGTGTATTGCGGCTGGCTGTGTCCTTTCGGGGCGCTGCAGGAGTTGCTGAACGAAATTGCCCGCAAGCTCAAGGTGCCCCAGTACACCGTTCCGTTTCCC
>Ga0194137_10002615_pt1 | contig 10565 bp, 8 predicted proteins | sample TARM_MetaG_T3_14_FD_134025 | JGI IMG/M metagenome (GOLD analysis project Ga0194137, IMG submission 134025) | Freshwater microbial communities from Pennsylvania, USA, analyzing microbe dynamics in response to fracking - TARM_MetaG_T3_14 (version 2) | ecosystem: Environmental > Aquatic >...
GATATCCCCGAGGACCGGGTGGTGGATCTGCGTGCCCGGCGGCTCAACGACGTGCTGGGCCTGGAAATTGACCGGACCACGGTTGAGGAGATCCTGACCCGGCTTGGCCTTCATGTGGACAAACTGCTGAAAGATGGCTGGCGGGTGAGCGTGCCCAGCTTCCGTCCCGATATCTCCATCGAAGAGGATCTGATCGAGGAAGTGGGTCGAATCTACGGCTACAACAATCTGCCGGTGACCGAGCCAACAGGTTCGCTTGGCCTGCGTCCGGAGCAAGAGGCGGTTCGCCCGGTATCGGCCATTCGCAATTTCTTTGTCGATCAAGGTTATCAGGAGGCTGTAACCTACAGCTTTGTGGATCCGAAGGTGCAGCAGCTGGTTGATCCTGACCGCGAGGGCATCGCCCTGGCCAACCCGATTTCTTCGGATCTTTCGGTGATGCGCACCAGTCTCTGGAGCGGGCTGCTGAAAACCGTCGGCCATAACCAGAACCGGCAGCAGCCGCGCATCCGGCTGTTCGAGACCGGGCTTCGATTCCTGAAGGAAGGCGAGCGCATTGATCAGCAGCCCATGCTGGCGGGTGTCGTTGTTGGTAGTCAGTATCCTGAAAACTGGGCAAACGGTCGCAGAACTGCGGATTTCTTTGATGTAAAAGGGGAATTGGAGAGCCTGTTCCGTTTGCTGGGTATCGAAATCCAGTTTGTTGGCGGCCAGCATCCTGCCCTGCACCCGGGGCAGACCGCGGAGTTATTGCGAGACGGCGAGCATATTGGCTGGTTGGGTACTCTGCATCCGCAAGTGCAGAAAAATCTTGAACTTAATGGCACGATCCTGATGTTTGAGCTATTCTTGAATTCGATCGTTACTGGATATGTGCCTAATTTCAAAGAAATTTCAAAATTCCCGGAAGTTCGTCGGGATTTGGCTATTATTATCGGGAGCGATGTGGCGTTTGCGGATGTGGAGCGTGTGGCCAAAAAGCATGCCGGTGAGCGCCTGACGGCGTTACGTGCGTTTGATGTCTATGAGGGCGAGAGCCTGGGTGAAGGGAACCGGAGTCTGGCACTGAGCCTATTCTGGCAGCATCCTGAACGCACGCTGAACGAAGACGAAGTGCATTCGCTCTTCAATGGTGTGATCGACGCATTGAAAGAAGAGCTGGGGGCAACACTGAGGAGTTGAGACATGGCGGCTTTGACGAAAGCGGAAATGGCAGAGCGGTTGTACGAAGAGTTGGGTCTGAACAAACGCGAAGCCAAGGAGATGGTAGAAGCTTTTTTCGATGAAATCAGAGGCGCTCTCAGCCATAACGAACAGGTGAAGTTGTCCGGTTTTGGTAACTTCGACCTGCGTGACAAGAAGCAGCGGCCGGGACGGAACCCGAAAACCGGAGAAGAGATTCCAATCAGTGCGCGGCGCGTCGTAACGTTTCGCCCGGGACAGAAACTAAAGCAAAAAGTAGAAGCGTATGCTGGAACCCAGTCATAACAACGAACTCCCCGCAATTCCGGGGAAGCGTTATTTTACTATTGGTGAGGTAGCGGATCTGTGCGCGGTTAAAGCCCATGTGCTGCGCTATTGGGAGCAGGAGTTTCCCCAGCTGTCACCGGTCAAGCGCCGCGGTAACCGCCGCTACTACCAGCGTGCAGATGTTATCACCATTCGCCAGATCCGGAGTCTGCTTTACGATCAAGGCTACACCATCGGTGGTGCCAAGCAGAAGCTGAGCAGCCATGAAGTGAAAGACGATACCTCCCAGTATAAGCAGCTGATCCGTCAGATGATTACTGAGCTGGAGGAAGTGCTTGAGGTTCTGAACGCGCCTGTGAAGTAAGGCCTGTTCAGATTCGAAAAAAACCGGGGCAGCTACGCTGGCCCGGTTTTTTTTGTATCTCCGGCAAACAAAAAGCCCAGGCCTTTCGGCCCGGGCTTTTTGTCGGAATCTGGTCGGGACGGTAGGATTTGAACCTACGACCCCTTGCACCCCATGCAAGTGCGCTACCAAGCTGCGCTACGCCCCGATTCGCTTTGGGCCAGACGAGAAAACTTGGGAGTATTCTCAGTGGCTTAGCGGGAGCGAAGTCTACACGAGCTCATGGAAAAAATAAACACTCTTGGGCGATTTTGATGCCCGTTTTTTAGCGCAACTTGGTCTCCCGCAGTTTCAGGATGAATTCGGGTGGCCCAAACGTGTCCGGGCGGGCGTCGTCCCAATACTTGTCAAACACAGTCAGGTCGGTTTTGCCCTCCAGAAGAGCGCCGGGTTCAAGAAAGGGGAAGAGGTCCAGATAGGAGTGAACTTCCGTTTTTGAAACCCGCCTTACGATGTGTTCCGGGCCAAGTTCTGACGGATGCTTCAACCCGGACGCCTGTAACAGGTTCTGCAAGGCGTCGAGAGTGTTCTTGTGGAAGTTGTGTACCCGCTGGCTTTTGTATTCGACATCCAGTTTGTTGCCACGTCGAGGGTCCTGTGTGGCCACTCCGCTTGGGCAGCGACCGGTATGGCAGTTCAGCGCCTGAATGCAGCCGAGAGCAAACATGTAGCCGCGGGCCGCGTTGCACCAGTCAGCGCCGAGGGCCAGAGTACGCGCGATGTTGAACGCCGAGGTGATTTTGCCCGCCGCGCCAATGGCAATATCCTCCCGGAGATTGGTTCCCACCAGCGTGTTATGAACCAGCAGCAGGGCTTCGGTCATCGGCATGCCCAACCGGTTGATAAATTCCAGCGGCGCTGCACCGGTGCCGCCTTCACCGCCATCCACAACGATAAAGTCAGGTTTACGGCCGGTCTTGAGCATGGCTTTGACAATGGCGAACCATTCCCAGGGGTGACCGATCGCGAGCTTGAATCCCACCGGCTTGCCATCGGCCAACTCCCGCAGGCGGTCAACGAATTCCAGCAACTCCACCGGGTTTGAAAAAGCGGAATGGCTGGCCGGGGAAATGCAGTCTTCGCCCACGGCCACGCCCCGGGCTTCAGCGATCTCGGGTGTTACTTTGGCCCCGGGCAAAATTCCGCCATGGCCGGGCTTTGCGCCCTGGGATAGTTTGACCTCTATCATTTTTACCTGGTCAAGCGTGGCATTTGCCCGGAACATCTCTTCATTGAATGAGCCATCCGTGTGTCGACACCCGAAATAGCCGGAACCAATTTCCCAGACCAGGTCGCCTCCGGGTTGCCGATGGTAACGGGAAATCGACCCCTCACCGGTGTCATGGTAGAAGCCCCCCATTCTGGCTCCGGTGTTAAGGCTCAGGATGGCATTCGCCGACAGAGAGCCAAAGCTCATGGCCGAAATATTGAATACACTGGCGCTGTAGGGTTTCCGGCAGTTCTTGCCGATCAGGATTCTGAAATCGCTGCCGGGAAGTTGCGTCGGGCTGAGGGAGTGGTTCATCCATTCAAAGCCCTCGTCATACATGCTCAGCTGAGAGCCGAAAGGGCGTTTGTCCAGAATATTCTTTGCGCGCTGGTAAACAATGGTGCGTTGCTCCCGCGAGAACGGGCGTTCTTCGGTATCGGACTGGATAAAGTATTGCCGGATTTCCGGGCCCACGGACTCGAGCAGATACCGGAAGTTGGCCATGATCGGATAGTTCCGGCTAACCGTATGTTTGCGCTGCAGGAGATCATAGGTGCCGAGCGCGGCGAAGGCTCCGAAAATGGCTGGAAAGACATAGCCCGTCCCCAGACTCATTGCCATCACCAGTGAGCCCAAAAAGCCCGCGATACTGATGGCGTAGACGGTATAGCGGAGCGGTACGGTACTGGTCTTTTCCATGAATGCCTCGGTCGTTGGAAGAATGCTGGCGCCGTCGCTTCAGCACGAGAGTATAACGCTACGTCGATAGAACTCTAATCGATTGGTTCGGGGTGGCCCGGACGTTTTATTGGTCTATGCTTTTAACCTGAAGCATCGAAGAGTTTCCGTTTTGATGTTTTGAACTCAAAACATTATCATTGCGCGCTTGTAACCTATGAATTCCGATTCTGAATAAACGACTTACCAACTCAGGAGGCGCCATAACGTGGGCGAGGTAGTTAAAGACGAATATCAGACGGATTATGTCGCGGGCCAGGACAATATCAATGTCCTGGGCCTGGATCTACATAACTGGGTGTTTCCGGTTTCGGCACTGATTGTAGTGGCTTTTGTTATCGGAACTCTCATGTTTCCTGTCGGGGCAAAGGAGCTGTTGGATGGTGCGAAATGGGACATCATCGCGAACTTCGACTGGTTTTTCCTGCTCAGTGCCAACATTTTCGTAGTGGTTTGTCTGGCCCTGATCTTTATGCCAGTCGGCAAAATCCGGATCGGTGGTCAGGACTGCAAGCCTGAGTTCTCAACGATTTCCTGGTTTTCCATGCTCTTCGCAGCGGGTATGGGTATCGGCCTGATGTTCTGGGCGGTTGCAGAACCAACCGCCTATTATACCGGCTGGTACGAAACACCATTCAACGTTGAGGCGAAAACGCCGGCAGCGGCTGACCTGGCCATGGGCGCCACCATGTACCATTGGGGCTTGCACCCCTGGGCCATCTACGCCGTGGTCGCTCTTTCGCTGGCGTTCTTCGCCTTCAACAAAAACATGCCATTGACCATTCGTTCGGCCTTCTTTCCTTTGCTGAAAGACAAGGTGTGGGGTTGGCCTGGGCACATTATTGACGTGCTTGCGGTAGTTGCAACCATTTTTGGCCTGGCAACCTCCCTGGGCTTTGGCGCGCAGCAGGCAGCGTCCGGCTTCGACTATCTCTTCGATACAGGCTCCGGTACCAATGTGCAGATGGCCATTATTGTGGGTGTGACTGCGGTGGCTTTGATTTCGGTTCTGCGCGGCCTCGACGGCGGTGTGAAGGTCCTCAGTAACATCAATATGGGATTGGCCGGCCTGCTTCTATTCTTCGTTATTTTTGCCGGCCCCACCATGACAATCCTTGAAACCATGTGGACGACGTCGTCCAGTTATGTGATGAACATGGTCCCCCTGAGCAACCCGTTCGGTCGTGAAGATGAAGCCTGGTTCCAGGGTTGGACTGTATTCTACTGGGCATGGTGGATCTCCTGGTCGCCGTTCGTAGGTATGTTTATTGCCCGGGTATCCAAGGGCCGTACAGTTCGCGAGTTCATTGTCGCCGTGCTTCTGGTGCCGACCGTGATCACCGTGGTCTGGATGAGCACCTTCGGCGGGGCCGCCCTTGAACAGATTCAGGATGGAGTTGGTGAACTTGCCAAGAATGGTCTGACCGATGTATCGCTGGCATTGTTCCAGATGTTCACCCATCTGCCGCTGACAGGTATTATTTCCTTCGTTGCAATCGTTCTGGTGCTGGTGTTCTTCGTGACATCCTCGGATTCCGGCTCTCTGGTGATTGACAGCATTACCGCTGGCGGCAAGACCGATGCGCCCACCGCGCAGCGAGTATTCTGGGCGGTAATGGAAGGCGCCATCGCGGCTGCGCTGATTTTCGGTGGCGGCGCCGATGCGCTTGGTGCCATTCAGGCGACAGCGATCAGTGCCGGGCTTCCGTTCACGGTCGTTCTTCTGGTCATGACCTGGGGTTTACTCAAGGGCCTGTGTCACGAACGCAAGCTTCTGATCGCCAGAGGCGAGCTCATCTGAGGATGATCGGCAATTAATAAAGCCGGGGTGTTGCCCCGGTTTTTTAGTGCCTGAGGGTTTGATCAGAGACTTGCGAAGGTTTCCATGGCGTACCTGGCTCGTTCTCCCGGGGTGAAGTGGGGCCGTTTCAGGCTTTCGATGGCCCGCAGGCGCGGTAGCAGGCCCCGGCCATTTGCCATCTGGATTGCCAGACCCGGGCGGGCATTGAGCTCGAGCAAAAGCGGACCCTCGTTGGCATCGACCACCAGATCAACCCCCATGTAGCCGAGCCCCGTTGCCTCGTAGCAGCGGGAGGCCATTTCCAGCATCTCGTCCCACGCGTCAATCGTGATGTTCTCCAGTGCCAGGCCGGTATCGGGGTGAAGTGTGATCGGTCGGTTAAACTGTACTGCATTCAGGCCTCGGCCAGTGCCAATATCGAGGCCAACGCCCACGGCTCCCTGGTGCAGATTGGCTTTGCCGTCCGAGGCGGTGGTGGCAAGCCTCAGCATCGCCATCACCGGGTACCCCCGGAACACAATAATCCGGATATCCGGCACGCCCTGATGGGAATAACGGGCCAGAGTCGGTACCGATTCCACCAGGTTCTCGACGATCGCCACATCCGGCGTGCCGGCCAGAGAGTAGAGGCCGGCGAGGATGTTGGTGAGGTGGCGTTCAAGGTAGGAAGTGTCCACCCGGGCCCCTGATGCCTTGATGTACTCCTCCCCGTCGCGCCCGGTGATTACTGTGATGCCTTTGCCCCCGGAACCTTTCGCCGGTTTGATGGCAAAGCCGGCCAGCCCCTCCGCCATTTCCCGGAAATGGGAAATCTCATGTTGCTGGCGAACGATCTGCAGCAGCCTGGGTGTCTTGACGTCGTATTCGGCAACCACCAGTTTGGTCTTCAGTTTGTTGTCGACCAGGGGGTAGGAGCAGCGCTCATTGTACCGGGCAATGTAATCGACATTGCGCCGGTTCATGTTGAGCATACCCAGGCGTTTTAGCGCTCGCGGCGATATCCAGTCCATGTCAGTCGTAGACCTTCATCGGTGTGAAGCGCTTCAGTTCGCTGAGTTTGTAGCCAGTGTACTGGCCCATCAGCAGGATCAGCCCGAGGATGACCAGATGTAGCTCCGGAAAGTTGAAGGTCAGGTGGCCGGCAAGCGGCGCGCTCATAAGCAGATAGGCGCAGATGGCAACAAACAGGCTGCCGGTGCCCTGAACAACCACCTCGCGGGGCCCTTCTTCCTCCCAGAGGATGGACATACGCTCAATGGTCCAGGCAATGATGACCATGGGAAAGAAGGTGACCGTCATGCCGGTATTGAACCCCATCTGATAGCCGATGATGCTCAGCCCGGCGGTGATAAAAATCACCAGAATGATCAGCGCGGAGATTCGCGACACCAGCAGCAGGTTAAGGCTGGACAGGTAGCCCCGCATCAACAGGCCAATGGCGACCACCGACAGAAACGCAATCAAACCCGGAACCAGGGTGGTTTGTACGAAAGCGACAGCAATCAGCACGGGCATAAACGTGCCCGAGGTGCGAATGCCAATCACAATCCGCATGAAGGCCACCATGAGCGCGCCCAGCGGCAGCAGCAGAAGCATCCGGAACATGCTTTGCTCCTCAATGGGCAGCTCGTAGAAGCTCAGGAAGCCAAGGCCATTGGACGCTGACTGCATGGTGGCAAGCTGCAATGCCGGGACTGTCTGGCGCAGCATGGAGAAACTGACATCAGAATTGTCACCGCCAACCACATCGAGCAAAGAGGATGAGCCCTGGCGCCACAACAGCAGATCGTCGGGTACCCCCTGTTCTGCGGTTTTCGGGTTGAAGGTAAGCCATTGGGTGCCGTTGAAAATCTGGAGGAAGGGCATCAGTTTTTGCCGGCGGCGGGCATCTTCCAGGCGAAGCCCGTCGGCAATTCTCGCGGCGATGCCGGCGTGGTTCAGCATGTCGACCAGCAGATCCAGGTAGTTTTCTTCTGCGATCAGCAGGGTGGTGCTCTGGGTGCGGGTATCAGGCTGCATCAGTCTGATCAGCTCGCGGGTCATGCTCTCCGGGGTGCTGGACCGGGCCCTGGCCTGATCCAGTATTTCCCGGACTGCCGTGGCTTCAGGCTCTTCCCAGAACACCCTTTTGGTAGCGGGGTTTCGGCGGGGTGTCTCGGGCAGCGCTGTCGGATCAGGAACAAACTGCGCCTTGAAATACAGGGTTTGCGGACCGGAAGCTTCACGCTTGCTCCACTCCGCTCGACGGCTGCCGGAGCTGTCAATGATGGAGAAGCCATAGCCAGGCGATGCGGCCTGTTCGGTCAGAATACGGAAGCCAGGTGGCTGTTGCGGAATGTTGAGGCTGGCCAGCACCGGGCCGTTGTTGGCGTCGAAATCAATTCGTGCCTCAACCATCCAGACCGGGCGCTGCTCCCCCGTAAGCCAGGGGATGCCAAGCTCGATATGCCGCCAGACGGCAAGTGAAATGCCGGCGGCAATCAGGAGAAAAACAGCGATGTAAAAGGGCAGGCGGGAGCGGCCGGTCACGATTCGTTCTCTTTACTGTTGCGGATGGTCTCGGGCAGCTCGGTGGCGTATTCCTTGCCAACGTCGATCAGCATCACGTCCCGCAGAATGTTCCGGCCAATGAGGACTTCGTAAGTGAGATTGGTCCTGTCCGCGAGGGTGAACTCGGCAACCTGCTGGTGATCGCCGATAAAAAACTGCAACTCAACAACGACCCGGCGTTCTGCTTCTTCGGTGCTGGCCTGAACAATCCGGACCCGCCGGGACACCTCCTTCTCCAGAGTGACGAATTCGTCTGTGCCCGGTACCGGAACATCAAATCGGACCCAGTTGTTGCCGTCGCGCTCAAAGCGCGTGATATTGCGTGCATCAATCGAGGAGGTTTCAGCACCGCTGTCGATCCGGGCCTTGTAGATCAGGCCGGGCCCGGCCAGGTAGAAGTTCTCGACTTCCCCGACAATCACCTTTCCCTTTAGCCGGTCTGCCCGGCCCTTGGAGGCGTCCGTCGCGGGGCAGGCCTGCCGGGCGGGAACCGGCGGACATACCGGCTTTTCCACCTGAGTGGCGATTGCGTTCAGAATGGTTTGTGTCGACGAGCGATTCTGTTCAATCACCTGCTGGTGGCGGACGGACGCGTTCCCCTCCATGGTAACCAGAGTCGCACGCTGGCTTTTTACAGAGGCTTCAAGTTCGTTCAGGTTCGATTTTGGAACCATGAAATAGCGGTCTGCCGAGCAACCCGTCAGCAGAAGGATTGCTGCGAACGCGGTAACGGCAGGCATTGGCAAGCCAGCCCAAAAACGTTTAACACCCATGAGGAACCCCTGAGCTGGCAGCCTGTCACGCACCGGATCAGGCGGTCGTGACAGTCTGGGCGTGTGAATCCAGGAAAATACGGAGGGGGAGTATACAGCATCCCATCTGTGTGGTTGATTTACAGATGGTTAAGGGGCGTCGTGTTCACCGTGACAGTAAGTGGCCTTCACCGAGCACCGTTTCCGAGCGGAGGTATTCCTGGATCACGGGCGAACAGTTCAGGTAGAAAAGCAGCAGCTCCCTCTGCACATCCTGATCCTGTATCCGGGCCGCAAAGCCGATCAACTCACGGATTTCCTCATCGCTGTCGTTGCCGCTTGAGGGCATTCCGAAGCTCTTGCCATAGCGGGATTTCAGAACGTGGGTGAGGCGTTCGAGGTGAAACTCGCCGGTATGCGTAATGTGCGGGAGGATCCGGAACCCCTCTCTGGCGCCAGATGCACCATGGCTGAAATAGTCCCCCTGGCCCTCTTGCACGGAGCAGTTTGTCTGCAAGAAATCCGCTCCCAGTTTTCGCCACAGTTCTTTCAGCATGATCGGTAATCCGTTTCTGATCCGGTTCCTGCCTGGCGTGTGATTAATAAAAGGTAATCACCACAAGCTCACGGAACATTCTAACCTTTTAAACGATATTACGATGGGCGTCCATAGATGGATGCCAGCGTTTTGCAATTATTGCCAAGCAGTCGTGGTCCTTGGGGCGTTCGTGTTTTGTGAGGGGTGGACGGCTTCCCGGGCAAAAGGTTCCCTTCCTGGGGTAGACTGTCTGGCAGTTATGGAGAAAGTTATTGTTTGATGAATCAATGAGTTCCGAAGGGAGTGCACGCAGTGCCTGAAGCCATCACAGAATTGATGTTGTCCCGGCCTGATCTGATGTCCGGATTGATGGTTGTTTTTCTTATTCTGACCGTTGCCTTGGCCGGCCTGTTAACCAGGTTGGCGGCAGGTAAACGGGGGCTTGTCCGGCAGGCCAGTGAGCTGGAGGCCGGCAATGCCGCTCTGGAGAAACAACTGGCTGATGCCGAACACGTTCGGACCATGGGCCTGCAGCGGGCCGAACAGCTTGAATCTGTGGTGGCTGAACACAGGGATAGGCGTGCCCGTCTTGAGCAGGACGTGGAGCACTGGCGACAGCGGTCGGCGGGTCTGGAGAACCGGGTGGCGGCGCTGGAATCGGATCTGGCGGGCAGAAAGCAGAGAATCGTTCAGCTCGAAGGTGAGCGCCAGAACCTGCAGGCCAAAGCGGATGACCTGAGCCGGGAACTGGGAGAGGCCCGAATTTCCCTCAGAGAGCAGGAAGTGACCCTCGATAAGGAGCGTCGCTCCGCCAACGAAAAACTCGACCTGCTTGAGCGCAATCGTGATGCCCTGAAGCAGGAGTTCGAAAATCTCGCCAACAAGATCTTCGAGCAGAAGAGTGAGCGGTTCAGCCAGCAGACCCGAACCAGTCTGGATACCCTGCTCAATCCGTTCCGGGACCAGTTGCAGGATTTCCGGAAGCGGGTTGAGGACGTCTACACCACCGAAACCCGCGATCGCCAGGCGCTGCGCAGCGAAATCAAGTCACTTCAGGACCTGAACCGACAGATTACCGAGGAGGCGTCCAACCTCACCCGGGC
>Ga0194137_10002616_pt1 | contig 10565 bp, 8 predicted proteins | sample TARM_MetaG_T3_14_FD_134025 | JGI IMG/M metagenome (GOLD analysis project Ga0194137, IMG submission 134025) | Freshwater microbial communities from Pennsylvania, USA, analyzing microbe dynamics in response to fracking - TARM_MetaG_T3_14 (version 2) | ecosystem: Environmental > Aquatic >...
AATAGCGTTCAAAAGCATCATAACCGACAGGGTTATATACTTTGAAATGTATCTGGGGTGCCCATTGAACTTGGAATGGCTCGACTATGTTGTCCGCAACCTGCTTCTCATTTCTTTCAACGGAATAGGGTACGACGTTCCTATTCTCACGTTGGCTCTCGCGGGGCGCACTAACGGCCAGCTAAAAGAAGCCACTGCGCAACTGATCGAAGAGGGTTGGCGACCTGGCGACTTGTTGAAAGTAAACAAGCTCCAGAAACTTAACCTTAACCACATTGACTTAATGGAGGTTTGCCCTGGGGCTGGCGGCTTGAAAGTGCGGGCTGCCCGCTTGCACCAGAAGCGCCTGCAAGACTTGCCGTTCCCACCGAACATGCTCCTGACAGGGAACCACATGCTTATTGTTCGCCACTACTGTGTGAACGACTTGGACTGCACTGCTAGCATCTACTTCGCTGTCAAGAAAGACATAGATTTACGCATCATCTTGGGTAAAGAATACGGACTCGACTTGCGTTCGCGCTCCGACCCCCAAATTGCAGAAGACGTCATTCGCAGCGAACTTATGAGCGCCCTGAAGCGAAGGGTGGGAAGGCCTCCTGTGGAAGTTGGTAAGAGGTTTAAGTATCAGTTCCCGCGATGGATGCAGTTCAGAACTGCTATGATGCAGAGTGTTGTTGACGTCATACGAAGTTGTAACTTTGTAATTGAAGAGAACGGCACTGTGCAAATGCCGTGGCAGCTGGACAACCTCAAGATCTTGATTGCGAACGGCGTTTACCGCATGGGGATAGGTGGCTTGCACTCGAGCGAAAAGAAGTCAGCGCACCCTCTTCGTAAGGGTCGTCGAAAACGTGACGTCGACGTTACATCCTTTTATCCTCGTATTATCCTGAACGAAAGGCTATTCCCCAAACACCTCACAGAAATGTGCCTGCGAATACTCGACAAGATAGTTAATCGCCGTATCAATGCAAAGCATAAAGGTGACGATAGCACCGCCCAGACACTTAAGATCGTGATTAACGGCTTCTTTGGCAAACTGGGCTCAATGTGGTCACTGTTTTATGCTCCAGAAATGCTGATACAAGTAACCTTAACGGGTCAGTTGTCTCTGCTTATGCTCATTGAAGATATGGAGCTCAACGGTATCAGCGTTCTATCTGCAAACACAGACGGTATTGTTCTGGATTATGCAATCGAGCAAGAACCCATGGTTGAGGCTTTGATAGGGCAGTGGGAGCGACGGACAGGCTTCAATATGGAGTCTAACTTCTACACCCACCTTTATTCTGCGAACGTGAATAACTACGTTGCAATCTGCGAAAAAGGTAAGGTCAAATCAAAGGGCTGGTTCGCAGAAACTGGATTGCAGAAGAACCCAACCGGCGAGATAATCTTCGAAGCTGTCAAAAAGAAACTTGCCGAGAACGTTCCCGTCGAAGATACTATTAGGAGCTGTACAGATATCCGCAAGTTTATGGTGGTTCGCCAGGTCAAAGGAGGGGCTTACCATAACGGGGACTTCTTAGGCAAGGTTGTTCGCTGGTATTACTCGGAAGGGGAGACTCACGAAATGGTCTATGCTTTATCCGGTAACAAAGTTGCGAACAGTGACAAGGCAGTCCCAATGATGGAACTTGTCGAAGGTATTCCAGCGGACTTGTGTCACCAAATTTACATTGACAAAGCAAACGGCTACTTGGCCGAAATGGGGTATGCGTAATGGTAACCACGATGCGTAAGATCTGGAAAGGTCTTAATTTAGTGAAACTGATCAAAGACATCGACTACTGGTTCTGGCTGCTCATGCTCAGCTGCTTGTTCGCTAGCTGGAGCATTGTGAGAACAGGTGCTGTCATGGCCGATGTTTCTCGAAGTGTGCAAATACTGGAAGCGAGGCCCCTTAGCTGCGCCGGAGCACTCTGTAAGCGATGCGTGCTTAACGCTGAGTGGTGTGTCCTTGGGCGTTAAGTACAAGGAAAGAGGTGTAGCACGCAAGGACTTGGAGCAGACTCTCGACGGTTTGCTGCGCGACGGCAAGATCAATTTGCTTTACAAGCAAGCAATCCTGTCCGGTTATGATCGAAACTCTCCTGCTAAATAAAGAATTAGGGGCCTTTCGGCCCCTTTTAAATACCTGCTGCTTTCAACCTCAGATCTATACTTTCCAGAAGTTTCTCAACTTTGTCCAAACGATCATCATGTTCCTGCCACCCCTTAACGATGTGGGGAATCATCCCTGTGATCGCTAAGTGCTTAATATGGTGCTCGTCGTTAGACTCAAAGACCAAACGAGGCTCGTCCTGTTCAACAAAGTCGGCAATGAAACCAAACTCGTAGAACCCTTGCTCAGAGTCGATGGCATACTTTTTAAAGAAATACATCGGTTTCTGTTTACGAAGGAAAGAGCTAGCTTCTTTGATTGCTTCCCTCAGTTCTTCCGGTTTTAACCGGGAGTCTGAAGTCGGTGTAAAGGATGGGCCCGTCATCGGGCTTGAAGTATTGATAACTCCAATTGCACCGACAGCGGCGTAGTACCGAAGGTTTCCACTTAGACCAAACCACCAGCTAGGGTTGTAATTACCACCATCTGTGCAACCCAAGACGTGGAAGAGGTTTGAAGCATTAGTATTTTCAGCATAAGTGCCGAGATACATGTCTACACTGTACACCCCTGGAATCTTAAAAGGATAGCTGAGCGCCGCGTGTAAGACACCGTGGTCAGCAGAAAATTCAGAGCAACTGTAGTTTGCAGCGCCGTAGGACGTCCACGAACGGGAGTAATTGTAGGTGTTTATTGTCTGGTTTTTGAAAACAGACTTGAGAGGAAATTCCACAGAGTTATAAGGGAATTGAATTGCAATAATGGTGTCACCTACGTTGTAAGCTTTTGCTGAAATATACGGGTCAGCCGCCTCTGGCGTCTCAAGGCCCAGCCAGTTCGTTCTAGCTCTGTTTTGAGAAATCAGAGCAAATTTAGCATAGAATGCCGTGTAAGCTTCAATTGCACTTAAGTTGAAGTCAAGAATGGGGTTTTGGCCACTCAATCCGTGAGCAACTCTTAAAGAGTCGGCTATCGCCATTTGATGAAAAACAGTACCAGATTGGTCTTGATATGAAATAGACCGCTGGTTATCAACTTTTATTGCACTCTTCATGTTTGCAACAGACATTGGTCCTTGCATCGTGCCGGGCTTGATGCTTTCAATTTTGGTCAGTTCACTCCACGTCGGCAGGGTCACCACAGTCCCATCAGGCAGGGTCGCGGTGACGTTCCCGGTACCGGCCATCAGGGCATTCAGCGTGTCCAGCTGCCCCTGGTAGTAGCCCATAACCTGGGCAGCACGCCGAGCAAGGTCGTTGAAGCTGCCTTCCATTGTGGTCATGACGGAATACTCGACACCTGTTGCAGAAGAGGCAACGTAATTGGTGGCTAACCATAGAACAGTGTCACTTTCAACACTCTCTATCTCATAGAACACGTTGTTGATAATTATAGGCTGCCCCGGGCGAGCGGGGATAGCAGAAGTTGCAAACGTCGTGCCCGTGCCTGTAACTTTTTTGCTGTTTATGGTGACCGCTATCGTACCCGTCTTCATCCACAAGCTCATGTTAGCTCCTTACCAGAACCCTAAATTAGGGAATTGATCATAATACCCTGCGTCGATCAAGGCAACATTATTGAACTGACCCCTTGAAGGGGGTTGTGTACCTCCCTGGTCGAGGTAGTTTATGACACCTGTGAAGCCTGCTAGACTCCCTCCAGTGGTCGTACCGAAGTAAGTTACTATCGCCCAGTATGCTACACCTCGAACAACGACGTAAAAAGGCTTTGTTGTCGCGCTGTAAGCAGAAGCGCACTTTGCTGGTGTCCTGTTGAAGAAGCTAGCAGAACCTGTGGTTACCAATCCACCCTCGCCCACTCCGCAAATTTGTAGTAAAGCGCGCGAGCTGTCGAAAACTTTGGTCCCTGCTGAGTTGAAGCATTGCATACCGTACGCAAGTGCTGGCATGTGCCTCGCTTGAATAAAGACATAAAAACTTGCAGAAACGAAAGAGGGTTGAACTTGCCCAATGTTAGATCGACGCGCTCGCGCAATCCAGTACCCGTCCCTTTGCCTAAGCTCTGCCGAGCCCACGCGCGACTGCCAGTCCTCGTTGCCGTTAAATTCGCAGTAGATAAAGACAATGATCGGTACGCTAACGGGTATGTTAAACAACCTGGCTTCTTGAAACGTAGGGTTAAGCCCACCGATGTCGATACGCCCCCAATACTGATAGGACTCCCCACCGTCTATTCGGGCAAAAGTTCTACCGTTTTGATCGTTGAGTATTGCACCATATGCCATTAACCGACCTCCAGAACTGTCCAGCCTACGCAGTAAGGAAGGCTGTTGGTCTGGGAGATTGCGTTGTACATTCCGACGCAAACAAGACGACTCACCCCAGACCTTTGCGCATAAGACTTTGATAAAGAGTCGCTAAATTTGACAGTGAAGCCTGTAACAATAGGCGGGTCGTAACTGACAACGCCATTTTGACGTGTGACCGTGTCTATGATAGTGGTGGGGTTATCGAAACCTACCACCAGCTTACCCGATACATCAAAAACCTGAACACCGTACGCCATTAGAGAAGACCTATTCGAACGCGAAGAATTGGTGTGTCGTCATAGATGTCGATTCGGTTGTTTGTCAGCGTCATGCCGACTCCGTTTGGTGCATTTCTTATGACCACATTGCCGTTTGCGTCTACTGTAAATCTGTTAGCGATGGATAGGCTGCCACCGTTGATCGCCGTACCGTTCAAGGTGCCTGCGTTGATAGTGTTGCCGTTCAGTGTGCTGGCGCTTATTGTACTAGCTGTAATTGTCACTGCATTCAATGACGTGACGTTGATATACTTAGCAATGACGGTGCCAATTTCGGCGGTGTCCATCATTACGTGGTTCATGTAGACTGTTCCGTTCTTAACTATGAACGGGTTGCGGGCACTGGTAGCACCATGGGCCCTGGAAAGAACAGCAAAGACGTCTGAGTCCACAACCATGGAGGTCATGACCGTTCCGTCTGGATTCATTACAACTTCGAGACCGAACCCTCCACCGACCCCATTGACTTGGGCTTTTGTGTACCAGCTGGCGCGAACTTCGCCCTCTAACGTCACAACAGATTCAGCGATAGTCTGCGTTTGAGCGATGTTTGTTTGTAGATTGCGGTTTGTTTGGTTTAGATTGCTGTTTGTTTGGTTTAGATTGCTGTTTGTTTGGTTTAGATTGCTGTTTGTAGTCGTGAGCTCTGCTGTTGTCTGATCAACAATCTTACCCATCGCCTTTTGCTCATTTGCGACAGTTGTTATGGATCTGGCAGCTTGCCCTATTGAGACGCGCTTCTTGGCGTCATCCTCTGAGTTCGCGGTCGCAGCTTCTAAGGCTGCTTTGCCGCTCTCATAGTAACTGCTTTGCAACCCGGAGGTCAGTTGCGATAACGTAGGTGTGATCTTTAAAATCTCGTTATAACCATCTTCGAGACCAGGAATCTTCTCAATTTCTGTCCGCAACTCTTCTTGCAAGTGCTCTGCGCCAATCTGCCCGTCCATTGCGTCTAAAATAGAATCAATGTCGTAAGTTGTTTTTGCATTGGCAGCAAAAAAAGCAGACTTGCCGTAAGCGTTAATTGAGCGAACCCAATAGTAGTAAGTGGTGTCGGGCTGCAAACCTGAGTGCATCAGTGTCGTGCCCATACCCAAGTTGAACGCCGTCGCCTCCACTTGCCCTATTGGGATGTCTACTGTTGAATAATAAAATTCACAGATCGTACCGAAAGAGAGCTGAGTGTTAAACTTGGGTATCAGCTGGAGCGACCAGTTGTCGGTGATGAACTCAATTGCTGTGGGCACAGCAGGCGCAGCGACGGTGAACGCCAGCGTGCTTATGTCGGAGCCCACACCGTTGGCTGCAATAGCTTGCACTCGCGCTTCGTAGGTGCCAACAGTAAGCCCCGACAGGATGCACTCATCTGCGGGTGTGCGGACACTATATTGCAAGACCCCCGCTCGATAGATTGTAACCACATTATCGGCAACCTGATTGCCAAAGTTGCCCCAAGAAAGGAGGCCTTGCACAACGTCACCGACAGGTCGCGCAGTGTATCTCAGGTTGCTGGGGGCGGGCGGGCCAGAGCTGGGCAGGTTGGTGATTGGCGGCTGGACAACAGCTTGGCCTGGAATATCGCCATACATTTGCACATTGTCTTGAATGAGGATAAGCTTAACCCCGCCCAAGACGCTAAACGACCAGGAGTCTACTCTGTACTCTACGCCTTCAATTGCAAGCTCAGGGATGAAAACTTTGATGTTCATCCCAGGTCGGTAAGAGAACCCGCTATAGTTCATGGGGACTTGCAAAATCGAACCGACGCGAGTACGACGCATCTTAATTGAACAGATTCGCTGTGCTTGGAACTCGTTGCTGACAAATCGGAAATCGATGTCTTTAGATATCTCTTTACCGTCCTGTGCCACCCACTCTGCGACTTGCACAGGGGGGAAGTCAGCCTCAATCCACTTCTCCTTGGCATTAATAAATTTGCCCTTGTAAGTGTTGAAACGGTCCCTTTCTGCTGTCTCTGGTGTAATTTGTATGTCGCCGATGACCTGGCGGCTGTGCAGCTCCAGGGTCGCTGGCCCTTGATAAGCTCCAACAATCATCCCGTGCTTTCCGCCTGTGTAAACCCTGTCACCTGCGCAAGACAACAATAAGGCTTCCATAACCTTGGTTCGGCTTTCGTTGAAATCAAACTCACCGTGTGTGCGGTAGCGAACACCAGTCCCTGCGGAAGTGTTGACAAGCTCGTCGCAGATGTTCGCACAGCTCTTGAACTGTTCAAGAAGGATGTCTGTATCTTTAACATCACAGAAGGTTTTAAGATAGTGCAAATAAACCAGGGCGCTGTTTGCGCTCCATGCCGTCAAACCTGTGCGAGGGTCGAGTACCTTGTACCCCCTCTTGACAAGCTTGATGTTTGGTATCCCATTGGGGAACTTGTCGGCGTTGAACTTCAGGCTAATGCGAAGAAAGGCAATCCCTTTGCCGATCATGTCTGAAGACCAGCTCGGGCAGTTTTCCAGAAGGAAGGGGTCAGCAACTTGCCTGTTATTGTGCAATTCCCAGGTTACATACTCGCCAAACGACTCAATGGGCTCGTCGTTGAGGTAGATTTGACCGATGCCGTCAATTTCGTGTCCCGCGATAGCGATACACATGTGAAGAAGTTCGTCCTGGTCTTGCTCACCGGGCTGTTCCTCTGCGAAGAACAAAACACCGGAGCCCATGACCTCGCCGTAAATTGCCAGCTTAGGTGCTGCTGCTGCACGCAAGACTTGTTTTCTCTCCTGGGGGCTTGCGTAGCTGTCAAAAGAAGGTGTCTTCGTTGTGAGTGCAGCAGTGACAGAAAAAGCCACTGAAGCGATAGCAACAGCGGTTGCTAAGGTTACACCTGCGGCGGCTGCGCCTGCACCCGCGACCACTGCTGCTGCTATTGCTACTGGTGGCATTTATTCGACTCTCCAAGCGACCTTGACATCGGGCCTTATAGTAGCTAAGCCGTTGAGCCCGACTGACCATACTACACCTTCCGGGCCTTGAATGCCAGCGGTCGGCCCAAGGTCCCCGTCGAAAAGTACAACGTCGCCCCTCTGCGCAAGGTTAGCGTCAACGCGAGAAAAACAAGCGTCGAACGCCCCTTCTATTGATCCATGTTGCTGCTTCAGAGCTCTCTTGGCGCCTATCTCGGTTGTGTATTTCCCACGGTAGCTCGCCGCTGGATCTGTTCCGCAAACCGCAATGCAGCAGTCCGCAGCGAACAAACAGCAGTCGTGCTCGCCCCATTGAAACTCCTTAAATCGATATTCTTCAATGAGCTCGTAAAGGGCGGTGGGCCAATCGTTGACTCTCATTAGTACCTCGCAAACGGGAGGGCATCTTGCTTTGCTCCCCAGTAGATTGGACGTTCGGCCATTTGTCCGACCATCCTCATGATGTGGTCACCAGGCTGATCAGCTAAGTGGGATTCCTCGCTGTAGCGGTTTGGTTTGCCTTCTTTCCACTTCTCGAAAACATTAGACAAGGTGTAACTGACTGCGTTGCTGTTACCCGCTGTCATTGCGCTTCCGCTAATGTAACCTTGGTAGAGTACGTTCACACCAACGATGGCCCCAAGGCTGTCGAACACAGCGAAAATGACACGCCCAGGTCTGCCTACACACTTCTCGTTGAGAACTGTACCGATGATACTTGTATCCAAACCGTTCAGAACAACACTAAGCTGTTTGCTGGTAAGGCTGCCGTCCTCTGTAACGACACCGATTTCCCCCATTGCACCTATGCCGAACCAAGTTTGGCCGTCAATAGTCAAAGGCCCTTGCGCCGAGTGCACCCTGGTGGTGCCTGCCGGGAACTCCAGCTCAACACCAAGGCAGCAAGTAACATCTGGCTGTGACATCGCTTCTAAAAAATCTTCAGTGAAAATGCTCATATAGAGTGCCATCAGTAGAAGCTCTCTTTCATTTTGAGTTGGAAATTGTTAACGTCACCTGCTTCACGGTCCGGGCCCACTTCTTGGTCGTCGAGCTTGAAGTAACCACAAGGTCTGCGAACTTCGATAGCTTGCCCCGATTGGTAAGAGCCTCTGAGCCACGGCGCAACCTGTAAAGTTGCTTGACCTGCCTCGGTAGAATACGCATCTTGTCGTAAAATTTTTAGCTCGTCTCCTACGCTAATGTATGACCCTTTTTTGAGCACAAGCGCGTTCACAGGCCAGCCTTGCGTGATAAGGGCACCGCCCGTTTGAGTATTTCCTAGCACCTTGATACCAGAGTGGTTCACACCCAGACGGCCAAAGTCTGGAATTTTTACCCGACCGCCTGTGTTTAATGTATGCAAAACGGACTCAAGTTCGCGTGACTCGTCGTCGTCCAGGTTTTGAAAGGCGAGGGTCAGAACCCAGTATGAACCCGGGAAATATGCGTCTTGTGTGCTGCCGTTAAACGGGCTGGTGAACTCTTTCTTGTTGCTTCGAAGCTTGATGCCAAATCGAGAAGGTACCAAGTCCTCGGGCCACTCAATGTCTGCCATGTGTCAACTCCGAATTGTCTGGTAGATTGGCCCGTTACTCTGAGCGTCTTGGTGCACACGGGCGACTGCACGTTCCGCACCTTGCTGAGCGCCTGCCTCAACTGCTGCACGCAAAGCGGCGTCTCCATTGCCAGTGATCTGGAAATATTGCGTCAAGTATATGGTGTTAGCGCTTCCGCTACCAGAACTATTGTTCAGGAAGTCCTTTAAGTCGGCGTTGGTGCGACGGTCCACGACGCGCTCACCTTTGTCGAGCAACCAAGTACCTTCCTTGGGAATGTTGTCAATACCGTCGTGCGCCATACCTACGCTGGTCACTTGCTGCACAAGGTTAGCACCCGCCGCAGCAACGGCAGCCATGTTCGCGAACTTCTGTAAAGGAGTAATCGCAGTGGGGTCTCCCAGGGCTTGCGCCACGGCAGCGGCAACCTTAACGCTCGCGTCTGCAATCGCGAAGGCTTTAGAGGCAGCAAACGCAACCTTGTAAGCGGTGCTGTTCTTTTTCCCCATAGCCTCCAAGGTGACGGCAAGAGCTCCCGCCATGTCCGCAGAACTACTGGCAAAGCTCAGCAACTCTTTGTTTTGATACTTGGCCTGCTGCTGCGTCATCTCGGTGTACATTTCGTGGCGACGGTCGAGGAAATCTTTTTCGGTTATGAGTTGCTGTTCGCGGGCTTCTTGAAGCATCGCCAGCTCGATGTCGTACTGGTTCTGTGCAGCTTGCGCGGGGTTCCAAAGAGCGGCGATCTCGTCGCGCTCTGTAACAGCCTGATCCCGTAGCATTTGCATTCGTTGTTGTAGGTAGGTTCCTTCTGCTTCGAGTCGAGCCTGATTAGCCTCCTGAAGGTCCAGTAACCCTGCGTCTTGAAGCTGCTTGATGGTTTTGTTGGCTTCTGAGTAGGCTTCGCCAATCTTTTGAGCAGGGCTGTATTCAGAAGCAAGGTCTTGGCGCTCGCGATCGTACTTGACTTGAATAGCGCTAAGAGATCTTTGAAGCTGCTCTTCGCTGGCACCCGCACGCTCGGCCTTTTTCTTCATCTGCTTCTCTTCCGAGTCTTGCAGTGAAGCCAGTCGATCTACAGCAGTGAGCCCTCGAGCTTCAGCTTTTTCATAAGCCTTGTCCCATTCATCCTGGTAACGCTCGGCGGCACGGTTGTTGCGGGACTCTGCCCGGTCGTCCTTGCGCTGTTGGGATAACCTCTCTTGCGCTTCGGCGGCAGCCTTGGACATGTCAAGGAACTTGACCAAGCCCTTTTCATCTTCCGTGACGGCTGCGGCTGCGCTAATGTGGCCAGCAATGTAGTCATCTACGAACTTTTTATTGTTAGCGTAAACCTTTGACGCCCTATTCTGAACGTCTTGCAGTTGGGACGCTTGCACAGTAAGCCCCGCGAGGCGAAGCTTAGCGACGTCTGCTTCGTTGCCTTGC
>Ga0194137_10002617_pt1 | contig 10565 bp, 9 predicted proteins | sample TARM_MetaG_T3_14_FD_134025 | JGI IMG/M metagenome (GOLD analysis project Ga0194137, IMG submission 134025) | Freshwater microbial communities from Pennsylvania, USA, analyzing microbe dynamics in response to fracking - TARM_MetaG_T3_14 (version 2) | ecosystem: Environmental > Aquatic >...
TGAAAAATAGGAAAATGTAAAAAAAACACACCTATTATTGGGCGTGTTTCAACGGTTGTTTACATTAATCGTTTCACATGCCTTGTTAGCCTCTCTGTGCTAATTTAAAGACGTTCTGGCCACGCTGTATCCCGTACAGTATTGTGGATTAGGTTTATTTTAGACTATCCGGACAAAATTATCAATTGATATTTCCAAAAAATGAAAAAAAGATGTGATTTTTAATTGTTTCTGACTTTCGGATACAGAAAAACCCCTGGAAACAAATAGGTTTGTTCCCAAGGGCCATGCGTTTCATCTATTTTACGTCCTCTTCGACTTTGTCGGCAGGCGTCACTTTATGGACTTCCGGTTCCTGCTCATCGGCAGGGGTAAAGTCATCGACAAAATGGTCGGTGCCGTTGTAAAGGTCCAAGTGATAGAAGCCATCCTCGTAGCGGACGACCGATATGCTGGCATTATCCAGATGGCGATCGATCGCGAAATCAGGAATGACGGCATGGATCATGTTGCGGATCGTCATCCCGTGGGAAACGATCAGAATGTTTCTTTCGGAATCGCGGTGCTCGCCGATCAGTTTGATCAAGCCGCGTTCCACGCGCAGCCAGAAAGTCATGTAATCTTCCGCTTCATGGTAAGGATCCATTTCCTTCAATCCGTTCAACTCTTCGATGACGGAGCGATGGGCGTCATAATTCGGCTCGCCATCCGCGCTTCCCAGGAATTTGTTCAGGTTCCCCCAGGTTTCGCTCGCATCCAGGCCTTCAAAAGAGCCGAAGAATATCTCCCTGAATTCGGGCATGGCCACCACTTTCAAATGATCGGCATGCTGGTTTTCCTTCAGAATGATCTGTGCTGTTTCAAATGTCCGTCTCAAGTCGCTGCAATAGACCGCATCGAACTTGACATCGCCCAAGCCTGCTCCGCTTCTCATGACGTCACGTCTGCCTCTGGGCGTCAACGGGGTGTCGGACCAGCCTTGCATCCGGTTGTATTTATTCAGATAAGTTTCTCCGTGACGCATAAAATAAAACGTTACTCCCTTTTTCAAGGTTAACCCGCCTCTCTCAAGCTATTTTTGCATTAGGATACTTGCTTTCCTTCCTTTATCTTAACAATTCCGGCATCCGATTGCATCTATTTTCATGCAACTATTTGTCGCTGAGCAGATTTTCCACGATTTCACCGGATCTGTAGGCACGCAGCAGCTGCTGCAGATCGTTGACTTGCTGGGTGAGCTTTTTGCCGACGTCCGTCTGCCTTACTGTTTTACGCTCCAATTCCTTGTCGACAATACGCCGGGTCGAAACGATGTCCTTTTCGTTTTCGATGGCATCCTGACGGGAAGTGAAGGGCTGATGGGACACCAGCTGCATCCCGAAGGAATTGTACAATAAGGTGTAACCGGCCAGACCGGTCGTATTCTGATAGGCTTTCGAGAAGCCGCCGTCGATGACGATCAGCTTGCCGTCCGCCTTCAACGGATTTTCGCCGATCTTCTCTTTGACTGGCGTGTGACCGTTGATGATGTGGCCCTTGTTCGGGTCTAGGCCGAATTCCTTCAGTATTTTGTAGGACAGCTCCACATTGTCGCGTTGCTCGTAGTAGAGGTTCTTCTTCTCGATGTGGGTTTCTTTATCGGCACAATACAGGCGCTCGAAAGTCGTCATTTTGTCCTTGCCGAACAGGGACGAAGCTTTCCCTTCCCACAGATACCAGATCAGATCCAGACTGCGGACATTGTGTTTCGCGGCTTCGCGGTTCAGATACCCCCTGCGCAGCACTTCTTCATATTTGTCCAACAGGGCTTTGCCGCGGTATTTGACGTTGGCGATCGACAGTTCCATGAAGCTGCCGTCCGGATTCAGCGGCACGCAGCCGTGGAACAGCAGATTGTCGTTGTAGCTCAAATACAGGCTGCCTTTGCTGAATAGGAACTGGACATGCTTATGCAGCTTTTCCGAATTCAGGAATCCGGTCAGGAGCTTTTCGACAACCAATTTTTCTTCCTCGGTCAAACGGTAAGGGTCGGCCGGATCGACGGTCGGGAAATAATCGCAGAGCAAAGGATATTCCTTCCCTTCCAACGTCACCGTTCCCTTTTCATAATCGATGAAGTCCAACGACAATCGATCGGCCATATCGAATTCCGGATGGCGTCTGATGATTTCCCCTTCCAGCTTGAACTGGATAATCGAAATGGCCTGATTCATTTTGGCGATCTGGCGGATTTCCTCCGGGAATATTTTGCTTTCGTCCTCGCTGTTGATTTTCGGCATGAACGGTTCATAGCGATCCTCTTTGTAGACCATTTCCGCAAAGGTGATCAGCGGACGCAAGGAAATCCCGTAAGCATCCTCGATGATTTCCAGATTGTTATAGCGGGCACAGATGCGGATGACATTGGCCATGCAGGCAGCTGATCCGCTTGCGGCGCCCATCCAGAGGACATCATGGTTGCCCCACTGGATATCCAGTTCGTGGCCATCCATGAAGGTGTCGATGATTTTGTCCGGGAACGGTCCTCGGTCGTAGATGTCCCCGACAACGTGCAGGTGATCGACGACAAGCCGTTGGATGACATGTGAAATGGCCCCGATCAGTTCGGTGGCGCGGTCCAAGGAGATGACGGTCTTGATGATTTTTTCGTAATAATCCTCTTTGTTCGTCATGATCGTATCTTTGAAAAGCAGCTCTTCGATGATGTAGGCATAGTCGGCCGGGATCGCCTTTCTGACTTTCGAGCGCGTGTATTTCGAGACGGTGAACGCGCACAGCTCCGTGATGCGCAGCAAAGTCAACGAGTAAAATTCATTGATTTCCTCTTCGGAGTCGAGGCTGTCCACGATCATATCGATTTTTTCTTCCGGGTAGTAGACGATCGTCGCAAGCTGGTTCATCTCGCGGGTGCTCAGTCTCCCTTGGAAAATCTCGCGGATCTTTTCTTTGACGTTCCCGGATCCATTCCTGAGTACATGCTGCACGGCATCGTACTCCCCATGCAGGTCGCTGATGAAGTGCTCGGTTGCTTTCGGCAAGTTCATGATGGCTTCCAAGTTGATGATTTCGGTTACGGTTTTTGCTGCTGTCGGATATTCTTTCGCCAGCAATCGAAGATACTTGTCTTTCGTTATCATTACAATTACACCCCTACTTTTTTCATTTCACTCAGAACGGAACCCCGCAAGGCAAACGTTGCTCACTCCCGCAGGATTATCTTTATTTTTCGTGACAAGATGATTACTTCTATCATAGCTTGAATTAAAAAAAAATGATAGACAAGATACAAAAGTTACACAATTCGTCACAACTTCGAGTATGTACATCCCAGTCGGCATGCTTGAGCCGAGTTGGAATCGGAGTGTGCGCCTTCTCCGGTGAGCGGCGGTCCGGGCGGAGTTGGATGCCGCTCCGGAGTGCATTCCTCCGGCGAAGCCTGCCTCTCCGGAGCTGGTCGTGGATTTCGCCGGTTTCCTCCGGCGAAGGGTGGCTTCGCCGGAGCTGGAGGAGACCTGCCGAAATACCCAAAATCCGCAAAAACGCGCCTGCAATCCTTCAGGAATGCAGGCGCGTTTTTGCGCACATATATGTTTATCTTTCTTTCATCGCTCTGTCGATTTCGCGTTTCATATCTTTTTGTTTCAACGCGTCACGCTTGTCGTAGCTCTTCTTCCCTTTTGCGAGTCCGATGAGCACTTTGGCGACGCCGTTTCTGAGGTACACCTTCAATGGCACCAACGTCACGCCGGTCGCCTTCGTCTCCTCGATCAGGTATCTGATCTGCTTTTTGTGCAATAACAATTTCCTTGTGCGCAGCGGATCGTGGTTGAAGATATTGCCTTGTTCGAACGGGCTGATATGCACGTTCTGCAGGAACACTTCCCCGTTCCTGATGCTTGCGTAGCCATCCTTCAGGTTGATTTTCGCTTTGCGGACGGATTTGATTTCCGTTCCGGTCAGCACCATCCCGGCTTCCACAGTGTCGAGGATGATGTAATCATGGCTGGCTTTTCTGTTCTGCGCTAAAACTTTTCCTTCGCCTTTTGGCATAGTCCGACACCTTCATTTCATTAGCTTACTTCTTTTTGCCTTTGTCCTTTTTCCCTTTGACTTTCTTGCCAGGACGGGTGTAGAACGGCTCTTTTCCTTTTGCGGTCTTTTTGCGCGGTCCGCTGTCGCGATCGGATTGGCCCGGTTTCCGCTTTTTGCCTTTCGGAATCTTCGAGCGGATCTGTTTGACCAGATCCTGGTCGCTCTGGCTCTGGACTTTTTCCTTGTCGATGATCAGCGAGAAGTCGATCGCGCGCGTGACCGGATCCGAATTTTCCACTTTGATTTTGACTTTTTGGCCGATGCGGTAAATGACGCCGGTCCGTTCCCCCATCAAAAGCAGATGGCTTTCGATGTAGTTGAAATAGTCTTCCGTCATTTTCGAGATGTGCACGAGGCCCTCCACTGTGTTGGGCAACTGCACAAAAATGCCGAATTTCGTGACGGAGCTGATGACCCCTTCGAACTCTTGGCCGATTTTGTCCATCATGAACTCTGCCTTCTTCAGCGATTCGGTTTCGCGTTCCGCATCAACCGAGCGTCGTTCCATCTGCGAGCTTTGGACGGCGATATCAGGCAATTGTCCCTTCCATTTCTCGACCACCTTCGCATCGACGATACCTTTTCCGTACGTGCGGATCAGTCTGTGGACGATCAAGTCGGGGTACCTTCTGATCGGTGAAGTGAAATGGGTATAATCCTTCGCAGCCAAGCCATAGTGGCCGACCGGTACAGCATCATATTTCGCCTGCTGCATGCTGCGCAACAGCGTGGTCGAAACAACGGCTTCATAAGGTTCATCATGGACTTTCGCCAAAACGGCCTGCAGCTGTTTCGGTTTGACGTTTTCATGCGTGCCGCTCACCAGGATGCCGAAAGTCGTGACGAATTCGAGGAAGCGCATCATTTTGGTCGGATCCGGTTGCTCGTGGATCCGGTAGATGAAAGGCAGATTTGCTTTCGTGAAATGATGGGCGATCGTTTCGTTCGCGCTCAGCATGAAGGATTCAATGAGGCGCTCGCCGACACCGCGATCCTGCACATAGATGTCCAGGGGATGGCCGTTTTCGTCGACGATGATTTTCGCTTCATCGGATTCGAAATCGATGGCACCGCGTTTTTGGCGTTTCTTCAGGAGGATTTCATGCAGGATGCCCATTTCTTCGAACATCGGCACAAAATCGCTGTACTTTTCGCGCAATTTCTTATCGTGATCCATCAAGATCGCATTGACGTCGGAATAGGTCATCCGTTGTTTCGACTCGATGATGCTTGGGAAAATATCATAGGCGACCACTTCCCCATCCGCATCCAATTCCATTTCACAGGACATCGTCAAACGGTCTTCATGCGGCAGCAAGGAACAGATGCCGTTCGATAATTTCTGGGGCAACATCGGCACTACGCGGTCGGTCAGGTAGACGCTGGTGCCGCGTTCATAGGCTTCGCGGTCGATCGGGGAATTCTCCGTCACATAATAGGATACATCCGCGATATGCACGCCCAAGAGATAATGCCCGTTTTCGAGCCGTTTCAGGGAAATCGCATCATCCAAGTCTTTGGCATCGGCTCCGTCGATCGTGACGATCTGTTCCGCACGCAAATCCCTTCTGCCTTCCAACGCTTCGGCCGGAATCTCCAACGGGATGCCCTCAGCCTGGGCCAACACGTCTTCCGGGAATTCGGAAGGGATGCCGAACTTATAAAGGATTGCCAAAATGTCAACACCAGGCGCACCCTTGTGGCCGATTTCTTTCGTGACCAGCCCTTCCATCTTGACCGGATTCTGCGGTGTCGGATAGCTGGTGATCTCCACAAGGCAGACACTGCCTTCGACAGGATGGATGCCTTCCGGCTTGATGTAGACAACGATGCTGTTGATTTTCGTATCCTGCGGAACAACGAATCCCAAGAAACCGGTCGCTTCACGGCGGTCGGAATCATAAGGCACAAATTCGCCTACTACCTGATTCGATTTGCGCGTCAAAACTGCGGTCACTTCGGCTTCGACGCCTTTGTCGTTCCAAGGCTCGGCTTCGCGGGTGATCTTCACTTCGACCGTATCGCCGTCCATCGCGCTGCCGGTTCTGCCGCGCGGCACAAAAAGGTCGCTCTCGTTGGGATCGACCGTCACGAAGCCGAAACCGCGGTCATTGCTGCGGAACGTGCCTGTCAATGTGGCGCCCTGTGCCTTCAGCCGGAATTGCCCCGTCTTGTTCAGCACCAGGATGCCTCTTTCTTCCAATTGCGCAAAGACTTTGACCAAGTCCTTAAAATCGCTGGAATCCGTGTAGCCCAACGCTTCACTGACTTCCTTCAGGGTCATGCTCTTTGCGGCGTGCTCCTGAAAATAGGCAAGAACGTCAATTTGGATCTGATCTATTTTTCTCATGCTTATCCCTCATTCCAATTTAGTCGGTTCAAAAATGCCAAGACTGTTTCTTCAAATGCGTTTCTGTCTTTCCCAACGGTGATGACGTGCGTCGCTTCCGGGAAGAAGTGATAATCCACTTCCGCTTCCACGAGGCGATCCGCCAACAATTTTCCGCAATCGGCGCTGATCATTTCGTCCTTGCCGGATTGCGCGATGTAATATGGAACCGCGATATCGGCCAGATTCGCCTTGATCAGTTCCGTAAACCCATCCAACTGGGCAAGCTGGGCATTCAATTTTGGCTTCATCAACGCCAATTCGTGTTCGATTTCCAGATTCGCCATGCCGAGCTTCTTTTTCGACAGCTTGGCGAAATGCATGAAACTGATCGGCACGCGTGATTCCTCAAAACTGATGATCGGTGAATTGAAGGAGCCTCCGCCGATGAATCCGCCCGTTTCGATGGCCCTTGTCGCCATGATGCCGCCCATTGACAACCCGAAAACGGCGAGCTGATCGTAGCCCTTTTCCATCAGTTCCTCCTTTGCGCGCATGGCATCGGCGAACCAGACATCCGGACCGCCCAGATCGAGGATGTCCTCAAAACGGCCTGTCGCATGTCCCGTAAAATTCGGCGCATATACAGTATACCCGTTCCGTTCCAAAAAGCGTCCCAGCAAACGCACATCATTTGCGCTGCCGGTATAGGCATGCAGCAAAAGGACGGCGCGTGGGCCAGCTTCGAAGAAAAAAGGTTCCGGTAGATTGATTGCTTTCATAGTATTCCTCCCAACTCGTTCATCTTTATTTTACTGTATTTACAGCTTTTTTCCTAATATATCCAATCTGACTATAAATAATATTGACCATCGGAAAAATATTGCGGCCAGATTCGTTCCCGCTCCGGAAATTACCGGTGAACCGACCCTCGTCGGGAAACCCTACCTGTTCAACTCGGAAATTACCGGCGAACCGATCCTCGTCGGGAAACCCTACCTGTTCAAGCTGGAGATTACCGGCGAACCGATCCTCGTCGGGGAACCCTACCTGTTCAAGCTGGAGATTACCGGCGAACCGATCCTCGTCGGGAAATCCGGTCTGCTCGCGCTCGTTAACAAAAAAAGCAGAAACCAGATAGTTGGTCTCTGCCTGCAATAGTTAATTTGAGGATAAATAAGTTAAAGCCAGGGCGATCAGGATGAACAGCGCTCCCAGAACGACTGTGATCTGACGCAATACGGCTTCGAAGCCTCTTGCTTTTTGTTTACCGAATAATTGTTCCGCTCCACCTGTAAGCGTGCTGGCTGCATTCGTTTTTGATGGCTGCATAAGCACAACAATGATCAACAGCACAGAAACAACCAACAGGGCTGTTAATAGTACATCGTATAATGACAAAGGATGGACCTCCCTATAATAATTTTCTACTACTAACTTTAGCACAAATTATATGGTTTTGCTAGCAATTTCCGAAAAGAAAAGCGTCCGGACCGCTCACCTCCATTGGAGGGAACGGTCCGGACGCTTTCGTCGGAGAACTAAACGGTTTTTCGAACACTCTACTCAAACGTGTTCTGATTCGCAGACACCACTACCGTTTCGAAACCAGCTGTCGTCCACAAAAGAGGTGAACGTCAGCTGGTTTCTCCAACGTACGGGTGTCTAAATGCGAATCATCACACTCTAATCAAACGTGTTCTGAATCCCAGAAATCTGTGCCTAAGCTGCTATTACGTCACGGCCAAAAAGCGGCCGTTCTCGTAATAGCCTCTTAGTGCTCGATTTCTAAACGGGATTCATCACACTCTATCTTCTGATTACGCGGACGTTTACGATGCCTTCGATTGTTTTGATTTTTTCAACTACTTCAGCCAATACTGCATCATCTGTTTCGGCGATATCGATAACAGTGTAGGCATAGTTGCCGCGGCTGCGGTTCAGGATATCTTCGATGTTGATGAAGTATTTAGCCAAGCCGGAAGAAATTTGGCCGACCATGTTTGGGATGTTCTTGTTGACGATCGTCAGACGGATCGGTGATTGCATCGCGATGTCGACTCCCGGGAAGTTCACGGAATTCACGATGTTCCCTGTTTCCAGGAAGTATTTCAATGTTTGGGCTGCCATGATCGCGCAGTTGACTTCAGCCTCTTCGGTTGAAGCGCCCAAGTGAGGCATTACGATGATATCATCGTTGTGGAGCAAAGCTTCGTCAGCGAAGTCCGTTACGTATTTGCGGATGCTCTTTTCTTTCAATGCTGCCAACATATCAGCCGTGTTGACCAATTCGCCGCGGGCAAAGTTCAAAAGAACAGCGTTGTCTTTCATTTGAGCCAGGAAGGCTGCGTCTACCATGCCTTTTGTTTCGGCATTGACGGGCACGTGGATGGAAATGTAGTCCGCTTTTGCCAAAACTTCAGAAATCGAAGAGGCTTTTTGGACACGACGGTTGATGTTCCATGCTGTTTCGACGGAAACATATGGGTCATAACCGATGACTTCCATACCCAGGCGGAATCCGTCATTGGCCAACATCGCGCCGATAGCACCCAAACCGATGACACCCAATGTTTTTCCGGAGATTTCTGTCCCCGCAAATTGGCTTTTGCCTTTTTCGACTTGCTTCTCGACATCGTCACCGCTTAATGTTTGGACCCATTCCATTCCTTCTTTGATCGGACGGGCAGCCATGATCATAGCAGCCAAAACAAGTTCTTTAACCGCATTGGCATTCGCACCAGGTGTGTTGAAGACAACGACGCCCGCTTCTGAACATTCTTCAACGGGTACGTTGTTGACGCCGGCGCCGGCACGGGCGATGGCTTTCAAGCTTTCAGGGAATTCCATGCCGTGCAGTTTTTCGCTGCGCAGGATGATACCATCAGGATTTGCGCCTGAATTAAGGGCGAATTGATCTGCATTCAGTATATTTAAGCCTTCTGGGGCAATCGCATTGTAAGTTTTGATCTCGAACATTATTTGAATTTCCCTTCCTTAGCTTCAAAAGCTTTCATAAATTCTGTTAATTCTTTCACGCCTTCATATGGGAATGCATTGTAAATGCTTGCGCGCATGCCGCCAACTGAACGGTGGCCTTTCAGGTTAAGGAAGCCCAATGCTGTAGCTTCTTTGACAAACTTCGCATCCAAGTCTTTGTTTCCGGTAACGAATGGGATATTCGTTAAAGAACGGGAATTGACTGCAACAGGGGAAGAGAACAAATCTGATTCTTCAATCGTACGGTACAGTAAGCCAGCTTTTTCTTCGTTCATTTTCACCATGGCTTCCACGCCGCCCAAATCCTTCAACCATTCGAAGACTAATTTTGCTACGTAGATGGAGAAGCTTGGCGGTGTATTGTACAACGAATCATTTTTGATGTGTGTACGGTAATCAAGCATGCTTGGCAATGTGTTCTCGGTCTGGATCAGATCTTCTTTCACGATCACGATCGTCAATCCTGCAGGTCCGATATTTTTTTGTGCGCCGGCATAGATCAAACCGAAGTCGTTGACATCGTAACGATTGGATAGAATGTTGGAAGACATATCGGCAACGACAGGTGCATTCACGAAACGAGGGATTGTTTGGAAAGCTGTTCCTTCGATTGTGTTGTTCGTTGTGATATGGATGTAATCGTAGGCTTCATCTGTTTCCGGAATTTCAGGAATGTAAGTGAAATTATCCGCTTCGGAACTGGCCAATACTTCGATATTAGGAACTTTTAAAATCTTAGCTTCAGAGATGGCTTTTTTGGCCCATGAGCCGGAGTTGATGTAGCCGACTTTGCCGCCTTTGCCAAGATTCATCGGAATCATGGAGAATTGCAGGCTTGCGCCACCTTGCAGGAACAAGACTTTATAGCCTTCAGGAATATTCATCAATTCGCGTAATAATTGCTCTGCGTCCTGAATGATCTCTTCGAACAAGGAGGAGCGGTGACTCATCTCCATAACCGACATGCCACTATCTTTGTAGGATAGCATTTCACTCTGTACTTTCTCTAAGACTGATTCTGGTAGTATTGCTGGACCAGCGGAAAAATTTCTTGCTCTTTTCATCCTTTTGTCTCCCCCTTATCAATTGTCCTCATTATTTATTAATAATAATTTAATCTTATTATAGCAGATTACACGGCGAA
>Ga0194137_10002621_pt1 | contig 10557 bp, 9 predicted proteins | sample TARM_MetaG_T3_14_FD_134025 | JGI IMG/M metagenome (GOLD analysis project Ga0194137, IMG submission 134025) | Freshwater microbial communities from Pennsylvania, USA, analyzing microbe dynamics in response to fracking - TARM_MetaG_T3_14 (version 2) | ecosystem: Environmental > Aquatic >...
GGTCCACCGCTTCGCGATCACGTTTCACCGAGAGCAGCGGGGCAAGTCGATGGTCCAATCGACGCTGGATTCCATTCCCGGCATCGGGGAGAAGCGGCGCAAGCAGCTGCTGAAGCATTTCGGCTCCCTCAAGAAGATCCGCGAAGCGACCGCCGAGGAGTTCAAGCCGCTCGGCATCGGCTCCGCTCTGGCGGAGCGGATCGTGGCGGCGCTCAAGGAAGAGTAGCGTTCCCATGCCGCGAGACCGGCAAGACACGGAATGAAGCCTGCTTGGCAGCAGCGCCGCGATCGGCGGAGGCTGGCCGAGCAGGCTTTTTTGACGGCTTCTTCTTGACTGCCCCGACTGACATGCCGGCAGAGTCCCGAACGGAGGTCCCGGAAAAGGCCGGACAAAGGTCCAGTTCATCCGCTGGATGACGTCATGCTATCATGGTGAAGCTGGCAAAAGGCTTAGGCAAGCATGGAGGGAATTCATGAACAAAAACTACGTTCCGATTCTGTTATGGAGCATGGCGGCGGTGTACGTGCTGCTGATGGCGGAGCTGCTTTTCCTGAGGAAGGGGGACGGCTTGAGAAGCTTCAATCTGATCCCATTCCATACGATCCAGGAATACATGAACGCCGACGGCGGCATGCGCAGGAATGCGGTGGACGTCAACATATGGGGCAATATCCTGCTCTTTGTTCCCGCCGGGATCTATGCCATGCTGATCGGCAAGTCCGGATCGATATGGCCCAGGCTTGCAGCGGTCGCGCTGCTCAGCGCAGGCGTGGAGGCCGGTCAGTATATTCTGGCCGCAGGGGCGGCGGATATCGACGATGTGATCCTCAACTCGACAGGCGGCTTGATCGGAATCACGATCTATTCCGTCTTGAAGCTGGGATTGAGAAAGCAGGAGCGGGTCAAGCTCTTCCTGTCTCTCTTGTCGGCCGGAGTCGGCTTGCCGGTTCTGCTCCTGTCCCTCGTTCTGTACGCCGTCAACCGGGTGTGAGCCCAAAGCAAAAAGCAGAGAATCCGGAGATTCTCTGCTTTTGTTCTGAAGCGCTGTTGACTGGAGCTTAACCGGGCGCCAGCGGAATGCTGCTGCTCCGCCGCGAGCCGTACCATTTCATCGCCCAGGCCACGCCGGCAGGCGCGGCGATGTAGACGACGCCAGCAACGATATTGCCGGCTCCGCCGATCAGGAAGAGCGAGATCGACATCAGCACGGAGTCCATGATGGCATGGGCGAATACCGCCGTGAAAAATCCGAACCGGAGGAAGATGTATCCGAACAGAAGGCCGAGAATCGTCAGCTCGATCAGCCTCGTCGTAGACGGGTAGATCGGATAGGTCACATGCCCGAGCGCCCAGATGATCGTAGGGATGAGACAGGCGGCGAACGGGTTTTTCAGCCATTTCATCAGGAGGCCGATGCCGAACAGCCGGTATACGGCCTCCTCCTGGATGGCCGCGCACCACGCCAGCAGCGGCATCAGCAGCGGAGCGGCGAGGTTGTAGGGCGACTGGGTCACGTCACTTGTCGACCAGGCTCCGGTAAATGCCGACAGGCCGACCAGGATAACGGTCTGCAGGCCGAGAAGGATGAAGCCGAGCACATAGGCGAGCTTCATGCTGCTCCATGCGGTCTCTCCGAAGCGGGACTCGCGGGAGGTCAGCCACAGCCGCCTGCCCTGCGCGCGCCATAACCCGTCCCCGGCGACGAGGGAGAAGTAGGCGGATAGGGCGAGCAGGAAGGTGAGGCCCATCGTGATGACGAGCTGGACCTGGACGACGGTCTCGGCGTTGGGCCGCGCTCCATACATGGCACGGAGGCCGTCGAGCATGTTCACGTTGTTGACGGCATAGAAGCCGAGGAACACGAGGCTGATCGCCCAGCCGCGGCGGAAGGAGCTGTACTTCCTCATGAGGACGGAATAAATGACGGCGAGAATGAACAGGATTCCGCTCGGCAGCAGATTGCCCAGCAGCGACAGGCTGGAGGCGATCCGGTCCTGATCCGCCGTGTAGGCGAGGTAATCCTTGGGCACTTCATAACGCGGCGTGAATTCCGCCAGGACGGTCTTGCCGCCAGACTCCGCTGCGGCGGCGGATGGCGGAGCGGCCTCGATGGTGAGGCGGGCCTGGCCGATCTGTCCTCCCTGCACGGCATACACCGTCTTGTAGCCCGCCGATTCTCCAACCCTCTCCAGCTTGCCGTAGCCGAGCTCGGCGGCTTGCTTGGCGGCGAGACGGTCGAGCTGTTCCGCGCTCGGGGCAAGGACGTCCGAGGATTCGCCGGCAGAGGGCTTGAACACCTGCTTCCAGCCGATCACCCGGCCGCTGGACATGCCGACCTCGACGAACATCTGCCCTTCGGGCAGGGAGAGGGACACCTGCCACGTATCGGTCGGAACGATCTTGCCGGGACCCTCATCGAATTTTTTGGCGAGCTTTTCTTTGCTGAGGTAACCGGTGATGTCCCGGTCGGATTGGTGGACCGTATGGGCGGTGAGAGGCTCGGAGCCGGTCAGCTGCCGGGCGAAAGCCATCGCTGCCTGCTGAGCGTCGGCCTTGGGAACAGGCTTGCCGGAAGCTTCCTCTCCCGACAGCCCTCCCGCGAAGGAAGGGATGATTTGCAAAATCAGGAAGATGGCGGCTCCAATGATTCCCGTCCAAAAGTACTTTCGATAGCTTTTCTCCAACTCGGAGCTGTTCATGATTGTCCTCCTGACGATGCCTGACTGCAGGGCGAGCTTTTATAACCTTACCACAGCGGCTTTCAAATTATCCATGCCGAGGCAGGGAGAGATCGAGATTTCGCGCAAAAGAAAGAGCAAGGGCAGGATTGCGCCTTGCTGCGCTTGTCCCAGCACTCTTTTCCGCCCCATATCGCCCAGCAAGCTTGGATTGGGACATTGGTAACCCGTCCTCTATCCTATATAATCAAATCCGACCATATAGAACAGCCGAATTTCCAAAAGAATACGGGGGAACCATATAGCTGCCTGGAGCAGCTTGGGGTGAATTCCGTTCCGGCGCAGGCGGCAGCCTGTCGGGAGCGGATAGGGCAGCCGTCATGCCCGAATCCGACAGCTAACCTCGGAGGCTGCTTGACCGGACTCGCAGGGCGCACAGGCACTTGGGTTTCCAGTGCTTTTTTTGTGCTTTCGAAGCGGCATGCGATGATGCCGGGACTTCGCGAACGGCAGGGATATGGAGGCAAAAGGAGAGTCGCCGGCATGCAATCATGGTCTTCCGTATTCAAGCAAGCTTTCAAATTGTCGCCTCCGCGCATTCTCGTCGCCGGATTCGCCGTCATGATCGCCATCGGCTCGCTGCTGCTGATGCAGCCGTTCGCCACGGCCGGCGGAGAGGGCACGAGATGGATCGACGCGCTGTTCTCCGCCACCTCGGCGGCCTGCGTCACAGGCCTCGTCGTCGTGGATACCGGCACTCATTACTCGATTGCAGGCCAAATCATCATTCTGCTGCTGATTCAGGTCGGAGGGCTCGGCTTCATGACGATGGCGACGCTGTTCGCCCTCGTGCTGCGCAAGCGCATCTCGCTCAAGGACCGGCTGCTGCTGCAGGAAGCGATGAATCAGAGCTCCATGGAGGGAATCGTCCGGCTGATCCGTAAGGTTCTGCTGTATTCCCTCGTCATCGAAGCGGCGGGAGCGCTGCTGTACGCGGTCCGCTTCGCAGCGGACATGCCGATCGGCCGCGCCGTTTACTTCGGCATCTTCCACGGCGTATCCATGTTCAACAACGCCGGCTTCGACATCTTCGGCGACTACCGGAGCCTCACCGGCTATGTATCGGATCCGCTCGTCAATATCGTGACAATGGCGCTGATCGTTACCGGAGGCCTCGGCTTCATCGTGCTGTCCGATCTGATGGAGTGGAGGAACAACCGCAGGTTCTCCCTCCATTCCAAAGTGGTTCTGCTGGCCACGGGCAGCCTGATCGTCATCGGAGCTGTCGTCATCTTCATCTTCGAATATTCCAACGCCAAAACGATGGAGCCGCTCGGCTTCGGAGGCAAGGTGCTCTCGGCCTTCTTCCAATCCGTCACGACGCGTACGGCGGGAGCCAACACGCTCGACATCGGCGCGATGCGCCAGGCGAGCCTGTTCTTCATGATCATCCTCATGTTCATCGGGGCATCGCCGGGCTCGACGGGCGGCGGCATCAAGACGACGACGTTCATGACGCTCGTCGCCGCGATGGGCGCGATGATCCGCGGCAGGGAGGACATCGTCCTGTTCCGCTACCGTCTGGCCAAGGAGCGCATCATGAAGGCTCTGACGATCACGATGCTGTCGCTTGCGCTCGTGCTCGTCGTGACGATGGTGCTCTGCACCGTCGAGGACCGCGATTTCCTGCGGATTCTGTTCGAGACGGTATCGGCCTTCGGCACCGTCGGGCTCAGCACGGGAATTACGACCAGCCTCAAGGATGTCAGCAAGCTTCTGCTGAGCCTGACGATGTTCGCCGGCAGGCTTGGGCCGCTGACGATGGCCTACGCGCTGAGACCGAAGCAAGGCAAGGAATTATATAAAAATCCAGAAGGCAAGATTATTATCGGATAGGAAAGGAAATAAAGAGACACAATGGGAAAGGGTTCAAAAGGAGAGCAGTACTGCGTCATCGGACTGGGCCGATTCGGCTCCAGCCTGGCCAAGGAGCTCATGCAGCTCGGCTATGAGGTGCTCGGCATCGACCGCAGCGAGGAGCTGGTGGACGATATGAGCGCCCTGCTCACCCATACGCTATGCGCCGATGCGACGGACGAGGACGCGCTGCGCGCGATCGGCATCCGCAACTTCGACTGCTGCATCGTGGCCATCGGGGGAGACATCCAGTCGAGCATCATGGCGGCGATACTGGTCAAGGATTCCGGAGTCGGGAAGGTCGTCGTGAAGGCGGTATCGGAGCTGCACGGCCGGGTGCTGGACAAGCTTGGCGTCGACAGGGTCATCTATCCGGAGCGGGATATGGGAATCAGGGTCGCCCATCAGCTCGTGTCGCCCAATCTGCTCGACTATATCGAGCTGTCGTCCGAATACGCCGTCGCGGAGCTGGCTGTTCCGGGCTGCCTCAACGGCAAGGCGCTCTCCGAGATCGACAGCCGCCAGCGTTACGGCTGCAGCATCGTGGCGATCAACAAGCCCAAGGGCATCATCATCGCTCCCCAGGCGGATTCCATCCTGGAAGAGAAGGATGTCATGGTCGTCATCGGAACGAATGAAGGAATCGAGCAGTTTGAAAATGCGGTGAGCCGCGGCTGACACCAGCCGTGGAAGTACGGGGCGGGCCTGCCGGCGCAGCGGCGGCAGCTCCAGTCCAGGCATAGCGCATAGAAAGAAAGGCAGGAGGCGCGTCAGTCGACGCGGACTCCTGCCTGTTTGGTTTCAACGGCTTTCTGCTGCATGGCCTTCAAGCTTGCTGCCGGCGACGCCGAGCGGCGGAAGTAGTTCGCGGCCGCCTCGCGGATCCAGTCTCTGACGACAGGCTCCAGCCGGGCCGGGTCGCCATGGATGAGCGAGGTGGTCCGCTTGGTCTGCTCCAGCTCCAGCACAGGGACGACCATAAGGTCGTTGTCCGCCAGCATCTGCTGCCGGATATAGGAATGCGGCAGCAGCGTCGCGGCTCCGCATGTATGGAGCAGCCGCAGGATGGCTTCGAACGAGTCGATTTCCATTTTGACATCGGGATGCAGCCTGTGGGTGTCGAACAGCTCGTCGGTCAGGTTCCGGTACCAGGTTCCTTTGGAGAAGAGGATCATCGGCAGCCCGCTGAGCGTCCGGATCGCCAGCTTTCCGTTCTCGGTGAGCAGATGGCAGCGGGGAAGCACCAGCTCCAGATGGTCGTCGAACAGCGGGACGCAGTGCAGCTGCGGGTCGTCGATGACGGATGCCACGAGGCCGAGATCGATTTTTTTGTCCCGGACGAACGATACGATCTCATGGGTCTTGCCGGTGACGGCCTTGATGTCGATCTCGGGATGGCTGGCGGTCAGCGCCTGGATGAGGTCCGGCAGCGTCGTCTGCAGCGTCGTCAGGCTGGCCCCGATCGTCAGGCTGGAGCGATGAGTATGCTTGAACTCGCTCAAGGTGCTCATATATTTGCGGTGCAGCTGGCGGGCCTGGAGCGCGTAGTCGTAGGTCAGCTCGCCGATGCGCGTCAGCTCCAGCCTCCGTCCGACGCGGCGGAACAGCTGCGCTCCGAGCTCCTGCTCGAGCTTGGCGATTTTCCGCGACAGCGCCGGCTGGGACAGGTTGAGCAGCGCCGAGGCTTTGTTCATGCTGGACTGCTCGACCACGGCGGCGAATACGTTGAGATCTTCGTTGAGCATTTCCTGCAGCCTCCGTTCCTTAGGAAGAGAATGGTCGAGCGAGACAGCCAATCTTATCCTGCCCATGCCGGCAGCTTCGCCGGGGAGCTCGGGCTTATGGCGTCGTCTCTTATGCATATAGGTTATAACATTGTATAAGGAATAAACAATATCTTTATAAGGAAAAAAAGAGTACGATGGAGACTGTGGCTAAACTGTGACCGGAAAAAGCAGGGGAAAGCCGTCGGGATTTGTTGACGCTCCCATGCACGGGCTGTAAAATGGATAAGGTTTGCACAAAATTCGACGTATGATGACTGAAATCAAACGGCTGGAAAGGAGAACGCTTTATTTATGAATGGTAACTCGTACTTAACGCGCAAGATTCACTCGCTGCTCGGGGTGATTCCGCTCGGCCTGTTCCTCGTTGAGCATGCCATCACCAACTACTCGGCGTTCGAAGACGGGCCTGAGGGCTTCAACGACAGCGTCAGCTTCCTGAACGGACTGCCCCTTGTTCTCTTCCTGGAGATCTTCGGCATATTCCTGCCGCTTCTCTTCCATGGAGTATACGGCTTGTATGTCGCCTACCAATCGAACTGGAACAACTCCCGCTTCAAGTACGGACGCAACTGGGCGTTCACGGCGCAGCGCATCACCGGCGTGATCACGTTCATCTTCGTCATCTGGCATGTCTTCGAGACCCGCTTCCAGGTCGCCCTCGGCAACCTGACGCATGAGGAGCTCGGCGCCCGGATGCACGAGATCTTCACGAATCCGGTCTACATCGTGCTGTATGCGATCGGTGTCCTTTCCGCTGTCTTCCACTTCGCGAACGGCATGTGGTCGTTCCTCGTCAGCTGGGCATTACGGTCGGCCCGCGCGCTCAGCGCGTCTCCGCCTATATCTGGATGGGCGTGTTCGTGATTGTATCGGCCCTGTTCCTGCTTTCCATCGTGGCCTTCACGGGCAGCGACTTCGCCGAATCGGCATCCGCCGTACGTACCTGGATCGGTTAATACGATAGACAAGGAGGACCTCAAAGTCATGGCTAAAAACAACATTATCGTCGTCGGCGGCGGACTCGCCGGCCTGATGGCTACAATCAAGGCGGCCGAGGCGGGCGTGCACGTCAACCTGTTCTCGCTCGTGCCGGTCAAGCGCTCCCACTCCGTGTGCGCGCAGGGCGGCATCAACGGCGCCGTCAATACAAAGGGCGAAGGGGACTCCCCATGGGAGCACTTCGACGATACCGTCTACGGAGGCGACTTCCTCGCCAACCAGCCGCCTGTCAAGGCGATGTGCGAAGCGGCCCCCGGCATCATCCACCTGATGGACCGGATGGGCGTCATGTTCAGCCGCACGCCGGAAGGCCTGCTGGACTTCCGCCGCTTCGGCGGCACGCAGTACCACCGCACGGCGTTCGCCGGCGCGACGACGGGCCAGCAGCTGCTGTACGCGCTGGACGAGCAAGTACGCCGCTGGGAGGCCGCCGGCCTCGTCAGCAAGCATGAGCATTTCGAGTTCATGGGAGCGGTCGTGGACGAGGACGGCGTCTGCCGCGGCATCACCGGCCAGGACCTGCGCACGATGGAGGTCCATTCCTTCCGCGCCGACGCGGTCATCCTGGCGACAGGCGGCCCCGGCATCATTTTCGGCAAGACGACCAACTCGGTCATCAATACGGGCACGGCAGCCAGCGCGGTGTACCAGCAAGGCGTCCACTACGCCAACGGCGAGATGATCCAGATCCACCCGACGGCCATTCCGGGCGACGACAAAAACCGTCTCATGTCCGAATCGGCGCGCGGCGAAGGCGGCCGCATCTGGACGTACAAGGACGGCAAGCCTTGGTACTTCCTCGAGGAGAAATACCCGGCTTACGGCAACCTCGTGCCGCGCGACATCGCGACCCGCGAGATCTTCTCCGTATGCGTCGACCAGAAGCTCGGCATCAACGGCGAGAACATGGTCTACCTCGATCTTTCCCATAAGGATCCCAAGGAGCTCGACGTCAAGCTCGGCGGCATCATCGAGATCTACGAGAAGTTCGTCGGCGACGATCCGCGCAAGCTGCCGATGAAGATCTTCCCGGCGGTCCACTATTCGATGGGCGGCATGTGGGTCGACTACAACCAGATGACCAACATCCCGGGCCTGTTCGCCTGCGGCGAATGCGAGTACCAGTACCATGGAGCGAACCGTCTCGGCGCGAACTCCCTGCTGTCCGCCATTTTCGGCGGCATGGTGACGGGACCTAAGGCTGTGGAATATATCAAAGGACTTAAAAAGTCCGCGGAAGACGTGTCTTCCAGCATCTTCGACCGCGAAGTGAAGCTGCGCACGGACAAGTACGAGTCCATCCTCAAGATGGACGGCACGGAGAACGCCTACGTGCTGGCCAAGGAGCTCGGCGAGTGGATGACGAACAACATGACCGTCGTCCGCTACAACGACCGTCTGGAGCAGACGATCCAGAAGATCAAGGAGCTCAAGCAGCGCTACACCAACATCAACATCAACGATACGGCCCGCTGGAACAACGCCGGCGTCGCCTTCACCCGCCAGCTGTGGAACATGCTGGAGCTTTCCGAGGCGATGACCAAGGGCGCGCTGCTCCGCGACGAGAGCCGCGGCGCGCACTACAAGCCGGAATTCCCGGAACGGGACGACGAGAAGTTCCTGAAGACGACCATCGCGAAATTCACGCCGGAAGGCCCGGAAATTTCGTACGAGGAAGTCGACACTTCGCTCATTACGCCGCGCAAGCGCGACTACTCGAGCAACAAGCACTAAGGAGGAGGGAGAACGACAATGGCAACCGAAACAGCTACCAAGACCGGTAAAATGGTCAAGTTCATTATTACCCGTCAAGATTCGCCGGATGCGGCTCCTTATACCGAAGAGTTTGAGGTTCCGTACCGCCCGAACATGAACGTCATCAGCGCCCTGATGGAAATCCAGCGCAACCCGGTAAAAGCCGACGGCGCGTCCACGACTCCGGTATGCTGGGAGTCGAACTGCCTCGAGGAAGTATGCGGAGCCTGCTCCATGGTCATCAACGGCAAGCCGCGCCAGGCGTGCAGCGCCTTGGTCGACAAGCTGGAGCAGCCGGTACGCGTCGCTCCGATGAGCACGTTCCCGGTCGTGCGCGACCTCGTCATCAACCGCGAGCGCATGTTCAATGCCCTCAAGCGCGTCAAGGCATGGATTCCGATCGACGGCACCTACGATCTCGGTCCGGGACCACGGATGGCCGAGACGAAGCGCCAATGGGCTTACGAGCTGTCCAAGTGCATGACTTGCGGCGTCTGCCTCGAGGCTTGCCCGAACGTCAACGACCGTTCCAGCTTCATCGGACCGGCGGCGATTTCCCAGGTTCGCCTGTTCAACGCCCATCCTACGGGCGAGATGAACAAAGCCGAGCGTCTGGAGACGCTGATGGACGACGGCGGCATCGAAGGCTGCGGCAACTCGCAGAACTGCGTGCGGTCCTGTCCGAAGGGCATTCCGCTTACGACGTCGATCGCCGCGATCAACCGCGACACGACGGTGCAGCTGTTCAAAAACTTCCTGGGCGTGTAATCGTCCCGCAATACGAAAGACCCCGTACCGGTCGCCGGTACGGGGTCTTTTTGTTCTTTCCTGTTTGGTCAAGAGCGGGTCGGTTTGTTCTAAAGCTTTTCGTCGCCGGCCTGGTTCCGGAGCTTGCCGGTACCGGTTCTGTTCCTGCGGGTTTTTCGTTCATGCGCGGAGCCGCGTATTTCCATCCGGCTCATGCTAGGTTCTGGGCATAGGCGCTTATACGGGAGCCGGCGCACCGAGAAGCTTGGCGATATGGCTCTCGATCTTCTCCGGCTTGTCGGTCGGCGCGAAGCGCTTGACGATGCGGCCTTCCTGGTCGACCAGGAACTTGGTGAAATTCCACTTGATCGCCTTGGAGCCGAGGAAGCCTCTGGCGTTCTCGGTCAGATAACGGAAGAGAGGATGGGCGCCGCTCCCGTTGACGTCGACTTTGGCGAACAGCGGAAACGTGACGCCGAAGTTGATCTTGCATGCTTCCTGGATCTGGTCGTTGTCGCCGGGTTCCTGGTTGGCGAACTGTCCGCATGGAAAGCCGAGAACGGCCAGCCCCTTGTCCCCGTATGTCTGATGAAGCTTCTCCAGCCCGTCGAACTGAGGCGCCAGGCCGCACTTGGTCGCCGTATTGACGATCAGCATCACTTGGCCTCTGTAC
>Ga0194137_10002623_pt1 | contig 10554 bp, 9 predicted proteins | sample TARM_MetaG_T3_14_FD_134025 | JGI IMG/M metagenome (GOLD analysis project Ga0194137, IMG submission 134025) | Freshwater microbial communities from Pennsylvania, USA, analyzing microbe dynamics in response to fracking - TARM_MetaG_T3_14 (version 2) | ecosystem: Environmental > Aquatic >...
GAATAAGCTTGAGGGTGAGCTGGGTAATGATGCCGAGCGTGCCTTCGGAACCGCACAGCAGGTGCGCCATGTCATAGCCCACAACGCCCTTGCGGGTCTGCACGCCGGCCTTGATGTGCGCGCCGGTGGGCGTAACGGCTTCCAGCCCGAGCACGTAGTCACGGGTTACCCCGTACTTCACGCAGGCAGGACCGCCCGCGTTGGTGGCCACGTTGCCGCCGATGGTGGAGGCATCCATGCCCGCCGGGTCCGGAGGATAGAAAAGCCCCTTGGCCGCAGCCGCGTCACGCACGGTCTGGGTAATGACACCGGGTTCCACCACGGCCACAAGGTTTTCCGTATCAATGGAGATAAGACGGTTCATGCGCTCAAGAGAGAGCACCACGCCGCCGCCAAGGGCAATGCAGCCGCCGGAGGTGCCCGTTCCGCCGCCGCGCGGATACACGGGGAAACGATGCTCATTGGCGAGCATCATCACACACTGCACATCCTCGGTGGATTCGGGAAACACCACGCAGTCGGGAACTGCTTGATAACTTGACGAGTCGCGGTCGTAAGGTTCGCCGGGATTGCGCAACACCTTTTCAGGTCCGAGCACGGTTTCCAGCGCTTCAAGCGCGGCTGTGGAAAAACTGGAAGAAGCAGACATGTATCACTCCTGTGAATCAGCGCACTGCAACACCATGCGCGCAGACACCGCCTCCCCGTGGACGGGAAGGCCGCCGGAGCGGTCGCCCCCGTCATTCGAAGGGCGTATTACTGTTATTTCTGACGACCGAAACCGGGAATGTACAGCCTGTCCTCGAACTTCTTGAGCAGCCATGAGGCAATGGAAACGAGGAACAGATAGTACAGCGCCAGCACCATGAATACTTCGGTGAAACGGAAGGTCTTGGCCGCAATGGCGCGGGCCTCGCCGGTCACCTCCATACAGGATATCAGATAGGCCAGAGAAGAATATTTGATAAGATAGATAATCTCGTTGCCACATCCGGGCAGGGCGCGACGAAATGCCTGCGGCACCACAATCCACAGAATGGTCTGCACGCGGCTCATGCCGAGGGCGGCACCGGCCTTGAGCTGGCCTTCACGGATGGAAAGCAGCGCCCCGCGCACGTATTCGGAATGGTAGGCCGCACTGCACAGAATGAAGCAGGTGACGGACGCGCCATACGCTTCGAAATAGATACCGAAGCTGGGCAGGCCGAAATAGAAGACAAAGAGCTGCACCATGAGCGGCACACCGCGGAACAGCACCGTATAGCCATCAAAGAACCGGCGCACGGGTTTGCTGCCGAACACGCGCAGGGTACCCACCAGCACGCCGAGCAGCGAACCGAAAATGGCGGAAGGAACGATGAGCAGCACGCTCATCCACAGGCCCTTGTTCAGAGCGGGAATGAGCATGTCCAGAAACTGGGCGTCCACGATCACTTCTCCTCGTACAGGTCGGAGAGCCTGCTGCAGAAGTCGGCGGTGCGGGTGCCGGAACCGGGAGCAAGCAATACGGAAGGTGCGCCCTGTTCGATGATCTGCCCCTGCTGCATGAAGACGATTTCATCCGCCAGAGCGCGGGCAAAATCCATCTGGTGCGTAGCCATGACCATGGTCAGGCCGGACTGCGCAAGATCGCGGATTACGGCCAGCACTTCGCCCACCAGTTCGGGGTCCAACGCAGAGGTGGGCTCATCCAGCAGCAGCACCTTGGGGTCCATGGCAAGGGCGCGGGCAATGGCCACACGCTGCTTCTGGCCGCCGGAAAGTTCTGCGGGATACAGATTCATCTTGTTGCCAAGACCCACGCGTTCAAGCTCCTGCACGGCGCGGTCGTTCGCTTCCTTGCGGCTCAGCCCCTTGACCTTGCGCAGTGCGATGGAAACGTTATCCGCCGCGCGCAGGTGATCGAAGAGGTTGAAATCCTGAAAAATCATACCCACATGCTGGCGGTATTCAAACAGCTTCTTCTTGTGCGCCAGATCCACCTGCCGCTCTTCAAGCCATATGTTGCCGGAAACGGGATGGATAAGACAGTTGATGCTCTGAAGAAACGTGGACTTGCCTGCCCCCGAAGGTCCGATAAGCACCTTGAGTTCGCCCTTGTTCACGGAAAGGGAAACATCCTTGAGGATGGACTTGCCGCCAAGGCTGACATTTATGTGCTCAACCCGCAGAACAGGCGTCTCGGGTGATTCGACGGAAGACTGAGCGGAATGGGTCATGGAAACGATCCTTACATTGTATAGCCCGGAATCCGGACCTTCTTTTCAAGCGCGAGCAGCAGTTTCACGCCCACGAGAGTGATGATGAAATACAGAACGCCCGCATTGATGAACAGGGCCAGATGCTCGTAAGTACGGGAAGCAACAAAATGGGTGCGGGTGAATATATCCATGGCGCCCACCACGTAAGCCAGTGCGGAGTCCTTGAGAATAATGGAATATTCGTTGGACCAGCCGGGAATGGAAAGGCGCAGGGCCTGCGGCAGAATGATGGAGGTAATGCCCTGCATATCACTCATGCCGAGCGCACGGGCAGCCCTGAGCTGTCCCTGCGGCAACGACTGGATGGCACCGCGAAAAATCTGCGACTGATAGGCCGCACTGGTCAGCCCCAGCACGATGGACACGGCGGAAATGGCGTTCAGGTCAAGCCCGAGCGCATCAAAAATACCGAAATAGAACAGGAACATGAGCACCAGAATGGGAACACCGCGGAAAAACCAGACATACAGTCCGATAAGACGGCGCACGACGGGATGCCCGTAAACAAGCCCCACGGCCATGGGAATGCCCATAAGAAGGCCAAGAACCATGGCAAAACAAACGATGGCCAGAGAGACTCCGGCTCCTTCGAGGATATATGGCAGGGCTTCGATGATGACAGAAAGCTGCTGTTGCATGATAATAACCTGAAAGCCGCAGCGCACGCGGGAAAAACGGCTTTCGTGCTTCGTACTGATAGTTGGCGCGTGCACGCACGCTATACAGAAAAAATGGCCGGAAAGCGACAGGAAATGTTCCTTCGCTTTCCGGCCTTACAGCCTTTCAGGCACAGGAACTAGTGAGCGCCGTCCTTGAGGTGCTTTGCCTTAAGCTCTTCCCAGTAGGGATCGGCCATAAGCATCTTGAGCCCCTTGTTGATGGTATCGAGCAGTTCCTTGTCTTCCTTGCGCACAGCCACGCCGAAGAATTCGGGTTCGCCGAACTCGCCCACGATTTCAAGTTCCTTGCCGTGCTTGATGGCATCTTCGGCAGGAGCGATGTCCATGGCGGCTGCGGGTACGCGGCCGTTCAGGATGTCCATGATGGCAAGCGGAGCGGAGTCATAGTACTTCAGTTCGAAGTTGTTGCCGTCCTTGCCCACCTGGTTCTGCAGTGCATCGGCTTCGGAAGTACCGGACTGCACGCCCAGCTTCATGCCGCCCTTGAAGACTTTTTCAACGGTGAGGCCCGCGCCTTTCTTGGAGATCACAACCTGTGCGACCTTCCAGTAAGGATCGGAGAAAGTAACCTGCTTGGCGCGTTCTTCAGTGATGGACATGCCGGAGTAGACCATGTCGATCTTCTTGGAAACCACGCTCTGCACGATGGTAGACCATTCCATGGCCTTATGCTCAACGGTGAAGCCCATCTTTTCGGCAATCCAGTTCAGGGAATCCACATCAAATCCTGCGGGCTTGCCATTGGCGTCAATGTAGGCAAAGGGCGGGTAGTTGGCGTCGATGCCGTTCACGTAGGCCTTCTTGGCAAATGCCACGGAACCGAAGAGCAGAACAAAGCTGATGGCAGCGACAAGCAGAGAGCTTTTTCTGAACATTTCCTTCTTCCTTTCGTGAAATATGGTGATTTCCAAATCGTGACGGACGGTTAGCCGCTCACACCACAAACCGCCCGAAAATCCTGTACATGTAAAAGCGCTAGCAGAATCCGTAGCGGCGCGCAAGCCGGAAAGAACAAATTTGGCAATATCGGAACCCGGAACAGACCGGAGCAAAAAGAAATTCTCCATTTTCGTCGTCAGCGAATCCCGTTACCGGTCATTTGCCCTCCATTTCCTCTTTGTTCCCTCCCGAGCTTGTGGTAAGAACGGTCGTGTCCGACAATCGGCAGTATGCGCTGCAAGGTCATGACGTACCGCCTCTGCCTGCCGCACCTATTGCCTGACACGCATTCATGAACACACCAGCCACTAACTAGACGTTCCGATGCACGCCAAGCACGCGGGCCCCTGAGAAACGTCACCGAAAGGAGCCGATAATGAAAGTATCCCTGGGCGCAAAAACCATTGCCTATCCCACTCCGCTCTTTCTGGTGGGTACCTACGACAAAGAAAACCGCCCCAACGTCATGGCCGCAGCATGGGGCGGAATATGCTGCTCCAAGCCGCCGAGCGTGGCTGTTTCCCTGCGGGCTGCCACGTACTCGCATGCAAGCATTCTTGAGCGTGGTGCATTTACCATAAACATCACCCCCCGCGGTTTTCTGGCGCAGGCCGACTATGCGGGCATTTTTTCCGGCAGGGATGAAGACAAGTTTGCCTCTCTGGGCCTTACCCCCATCAAGGCCGAGTTTGTTGATGCCCCTTATGTAGGCGAATTTCCTGTCGTACTCGAATGTTCTCTCGTCCAGACGGTAGAAGTGGGCCTGCATACCCAGTTCATAGGCGAGATCAAGGACGTGAAGGCTGAAAAGGGCGTGCTGCGCGAAGACGGCCTGCCGGATATTCTCAAGGTGGACCCGGTAATATTTACTCCCGTGAGCCGCGAATACTACGCTGTGGGCGATTTTCTCGGAAAGGCCTTCTCCATTGGAAAAAAACTGAAGAGTTAAATACCGTTTCGCATTTTGTGCGACCCTGAGGCCGTGCGTGTGTGCAACGCACGGCTTTTTTATTGCGAAACAATCTATAAACAGTATAATCTCACAAAAAATTATCCGGAGAAGCACATGGAAGCACTTTTCAACCAGTACAAAGATCAGGTAATCCTCTGGGCCGCCAAAAACGGCACCAACCTCATTGTTGCCCTTATCATACTCATTGTCGGTCACTGGCTTGCGAAACGCATTTCGCATCTGCTGCAAAAAGCCATGCAGCACAAAGGCATGGACCTGCTGCTCATCAACTTCATCAGGGGCGTAGCCTATTATGCCATCATGGCGGCAGTGTTCATCGCGGTTGCAGCGCAGGTAGGCATTGATACAACCTCCTTCCTTGCCATTCTCGGTTCCGTCGGCCTGGCTGTTGGCCTGGCCATGAAGGACAACCTCTCGAACTTCTCATCCGGCGTCATGCTGGTGCTGTTCCGCCCCTTCACCTTCGGCGACTTCGTCGATGTTGCCGGGGTTTCCGGTTCGGTGGTTGCCATCAACCTCTTCCACACGGAACTCAAATCGCCTGACAACCAGCGTATCATCATTCCCAACAGTCTGATCATGGGACAGGTCATCACCAACGTCACCGGCAACGCCACCCGCCGCATCGACATGGTGTTCGGCATCGGCTACGGCGACGACATTGCCAAGGCGCGGGACGTCATCATTGCCGCACTGGAGTCTGAAGCCAAGGTGCTGAAAGACCCCGCCTACACGGTGGCCGTTTCCGAACTGGCAGATTCCAGCGTCAACTTTGTTGTCCGCCCGTGGGTAGCAACCGCCGATTACTGGGATGTGCGCTTCCGCCTGACCGAATCCATCAAGCTTGCGCTTGAGGCCAACGGCATTTCCATCCCCTTCCCGCAGCGGGATGTACATATCATCCAGCCCGCGCAGGCATAGTCTGTTTCCAACGCACAATACAAAGCCCCCGCATAATCACGGGGGCTTTGTTGTATGGATTATTCAACCCACAAGATCTTTCTGCTGGAAAAGGCGTCCGCCTTGAGGTGCCATCGCTCCATTTCAAAACGGCTGAAGACCAGCGAGGGCTCAATGGTTATAAGTCGGGCAGTTTCCTGCGTGCCATTGAAAAAGCTTCTGGCCAGCAGGGCAGCAGCGTATCCCTGATCTTCGCCGCGCAGCATGAAACCTGCAGTCGCCTTTCCTTTGCCGATACTGAAATCCCAAAGAGCAAAAATAGGGACAGGAGAATTGGCATTCAACCACTGCATGGCAACATCTTCGTGCACCACAGAGTTATCTTCCGACAGCAGGGTATGATACACGCCCAGCAAAATGGCATCATATCCGTTCCGCTTGCTTTCCAGCACCAGGCGCTGCCATGCGCTATAAAAAGTAGCCCGCACCAGCTCGCATTCCACACCATAGAGCGTAAATTCAGTTTCGTCGTTCAACATGGTATGGGCAATTTCAAACGAGGTAGTGCTATCGTCGAAAAGAACCAGCACCCGCCGGATATCAGACGACATGGAAGAAAGCAGCATTATGGACCGCTTGACCAGCGGACGTTCCAGCACACCCAGTACATTCGGGGAATTGTGCAGTCCGTAATTGCGCGGGTTGCCGTTGATGCCCAGATAGACAAGGGGCACCTTCTGCTCCACGAAACGTCTACCCAGCAGTGAAGCGGCATTATCATCCGCCAGCATTACCAGATCGGGCTTAACCTCCCGGTAATACGCAAAGGCAGCCTCGGCCCGGGCCTGAAACTGCTCCCGCGGCAAACGCTTGGTATTCATCTGAAAGGTAAATACCTCCACATCCTTGCCAAGTCCCCGGCGTATGCCCCGCAGCAAGCTCACATCCCATGCGTAATCCGCATGGTAGCTCTCTATGACCAGCACCCGTTTACGGTCTTCGGCAGCGGCTGTGGCAACACATACCAGAGAGGCAAAGAGAACAAACAACACTAGAGAGATAGGCTTACGCAGCATGGGTACCTCTTCATGGTTAGTATTCCACATAGCTATTATACATTGCCCACAGTACCACGCAACACAATGATAGACCAATATGCAGGGCATATAATGGCACCATATTCAAAAAGTGATATTCTTCCACACAGCCCGGGCAGCAGAGACTGCACGGGGATTCACCTTTCAAGGGTTGCCCATGAAGCGTGCCATTTTTGCCAGCCTGCTCGCCCTGCTGCTCTGGACCATGCTCTCATATTACACATATGACAGAGCCGTGGGTGATTACCTGCGCAGTCAGTACAACGCAGCTCTCACAGACGCCCGCCGGGCCTATGACACAGACCTTACCTACAGAAGATGGAATGCCAAGACGGGGGGCGTCTACGCCGAAGTATCCGGATACATGAAGCCGAATCCCCACCTCAATGTACCCAACAGGGAAATAATCACGCAGGACGGAAAAATCTTCACGCTGGTCAATCCCGCCTACATGACGCGCATGGTGCATGAAATTATGAGCGAATCAGACGGATTGCAGGGCCACATTACCAGCCTTGAGCCCCTTAACCCTGCCAATGCGCCCACCCCGTGGGAACGTGAAGTGCTCATGGCCTTCAAGACAGCCCCGAAGGAATACCACAGGCTTGTCGAAGAAGGTGACGAGGTTGCCCTGCACTACATGCGCCCCATGATAACAGAAGACTTCTGCCTCAAGTGCCATGCTCATCAGGGGTACAAGGTGGGCGACATACGCGGGGGCATCAGCATTACCGTTCCCATGTCCGGCTATTACAGAGATCTTGCGCATGAGAAGCAGGGAGAGCTTTTCCGCAGCATGAGCATATTCGTCACGGGCCTGCTGCTCAGCATTGCCCTGCTCTACTTTTTGCGGCGCTATGAACAGCTCAGAAACCGGACCGAAGCGGCCATACGCAAAAGCGAAGCAAGATTCCGCACCCTTTTCACCAACGCCCCGCTGGGCATGGTGCTTATTGATGACGCCGACAGAATTCTTGAATGCAATAAGGCAGGGCTTTCGCTGCTGGCATCGGACGACATACCAATCCACTCGCAACGGCTTGAGGACGTTCTGCAATGCCGGAATATGGCCATGAATCTTGCGAGGCTGAAGGCTGAAGGCAGCCTGCAGGTGGCAGAGCAATGTACCGTCGCCTCAAGCCTGTCCCCCATTCACATCCGCCTGCTTGGCTTCCGCATTCACGAAAGCCTGTATGTTGCCATAGTAGATGACCAGACGGAACGCATCCGGGCTCAGTCTCTGCTGCTTGCCGCCAAAGAGGAAGCCGAGAAAGCCAACAGGGTCAAAACCGAGTTTCTGGCCATAATGAGCCATGAAATACGCACACCGCTCAACGGCATCATCGGCATGCTGCAGCTCATGCAGACCCAGATCCTCACGGAAAAACAGGCCGAATTTATCAGCATGGCCTTGGAGAGCAGCCATAATCTGCTGCGCATTCTCACAGACATTCTGGACATAAGCCGCATAGAATCCGGCAAGATGGAAATATTTGAAGAGCCCTTCAGCTTCACGGATGTGCTTGCCCCGGTCTGCGCTCTGTTCGCGGACGATATCAAGCGCAAAAAACTGAATATTACGGTAGATCTCGACAAGAAAGTTCCCGGCCTGCTCATCGGCGACAGCGGCCGCCTGCGGCAGGTGCTCTACAACCTCATCGGCAACGCCGTGAAATACACCGAGACGGGCAGCATTACCGTACATGTATATCCCCTGCCGTTCCGCAACGATCCTGACAAAATATCCATCCATGTTGAGGTGACAGATACGGGTATCGGCATTCCGGACGACAAACTGGGCCATGTGCTTGAGCCCTTTACCCAGAACGAGGCAGTTTTCTCCAGACGGTTCGGCGGGGTGGGGCTTGGCCTTGCCATTGTGAAGCGCATTGTGCTGATGCTGCAGGGCAGTCTGTGCCTCAGCTCCGAGCCGGGGGTCGGCACAGAAGCCCACCTCACCCTCTCCTTTGCCATGGCGGCGGAACCGGTTCTGGAAAGCGTTCCCGCAGAGCAGGATACCTCTCCGCAGATACCGCCGGGCAGGATACTCATCGTGGAAGATGATCCCGTAAACCGCAAGACACTGCATTATCTGCTGGAAAAACTTGGCCATGAATCGGAAGAAGCCTCCAACGGACTGGAAGCGCTCGACCTGATTCTCGACAGGGTGTTTGATCTTGTCCTCATGGACATACAGATGCCGGAAATGAACGGGCTGGAAGCAACCAAACGCATCCGTTCGCTGCCAATGCAGGACAGGCGGGCCATTCCCATTATCGCCGTTACCGCGCATGCCATGAAGGGCGACAGAGAGATGTTCCTGCGGGCCGGCATGGACGACTACATCTCCAAGCCCATCGACTTGCAGGCACTGGATGCCTGCCTGCGTAAATACATGCACCGCGCGGCCCTGCGCCGGTAGCCTGTCGGGCACTTTTGCCAGTACCCCCACCCCCTATATTCCCCTGAAAACCCCGCATGACGAGGCTTGACACGGTTTATGCCATGAAGTAGGGCTGCAAACCGTTCCTGTTAGCATTTATTTTACACAAGCCCCACCACCATGCCCGACATTCAATTCAATTCCCAGACAGCAGGCTATTTTGCCATTGCCCTTCTTTTTTTGCTCACAAGCACCTTCATTGTGTGGCAACGCCTTGCCCGTGCGCGCGAGTCTCAGATGCCCGAAGCCGGTCTTGATAACGGCACCCCCACCCCGCCGGACGGCCTTTGCGCCACCACGCTGTGGATTGCCAACTACAGCGCATCCCCCGTCTTCATCCGCAACATCCATATAGACGTCGGCACTTTTGCGGGCAACGAGGTCCGCAATCTCATGGGCCAGATCAGGCACTACGAGAAAAGTGAAGATATCCAGCGCCCCCTGATGCTTACTGTTGAACCGCAGACGAGGCGCGATGAACCCGTGGCTTTTCACGCACGGGTAGGATCCCCCGTGGAAGCAGTGCTTCAGGGGAACAACGGCACCTACGATATCCACATCCGGCAGCTTTTCCCCCGATAAGCCAGGCGTCCGCCTGCGGCATCTTGCCAACGGCCTTTCATCCTGCCTATAGTTCTGCGACCTTCGCAAAGAACCATCATCCGGCAGGGGGATGCCACATTGCCGCTGCAACACCTGATACATCGGATCAAGCCCCGATCCATTCGAGCGCACCTCATCCATATGGTGCTGGTGCTGCTGTTGCTGCAGCTTGCGGCAAGCTGGCTGGTCATCACCGGTCCGGTAACGGACATGCTCAAGAACGAGATCGGCGAAAGCGCCCTGCATGCGGCCAAAACCATAGCCCAGATGCCGACCATTCGCCGGGCGCTTCTTGCCCGCGACCCCCACGGCACCATTCAGGAAATTGCCGAATCCATCCGCGTGAGCATAGGCGCATCCTACGTGGTGGTGGGCGACCGCAACGGCATACGGTACTCCCACCCCGTCAAGGAACGCATAGGCCTTCCCTTTGTGGGAGGCGACACCGGCCCCGCGCTCAAGGAAGGCAAGTCATACATTTCAGAAGCCGTGGGCTCACTCGGCCCCTCGCTGCGCGGCATGACCCCCATTTACGACTACAACGACGACATCATAGGCTTTGTGTCCGTGGGGTATCTTTCCACAAAAGTACACGACGCCATTCCCCCCCATCTGAACAAACCCTTCACCCTCATCGCGGCCATGGCGGCCGTGGGCA
>Ga0194137_10002630_pt1 | contig 10525 bp, 3 predicted proteins | sample TARM_MetaG_T3_14_FD_134025 | JGI IMG/M metagenome (GOLD analysis project Ga0194137, IMG submission 134025) | Freshwater microbial communities from Pennsylvania, USA, analyzing microbe dynamics in response to fracking - TARM_MetaG_T3_14 (version 2) | ecosystem: Environmental > Aquatic >...
GAATGAAACTTGGATTGCGGCGCATGGATCAAGAGCCGCACCAACATTGCCGGAAAGTCGAGACCGACTCATAGCGGCCGGATTTTTGAGCGTGCCATTTCGTCCGATGAATTCGGTGCGGTCACCGCTTACTGTTCGTCTTGTATCGTCCACATCAAAGAAGGCAACCCTATCAGAAAACTCCATACTGTAGGAGTTGCTGACAAATAAAGCGCCACTGTTCGGGTCAATTTTGGTAACTAAGTGCATGGCCGATTTCGGACGTAAATCTCCTAGTACCCATTCGACATAGCCAGTGGCGGAGAACCGGCGAGACCGTCCAGAATTGTTTCGCACCTTGAGTACCGAGAACTTAACCGATGCATCTAGTGCCACGTAAACTAACAACTCTGAATAGATACTCTCTTCGGTGTGTTCGAAAACACTGTAGCCAAATCCGTGGCGACTGACATAATAACCCTCTCCACGACTTGGTAACGGCGTGGGGGACCAAAAATGACCGCTCTCTTCGTCACGTAGGTAAAAAGCTTCTCCACTAGAATCGCTCACTGGGTCATTATGCCAAGGCGTGAGGCGGAACTCATGGGCATTTTCGCTCCATGTGTAGGCAAGGCCATTTTCAGAAATGACGGTCCCAAAATGTGGATTTGCCAGTATGTTCGACCATGGTGCAGGTGTTACGTGTTTATGCGTAGTAGTAATGACATACTCATGCCCGTCAGGAGTAAATCCCCCGAGCCCGTTAAAGAGAATAAGATCGCGATGCGGCAACTCGGTAGCCACCTGTGATTTGGAGTAATGACTTTGGGTTGGTTGGAAGATTGGGACTCGCATTTCAAAAGGAGTACGACCATTGATCTGCTCTGCCAGTGTTCCATTCCTATCGGTGATGATGACGCGCGCGACTGATTTAAAAAGAATGCGATCCTCTGTCGATATCTGCTCCGAAGGTCGCACAAAAATGCCTCCAGATTGATTCATCGCATGAGGCTCGACGCCCGTTGAAATGAGCCCGATGATCTGTTCATGGAGGAGTTGTCGATAACCGGCGTGATCTTCGTTCCATATCACCAAGTCCACCGCCAGCCCTTTTATGTACCAGTATGCATGGGCTTGAATGAGTTGGCGTACCAGATCAAAATTGCTCAAGTCTCCGATCTGTAATAGAACGATCGGTAAATCACCGGAAATGGAGTAACCCCATAGTCCTGATTGCCCGCGGTGTTTTTTAATGAGAACGCGTGCATCGGCGCGTAGCGACGCGTTGGCGTAAATGACGGAACTGGCAAGTTGTCCATAAAGTTGTGTGTCGGTTTCAGTGGCATTAATCTGACTCAGTATAACCTGACTATATGTCCATGCTAGATTGAAAACTCGATCCGAAAGATTCTTATCGTGGTATTTTTGGACCAGTCTTAAGGCTGCATCGCGTGTATCTGCGATGCCTGAAACCATATCAATAATTGCCGTTTTTCCAGGATCTATGGTAATCTTATATCGAATTGAGACAATCGGATCCAGCACCGAACCATCGCTTTTAGAGAGGGTAGCTGTCATGGCTTGCGGATTGGCGAGTATATTGCTGTATCCGATAAACTGCATACGGTCTGTTTCATAAGAAATCTCCTCTATATCCCCATCTCGCGCCGTCATCAGATGCAACATCCATGGAAAATGCTCGTCAGGAGAGCGGGGTCTGCGGGTACAGAGAATCGCCTGCTTTTGCTCGATGATCTCTGTCTGAACAAAAAGATTGCTAAACGCTGGATGGGTAGCGTCCACAGCGACAGGTGCAAGAACCACCTCCGCGTAACTCGTAATATCGACCGTTCTGCGCGTATGAGAGTTGTTGGTTATTCGGATTCGACGCAATTCGATGTCATCTTCAGGAGAAACAACGATTTCTGTGTATGTATCAAAATTGTTGTCGCGACGGCGAAATTCCGCACGTCCCTCCGAAAAAATAGCTTCATAACGCTTCGGTTGCCTTAACGTAGGCTGATAGGCGTTTGACCAGAACTCTCCCGTCGCCACATCACGGATGTAAGCGAATGTGCCCCAATTGTCGCAGGTACTATCTTCGCGCCAACGAGTGATGGCAAGATCTTTCCAGCGACTATATCCACCTCCTGCGTTCGTGACCATCACGTGATATCTGCCGTTCGATAATAAGTGTACTTCCGGTATCGGTGTATTGGGGCTATTGAATATGCGCATCGGCCGCTCTGAAATGCTAGAAGTCACATGAATGTTGGAAAATTTGGAAATGTGCGTATAGAACGTCGTAGCCTTTGGAACTCGTTCTTGGAGCAACGGTAGGGTTGAATGCAAAGGTGGACTCGATTTAAATCGCTTCTGCATTGGACGATTCAGTAAGAGATACGCTAGGGAGAGAAGGCTCATACCTTGGTGATGAGCCATATAGGAGTGGATCACCACGTTTGTTTCCCCTCGTCGCTGACGTGAGGATGTGTAATCGATGGCTTCGTAAAAGCCGAATTTTCCGTCGAACCCTTCCGTGGCAAGACGCTGTAGATTTAGACATGCCGCCTCGGGTGCAACCATCAGGGCGAGTGCTGAGGCATATGGTGCAATGACCAAATCCTCGGAGAGTCCACGTTTGAGCCCTAGCTCTGGCACACCAAATGCGCGGTACTGGTAGTTGAGATGCATGTCGACCATATTGTATCCGGATTCCGACATACCCCATGGTATGCCACACTGTTTCCCGTATTCTATCTGCCGATCCACCACCGCCTTATACGTCTGGTCAAGTAGCGTGTTTTCATAAGTTGGCATCACCAGAAGTGGCATCAGGTACTCGAACATCGAGCCACTCCATGAGAGGAGGACAGGTTCACCACCGACACTCGTAAGCAGGCGTCCAAGGCTAAACCAACTCTCCTGTGGTAGCTGCCCCTGCGCTATTGCAATGAAATTGCACAATCTCGCTTCCGAGGCTAACAGATCATAATAACTTGAGTCGCATCGTAGCTCATCCACAGTATAACCGATAACCAGTAGATGGCGCGCCTTGTCGTACAGAAAGCCATATTCCATCTGCGCAAACTCATTTGACAATAGTGCAAGGCGCTCGATGGCAGCGATCCGCTCATTGGCGCGGTGGCCAGCTTCTGTGATGTTCTGTCGAAGAGCATTGAGCCACTTATATTCCTCCGGTGTTGTAGCAAGATTAAGTCGTTGCTCGATTTTCGGTAGCAAGTCCACCTCTGGTCTTGCCAATTCACGTAGCGTTGGGATTTCACTGATACTAGGAAAATCTCCAAGTCCATCTGGTGCGACTGGAAGCCAAACCCATGAGGCGAGAAGCATTAACTCATCAAGGGCGGCGCGGCATTGCCGGACCAGTACCCGTGCCCACCAACTAGCATCACTCTTAAAGATAATTGTATGGGCATAATTTAGTACAGGGTCGTGCTTAGAATCCTCATGTGTTTCTGTGTTGATGTGGATTTCTTCGCTACGCTTTTCCTCAGCTGATACACTCTCCTCAGGGAGAATATCGAGGCTGTCGGCAAACTTTTCCGCTTGTTGCAATAGCCGCTCAAGATGAAGTTGCGCCCCAACAATCGTGGTTGGTGGGGAATCGCATACAGATTGAAGATCGGCTTGAAGTTGAACGAGCTGGGCTGTTGTGGCATCTTCCATTGCCTCCACCAGAATCATCAGCGTGTCGTTGAGTCCTCCAAACCATCTTGCATCAAAGATCTTCTCATCAGGCAGTGCAAGTAGCCCCTGACGCAATGTCAGCAAATGGGCTGCAAGGTTCCCACTATCAACCGAAGAGATATAATGAGGTTTCAGAGGTTTCAGCGATTGCGTATCGTACCAGTTGTAGAAGTGCCCTTTGTACCGTTCAAGGGTGTCCATCGTGTTGAATGCATTTTTTGTACGCTCGATGAGCAATCCAGCGGGAATGTAGCCGAAGTCGTATGCGGATAGATTTGCGAGTAACGCAAGCCCCATATTGGTTGGCGATGTGCGGTGAGCAACCGTAGCAACGCGATATTCCTGATAGTTATCAGGTGGCAGCCAATTATCTTTCGGACCCACAAAGGTCTCGAAAAAACCCCATGTTTTGCGTGAAAGTTTGCGAAGGAAGAGAATTTGTTCAATGTTCAGACTCGCTTCGCGGTGGGCGAGCGGTTGACTAATCCACCACACAATAAGTGGGGATATAAACCATAAAAATAATATTGGTCCCGCCACTAACAGCACGACCTGTTTCGACAGTAGCAGATTCACAGCTATTACAGAGGCAATCATCGGAGATATCCACATCAAGCGGTAAGAGCCAATGAGGTCTGTGCGACTTTGATGCTCTGAGTCGCTCGATAACTTCCATTCGAGAAGCCGTTTGCGCGTGATCAGCATTCGCCACGCCGTGCGCATAATTGCATCCAAAGTGAAGTATGCCTCATAAGGGAGACATGCCAATTCAAAAGCCACCTGAGCGCAGCTTTGGCCTGCAGAGTTTATTACGCCGGTAAGATGCTCACCCCGCATCATATCGCTCGGTTTTCGGAACATTTCCACAAGAGACGCAATTAGGGATGGAATCAGGATAATGGCGATCACAGACAAGGTCCAAAACCAAGCCGATGGTAAGAGCGTCCAGCCCAATACTAATAAGAATGTTAATGCCGCGGGCACGAGACTTCGTCTAAGATTGTCAAATATCTTCCATAGGGATAGTCCCGAGAGCAGATTCTTCTGACGACTCTTTCCATGTCCACCGGGCACACGCGGCAGCAACCACCCTGCAAGCTGCCAGTCCCCACGAATCCAGCGGTACCGGCGGTTCACATCTGTGCTGTAGCGAGATGGATAGTCCTCGTACAGCTCCACATCGCTCAACAGTCCTGAACGTGCATAACACCCCTCAAGAAGATCATGGCTCAGAATCATATTTTCGGGAAAGCTTCCATTGTGCGACCGCTCGAACGCATCGATGTCGTAGATTCCCTTGCCAATAAACGAGCCTTCAGCGAAGAGGTCTTGGTAAATGTCAGAGACAGCGCGCGTATAGGGGTCAATGCCAGGCGTTCCTCCATACATTCGAGCATACCGAGATCGGTTTGTCCCCGGCAGACTCGCGCTTACTCGAGGCTGAAGAATGCTGTATCCTTCACAAACACGCTGCTTGCTTTCATTGTAACGCGCGCGATTTAGCGGATGAGCTATGGTTCCGACAAACTGTCTAGCGGAGTCACGCGAGAGCTGTGTATCCGAATCAAGAGTAATCACGTATTTCACATTTGACAGGAGTGCAGTCTCTCCGACAACGAGCGAGAAGAAATCGCTTGGACCTCCGCGTAGAAACGAATTCAAATTTAAAAGCTTCCCACGCTTACGCTCGTAACTCATCCAAATCCCTTCTATGGGATTCCAACTGCGCGGGCGATGGAACAGAAAGAAAGTGCCATTATTTTCACTGCTGTACTTTTCATTCAGCTCGTCGATTCTTTCATGCGCTAGCCGCAACAAAGGCTCATCCTCCTGTAGCGTTTCCTTGTGTGCGTCCTGAAAATCGGTCAAGAGGCCAAAATGCAGGTTTCTATTTCGATTTGAAAGAAATCGGACTTCAAGTGCTTTAACCATATCCTCAATATTTTGAACGCTTGTCAGCATAGTTGGAACTACGACAAGAGTGCACAATCCCGGTGGAATACCTTCGGAAAACTCCATTCTCGGTAACCGCTGCGGTAATACTAACAATGTCACAAGCAAGTTTACCAGTGCTACTGCCAGATGACTGGTGGTCAGTAGCAAAAGGATACCGATTGGCACAAGTCCCCAATTAGGTACCCCGTTGTCATATACTTTTACCAATAGGCTTCCGGTAAGAATCATCGTGATCAAAACTATCCCGCCTATATAGAGGAATAATGGGCAGTGGCTTAACATTCTCGTGAAAGTCTGGAAGATAGATAGGCGTATCCCCGCCGTTCGTTCGAGCTGTGGCAATCCCTCGTCGATCAGGTAGAATCCCACATGTGCCGTTCGATCATCAGCACCTTGCTGTTTCGCGCTATCCCGTGCCAGGTGGATCGCTCTTTTTGCCACCTCCCCTTCAGTTAAGTGGCTCTCCTTTGCAATCTTCTCTATAACATGACGATAACGATCACGGCTAGCAAAATCCATCTTGCTATAGGTACCATTTGGATCTAAATGCAGTGTCTGCTCGACAACGCTCATCGCCTCGACAAACTTGCTCCAGTCCATTGCACTCAAAAATCGGAGACTGCCGATGCTGTTGCTAAGAGAAACTTGGTTGGCAGCCTGTTCTTGGTTTCCTTTCTCCACCAGTTGCTCAATCGTCAAACCCAATTCAGAGAGTCGCTGTTTTGTCCAATTTAGAGACAATACCAAAGCGGGGTTATGTCCTTGCAGTTGGCGCACAAATTCTGAAATAAACGGAGCTGTCATCGGCGGGTTCGACTGTGCCATGTCTTCAATCGTTAGACTAAGACTCTTCGGATCCTTCTCGGCGATTTCCGTCATCTTCTCCGTCCAGTAAAGAGCTATGTCTCGGTCGTTCCTGTCTGAGGAGATGTGGACTGCAATACGACGTATATTTTCGATTAGTGCTAGACGCAACATGATGGGGATAGCCCATAATTCGCCCAACTTGAGAGCGGTAACACTCTGGTAGGCCGTCACGAAATTGTTAATACTATCTGCGTCTACCAGCCCTTTGCCGTACAAAATCCCCTCCAATGTGATGTCATACACACGTGGAAGACCTGTTAATGAGCCGTTCAACAAGCGGGGCAATCCTCGGCTGTAACTCTTTGGTAAGTGACGCTTTGCTGTGTGGATTTGTTCTTCAATCAGATAGAAGTTATCGAGTAGCCATTCACTGGCTGGCGTAATCTGGAAGTTCGCCACTACCGACGCTGTTAGCTGATTGTAGACTCCGACTAGGACATGTTCGTTCTCCTCCAGACGTGTCAGAAGTTGCTTTCGAGGACGTTCCAAAGTCAATTTATGCGAGGTCGCCAAATGCTTGCCATATTGCTCCAACTGATCGGAACTGAACAACTTGAATCGAAACGGCTCTTCGTCAGGGTACTTTAATGGTGTACCTCTTCTGCGAAATGGCGTCATTAACCAGTGCAAACTTTTGAAGATAATTGTGCTACTTGTTTTCAATTCAAAGACCTTTCTTTGCTGCTAAATCTGAACTCATTTTTAATAGTTGTCAAGCGAAGCGCAGAAGTCGCCAGTTTTTAATGTAAAAAAGTTGCGAATTGAAACTTAAATCACCTCTGAATTTTGACTGCTTTGGTTTGAAGATTTAGCTTCAAACTTATATATTTCTGAGTGTAAAACTCTTGTTTGTTTTGTCTCTTTTAGTCGGTACTGACGACTTCTGCGCTTCGCTTGACAGCAGAGTATTTTCTGAGCTAAATTGTGCCAAAAATGAGTCAAAAATGAGTCAAAATTTAAGATCTTCGACTCCAGATACAATAATTAAAAGTTATAGTTAGTTACTTAAAAGTTCGTTAGGATAAGGGTTTGTGAAGCGTAAGTGGTGTCAAGAGGGGAGACTCGAATCCCCGTCCTCCGGCATATGAGTTTGATAATACGAAATACAGAGCCTATCGGAAGTCCTACTGAGTCGTGCTTTTGGCATTTTTATTGGGTCTTTTTTTGAACCAAATTTTAAAGGCACTGCACCCGTTCTTAGTATAAAATCAAGCAAGACATGGATGAGCCTTTGAAGGGAAAAACTGCATTATTGGGAAACTATTCAATCAATCTTCATTAAATCATAATTTCATACCGTGTATTTTTGCCTTTTGTTTCAGGATCTACTCGAATACATCCAAAATCAACTAACTCTTTTAAGTCTCGAACAGCCGTTCTTGGACTTGATTTTGTAATAGCAATGTATTTTCGTTTTGTAATGCCACCTTCAAAATTTTCCATTCCTACATCCAGAACCTTATTAAGCATTTTAATTTCTCTTGCATTAAGTCCAGTATTGCAATGATTATCCCAAAATTTTGTCTTATCGATGATATAACCTAAGCTCTTTTTCGCATCTTCTAAAGCGTGAAGAAGCGTTTTTAAAAACCACTCAATCCATACGGTAATATCAATACCTTCATCACTTTCTTTGATCGGCTTTAAACCCGTAGTAGCATCAAGAACTTCATAGTATCCTTTTCGATTCTCAAGAATTGATGTTGACATAGAATAGAGTTTTGAGAAATTGGAACGTTCTATTTTAGATAAAACCAAATCTGTAATAGCCCTAGCTATTCTTCCATTGCCATCATCAAGGGGATGAATAACAACAAACCATAAATGAGCAATAGCCGCTTTGATAAGCGTGGCATCTTGTTTATTAAACCAACTCAAAAATGCGTTCATTTCATCTTTCAGTGTATCGCTTGGCGGTGCTTCATAGTGTACTTTTTCTCTACCGATGGCACCAGAGACCACTTCCATTTTTTCAGAGCCTCTAAAATCTGCCACAATAATCTTTTCAAATCCACTATAACCTCTAGGGAAAAGTGCATTGTGCCATCCAAAGAGACGCTCTAAGGTCAGATCTTTTTCATAATGGGTATTCGCATCTATTAAAATATCAATGATACCATCTGTGTGTGTATCAGTAACCCTACTTTGTTCTATATTCGCTAGTCCTAACTTCCTTCCAACAGAAGCTCTAACACTCTCACGATTGAGGATTTCGCCTTCGATAGCAGAACTGTTCAAGACTTCACTCGATAAAGATTCCCACTGCCTCATACGAAGTGTTTCATCGTTCAAAAATCGTGTGAAAGCAATAAGATAACCTTGTTCCATGCTAATGCGTTGCGCAAGTGGTTCTATGGCTTGAGTATCATAAATGAAATGAGGATAGTGTGTTTTTTGCCAAATCCAACGATGTATTTGTTGCATGATAACTCCTCAATGGCTTATTTTAACACCATTGTATCTAATTTGGCACGAATATACAAAAAATGCGAGCCATATTTGGCTTTAATATAGCTATTATGCGTGCCATATTTTCTTGAATTGGCCCTTGAAAAGTTAAAAGTTTAGCTCGTATAATGAAAAAAGCCAAAAAGTTATACAGTTACTCATAGAGTTTGGGATGTCAAGATGCTGGGTTTAGCCCAGAGCGGTTCTCTTATCTTAAAAATAGAATTAGCTTGAGGATCAGTTAAGTGATTGCACTAAAAACTTGAGTGGTAACAAAGTCAACTTTGAGGTTAGACTGTATTGTACGAGGCGAAGTTAATGTGCAATAAGGTTGAATCATCAGCAAGAGGAATTATCCTCTTGCCTACCAAACTCTCCAATCATGTCATGGAGGTTTATCATGGATAATTTTATCGGATTGGATGTCTCTAAGTCAACAGTAAGTGTGTTTATACCTCAAGGTGGTATAGAGATAGAAATAGCCAATACGGTTAAAGACTTTACGCAGTTATTTTCCAAATTGAAAAAATTTTATAAAAAAAAACACGATTCCCTCGTGTTTGTCTATGAGCCAACATCAAGTTATAGTAACACCTTGGAGCTTTTTTGTGCCCATAAGCAGATTCGAGTCTTTAAGATCAACCCAAAGGCTTCGCATAACTTTGCTAAAGCGCTATCGATTCGTAATAAAACTGACAAAGTAGATGCAAAGATGCTCTGCCAAGCAGGAATACTGGCAAAAGAAGAAGAGATTCATATTCCTGTGATGGATGTGATTGTAGAGCAAATCAATGACTTGATGAGTTACTATCAACTGTTGGTAAAACAAAGAGTCCAAACCAGTAATCACTTAGAGAAGTTGCAGCATAAAGAGAGTACCTCTTCTTTAAAAAAAGCTTTGGAAAAAGAGATTCAAGCCTTTAAACAAAAAGAACAGCATACGATTGATGAAATAAAAAGACTTATCACTAAAGATAGCAAGCTAGCGTTGAAATACCAAAGTATCCAAACCATTAAAGGACTTGGCGATATTGCAACGATTGCATTAATCCATCTTTTTCTAAAATATCCAATGCCAATCAAAAACAGATCATCTCTTTAGCGGGACTTGACCAAATTGAAAAAATCTCAGGTACTTCGGTTAGAGGAAAAACACGCATTTCAAAAGCGGGTAATAAACTGTATCGAAGGTCATTATTTATGGGGACAATGGTAGCGATTCGCTTTAATGAAGAGATGAAATGCTTTTATGACAGACTTAAAGGAAAAGGTAAACATACGACTTTGATACAAATTGCTGTTATGAAAAAACTGATTATTATTGCTAGAGCACTCTTTCATTCCAACCAAGGTTATTCAAGTGAAATCTATCAGGCTCATTGTGGGATGGTGGCTCAAAATTCCAATGTTGCTTAAAGCAGATAATAGAGAAAAATAGTTATGATTTATTAAGATTTTTAGGGTGTTTTAAGGTGGTAACTGACCCCTATTATTCTTAGCTGTATCGCCCAAAGCTGCTGTAATAAAAACAATCCTTTTTTAAAATTAATTTATGGAATAAATC
>Ga0194137_10002632_pt1 | contig 10521 bp, 9 predicted proteins | sample TARM_MetaG_T3_14_FD_134025 | JGI IMG/M metagenome (GOLD analysis project Ga0194137, IMG submission 134025) | Freshwater microbial communities from Pennsylvania, USA, analyzing microbe dynamics in response to fracking - TARM_MetaG_T3_14 (version 2) | ecosystem: Environmental > Aquatic >...
AAGCAGGCGTTCACCGAGATGCTGTCGGCTCTCGATTCCATCAGCGCCTACAAGCAGGAGGCTCTGCCCAAGATGCGCGACACCATCCTGCAGTTCCGCGACTCGCCGACAACGGCGGGAAGCAGATCGTCCGGCTGGAGAAGGGACATAAGCTGGGGCTCTGACCATGCAAAATGGAAAGAAGGTTCCTTTGCGGCAGCCTCACTAAGCCAACAGAAAGGCCAGCCGGAAATTACCGGCTGGCCTTTCGTTTTTAAAATTGAAAGCCTGCTATTCCTTGCACCTATTTCCGTCAAAGACGGCTTCAGCCAACCATGTTTACTCTCGTCGTTCGGTTGTCTTCGCTGTCTATTCGTCACGTCAGCCTTGGCTGTCCCTCCAAGCCCTCAACCCGAGCGCCAGCGCCCCGCTTAATCCCGAACGGCCGTCAAGCCCTGGAAGCACGACATACGCGTCCAGACCTTCCGCAAGCTCGTCCGCCTTTACGTATCCGTTCAGATTGCGGCGGACCTCTTCCCTGATCATCGGCAGCAGCTGCGGCTGCTGCATGACGCCTCCTCCAAGAATGACCTTCGCTGGCGACAGCATCAAAATCACGTTCGCGACTGCCTGGCCGAGATAGAACGCCTCGAATGTCCATGCCTCGTGCTCTGACGGAAGCACACTCCCCTTGACCTGCCAGCGGGCTTCCAGTGCCGGGCCGGCAGCCATCCCCTCCAGGCAGTCGCCATGGAAGGGACAGATGCCGCGGAACCCGTCCTTGGGATGCCTGCGCGTCAGCACATGTCCTCCTTCAGGATGAAGCAGCCCGTGAACCAGCCTGCCTTCGTAATAAACGCCGACTCCGATACCGGTTCCGACCGTAATATATACGCAGCTGCCCAGACCTGAAGCCGCTCCCCAAGATGCTTCGCCAAGCGCCGCTGCGTTGACATCCGTATCCCAGCCGATCGGAACCCCGAACTCCCGCTTCATCGTCCCCAGGAAATCGAACCCGGACCACCCTGTCTTGGGCGTCGCGGTCACGAACCCGTAATCTGGCCGGTCCGGATGGACGCCGATCGGCCCGAACGAGCCGATCCCGATCGCCTCCGCATCCCGGCTGCGGAAATAAGCCATCGCCTGTTCCACGGTCCGCTCGGGATCCCCCGTCGGGAAGCTGATGCTGTCCAGGATATCTCCGTCCTCATTGCCGATGCCGCACACAAACTTGGTTCCTCCTGCTTCAATCGCTCCGATTCTCATGCCTGTCCGCCTCCTTCAACTGCCCAGCGCCAGTCTGTACAGCTCGAGCGAAAGAAGCTTGACCCGATCTTCGCTGCCGAACAGGAGGAGTCCCAGCGACTCGGGATCCGGGAAGATCAGCTCGGTCATGACGGCCCGTCCGCCGCATGCGAACACTTCGACCGAAGATCGGTCCACGAGAATACGAAGCTTCATCCGTCCACCGTCCGCCTTCGCCGCCATGGCGTGCCTGCCAGCAAAATCGACATGGAAATCGCCCACTCCGGATCGTGTCCGATCCACGAACAATTCCCCGCTCTGCGGACTGAAACCTACTCGCGTCTCTTCCTCCGCCGACATCCTTATGCTGATGCCGTACTCTCCGGCGCCGGCTTCCGCCTCGAACTCGGCCACCATCTCGAAGCTGTCCAGCCCGAATCCGCTCAGCTTGCTCTGGGCTTCCTTCCATTCCGGCTCCAGAAGAGACAGCAGCGGCTGCCGCGCCGACTCCAGCTCACGGACCGGCCGCTGCACGAGGACGGCGTCGCCTTCCGAGTAGTCAAGCGCGAGCTCTCGGGGAATCGTCATGGCGCTCCTCCAGCCTTCGGTCGGCGTCTGGTTGGCATAACGCCAATTGCTCATCCAGCCGATGCAGACCGTACGGCCATCCGTCTCCGGAATGCCGGACCACGTGACCGCCGCATAATTGTCCCGGCCGTGATCCAGCCAGCGAACGGTATTCGATGCTTCATCGGGCGTGAACGCGAACCCGTCGAAGGAGCCCATGAAATACTGGATCCGCGATCCCTCCACGATGCCGGGATCGTTGCCGATGCTGACGAGCATCGCCCAGACGCGCTTCTGCGGATCGCCGTCCACAGCAAGCGGGAACAAGTCCGGACATTCCCAGACACCGTCGTGGGAGCCGATTCCTTGGCCGAACTCGCTCGCAAACGTCCAATCGATGAGGTTAACCGAGCGGTAGATCGTCACCGTTTGACCGGAGGCGAGAATCATGATCCAGCAGCCTTCATGCCGGAATACTTTCGGATCCCGAAAATCGGCATGGCTTTCATGGGAAAGGACGGGATTGCCAGCGTACTTGATCCATGTCGCTCCCTCGTCCAAGCTGTACGCCAGGCTCTGTCTCTGCCTGGCTGCACCCGTGACCGGATGCTCGTCATGATGCGTGAAGATCGCGACGAGCCCCTCCCCGCCGCCAAAGAAGCCCGATGTATCATATCGGTCGACAACGGCGCTGCCGGAAAAGATCATGCCGTGCTCGTCGGGAGCCAGCGCGATAGGACGATGCTCCCACCGGATCAGATCCTTGCTGACCGCATGGCCCCAGTGCATCGGACCCCAGGTCGTACCGCGGGGATGATGCTGGTAGAACAGATGATAGGCGCCGCGATAATAGACCATTCCGTTCGGATCGTTCATCCAGCCGGCTGGCGGAGTGAAATGGTATTCGGGTCGAAAAGCCGTGTTGGATATAGGGTTCATCGTAACTCTCCTTTTATGCCATTCAAATGTCATGAGTGCTGTCCTGCTGCTGAAGTCCTGAAGCTGCAGCCGTTCGGCTTCAGCCCGCGGCCGCGTTGCGGTCATAGCCTTCCTGCTTGATTCTCAGCCAGTCCTGCAGACCAAGCCGGTCGAGCTCCTTGAGATAGGAAGCCCATTCCTGATCGGCCTTGCCGTTCTGGATCCATTCCGTGCGCATCCGCAGCACATAGGGCTTCAAATCGGCCTCGATGGCGGACAGACGGTCGAGATCCTCCATCGAGTAGAACACTTTCGGATAGATGTTCTTGGCCTTCATGTCCGGCACGTAAATCTTCTTGAGGATGTCCAGTCTCCATGCCGCGTCATCCGGCTTCGTCGTGACGGTGCCGTAATACGAATCTAGAATCGCCAGCGGTCCGCCTACGCTTGTCTTCCCTCTCAGCTCCCCTGGAGCCGCACCGTTCAGCGGCAGATGCTTGAGCATTTTATTGGCTTCGTCGAATTCAAAGATGTTCTGCTGCTTGTCGTCGCCGTACGTTCCCCAGTTGTCCTGAACCGACTGCAGCGGATCGTACAGCTGGTCCATCCACTTGGCCGTCGCCTCCAGATTCTTGTTCGCCTTCGTGACGACCATGCGGCCCCGATCGAATCCCATGCCGTTCGTGCGGGTAACGTTCTTCGTGCCGTCCGGGCCGGCCAGAGCCGGCATCGGCTCGAACTTGCTGTCCATGCCGGTCACGTTGGCCTTGTCCCAAGTGAAGTATAGGCCATAGACATCTTCCTTGCCCTTGGCGATATACGTGTTCCAATCTTGAGTGACGAACTCGTTGTCAATGACTCCGGCAGCATACAGCTCATGGATATAGTCGACGGCTTTCTTGAAGCCTTCTTCCGCGGGACCGAAGCTGATCTTGCCTTCGTCGCTCACGAGCGTATAGTCCCAGTTGATTCCTCCCCCGAACGATCCGAACAGAAACCCGAGATCCTCATTGCCCCCATCGGAGTTGATGAAGGAAAGCGGAATCTCGTCGGCCTTCCCGTTGCCGTTGGGATCCTTCGTCTTGAAGGCGATGAGCACCTGCTTCAGCTCTTCGGTCGTTGTCGGCATTTGAAGTCCCAGCTTGTCGAGCCAAGCTATGTTGATCCAAGGAATGTTGTTGACGGAATGGATGCTTTCCTTGCCCGATCCCAGCTCTTCGATCCAGGGAAGAGAGTAGATATGCCCGTCCGGAGCCGTCATCATCGCCTTGTACTGGGGAGCCTTCTCCAGCACCGCGTTCAGGTTCGGCATCTGCTTAACGAGATCGTCGAGCGGGATGATCGTGCCGTCCTTGGCCAGCTTCAGCAGCTCGTAGTCGCCCAGACCCGCATCGAAAATCGCGTCGGGAAGGTCGCCTGTCGCCAGCGCCAGATTCCGCTTCTCGGCGAAGACGTCGCTTGTATAGTTGGTCCACTTGATATGGATGCCCGTCTTTTCCTCCAGCCGCTTGAAGATGAGCTTGTCGTTGGGATTTTCCGGAGCGAGCACGGAGCTCTGGGTCATGAACTTCAAGGTCGTGGCGGAATCTCCCGATCCATCCGGTCCTGCGTCGTTTCCGCTGCATCCGGCTGCGGCGAGCAGCAGTGCCGCGCCGGAAAAGCAGACCGCCGTTTTTTTCATTTTTTTCATTTGATACCCCTCCTATGATGGTTGATCTTATAGACAGTGCCCAGACTGCCGCCCTCCTTACTTCAAAGATCCTACCATGACGCCCTTCTCGAAGTATTTCTGGAAAAAGGGATACATGATCAGCAGCGGAAGGCTGGAAATGACGATGGAAGCATACTTGATGATTTCGGACAGGCGCTTGAGCTCCGCTGCCTGGGCGCGGTCCGTCAGCATCTCGGGGCTGACCTGATTCTGGATCAGAATCGAACGCAGCACGAGCTGCAGCGGATACAGCTTGGTATTCTCCAGATAGATCATAGCGTCGAAAAAGGAGTTCCACTGGCCGACGAAGGCGTACAAGGCCAGAACGAACATGATCGGCTTGGACAGCGGCAGGACGATGTTCAGGAAGATGGTCAGTTCCGAGGCTCCGTCGACCTTGGCCGCCTCGCTCAGCTCCCTTGGTATCCCCTTGAAGAAAGTTCTCGCCAGAATGATGTTCCACACGTTGACGGCGCCGGGAATGAGGATCGCCCATACCGTGTCGAGCATGCCGAGCTGCTTGATGACGAGGAAGGTCGGGATGAGCCCTCCTCCGAAAAACATCGTAAACACAAACGCCGTCATGAAAAACTTGCGGCCGGCAAAGCTGTCGATCGACAGCGGGAACCCCGCGCATACCGATACCGCCACTGTGATCAGCGCGAACGCGCCTGAATAGAACAGAGCGTTGAGGAAGCCGCGCACCATGGCTTTATTGGAGAGAATCAGCTTGTAGCCCTCGACGCTGTAATCCTTCAAATGAAACGATATGCCCTTGTTCAAGAGGGCGGTCGGTTCCATGAAGGAGGCGACGGCCACATAGATGAGCGGAACAAGGACGACAAGGACGATGCAAGCCAAGAGCAGGCGATTGACGGCAAGAATGAACCGGTCCATGGCGGTCGGCTTGATATTCATAGGGCAGCTCCTTTCTTATTTAGTAGAGGCCTTCTCCTTCGTTGAGCTTCTTCACGACAAAGTTAACCAAGATCAGCAGGATGACGTTGATGATGGAGTTGAACAAGCCGATGGCGGCGGAGTAGGAGTAATCGCCTGATTTCAAGCCGACCTTGTACACATAGGTAGGCAGAATTTCCGATGTGGGAAGATTGAGAGCCGTCTGCATCAGGAACGCCTTTTCAAAGCCGATGGCCATGATTCCTCCCGCAGAGAGAATGAACACGATCGCCATGACCGGCTTGATCGTGGGCAGATCGATGCTGCGTATTCTCTGCAGCAGGTTGGCTCCGTCGATCGTGGCTGCGTTGTGCAGCTCCGGGTCTACTCCGGCCAAGGCAGCCACATAAATGATGGAAGACCATCCCGCCGCCTGCCAGATTCCGGATACGATATAGACCGTACGGAAATAACCGGGATCGGACATGAAGTTGACCGGGTGGCCGGTGAATAGAAGGATCAGCTTGTTGATCGGTCCTGTCGGGGACAGGAAGATGAAGACCATCCCGACGATGACAACGACAGAGATGAAGTTGGGGGCGTAAAGCATCAGCTGCACGTTCTTCTTCACGCCTTGCCTCCGCAGCTGGTTCAGCATTAGAGCAAGGATGATCGGAACCGGAAAGCCGAACGCCAGTCCGTACAGGCTGAGCTTGAGCGTGTTCATGAAAATGGCTTCGAAGTTCGGGGCATTCAAAAATTTCTCGAAGTACTTGAAGCCCACCCAATCGCTCCCCCATATTCCCTTGCTATAGCTGAAATCCTTGAAAGCAATGATCACCCCGTACATGGGAATGTACTTGAAGATGACCGTTAGGATAAAGGCGGGCGCCATGAGCCAATAAAGGAAATGATTTTGCTTGATGGATGACATGGCTCGGTTCATTCTCCCTTGCCTGCTCGGCACGACAGCTTCTTCATATCCATTCGGTACTAAATCCAATTGTTGACCCCCATTCATCTTCTTTACATTTGCACAAATATGTAAAGGCTTTCATTTGATTTTACTCTTACAATTTAGCAATTAACTGTCGATAATGTCAACTGTTTTTGTAAAAAATTTCGGAAGCAAAACAGTGCAAAATTCCAAAAATGATCTAGAATCTGGCCAAAAAGGGCTGTCTCAACCGTTTTCAAGCTTCTTCCTATCCGTCTCATCCTTTTTCCCACTCCCATCTCCATATAAAATAATCATCAAATGTAAAGCAAACAGCACCATATGTAACGGAATAAAACGGCTCAAAATTCATGTAATTATTGTACATTTGTAATGTATCACTTGACATTTTGGTCAATCGACGATAAATTGAATGTAACCAGGACAGCTTCCAGGATTGAAATCAGGATAGACGGGGATATTGACTCATTCGAGGTGAATCGGCGGACATGCCAAAAGACAAAGTGACCATTCAGGATATAGCGGACGCGGTTGGCGTATCCCGCAATACCGCCTCCAAGGCTCTGAACGGCAACGAAAGCATTCCCGAAGCGACGCGCAACAAAATCGTCAAAAAAGCGGCTGAACTCAAGTACAAGCAGTTCGCTTTCGTGGATACGGATGCTTTTGCCCGAAAATCAGGCAACATCGCGCTTTTCACGGCCAATATGCCGACCAATTCCCATTTCGGCTCCCTTCTGCTGAGCGGATTGGAGAAGAAGATCAGCGCCGAGGGATTCAATCTCTCGTTTCATATTGTGAGGGACTCCGATACGGCTTCCCTCACCCTTCCCAACAACTTCGAGCCGGGCAAAGCCGACGGAATCGTCTGCATCGAAATGTTCGACAAAGCTTACAGCGAGATGATCTGCTCCCTCGGCATTCCGGTTATTTTCATCGATGCCTCTTCGGAGATCCTGTTCTCCGAGCTTCAAGCGGACGTCATCCTGATGGAGAACGAGCACAGCGTCTACTCCATCGCGAGCAGACTGATCGCCTCGGGCCACAGCCGCCTCGGCTTCGTCGGGGATTATAACCATTGCAAGAGCTTCAACGAGCGATGGACCGGCTTCAATCGGGCGTTGGCCGATGCCGGTCTTCCACTGGACCGTTCGGCATGCATCGTGGAGAACGACCGGCATTTCGGCGAAGCCCGCTGGATCGAGGATCAGTTGGACCGGATGGAGCGTCTGCCTTCCGCATTCGTATGCGCCAACGATTTCATTGCCGTCGGCCTGCTCCGCGCGCTCAAGAACAAAAACATCCGCATTCCAGAGGATGTGCTCGTCGTCGGATTCGACGACGCCCAGGAATCGAGGATCGTCGAGCCCCAGCTGACGACAGTCCACATCTACAACACCGACATGGGGTTCGTCACGGCGGAAATGCTGCTCTCCCGGATCCACAACCCGGCGAAGCCTTTTATGGTCACGCATGTCAAAACCGATCCCGTCTACCGGGAATCGACAGGCAGCCTCCAACGGAACGATGCTGCCGCCGCTCTCCGCTGAACCGCAGGCAAACAAAAAAAGCAGGCACCTTTTCTCAGGTGCCTGCTTTTTTTGTTTGCCTCACGACGGAGCCTGCTTGACGAGAGACATCAGCGTCACAGTGCCCACGACGCAGAGCGTGCCCGCCCACTCCCAGAGGCCGAAATGAACGCCAAGCCAGATGACCGAGATGGCCGTTGCGGTGAGCGGCTCGATGCAGGCGAACAAACTGGTCTCCGAAGCGGAAATATATTTGGTGCTCTCCAAATACCAGATGAAGGCGAATATCGTTCCGAACAGGATGACGACAACAAGTGCTGCGAACGATGATGCCGACCAGCTTCCTTGAAATTCCCAAGGGGGATGATAAAAAGCGAGGCAGCCTCCCCCGATCACCATGCCCCACCCGACGACGATCAGCGAGCCCCAGCTCAGCAGCAGGCGGCCCGGCTGCAGCGTATAAAAGGCCAGCGCGACAGCGGAAGCCAGTCCCCACCCTATCGCAGGAGCGGATACGGACAGGCTCGTCACGTTTCCTCCCGTTACGAGGAGGAAGGTTCCGCCCATGGCAAGGAGAACTCCTGCTTGCAGAACCGCCCCGGAAACCTTCTGGCTCTGATGGCCGAGAAGCATAGGATCAGCACCGGAGCGGTATACTGGATCACCGTTGCCGTCGCCGCGTTGCCGTGATGGATGGACGCGAAAAATGTATATTGGACGGCAAGCATGCCCAGAATTCCGAACAGGATGATGGATGCCGCATCCTTCCCGGTCTTCCATATCCCCCACACCTGCCCCCGATTTTTACGATACGCGATTCCCAGCATGATCAAGCCGGCTGTCAGCATCCGGACGACGGTAAGCCATTCCACCTCGAAGCCTTGCTTCTGGAACAAATATTGCGCCATCGTACCCGATATTCCCCAGAGGGAAGCCCCAGCCAAAGCCAGGGCGATGCCTTTTGTCCGGGCAGGATAAGCAGACTTGGTTATTGCATTCATTCGAAACCTCCATGCCGAATCCAGTCGATTGCGCTTCGCATATCTGCGTTGTCTGCTCCCGCTTTCTGGTATTCGATCAGACGAATCCTTGTGCACTCCATTCTCCCGATGAATGATAGGCAGCCTTATCGAATGAACAACTCCTCCACACGCGCTCAGGCGACATCTTGCCGGTTCATAACCGCTTCACTCTACTATATTCGGCGAATCAGGCCTAGGGAAAGAGTCTCCGGGACAAAAGCATATTTCCCCCTTCCCCGACAGCTTGCCCGGCCCGGCTCTATCGGTCTTGCATTTACTATACGAGAGGGAAAAACGGGAGGGATGGAAAGTGCTTACATTATCCGACCTGGGAGGATCGTATGACGCGATCTACAGCCTTGGCCACAACTGCCTGCCAGGCGTGCAGATGACCCGTTCGGGCCTTCGGCTTTACTCCGGTCCGATCGATTGGATGGGCTCGCCTCATCTGTCCGGCGTATCGAGAGCTTTGCAGGAACGCTTCGCCCACTTCATGGAGCTCGAAAACATGAGCATCGTCGGGATCGACCCCAATGCCGGCTGTTATCTCGTCAAGGATCAAGCTTATGGAATCGTCTCCAATCACGACTTTCCTGCGATCCATCCGGATACGCCGTACGCCCTGCTTCCTTATCCGGAGTTCAGGGCCAAGATGAAGCGGCGCACCGAAAGAATGCTGCATAAAATCGGCACAGCCGAAAGGATGCTGTTCATCCGGACGGAAGGAAGTTACCCGGAGCTGTACGAGCTTCAGCAGGTGCTGAGCAAAATGGTCCGAGGCAAGTTCAACATTCTCTACGTGCAGCATGGACCGGCGGCCGGAATCGAGGAGCTTGGCTGGCGGATTCCCCATGTATGCGCCCTGCATATTCCTCAGGTCGCCGATCTCTTCCATGACAACGATGTCTACTGGAGGCAAATTCTTTCCGGCATAAGCCATCGTTGAAAAGGATGCGGCTGATAGCTCGCTGCACCCGGCTTGGCAAGATGACAGATTTCAATCACTCTCTCGGCAGCAGGCGAATGCTGTCAAAGTTCCATCTTCATCCGCAATCTTTGTTCATTAGCTATGGCATTATTTAGAAGAAATGGTATTCTGAATCTAGCAACGCGATAGTTCTCGCTCCATGCATCAAGCAAATGCAAGTTTATTTATGCGAGGCTCAGGAGGATCAAATGAGAGGTAAAATTCTGCTGCTAACGACCCTGATCGTTGTCATACTAGGATTGACAGCAGCCTATTTCATGCTCACAAATGTAATGAATCCTAATTCCATCGCAATAACCAGTACCCGAATTGAAGAGGAAACGATTTTGTTGAAGGGAACATTCATGGATAGTGCCTTAAATTATAGCGGATACAGCAAGACCTGCCATGAAAATAAATTAGTTCTAAAAATAAAGGGGAGCCTCATTAAATGGCCCCACTCTAGCGGCGAATTTGAAATCCATATTAAAAACACCTGTGGCGTTCATGAAATATACCTCCAGGGATCGGATCCCAACTCGATCAAATTGATTTACAAATCGGATCATTAATTGATGGCGGCGCTATTGTCCCTATCAAAAATTAAAACCCTTAGAGTCTTTGAAACAAAAATCCTCAACATGCAAAAAAGCCGGTCCCCAATCGGGACCGGCTTTGCCTATTTCAGCTGCATGCTAGCCTTGCCGCCCGCTGCCGAGAGAAAACGC
>Ga0194137_10002633_pt1 | contig 10518 bp, 8 predicted proteins | sample TARM_MetaG_T3_14_FD_134025 | JGI IMG/M metagenome (GOLD analysis project Ga0194137, IMG submission 134025) | Freshwater microbial communities from Pennsylvania, USA, analyzing microbe dynamics in response to fracking - TARM_MetaG_T3_14 (version 2) | ecosystem: Environmental > Aquatic >...
CCGGCGTATACCTCGCTGTCGGCAAGACGACCGACCAGCAGGTAGACGAGAAGCAGATCGTGAACGGCCTCCGCTCGGAGGGAGCTGCGATCATGCTGGGAGGCATCTTCAACGCCTTCCCTTATACGGCCTTCTCCCAAAATGTCGGGCTCATTGCGCTGACGAAGGTCAAGAAGCGGAGCGTCATCGTCGCTGCCGGCGCCATCATGGTGCTGCTCGGCCTGCTGCCGAAGCTCGCGGCGCTGACGACCGTCGTGCCCAGCGCCGTGCTGGGCGGCGCCATGATCGTCATGTTCGGCTCCGTCGCCGCTTCCGGCATGGGTATTCTCTCGGAGGTCGACCTGCGCAAGGAAGGCAATCTGATGATCGTGGCATGCAGCCTCGCCGTCGGCCTCGGTTCCGCCACCGTGCCGGCGATGTTCGGCCAGCTTCCGTCGGAAGCGTCCATGCTGCTGCAGAGCGGCATCGTCACGGGATCGCTGACCGCGATCATCCTCAACATCATGATGTCGCGGCGCGAGCGCGAAGCTGCTCCGGCCGCATACCAGGAAGCCCAGGAAGCTTCATAGAAGCTTTTTATTTAAGTTGAAAGAGGCTGTTCCAGGTCCGCCAAGGACCGGAACAGCCTCTTTTGTTTTCAGCATGTTTTTTCTATAGATAAGTTCAGAAGCGGTTTTTCACATTGTCGCCCAGATTCTCCGCCCGCTCGCGCAGAGTGACGTCGCCGTCCCCGTTGCGGTCGCGGTTCAGCGGCACATGGCCGTCCCGGCGTTCTTCATCGCTGTAGTAGCGGGAGTCATGCGTGCGGTCCGGCTCCGCATAGCCGTCTCCGGCTCTGTAGCTGCCGTCGACCGGATCGCGGTCGCTTCCCATGACGCGTCCATCCCGGTCGCGGCCGGCGTCGGAGAGACCGGGGCCTGCCCCTGGCGAGGGGTCAAGGCCGGCTCTGCGGACCGGCTCGCCGTCCGGGTACACGTCGGCTGCAGGCACGGCGCCGTCCGCTCCGACATGCTCGGACGCTGCGGCCGTTTGATTATAAGGCTGAATGTCGCGTTCGTAAGAAGGCGCGTTGATGGAGCCGGTCGAACGGAGCGAATCGTAAATATCGTGGTCCCGTTCGGTTTTGGATTCGACCAGCACCAGAATATTGCCGTCCTGTACATATTCATTGTACATGTTGGCTTCATTCTCGGGAATGCCAAGGCCGATCAAGCCGCCGACAAGTCCGCCGGCTCCGGCTCCTACGGCCGCGCCTGTGAGCGCAGCAGCGATCGGTCCGGCCGCGACGATCGGGCCGATGCCGGGAATGGCCAGGGCGCCGATGCCTACAAGCAGGCCGGTAAGGCCTCCGAGCACTCCGCCGCCTGCGGCTCCGGCCGCGACCCCTTCGGGAGCCATCGTGCCCGTTTCCTCCTGGATCGCCGCTACGTCGCCCTTGTCCCTCGCCAGAATGGAGATGTCGTCGCTGTCGACACCACGCGCCTTGAGATCCTCGATCGCGCTGATCGCCGCGTCTTCCGTGTCGTATACGCCTACGATTTTTTTGCTCATTTCTTCCGCCTCCTTCAGATTTGATGTCGTGAACGTTATATAACCGCTGTTCATTCAACGTAAACGAGCCCAATTGCTTCCAATCTGGATCTAAAGGAGTAGATCATCTACTCCCATTGGAGATGGCTGCCTTCCGGCTTTTCCCCAAAAGGGCTCGCGGGGAGAAAGAATCTATACCCCATATACTCGATTTCTTTGGAACTTACTGGTATATCCAGAATTATCCTTAATAGTGACGATTAAGCCGTTCTCAAGCCCTATACTGAGTTCAGACACCAGGAATATAGTCCCGGAGACTGAAAGCGGAGGTGAGGATATGAAACGCACGGTTCTGACGGCAGGCATTGCCGCTTTGGCGCTCGCGGCGGCCATTGGTTCGGGAACAGCCAGCGGCGCCTCGGACGCCGGAGGGCAGCTCAAAGCCTGGTACAAGGATGCCTTCTCGCAGAAGGCAGGCTCCCTTCGCTGGGGGCGGGAGGAGCCAGCCGGCGAATCGATCCGAGCCTCTGCTGCCGGTCTTGTCCAGGAACAGACGCAACAATCCGCCGAGCAGCTGAAGGCATTTGCCGATCTGGCCGGACAGCAAGCTTCCGACGCCCTTCGGGCGAGAAGCGAATCCTACAGCAGGCAGATCGATGAAGCCGCTGCCGAGCTGCGGGGAAGCCAAGGCGTCGAGGGAGCCATCCAGAAGAAGTTCCGGGATGCTGCCCAGGCGAGGACGGTTGAAGCCGAGACCGGTCTGGAGCAGGCATTGGAACAGACCCTGGATCAATGGCTGAATCAGCAGACATCCGGGGAAGAAAGTCCTTGATCGGCTCGTAAGCCGGATCAGGAGGATTACATAACTTGTTCATACCCGACAAACCCAAACCCATTTAAAGGAGACAATCAATCATGGCAATGAAATCCCTTAAAAGCAAAGTAGCAGTAGGCGTTCTGGCAACAGGTCTCATCGCAGGCATGGGTTCCGTCTTCGCAGCAACGGACATCTCCGGACAATTCCAAAGCTGGTACAAAACGAACTTCACGAACACGGTTACCGTTCCGGTGACGGCTAACGCGGCTCTCGAGCTGAAAAACCAGCTGAGCGGCTACGCAACCGAGTTCACGGCGCTTACGGCCAGCTCCAAGCAAGCCATCGTGTCGGATCAGCAGGCGCAATCCAACGCTTCGATGACGACGATCAACTCGAAGAAAAACGACTACGTCAACCAAGTCACGACTGCTAAAAACGACATCAAGAACAACCAAATCGGCCGCGATACGCAAAACCTGATCACGGGCCTCAACTTTGTGGGCAACCTTGCGGTCAAAGGTGCTGAAGAAGCAGGCAAAATCAGCCTGAACAGCGACCTCGACGCTCAAGGCAAGGAAAGCGTGAAGCAGGTCAAAAAAGACGTGGCTGCTTACCAAGCATCCTCCACAGGCGATCTGGCTTCCAAGATCCAAGCGGCCAAAGACGAGCTGAAAGCTCTGATCGATCAAAGCGCAACGACGGCAGACGCTGAGGTGCGCAAAAACCTCGAGCAAAAAATCGCCGGACTTCGCAAAACGCTGAGCGACTACGCCGCTCAACAAGTCGCGGAGAACAAAGCTCTGGTTAAAGCGGCTGCGGATACGGATACGGCTGCAGCGCTGAAAGCGCTGGAAGACGTCGCCAACTCCATCAACAAGTAATTGCATTCGCGGGTCGACACGGGGATTGGAGCCAATCCCCGTGATTTGATCTGAAAAAACATCGAAGGGAGAGAACGGAATGAGAAAACAAAGGGGTTCAACCGGCGCATCGTCGAAAAAATGGAAATCCCGGGTTTTGCTTGGAGTTGTGGCTGCAAGCGTGACGGCCTTCGCTTCGCTTGGCGTATCGTTCGCGGACGTGGATCTTAAGGAAAAATTGCGGTTCGCGATGCAATCGAGCGCCGACCAGGTCATCGCCAAGATGCGCGATGAGATCCGTACGGATACCGAAGCCGAGAAAATCGTCTTGCAGAAAGAACTCCAAGCGAAACTTCAAGAGCATCAAGCGGCTTTGCAGGCTTATGCGGCCGAACAGAAGCAGGCCGCTATCCAGGCGATCAAGAATCGATCGAGGGAGCTTGTTGCCAGCCGCGAGTTCAGCAGCGAGGAGCAGAAGAGGGCCTACGCAGAGAGCATCCAGTCCGTGGAGAGCCGAGCGCTCGCGGAACTCAGCGCCATCACGATATCCGAGCCGATTCCTCCTGCGCCTTCCGTGACCGTTGATGTATATGCTGCCCCGGAGCAGCCGTAACCGTTGAGTGGACATGAGGAAAGAAGGTTGCAGCTATGAGCGAGCAGACGTTTGAACAGGATAGATCGATATCAAGCGGCTCGGCCTCCTCTGCGAGCCAAGCGGCTGAAGAGAAGGCGGCTCCGGCCAAGCCAGCCCGAAAGTCCGAGCTGATCGGCTGGATTCGCTATATCATCCTGCTCGCGCTGGGATTGTTCCTGCTCACGCATACGATCGGGCTCGACCGTGTCAACGGGCATTCCATGGCGCCGACGCTCGGGGACGGCAATATTCTGCTGATCAACAAGGTCTCGACCTACTTCGCGAAGCCGGATGCCGGCGATGTGGTCATCGTGGACAGCGCGGCGCTCGGGTACAGCATTGTGAAGAGGGTCATCGCGACCGAAGGGGACCACGTGGCGATCCATGAAGGCATCGTCTATGTGAACGGCAAGTCCCTCCCCGAAATGTACACGACCGGCAAAGCGATGGACATGGAAGAAATTGCGGTCCAGCCGGGCTGCGTATTCGTGCTTGGCGACAACCGCGATCCGGGCGAGAGCCTCGACAGCCGCAGTGCCGATCTGGGCCAGGTGCCGGTGAAGGAAGTCAAAGGTTATGCACTCGTAAGCCTGCTGCCATGGAAAGGCATCGCGGGGCCGCTCGAAGGTATCTGACCATCCGAGAGGGAATTCCGGACAGCTTCAAGAATAGAAGAAAAACCCGACCGGAACCGGACGGGTTTTTCGAAACATCTTCAGCCGATGTTCTGGAACATGGCGTTCTGATGATAGAACAGCGCAGCCTTGGTGCGGTCCGTCAGCTCAAGCTTCGACAGCACCTGGCTGACATGCTTCTTGACCGTATATTCCGTAACGACGAGGCGCGAAGCGATCTCCTTGTTGGACAAGCCCTCGCTCAGCATCTGCAGCACCTCAAGCTCCTTGGGCGTCAGATTATGGTAGTTCTCGGCAGGCTTGTCGGCCAGTCTGGATTCCAGCAGCTCGACGTCATAATACTTGCGGCCGCGATGGATCATCCGAACCGCGTGAATCAGCTCTTCCGGGAGCGCTTCCTTGAGCACCAGACCCTCGATGCCGAGGTCGAGCGCCTGCTGGAGCTCGGCCGGCCTCATGGACGAGGTGAGGTACATGAATCGGCATCCCGCCCCGGCCTGCTTGAGCTTGCCGATGACGTCCAGGCCGCTCTGCTGATTGATGCGGTTGTTCATGATGCAAAGATCCGGCTGCAGGCTCTGGATATGAGCAAGCGCTTCCTTGCGGTCGGAGGCTTCGCCGATGACTTCGATGGATTCTTCGCCGGACAGGATGGAAGTGAGTCCTCTGCGGACCAGCTGATAGGGATCGACAACCAATACACGTATGGACATCGTACCTGCAGGGCCCCTCTCTTTGATCAATATATGGGGTGAAATGAATCGATCCGATATGTACATGCTTCAGTAGTAAAAACGACTGGAGCGGCATTCTATAGTATACAGTTTCTTACAAACGCTATCAATAAAAAAGACCGGTATATCCAAGCTGAAGAAGCTCTGGATACACCGGTTTTTTCCATTCAGCCATTCCATTCGTTCACGGCTTCGGCTGCGATCCGGTACGATTTCAGCCTGGCCTCCTGATCGTAGATCTGGCCGGCAATGATGAATTCATCCGCTCCGGTCTCTTGCTGAATCTCCGGCAGACGGGTTTTGATCGTCTCCTTCGTGCCGACGATCGAGTACCGGAGCGTGCTGGCGAGAACCGCCTTCTCCTGCTCCGACCACAGTCCGTCCATGCTGTCGACGGGAGGCTTCAGCATCCCGGTGCGTCCGCGCACGATGTTCAGGAACTGCTGCTGCTGGGAGGTGGCCAGATAAGCCGCCTGGGCTTCGGAATCCGCGGCGACGATATTGATGGCTACCATGGCATACGGCTTGTCCAGGTGGCGGGACGGCTTGAAGCTGCTGCGGTACAAATGGAGCGCCGGGATCAGATAATCCGGAGCGAAGTGACTGGCGAACGAGAACGGCAGGCCGAGCTCTCCGGCCAGCTGGGCGCTGAAGCCGCTGGATCCGAGCAGCCAGATCGGAATGTCGAGCCCTTCGCCGGGAACGGCGCGCACGCCTGGAGCAGCCGTGCCTAGCGACGGGTCGAAGTAGCCGCGCAGCTCGCTGAGCAGCTCGGGGAAGTCCTGGCCGCCGGCCGTCAGGCCCCGGCGCAGCGCGCGGGATGCCGGCTGATCGGAGCCGGGAGCGCGGCCGAGACCGAGGTCGATCCGGCCGGGGTAGAGCGACTCCAGCGTGCCGAATTGCTCGGCGATCTGGAGCGGCGCATGGTTCGGGAGCATGATGCCGCCGGAGCCGACGCGGATGCGGCTCGTGCCTCCGGCGACATGCCCGATCACGAGCGAGGTTGCCGAGCTGGATACGCCGGGCATGTTGTGATGCTCCGCCAGCCAGTAGCGGGTATAGCCGAGCTCTTCGGCATGGCGAGCCAGCTCGAGCGTGCGGCGGAACGATTCGGCGGGAGTGGAGCCTTCCACGACGGGGGCGAGATCCAGCACCGAGATCGGAATTCGTGTATGGTCAGATGCAGTCATCGTACATCCTCCTTTGGGAGCGTTGAAATCAGGGGCGGAAGCCCCTGCTTACTTATTATTCGTGATCAGGTTTCAAAAAGCAAGTGAACCGGTCGGATATGGAAGGGGATCAGACATCCCTTCATGTATGAAGAGTCATTTCCAGCCGATTTCGCGCTTTTGCATCCAGTTGACGGACCCTCTCAAATCAGTCCATTCTTTAAATGCCTTCCCGATTTATTTTTTTTTGTTTAAAGGCGGTAAGAATGGTTTAGCTTAATCCGATCAAGTCTAATATACTCATGGGTATAAATATTTTTTTTTGTATCTAACTTATCGGGGGTTAAAGAGGATGAAAATCCGGACCAATCTTTTGCTAGGCTTCTCCGTTGTGCTCGCGCTTACTCTTTTGGTCGGAGCTGTGAGCTGGAATCAGCTCAACTCGCTTCATCGAACGTATCAATCCCTTATTCAGGACCGTGTCGGAAAAATACTGCTGATCAAAGATTTGAAATATCGGGCGGCCAGCGAGGCGAAAAACGTCCGCGGCTATCTGATTACGGAACAACAAGCATCGTTCGACGCTTACAAGGCCGACCGGCAGTCCTTCGCCACAGGGATGGAGAAGCTCAAAGGAAGCTTGAAGCAGGAGAAATCCAAGGAGCTTGCAGGCAAGCTGGAGCGGCTGGAAGCCGAGTACGCGGGAATCGTAGCGACGATAGCCGGCTACAAGGAGAGAGGAGATACGGCAGGTTATATCAAGCTGGTAGAGGAGCAATGCATTCCTATGGCGCTCAAGCTGTCGGCCGCCGCGGAGGAGCTGGAGAGCTTCCAGCAAAGCCAGCTTGCGGCATCTCAAGCAGAGGCGGCGGCGCATGTGGCCGACGTGCAGAAGCTGCTTGCAGCCGTGGTCGTGCTCGCGCTGCTCCTCGGAGCCGCTGCGGCTCTGCTCATTTCAAGGCGGATCTCCCGTCCGGTGGACGCGGCCGCACGCGCCGCGCGGCGAATCGCGGAGGGGGACTTGACCGGAGATGATCTGGCCCCTGCCTCGATCCAGGAGCTGAACGTCTTGACCCTTGCCGTGAACGGCATGAAAAAGCAGTTGAGCCAGCTCCTTCGAACCATCGATCAAAATGCCCGAGAGCTTGCGGCTTCTTCCCGCCAGCTGGCGGGAGCATCGGCGCAAGCTGCCTCCGAATCGGAGCGCATCTCCCTATCGGTCCGCGCCATCGCCGAATCCGCCTCCGGTCAACGGGAGCGGATGAATGAAAGCCGGACCGCCATGGAGGAAAGCGCCATAAGCCTGCAGCGGGTAGCCGAAGCGGCCTCTATTACGGCCGAGTCCTCCGAGCAGGCTCTGCAGCAAGCGGACATGGGGAGCCGACTGATGTCGGAGACGAAAGGAAAAATGGGCGAAATCCGGGTCGTCATGGAAGGAGCCGCTCAAAACGTCGAGAATCTGGTCGAACAATCCGGCCGAATTAAGGAAATGGCCGCTTTTATTCACGAAGTGGCTTCCCAGACGAATCTCCTTTCCTTGAATGCTTCCATAGAGGCCGCCCGGGCGGGAGAGGGCGGAAGAGGATTCGCCGTCGTGGCTCAGGAGGTCAAAAAGCTGTCGGAGGAAACGAAGGAAGCTTCGGCCCGCATCTCCGAATTCGTTCTCGGCATCGCGGAGCATGCGGACCAGGCTGTCGAGTCGGTCAAAAAAGGGATGGAAGAGGTGCTGAGGGGATCGGAGAGCATCGGGAATACCGAATTGGCGTTCCGTTCCGTGACGTATTCCATGACGACCGTGGCCCAGCAAACTCAGGAGGTATCCGCCTCCTCGGAGGAATTGTCCGCCTCCATGGAGCAGATGCTGGCTTCCAGCGACGAGCTGCTGTCGCTTGCTTCCACGATTGCCGAACATTCCGGGGCTTCGGCGATTGGAAGCAGACAACAGATGGCGTCCATGCAGGACATATCCGGCTCTGCGGATTCGCTGCAGGCGATGGCGGCGCTGCTTCAGGAGAAGCTGGACGCCTTCCATATCGAAGCAGAGCCCTCGCGCGCGGCCGTCGGTACGGCGCAGCCGCTGGTCCCTGCCATCTCCGCCCCTTGATCAGCCTTGTTCGGTCCCATCCGCATCTCCGAGCGTGATTGGCCGGGGACGGCCGAGGGTAAGGAAAAGTGCTCATGTTCAGCTGATCTTTCAGCCATGCAAAAGCACCTTCCAACCCCTTAAGGAGGAGATACGAAGAATGAGCCAGGACCCGAAGCAGACCGCAGCCGGAAGCAGCAAGGACGAGCAGCTCGCGCAGCATACCGTCGACAACGACGGGCAGAGGCTCACGACGAATCAAGGCCTGCATGTGGCGGAGGACGAGCATTCCCTGAAAGCCGGCGTGCGCGGTCCGACCTTGATGGAGGATTTCCATTTCCGGGAGAAGATGACGCATTTCGACCATGAGCGCATTCCGGAGCGCATCGTCCATGCCAGAGGCTTCGGCGCTCATGGCTACTTCCAGGTGTACAAGCCGATGGCGGAGCTGACGGAAGCCGGCTTCCTGCAGGACCCGTCGGTCAAGACGCCGGTATTCGTCCGCTTCTCTACGGTAGCGGGCTCGCGCGGCTCGGCGGATACGGTCCGCGACGTGCGCGGCTTCGCCGTGAAGTTCTACACCGAGGAAGGCAACTTCGATCTCGTCGGCAACAATATGCCGGTTTTCTTCATTCAGGACGCGATGAAGTTCCCTGATTTCATTCATGCGGTGAAGCCGGAGCCTCATAATGAGATTCCGCAAGCCCAGTCGGCGCATGATACGTTCTGGGATTTCGTCATCAACAACACCGAGACCGCCCATATGATCATGTGGGCGATGTCCGACCGCTCGCTGCCCCGCAGCTACGGCATGATGGAGGGCTTCGGCGTCCATACGTTCCGGCTCGTCAACGCCGAGGGCAAGGCGCGCTTCGTCAAGTTCCACTGGAAGCCGGTGCTCGGCACTCATTCCCTCGTCTGGGACGAGGTCCAGAAGCTCGCCGGCAAGGACCCGGACTTCAACCGCCGCGATCTGTACGAAGCGATCGAAGCCGGCAGGTATCCGGAATTCGAGTTCGGCATCCAGGTGCTTGAGGAAGAGGAGGAGTTCAAGTTCGACTTCGACATCCTCGATCCGACCAAGCTGTGGCCGGAGGAGCTCGTGCCCGTGCAGCGCATCGGCAAGCTGACGCTGAACCGCAATACGGACAATTTCTTTGCGGAAACGGAGCAGATCGCCTTCCATCCGGGACATCTCGTCAAGGGCATCGATTTCTCCAACGATCCGCTGCTGCAGGGCCGGCTGTTCTCCTACACGGATACGCAGCTGTCCCGTCTCGGCGGTCCGAACTTCCATGAGATTCCGATCAACCGTCCGATGTGTCCGGTCCACAACAACCAGCGCGACGGCATGCACCGGATGACGATCAACCGCGGTCCGGTCGCTTATCACAAGAACGGCATCGCCGGAGGCTCGCCGCATACGACCGAGGACGGCTACAAGCATTATCAGGAGAAGGTCGACGGCCGCGTCACGCGCGAGCGCAGCGACAGCTTCAAGGATCATTACAGCCAGGCCATCCTGTTCTGGAACAGCATGTCCGAGGTGGAGAAGCAGCATATCATCTCCGCCTTCAGCTTCGAGCTCGGGCATGTGAAGGACAAGAACATCCGCCAGGGCGTCGTGGACATGTTCGCGCAGGTCAGCGGCAAGCTCGCTGCGTCCGTCGCGGCCAACATCGGAGCGCAGCCTCCGGCGGACCTGAACGGGGGCTCGGAAGTGAGGGCTTCCTCGCCGGCCCTCAGCATCATGAATACGGTCAAGTCGGCGAAAAACCGCAAGGTGGCGATTGTGGTCGCGGACGGCTTCCGCGGCGCGGAGACGGCTGAGCTGGCCGCTGCCTTGACGGCGGCCGGAGCGCTGCCGGAATACCTCAGCTCGACTCTTGGCACGGTAAGCGGAGACGACGGCAGCGAGGTGGAAGCGGCGCACAGCTTCCTGACGAGCGACTCGGTGCTCTTCGATGCCGTATTCGTCGCCGGCGGGGAGGCGAGCCTCGCGATGCTGAAGCCGAATCCGAAGCTGCCGGACTTCCTGAAGGAAGCGTTCCAGCAC
>Ga0194137_10002634_pt1 | contig 10517 bp, 10 predicted proteins | sample TARM_MetaG_T3_14_FD_134025 | JGI IMG/M metagenome (GOLD analysis project Ga0194137, IMG submission 134025) | Freshwater microbial communities from Pennsylvania, USA, analyzing microbe dynamics in response to fracking - TARM_MetaG_T3_14 (version 2) | ecosystem: Environmental > Aquatic >...
CGAATTACCAAGAGGCTATCGAGTGAGGAGGCAGCCGTGTAGTTTATCGCAGCCAACAGTCCCGCTGGACGCGGGGCGGTGCACGGTCAGGTTGAGTCTCGTCTCACGGCCTTTATGCTCGTAGTACCTCAATGGGGTAAACAGCAGCATCCGGTAGATCGGCTCGACCATGTACGACGCCCGGTGACCAACGATGAAGTCGAGCATCTCTTGCCGCGGCGATCGAACTCCACCTAGGCAAAATAGGCAGACGCCTCGCGAAGTATCCCGTTGGCTTGCCCCAACTCTCGGTTCTCACGCTCCAGCGCCTCGATTCGCTCACGCTCTGACGTCGTGGTGCCTTCACGGCGACCCGAATCACACTCGGTCTGCCGGGCCAGCTACGCAGCGTTTCCGGTGTCCAGCCGATCTTGGGGGCGATAATACCGATGGCCACCCACTGGCAGGGGTAGTCGGCCTCGTGATCGAAGACCATGCGGACCGCGCGCTCACGGACTTCAGGGGAGTATCGCTTTCATGTGCTTATGGTTCCATTCTCTCAAGGTTTGGAGTCTCCGGGAATCCCGGTACGGTTCGCTCAATCTCAGCCCGTTCACCCGGCACAGCATGACAACTGCGTCACGTCTTTGGTAAAAGTCTGGGCACAGAGCTTGATGCCTTCCACCATGGTGAGGTAGGGGAACAGTTCGTCGCCGATGGCCTGCACCGTCATGCGCGCGCGCAGCGCCAGAACCGCCGTCTGGATCAGCTCGCCGGCTTCGCCGGCCACCGCCTGTACCCCCAGCAACCGCCCCGTGTCGCGTTCGGCCACCAGCTTGATGAACCCACCGGTGTCGAAATTGACCAGCGCACGTGGCACGTTCGCCAGCTCGAGCACGCGGGACTCTACGCTGAAGCCCTGCTCCAGTGCTTCGGCTTCCGTCAGGCCGACGGTGGCCACCTGGGGGTCGGTGAAGATCACCGCCGGCATGGCACTGAGGTCCAGGGTGGCCTCGCCGCCGGTCATGTTGATCGCGGCGCGGCTACCCCCGGCGGCGGCGACGTAGACATACTCCGGCTGATCGGTGCAGTCACCGGCGGCATACAGGCCCGGTACGGTGGTCTGCAGATGCTCATCCACCAGAATCGCGCCACGCGCGGTCTCCACGCCGATGCTCGCCAGGTTCAGGGCCTCGGTGTTGGGTGTGCGGCCACTGGCCACCAGCAATTGCTCCGCCTGCAGGGTCCCGGCGTGGGTCTGCAGGGTGAACAGCTGGCCGTCGTGGCTCACTTCGCTGGCCTGTGTCTGCTTGAGGACCTCGATGCCCTCACGGCGAAACGCCGCTTCCACGGCCTCACCCACCGCCGGGTCTTCCTGGGACAGCACTCGGCTGCGGGCCAGCACAGTGACCCGGCTGCCCAGACGGGCGAAAGCCTGGGCCAGTTCCAGGGCCACCACCGAGGCCCCGATCACGATCAGCCGCTCGGGAAGGGTGTCCAGTTCCAGCGCACTGGTGGACGTGAGATAGGGGGTCTCGGCCAGCCCCGGCACCGGCGGTTCTGTCGGACGAGCGCCGGTGCCGATGAAGGCGCGATCGAAGCGGACGGTCTGCGCGCCGCCCTCATTCAGCTCGACCGTCAGGCTGCGGGCATCGACGAACCGGGCCTCGCCATGCAGGACCGTGATGGCCGGGTGGTCGCGCAGAATCCCCGCGTACTTGGCATCACGCAGTTCCTCGACACGCCCCAGCTGTTGCCTGAGCAGCTGTGCCCGGTCCACCACCGGTGCCTGGGCGCTCAAGCCGGCATCGAAGGGGCTCTCCTTTCGCAGATGCGCAATATGCGCCGCGCGGATCATGATCTTCGAGGGCACACAGCCGGTATTGACACAGGTACCGCCGAGAGTGCCGCGTTCGATCAGGGTGATCCGGGCGCCGCGTTCGGCGGCCTTCAGGGCCGCCGCCATGGCAGCGCCGCCACTGCCGATCACCGCGATGTGCGGGGCGTCTTCATCACGGCCCTTGGAAACCGATGCGCCTGTCGGGGAGGGTGTTTCACTGTTGGCCAGTCGGGCCTGATAGCCAAGTCGGGTCACGGCGAACGTCAACGCCGAGGCCGGTGTGCCCGGATCAACGGCTACCGATGCCGTCCCCTGAGGATAGGAGACCTCCACCGACTGTACGCCGGGCAGCTTCTCCAAGGCTTCCCTGACATGATCCGCACAGCGGTCACAGGTCATGCCACTCACGTTGAGTTCAATCATCACGTTTCTCCGAGTCTTTATGAGTAAAGCCGGCATCCTGCTTCCGCTTGTGGTGTCGCGCGTAGAGAGGCAAGCCGATGACGATGGCCAGGGCCAGGGCAGCGAAGAGCACGTAGTCGAGATAGCCTGTCAGCGCGGCCAGGCCCGCCGTGCCGGACAGAATCAGGACTATTGGCACGGCGCAACACAATCCCATCAGCATGCTGCCAAGCACGACGTTTGAAAATTTCCTCGGACCTTTCACACTTATTCCTTCACCGTCGAGGGATAACCTACATTGGCCGTGGCCTGGAGCAGGGCCTCAACCGTGGTCTTGGCATCATCGAAGGTGACCACGGCCTCACGATCCGGATAGCTCACGTCGATTTGCGAGACGCCGTCCACCTTGTTGAGTGCAGCCTTGACGGTGATCGGACAGGCGGCGCAGGTCATGCCCGGTACTGAGAGCGTCACGGTCTGCAGGGCCGCCATGGCGGGAGAGCTGAGCAGGGCGAGTATCGCGATGAGGGCGAAACGAGCTTTCATGGAGAACCTCCTCTCAATAGAACCAGGGCAAGGTGTAGGGAAAGACCAGCGCAGTCAGTACCAGTAGCGACACAATCCAGAACATGACCTTGTAGCCCGTCCTGACGCGTGGCACGGCACAAAGCTCACCTGGCTGGCACTTTTCCACTGGCCGGAAGATCCGGCGCCAGGCGAAGAACAGTGCCACCAGCGCCATACCGACGAAGAGTGGGCGGTAGGGTTCCAGGGCCGTCAGGTTGCCGATCCAGGCGCCGGAAATCCCCAGCATGATCAGCACCAGCGGGCCGAGGCAGCAGACCGAGGCAAGGAGGGCAGCAAGCCCACCGGCAGCCAGAGGCCCTTTCCCCGTTTTCGATGTAGACATTGCGCTTGCACCTTTCATGACCTTGTTTACTGGGATAAGGTTACATCCGTAGTCAGATACGGAGTCAAGCGTCATGAAGAGACAGGGGGATAGAGTAGCGGGCACTATGACCATTGGTGGCCTGGCCAAGGCGGTTGGCGTCAATGTCGAGACCATCCGGTATTATCAGCGCCGTGGGCTACTCTCAGAGCCCGAACGTCCTGCCGGCAGTATTCGCCGCTATGGCACAGCCGACGTCGCGCGGCTGACCTTCGTCAAAACCGGGCAGCGGCTGGGCTTCAGCCTGGACGAGATTGCCGAGCTGTTGCGATTGGAGGATGGCACTCATTGCCAGGAGGCCAGCACCCTCGCCGAGCATAAACTGCGGGATGTCCGTGAGAAGGTCGCCAGCCTCCAGCGTATCGAGCGGACACTGGACGAACTTGTACAGGCGTGTCATGAACAGGAGGGAAGTATCACCTGCCCGCTGATTGCGTCCTTACATGAGGGCTCGATCACAGGGGAACAGCGGCTCCCCAGAAATTGAAGCCAGCGAACCGCGGAACTTTCGGTAGATAGCCCGTCTCCATTCGCTGGATACGGAAGCCAGCGTGCTCGATGAGCTCGGGGATGGCACGGTTGAGATGGCAGCCCCCCGCCACCTTGCGCCACAGGGGGTTGACGCGATCCTGCCACTGGCGCACGGCCTCATCAGGTGCCGTGCCGTGTTCGCAGAACAGCAGTTGGCCACCCGGCTTGAGCACGCGACGCATCTGCTCCAGCGCCCGGTGCCAGTCCGGAATCGTGCAAAGGGTGTAGGTGAGCACCACGGTATCGACACTGTTGTCGTCGAGAGGAACCTCCTCGCCCGGCAGGTCCAGCCAGCGCACCTCGAACGGTGCGCCGATGACGTTGTGGCGGGCCTTGCGTCGCATGCCTTCGGAAGGCTCGAGCCCCCAGACCAGCTCGACCCGGTCCGGATCGTAGTGGGGAATATTGAGCCCGGACCCCATACCCACCTCCAGAACACGGCCCCGGGCTTGCGGCACCACGGCCGCCCGCTGACGATCGACCACCGTGTTGCCACACGCCAGGTGGAGGAAATGCGGCAGAACACGATTCTCGTAGAAGGACATCTGTATCGTCATCCCGTGTGGTTGCCAGGTGATCGAAATACGGTGTGATCGAAACCAGACCGGTTCGTTATGCCACCACCTTGAAGTAGCGCATCATACCGGCATCCTCATGCTCCATGTTGTGGCAGTGGTACATGTAGAACCCCTCGAAGTCCTTGAAGGTCAGAGCGATGCGCACCCGTTCCTCTGGGAACACCAGCACCGTGTCATGCAATCCCGCGTCGATGATCCCATCGTGCAGGTCCGTCTTGCCGCCCGCCGATATCCGCTCCTGAACCAGGAATTGCAGTCCATGAACGTGCATGGGGTGCGGCATCATGGTGTTGTTGACGAACTCCCAGATCTCCGTCTGCGCCAGCCGGACGATCTCGTCATCTGCCACCGTCGCGCCCTCCATCTGCCGGCCGTTGATCGTGAACCCCTGCATCATGCGCATGCCCAGCTCGAAGCGGCGTACTGGCGTATCGGCCTGAACCGGGGAGGCCGGCAGGTCTTGAGCCAAGCGTTCCGGCAGGGTTTCCGCATCGTTCGCCCGTGCGACGACGGCGAAGGTAACTAGCGAGAGCCGCTCGCTTCCCATCATGTCGCGCATCATGCCTCGATCCATCATCTCGCCCATTCGATCACCCATCATCCCTCGATCCATCATGCCGCCCATTCGATCGCCCATCATGCCCCGGTCCATCATGTCGCCCATTCGCTCGCCCATCATGCCGAGTTGGTACTCCTCGCTCACCAGCTGTACGGACTCTCCCGGCTCGGTGTCGCCAAAATCGACCCACAGATCGATCCGTTGGGCCGGCGCCAGTGTGACCGAGCGGCGCCGCTCGGGCTTGGCGAGCAGGCCACCGTCGGTGCCGATGACGGTCACCGCCCGGCCATCGCTCCAGGCCAGCTTGTAGATGCGCGAGTTGGAGCCGTTGAGCAGGCGCAATCGATATGGCTGCGTGGACACCTCGCGTCGCGCGTCCGGGTGGCCGTTCACCAGTACCCGCTCCCCGCGAAAGCCCTGCATGCGGGTCATCATCGCCCCCATGCCACCATCGTCGATGTACTGAAGCTCATTGCCATTGCTAAAGGTGCGATCCTGCAGGATGAGGACCAGTTCCCGCTCTCCGTCGGGGAGCTCCAAGGCACGCTCGGCGTCGTCGTTGATGATCAGTGGACCGGCAAGGCCGGCGTAACTCTGAAAGCCGACCCGGCCACCGTTGGGGCCGTGAGGATGGGGGTGGTACCAGTACAGACCGGCGCGATCCACGACATCGAAGGCGAGCGTCGTGCTCGTCGCCGGAGCGATCGGCAGGCGCGGCTGACCGTCCATTTCTGGCGGCACGTGCAGCCCATGCCAGTGCACGGTGGTGTCTTCGGGGAGATCGTTGTCGATGCGTACCCGCAAGCGCTGACCACGACGCAGGCGAATCAATGGCCCCGTATAACTCTCACCCACGGGCGTCAGGGTATCTTCAGGCCCGACGATTCGCTCGGCCGTGTAGCGCCAGACGTCGCTGGGCGCACCGGGCAGGATAGCCACCTTGTCCGGGTGGGCTCGCACACGCAGGTCGACGTCGAAGGGCCCCTCCATGGCCGTCGACGCGGACGCCGCCCGCAGAGCGGGGCGATATCCCCCGAGCCATACCCCGGCCCCCACCAGGGTCGACAACGCCGCCACACCGCCGATGCGGCGCAATACGCTACGTCGCTGCAGGTCGACATAAGCCATGATGCTCCCCCTCTTCTATGGTTGTCGGCGGCCCCGGCTCATAGCTTGGCGGCGCGTAGCCTCAGTGCGTTGGCGATGACCGAGACCGAGCTCAGGCTCATCGCGGCGGCGGCGTAGATGGGACTGAGCAGCCAGCCGGTGAACGGAAACAGCACCCCGGCGGCCAGAGGCACCCCCAGGCTGTTGTAGACGAAGGCGAAAAACAGGTTCTGGCGGATATTGCGCATCACCCGGCGACTGAGATGGCGGGAGCGAACAATGCCGGAGAGATCCCCTCTCACCAGGGTCACCCCCGCGCTCTGGATGGCGACATCGGTCCCCGTGCCCATGGCGATACCGACGTCAGCCTCGGCCAGGGCGGGGGCGTCATTGACGCCGTCGCCGGCCATGGCGACCACGCGCCCGGCCTCGCGATGCTCGCGCACGATACGCCCCTTATCTTCCGGCAGTACGTCCGCTTCAATTTCGTCGATACCAAGTTGGCGCGCCACGGCTTCGGCGGTGGTACGGTTGTCGCCGGTGAGCATAACCAGGCGCAGGCCATCCTCTTTGAGCGTCCGGATCGCCTGTGCGGTGGTTTCCTTGATCGGGTCCGCGACACCGATGAGTCCCATGACCTGATCATCGGCCACCAGGAACATCACGGTTTGCCCTTCGGCTTGCAGCGTCTCGGCACGCTGCGTCCATTCCCGCGCCTCCACACCACGTGTTTCGAGCAGCCGGGCATTGCCAAGCGCAAGCTCGCGTCCTTCGACCCGACCGGTGACCCCCATGCCGGTCACCGCCTCGAAATCGCTGGCATCGCTCAGCTCGACATGATGCTCTTGCGCAGCACTGACAATGGCCTCGGCCAACGGATGTTCGCTGCCTCGCTCGAGGCTGCCGGCAAGTTGCAGCAACTGCGTTTCATCGCTGCCGGAAACGGGCTCGAGGGATACGACCCGGGGTTTACCCTCGGTGAGGGTGCCGGTCTTGTCGACGACCAGGGTGTCGACTTTCTCGAAACGTTCCAGTGCCTCGGCATTCTTGATCAACACGCCCGCCCGGGCCCCGCGACCGACCCCAACCTGGATCGACATCGGCGTCGCCAAGCCGAGCGCACAGGGACACGCGATGATCAGCACCGATACCGCGGCGATCACCGCGTAGGCCATCGCCGGCGGTGGCCCCCAGATCCCCCAGGCAATAAATGCCAGGATCGCCACGGTAACCACCGCGGGGACGAAATAGCCGGCGACCACGTCGGCAAGCCGCTGCACGGGCGGCTGCGAACGCTGCGCTTCGGCCACCATCTCCGCGATCTTCGAAAGCACCGTGTCCTCGCCGACCTTGTCGGCGCGCATGACGAAGCTGCCCTGACCATTCACGGTGCCGCCGATGACCGTGTCGCCCTCGCGCTTCTCGACGGGAAGGGACTCCCCGGTCACCATCGACTCGTCCAGCGTGCTGTGGCCCTCGAGCACCTCGCCATCGACCGGCACCTTGTCACCGGGGCGTACCCGTAGACGGTCACCGGTACACAGCTCGTCGAGCGAGACCTCCTCGTCATTGCCCTCGGCATCGATGCGTCGTGCGGTCGGCGGCGCGAGATCGAGGATCGCGCGCAGCGCACTGCCGGTCTTCTCGCGGGCGCGGGCCTCGATCACTTGACCGAGCAGGATCAGCACGACGATCACCGCCGCCGCCTCGAAATACACGCCGACCGAGCCATCGGCGTCACGGAAAGTGGCCGGGAAGACCGCCGGGGCGAGCGTGGCGACGACACTGTAGCCATAGGCCGCCCCCACACCGAGGGCGATCAGCGTGAACATGTTGAGGTTGCGGGAGACGAGAGACCTCCAGCCACGCAGGAAGAATGGCCATCCGGCCCATAGCACCACGGGCGTAGCAAAGATCAGTTCGATCCAGTGCCCGCCGCCGGCGGGCAGCACCTCGTCCAACCCAGGGCCGATGCCGGGCAGCATACTGCCCATGGCGACGAACAGTACCGGCAGCGTCAGCAGGCCGCCCACCCAGAAACGTCGGAACATGTCGAGGAACTCGGCGCTGCGTTCCTCTCCGGAAACGCGGGTGGGCTCGAGTGCCATGCCACACTTGGGGCAGTCGCCGGGCTCATCCTGCCGCACCTCCGGATGCATGGGGCAGGTATACTGGACCCTCGACGGTGGTTGCGGCTTGACGGGTTCCAGCGCCATGCCGCACTTGGGACACTCCCCCGGCTCGTCGCTCTCCACGCCAGAACACATGGGGCAGAAATAATTGGCCTTGCCACTGGGCTTCGACGCAGCCGCCGAGGTGGCGGCAAGCACGACGCCCGGATCCCCGCGAAAGTGCTCGGCGCACTGCTTGCTACAGAAATGGTAACGCTCACCGCGATGCTCGACGCTCTCCGTCGAGGCGGGATCGACGCTCATGCCACAAACGGGGTCTTTTTCCATGACGAACCCTCCATTGTACAAAAGGTTCCTGTTGCGTGGTCGGTGGCCTTTCTCCTCGCTGATATGAACAGGTTACACCTTGCCACCGCCGCCGACCCGACTACCCCAGTGTCGCCAGCGAGGGAAACCAGTCGACCATGATGCTGGAAAGCCGCGTCATGGTGCCCGAGACGATGGCGATGCCCATCAGGATCACGATCGTGCCGGCAACTGGGCGAGCATAGGCGCTCCACCTACCCAGACTTTGCCGATGCAGGGCGAATCGATTGATCAGCAGGGTGCTGGCGAGAAAAGGCAGCGCCAGGCCCGCCGAGTAGGCGCTGAGATAGAGCATGCCGGCCTGGGCACTGGCGGCGCTGGAGGTGGCCATCAGGATGGCGCCCAGGATGGGGCCGATACAGGGCGTCCAGCCGATGGCGAAGGAGACCCCGAACACCGTCGCCGACAGCGGGGAGCCACCCTGGACCTTCGGTGTGAACTGAAGGGTGCGCTGGAACAGCGGCAACCGGAACACACCGGTCATGAACAGGCCCAGCACGATCACCGCCGAGCCGGCGACCCAGTTGAATTCCTGGCGATACCCCCGCATCAGCTGGCCGATACCACTGGCGCCGAGTCCCAACAGGATGAACACGATGCTGAAGCCGAAGACGAAGAAGGCACTGAGGATCAATGCCTCCAGGCGTCTATCGGCCTTGCCGGCACTCCCGCCCGTGACCACCGACAGGTAGGCCGGCAACAGCGGCAAGGTGCAGGGCGAGAAGAAGGAGACCAACCCGCCGGCGAAGGCACCGATCAGACCGATAGAAGAGAGAGATTCCAAGGCGTTACGCTTCCTGGGGGGCAAGGTGCTGGGCGCGAAGCAGCCTGGGGCCAGCCGCCTGCTTCGCATTTGGTTCGGCGGATGATTCTAAAGGTTGTGTCTACCTCAAGGTCAATCACGAATAAATGACTATCGATATAATCTAAAGAGATAACCCACCTTCCTTCGAAAGCCCTTGACCTTAAAGTTGACTTCAAGGTTATCGTGCGTAGTGCATCATCCGACACTTGCCATAGATAAGGATAGCGAGATGACCCTACAGCTAGGGGAGATAGCTCCCGATTTCACGGTCGAATCCACCGAAGGCACGCTTGGCTTTCATCAGTGGCTGGGCAAGGACTGGGCCGTGCTGTTCTCGCACCCCGCCGATTATACGCCAGTCTGCACCACGGAACTGGGCGCATTTGCCAGGCGCAAGGACGAGTTCGCCGCGCGTGGTGTCAAGCTGGTGGGGGTGTCGGTCGACCCCCTCGCTTCTCACCACGACTGGGCGGAGGATATCGAGCAGACCCAGGGCGCGGCCCTGAACTACCCCCTGCTGGCGGACGCGGACCAGGTGGTGGCTCAGTTGTATGGAATGATCCATCCGAAAGCCGACCCCAAGGTGACGGTGCGTACCGTCTTCATTATCGATTCCGACAAGAAAATCCGCCTGACCTTGACCTACCCGCCCAGCACCGGGCGTAACGTCGACGAGATCCTGCGGGTCATCGACTCGCTCCAGCTAACCGACAAGCACAAGGTGGCCACACCCGTCGACTGGCAAAACGGTGACGATGTCATCATCTTGCCGTCGCTCTCGGATGACGACGCTAAAGAACGTTTCCCCGAGGGTTGGAACGCCAAGACGTCCTACCTGCGAGTCGTGCGTCAACCGGACTAACGGAGCCACGGCTCGCGAATCAGGCCGCCTGTCCCAGACGGCCTGTCGGAAGCTCCGATTCACAGTGTCGTGAGGTGAAGCCATGCAAACACTCAGTATCGGCGAGCTTGCCGAACGCAGCGGGGTCGCCAGCCAGGCGATTCGTTTCTACGAGAAAGAGAAACTCATGCCCGCCCCCCAGCGGACGGACGCCAATTATCGGCGTTATCCCCTGGATGCCGTGGCCAGGCTGCAATTCATCGTCCATGCCAAGCAGTGGGGCTTCACGCTCGAGGAAATCCGTGAGCTGTTGATCCTCCAGGATGCCAACGGCGACCGGGCGCAGGCCAAGCGCATCGCCGGAGAGAAACTGCACAAGATCCGCGAGCAAATTCGACATCTCTCGCGGATCGAGGCCGTGTTGTCGA
>Ga0194137_10002640_pt1 | contig 10502 bp, 8 predicted proteins | sample TARM_MetaG_T3_14_FD_134025 | JGI IMG/M metagenome (GOLD analysis project Ga0194137, IMG submission 134025) | Freshwater microbial communities from Pennsylvania, USA, analyzing microbe dynamics in response to fracking - TARM_MetaG_T3_14 (version 2) | ecosystem: Environmental > Aquatic >...
GTGCTGGTGCATGAAGTCGCTGGCGTCACGGAAATGACGGATTTTGCAACGGCGACCGCGCGCCGCGAGGGCTTTGCCGAAGCCGGGCAGTCCATCGTCATATCGGCCGGCATGCCGTTCGGTAGGGCGGGCACCACCAATCTGCTGCGCGTTGCCAAGGTTTGAGAGTCAAAGGGCGCACGGTCGACCGCCCGGTCATGCCTTCGCTACCACATCGAGTGGCCTTTGCCGCGTCCGCTGTCGCGGTATGCGGCAAACGACTCCAGCATGAAATCGACCAGCGCCCGCGTCTTTGCCGACAGGTTGTGCTTGGTCGGGTAGACGATGTAGATGTCCGCGGGCGGCAATTCCCAATCCTCGAGGATTCTCCTCAGCCTGCCTGAGCGCAGGTAGGCCGACGCGTCCCATTCCGAGCGGACCACGATGCCGTGGCCGTCCAGCGCCCAGCCCAGGGCGCTTTCCCCGTCGTTCGTATTCAACTGGCCGCGCACCTTCACGGTTTCCTGCCTGCCCTTGCTGTGGAAGTGCCAGGTTCCGTAGGTCTCGTCGCTTTCGCGAAGGAATATGCATTCATGCTTTGGCAGCTCCCTCGGATGCGAAGGAGTTCCGCGCTGATTGAGATAGGACGGAGACGCGCAGAGAAAGCGGCGGTTGTTCGCCAGCTTGCGCGCCGTCATGCGCGTGTCCGGCAATTCGCCGAAGCGGATGCCGATGTCGAAGCCGTGTTCCGCCAGGTTGACGGGCCGGTCGCTCAGGTGCATCTGCACTTCCACGTCCGGGTATTTGCGGGCGAATGCCGAGATGGCCGGCATGATGTGGCGGCGCCCGAAGCCGAGGGTGGCGCTCAGCTTCAGCAGGCCCTTGGGCGTATCCGCGCTGCCCGAGATCCTCTGCTCAAGCGCATCCAGATCCGAGATGATGCGTTCGCCTTCCGTCAGGTACAGCTCGCCTTCCGGCGTCAGGCTGATGCGGCGGGTGGTCCGGTTCAGCAGGCGCACGCGCAGCCGGGTTTCCAGTCCGGCAAGACGCTTGCTGACAGAAGAGGGCGTGACGCCGAGTTCCTGGGCTGCGGACGCCAGGCTTCCCGATCGAATCAGCAATGAGAAAAAGCTCAGGTCCGTGATCCCGTCCATTCATTCCTCTGGCGACATAATGAATTTTTTACGGGGAAATTATACGGCGCTCATCCAAGAATAAACTAGCCGCACTTACTATTCATTCATTGGAGACGCCATGATCACCCGCCGGAAAACACTCATCGCGCTTGCATTGCTGTCGCTGTCGGCCACCGCCGCCCATGCTGACAAATATCCTTCCCGCCCGATCCGTCTGGTCGTGCCCTATGCGCCCGGCGGAAGCGCCGACATCGTGGCGCGCCGCATCTCGGAAGAATGGTCGAAGCAGCTCGGCGGCTCCATCTACGTGGAAAACAAGGCAGGGGCGGGCGGCAACATCGGCGTCAACGACGTCGCCAAGTCGGCGCCCGACGGCTACTCCATCGGCCTGCAGACGGTGTCGCTGGCAATCAATCCTTCGATCTTCCGGAAGATGCCCTATGACACGCTCAAGGAACTCACTCCCGTGGGCATGGTGGCCAGCTCCCAGCATGTGCTGATCGTCAACAACAGCATTCCGGCCAAGACGACCGCGGAACTCGTCAGCGCCGCCAGGGCCGCGCCAGGCAAGCTCAACTACGGTTCCGCCGGAAGCGGCAGCACCTTCCACATGTCCGCCGAGCTCTTCAAGTCCGCCGCGGGCGTAGACATCATGCATGTTCCCTACAAGGGAGGCGGTCCTGCGCTCATCGATACCATCGCGGGCCAGGTCGACATGAGCTTCCCGGTGCTGTCGGCGGCGCAGCCGCATATCCAGGCAGGCAAGGTGCGCGCGCTGGGCGTGACCGGCTCCAAGCGCTCGAGCCTGATGCCGGATGTGCCGACGCTGGCAGAATCCGGCGTGCCGGGCTACAACTTCGAAACCTGGTTCATCGCCTTCGTGCCCGCGGGCACGCCCAAGGACATCGTCGAAAAACTGAACGCGACGCTCAACAAGACCCTGAGCACGCCTGCGCTCAAGGAACGCATGGTGAAGGAAGGCTTCGACCCCACGCCGAGCACGCCGCAGCAGGCCCAGGACAAGCTCAAGTCCGAGATGGATAGTTGGGCAAAGCTGGTGAAGGCGCGCGGCATCACCGCGGATTAAACAACAGACACGATCAGGAACACACAGGAGTCATTCAACAATGTCAACAACGGGCAAGACCCTATACCGGAAGCTGGTGGATTCACACACCGTCGCGCAGCTCGACGCCGACAACGTGCTGCTGTTCGCGGACCTGCACCTGATGAACGAGTACACCAGCCCGCAGGCATTTGCAGGGCTCGATGAACGCGGCCTGATGACACTGATGCCCGGGCAGAATGTCTCGACGGTCAGCCACATCATCCCGACCAAGCCTGAGGCCATCAGGATCATCGCCGACGGTCCGTCGGCCCTGCAGGCCTCGAATCTCAAGCGCAACTGCGATCGCCACGGCATTCCGCTGTTCGATACCAACGATGCGCTGCAGGGCATCGAGCATGTGATCGCGCCGGAACACGGCATGGTCCGTCCCGGCATGGTGATCATCTGCGGCGACAGCCACACGACCACCTACGGCGCCCTGGGCGCGCTGGGATTCGGTATCGGCACGACGGAAGTCGAGCATGTGCTGGCGACGCAGACCCTGGTGTACCGCCTTGCCGGCAGCATGAGAATCCGGCTCGACGGAACCGTTCCGCCGGGTACCACCGCCAAGGACATCATCCTGATGATCATCAGCCGCATCAGCGCGCAGGGCGCCCGCGGCTACGTGGTCGAGTATGCGGGTTCCGCGTTGAAGGGCTTGAGTACCGAAGCCAGGTTTACGCTGTGCAACATGACTGTCGAAGCCGGCGCGAGAGGCGCGCTGATCGCGCCCGATGAAGTCACCGAGCAGTACGTGCTTTCAAAATGCCCCGACATCGCGCAGAACCCCGATTGGCTGGCAAGGGCGCGCGAGCACTGGAGCACGCTTCATTCCGATGACGATGCGGCGTTCGACGTGGAGCATTCTTTCGACGTATCCACGGTGGAACCCTATGTCACCTGGGGCACGAGTCCTGACCAGGCAATCCCCATTTCGGGCCGCACGCCCGCGGCCGGTAACGCCGATGGCGACCAGGGCGATGCGCGCGCGCTGCGCTACACCATGCTCGAGCCCGAGGCCGCCATCGACGGCGTGAAGATCGACCATGTGTTCATCGGCTCCTGCACCAACGGCCGGATCGAGGACTTGAGGGCGGTCGTGGACGTGGTGGGCGACAGAAAGGTGGCCGCCGGCGTTCGGGCCATGGTGGTGCCCGGCTCCGGCGCCGTGCGCGAGCAGGCGGAACGGGAAGGCATTGCGGACAGGCTGATCGCAGCCGGCTTCGAGTGGCGCAAGCCGGGCTGTTCGATGTGCCTGGCGATGAACGACGACGTGCTGGCGCCCGGCGTGCGCTGCGCGTCGACGACCAACCGCAATTTCGAAGGCCGGCAGGGGCGGGGAGCAATCACGCATCTGATGAGCCCGGCCATGGCGGCCGCGGCGGCCGTCACCGGAAAAATCACCGATTTCAGAAAGCTGGAAAGCCACCATGAATAAGAACGCGATCATCGAAGGCCTTGCCGTACCGCTGCCGATTGCCAATCTCGACACCGACCAGATCATGCCGAAGCAATTCCTGCGCGGCATCGACAAGGCAGGGCTGGCCGAGGGCCTGCTCTACGACATGCGCTTCGACGGACAGGGCAAGCCGCGCGAGGACTTCGCATTCAATCAGCCGAAGTATGACAACGCCTCCATCATCCTCGGCGGCGCCAATTTCGGATGCGGTTCGAGCCGCGAACATGCGGTATGGGGCCTGCAGCAGGCCGGCATACGGGCCGTCGTGGCGTCCAGTTTCGCGGAGATCTTCTATTCCAATGCGATGAACAACGGCCTGATGCTGGCCAGCGTCTCCGAGGCGGACATGCAGCGCCTGTTCGCCGAGGAAGCTGCATCGGAGGCCATGCAGCTGCGGATCGATGTCGAGAACTTGCAGGTGATCAGCTCCAGGGGAACCGCAGGGTTCAGCTTGAGCCGCCGGCACCAGGACATGTTCCTGCATGGCCTGGACATGCTGGGAGCATCGCTGCTGCACAAGGCGGAAATCGTCAGCTTTGCCGAGCGCTGGTATCGCGATCACCCTTGGCTGAAGAATGTCGCATCCGGCGCGCGCGACAGGTTGGACCGGCAGTCCGGTTTGCGGTAGCCACGCATTTTATGGGCAGTGGGCATCGCAACTACGGTTGCTTGCAAGGCAAACACGCAGCGATTATTTGACAAGACCCGTGCATGGGTTTTAGCGCCCTCTCCCGCAGGCGGGAGAGGGTTGGGGTGAGGGCATTCGCGACGAAGAGCGGTCCTGGCAATCCCTCCTCATCCCCGGCCCTTCTTCCGCCTGCGGGAGAAGATAAGGCATGCCAAACTTTTCTTACTTCCCTGCCTAATCGCCCAGCACCCGCTCCGTCGACTGGTCGATATGAAAGCGCATCGCCGCTTCCGCCGCATCGGCATTCCCTTCCACGATCGCATCCAGCACGCGCCGGTGTTCCTCTTCCACCGCATCCATCCGCTGCGGCTGCTGCGGCCGCGAGAACTTGCGCGACAGATCCATGGTGAACAGGGCCGGGCTGCGTATCGATTCCAGCACCGTCAGGAACAGCGGATTCTTCGAGGCCGCCGCTACGGCGGCATGAAAGGCAAAGTCCGCATCGACCGGCATTTCAACCGCTTTCGAGTCGCCATGCAGGCGGCGAAAGGCACGCCGGATGGACTCGAGATCGTCGTCATCCCTGTTCAGCGCGGCATATCTCGCCGCGCCTGCTTCGACGTTGCGCCGGAATTCATAGCAGCGCTTGAAATCTTCAATGCACGAAATGTCGTCAAAGGCCAGTTCCGCCGTGCGGGCGTCAGGGTGCTCGTCGATGCGCGTGCGGTGTCCGCTGCGCGACAGGAAGGAACCGCGCGCGCGCAGCCGTGCCATGGCTTCGCGCACCGTCGGGCGCGATACGCCGTACAGGACGCTCAGTGCCTGTTCGGTCGGCAGGTAGTCTCCCACCCTGAACTCGCCGCGGCGGATGGCCTCGATGATCGAGTTCTGCACCGTCTCGACCAGATTGGATCGGCGTACCAGGAGAGCGGGTTGGCCAGGCGCCACGGCTGAATGTGCTGGTTTCATGAGGAAGTCATCAAGCTGTGTTGAGTGAGGCATATGGATGAAAGCCTTCGCATTCACTCCTTGCGGCAAGCGAATGCATCAGGCTTTCAAGATCATAAATGCATGATAGCGCTACCAACAACAACTGTCCATTGTGAAGCGGGCCGAACTGGATGCTCTCAACGGGTGAGTAGCAGTCTTGTATGCCGCAGTGAAGCGGGAAACCAGAACGCCTTCCGGTTCAGTGCCTTGACGTCGACATGCCCGTAGAACGGCATGGCTTGCAGAAGATTACGCGCCGAATGCTCGAGTCCGGCATTTTCTCCCAATCAATACTGTGATCCTGGCCGGCTCAGCGGTTTGCCGCGCAAGTGCGGGGGCAGCAGAGAGGCGTTGAAGACGTTCAGTGCGGGCGCACCGGCAGCACGCAATCCGCCCGGCATTAACCACCGGCAATGCCATGCCGCGCCCAAAAAGCCGTTGACACCTTGATTTGGTACCGCTACCATTTGCATGTCGTTGAATTGATAGCGGTACCATCGTATTTGTGAAATCGGAGCCGGCCCGCGTGCCGGCCCCCCTCAAGAAAGGTAAGTCATGCATCCTCAAGAACTGAAACGCGTCCTCGAAAGCGGCCTGCTGTCCTTCCCCCTCACCGATTTCGACGCCAACCTCCAGTTCAACCCCGGCCCCTACGCCGAGCGCCTCGAGTGGCTCATGCCCTACGGCGCCTCGGCGCTCTTCGCCGCCGGCGGCACCGGCGAGTTCTTCTCGCTCGAGCCGGCCGAGTACTCCGCTGTCGTCAAGACCGCCGTCGAGACCTGCCGCGGCCGCATGCCCATCATCGCCGGCGCCGGCGGCGGCACTTCGCTGGCCATCAAGTACGCCCAGGAAGCCGAGCGCCTCGGCGCGCAGGGCGTGCTGCTGCTGCCCCATTACCTCACCGAAGCCAGCCAGGAAGGCTTGGCAGCTCACGTCGAAGCGGTCTGCCGCAGCGTCAGGTTCGGCGTCATCGTCTATAACCGCGGCGCCTGCCGCCTCACGCCCGAGTCGCTGCTGCAGCTCGCCGAGCGCTGCCCCAACCTGATCGGCTTCAAGGACGGCATCGGCGACATCGAATCCATGGTGTCGATCCGCCTGCAGCTGGGCGACCGTTTCGCCTATCTGGGCGGCCTGCCGACGGCCGAAGTGTTTGCCGGCGCCTACAAGGCGATGGGCTGCCCGGTGTACTCCTCGGCGGTGTTCAACTTCATTCCGAAGACTGCCATCGAGTTCTACAACGCTCATGCCGCCGGCGACACGGCAACCACCGACCGCCTGATCCGCGACTTCTTCCTGCCCTACATCGAGCTGCGCAACCGCGGCCAGGGCTATGCCGTGAGCATCGTCAAGGCGGGCGCGACCATCATCGGCCACGGCGCCGGCCCGGTGCGTCCGCCGCTGTCGGACCTGAAGCCCGCCGAAGTCGAGCAGCTGCGCGCCTTGATGGCCAAGCTCGGTCCGCAGTAAGTTCTCATCCCGCACCAGCGTCACCAGACATCAGGAGACATCATGAAGAAACTGCTTTCCGTCCTGCTCATCGGCTTGTCCTTCAGCGCAGCGGCTTCGGCTGCCGGCTATCCGGACAAGCCGATCACCGCCGTCGTGCCGTTCCCGGCCGGTGGCTCCACAGACTCGATTGCGCGCGCCATCGGTCCCAAGATGAACCAGACCCTGGGCCAGCCGCTCGTGGTCGAGAACAAGCCGGGCGCCACCGGCGCCATCGGTGCCGGTTTCGTCAAGAACGCTCCGCCGGACGGCTATACCTTCATGGTGGCCTCCATCGGCGTCTATGCGGTCAATCCCTTCCTGCAGAAGAAGCTGGCCTATGACCCGGCCAAGGACTTCGACCTGCTGACGGTGGCGGTGCGCGCACCGAACGTGCTGGTGGCGACACCCAACTTCCCGGCCAACAATCTGCAGGAGTTCATTGCCTACCTGAAGAAGAATCCGGGCAAGGTCACGTTTGCCTCGTCGGGCTCGGGTTCATCGGACCATTTGACCACGGCGCTGTTCTGGCAGAAGACCGGCACTACCGGCGTGCACATCCCCTACAAGGGCGGCGCCCCGGCCATCACCGATCTGATCGGCGGCCATGCCGACGTGTCATTCCAGAACCTGAACGTGGTGGTCGGTCACATCAAGACCGGCAAGCTCAAGGCGTTGGCGATCACCAGCGACAAGCGCGCGCCGATGCTGCCGCAGGTGCCGACGCTGGGCGAGAGCGGCGTGAGCGGCGTCGACGTGTACTCCTGGCAGGCCGCTGCCGCACCGAAGGGATTGCCCAAGGATGTGAAAGCCAAGCTGCAAGGTGCGATCGTCGGCGCACTGAACGACCCGGAGATCAAGAGCCGCCTGGTGGAGCAGGGCTTTGAAGTCGTGGCCAACTCGCCCGAGGAGTTTGCCAGGTTCCAGCAGCAGGAACTCGCCCGCTGGAAGCAAGTCATCGAAGTGGGCAAGATCACGCTCGACTGATCCGGCTCTGCCAGACGCGGTCAACGCAAAGCGCCGGCCGTCGCCATCCTCAATGTTTCCGCCGGGGCCGCAGCCGGTCCCGGTCACCTGTCTTTCTTCTGGATAACACCATGTCTGCCTCCAACACATCGCAAGCCGCGCAAGCCATCCATGGAACGCCGGTCGTCACCGCACTGCGCGTCATCCCGGTGGCCGGCCGCGACAGCATGCTGCTCAACCTCAGCGGCGCCCACGGCCCTTACTTCACCCGCAACCTCGTCATCCTCACCGACAGCGCCGGCAACACCGGTGTGGGCGAGGTACCCGGCGGCGAACGCATCCGCCAGACCCTCGAAGACGCCGCTTCGCTGGTGGTGGGGCAGTCCATCGGCCACCACCACGCCATCCTCAACAGCGTGCGCAAGACCTTCGCCGAACGCGACGCCGGCGGCCGCGGCCTGCAGACCTTCGACCTGCGCATCACCATCCATGCCGTCACCGCGCTCGAAGCGGCGCTGCTCGACCTGCTCGGCAAGCATCTCGGCGTGCCGGTCGCCGCATTGCTCGGCGAAGGCCAGCAGCGCGAGCAGGTGGAAATGCTGGGCTACCTGTTCTATGTCGGCGACCGCAAGGCGACCGACCTCGACTACGACAGCGATCCCGATGCCGACAACGACTGGTTCCGCCTGCGCCATGAAAAGGCGATGACGCCCGAAGCGGTGGTGCGCCTGGCCGAAGCGGCCTATGAGCGCTACGGCTTCAACGACTTCAAGCTCAAGGGCGGCGTGCTGCGCGGCGAGGACGAGATCGAAGCGGTGACCGCGCTGGCCGAGCGCTTTCCGAAAGCCCGCATCACGCTCGACCCCAACGGCGGCTGGCTCCTGAAAGACGCGATCCGCCTGTGCCGCGACCAGCATGACGTGCTGGCCTATGCGGAAGACCCGTGCGGCGCCGAGAACGGCTTCTCCGGCCGCGAAGTGATGGCCGAGTTCCGGCGCGCAACAGGCCTGCCGACGGCAACCAACATGATCGCCACCGACTGGCGCGAGATGGGGCATGCGATCCAGCTGCAGTCGGTCGACATTCCGCTGGCCGATCCGCACTTCTGGACCATGCAGGGTTCGGTGCGGGTGGCGCAGATGTGCAACGAATGGGGCCTGACCTGGGGCTCGCATTCGAACAACCATTTCGACGTGTCGCTGGCAATGTTTACGCATGTGGCGGCGGCGGCGCCGGGCAAGATCACGGCGATCGACACGCACTGGATCTGGCAGGACGGCCAGCGTCTGACGAAGGCGCCGCTGCAGATCGCGGGCGGAATGGTGGAGGTGCCGAAGACGCCGGGACTGGGCGTGGAGCTCGACATGGAGCAGGTCGACCGTGCACACCGGCTGTACAAGGAAAAGGGGCTGGGCGCGCGCGACGACGCCATCGCGATGCAGTACCTGATCCCCGGCTGGAAGTTCGACAACAAGAAGCCCTGCATGGTGCGCTGATGCTGAGCGGTCGCGCGGTTGTGCTGTAGCGACCGCCCGCACGGCAGCATCGGAAATTTTCATTTTCGTCCCGGCCCGACCGGGACGATTTTTTCATGAGCGACATCAGCATGACTCAACAACCTTTCACCGCACTGCAGGAGTCCACGCCCGCGCAGATCGATGCGGCGGTGCGTGCCGCCGTCGAAGCCAATGATCAGTGGGCAAGCACCGGCGCGCCCGCGCGAAGCGCGCTGCTGCGCGAACTCGCATCGGCGCTTGAAGCCGACCGCGAGCGCCTGGTGGCCATCGCCAACGAGGAAAGCTTCCTCGGCGCCGCGCGGCTGAACGGCGAACTGGACCGCACCGCGTTCCAGCTGCGCGCCTTCGCCGACGCGGTGGAGCGTGGCGAAGCATTCGCCGTCATCGACGACGCGGCAGTCCCCGGCGCGCCGCCGGCCGGCCATCCCCGCCTGCTGCGGGTGAACGTGCCGCTCGGGCCGGTGGCCATGTTCTCGGCAAGCAATTTCCCGTTCGCCTTTTCCGTGCTCGGCGGCGATACCGCGTCGGCGCTCGCCGCCGGCTGCCCGGTGGTGGTGAAGGCGCATCCCGCGCATGCGCAGCTGTCCAATGCCGTGTTCGAGCTGGCGCTGGCTGCAGCCAAGCGCGCCGGTGCGCCCGACGGCGTTCTGACCATGGTCAGCGGCGCATCGCGCGAGGTCGGTGTTTATCTGGTCCGCCATCCGGATATCACGGCGGTCGCCTTTACCGGCTCGTATGTCGGCGGCATGGCGCTGCAGAAGGAAATCAATGCGCGGCCGAGGCCGATTCCCTTCTTCGGCGAGCTGGGCTCCATCAATCCCATCATCGCCTTGCCGTCCGCACTGGAAGCGCAGGGCGCCGAGCTTGCCAAGACTCTGGCCGCGTCGATTGCGCAGGGCTGCGGTCAGTTCTGCACCAGCCCCGGCGTGCTGATCGCTTATGACAGTGCCGGCACCGATGCCTTCATCGGCCAGCTCGCCGCAGCGATGGATGCCCAGAATACCCACGCGATGCTTTCGCCCGGCATCCGCAACGCCTTCGATGAGGGCGTGGCACGTCTGAACCGGCATCCCGCGGCAAAACGCGTGACCACCGGAGAGCAGAGCGCGGACCGGCATCCGGTTCCGAACCTGGTCGCGCTGGATACTGAAGCTTTCCTGCGCGATCACGCGCTGCGCGAAGAGATCTTCGGGCCGTCCTGCGTCGTGGTGCGCGTCAAGTCCGGCGAGCA
>Ga0194137_10002641_pt1 | contig 10499 bp, 9 predicted proteins | sample TARM_MetaG_T3_14_FD_134025 | JGI IMG/M metagenome (GOLD analysis project Ga0194137, IMG submission 134025) | Freshwater microbial communities from Pennsylvania, USA, analyzing microbe dynamics in response to fracking - TARM_MetaG_T3_14 (version 2) | ecosystem: Environmental > Aquatic >...
ATTATATCCAGAGCTACCAGCCGGAGTTTGTCGGCATCGGGGTGCAGGTGCGCCAAGAGGAGGACCGCTACCTGATCGACAGCGTCATGAAGGACACCCCGGCCGAGAAGGGCGGCGTGCTGGCGGGCGACGAGATTACGGCTGTCGACGGCACGCCGGTCAAGGGCGTCACGATGGAAAAGCTCGTCAGCCTGCTGCGCGGCGAGAAGGGGAGCAAGGTCAAGGTCACGCTGTCCCGGACGGGAAGCCAGCCGCTGACGGTGGAGCTCACGCGCGCGCCGATTCCGGTTACGACCGTTACCCATGCCATGCTGGAGAACGGCGTCGGCGAGATCGTCATCAGCCGCTTTGCCGAATCGACGGCCAAGGAATTCAACAAGTCGTTCGAGGAGCTGCAGAAGAAGGGGATGAAAAAGCTCGTCCTCGATCTCCGCTCCAATCCGGGCGGCCTGCTCGTGCCGACGATCGACATCGCGAACAAGCTGATTCCGAAGGGCAAGATGATTCTGGAGGTCGACTACAAGGACGACAAGAAAGTTCAGAAATACTATTCCAAGCAGAAGACCGCCTTGAATCTTCCGATCGTCGTTCTCGTCAACGGGCAGACGGCCAGCGCGGCCGAGGTTCTCTCGGCCGCTCTCAAGGAATCGGCAGGCGCCAAGGTCATCGGCACGACGACGTTCGGCAAGGGCATCGTGCAGAGCTTCGGGCAGTACAAGGACAATTCCGTGCTCAAGCTGACCGAGGCTCAGTGGAAAACGCCGAATGGAGAATGGATCCACAAGAAGGGCGTGAAGCCGGATGAATCGGTCGATCTTCCTGCGTATGCATCCCTTCCGGCTCTTCCATCCGGGGAGGAACTGAAGAAAGGCGACTACGGCGACCACGTCAAGACGCTCCAGTCCATGCTGGAGGCGCTCGGATACGGCCCGGCGGACCAGCCTGGCGTGTTCGGGGAGAAGACCGACGCGGACATCAGGAGCTTCCAGACCCGCAGCAAAATCGACGCTACCGGCGTCGTTACGGACCGGACGGCTTATATGCTGATGGATCAGCTGCGGACCAAGCTGCAGCAGGAGGATCCGCAAAAGAAGGCCGCTCTCAAGGCCATATCCGGCGCGGGCTGACCCCATGTTTTCCCTGCCAGTGGAGAGGATTATGCGCTCCAGGCAGATCGTCCTATCCGTTTGAACCTAAAAAGCCCGTTGTCCGGCTATTCCGGACAACGGGCTTTTGCTCGCTGGATGGAGCATGCGCACAGGCTACTGCTGCGTCAGGATCAGCGGTCCGCCTTCCTGGATGACAAGCGTATGCTCGTATTGGGCGGAGCGCTTGCCGTCCATCGTGCGGCAGGTCCAGCCGTCGGAGTCGATGAACATCTGCCAGGTGCCTTCATTGATCATCGGCTCGATCGTGAGCACCATGCCTTCCTTCAGGCGGAAGCCTTTGCCGGGCTTGCCGACATGGGCGAAGTTCGGCTCTTCATGAAGCTCTCGCCCGACGCCGTGGCCGAGCAGATCCCTTACGACCGAGAAGCCGTTCTCCTCGGCATGCTTCTGCACCGCATGCATGACGTCGCCGATCTTCTTGCCTGGCTGCGCTTCGCGGATGCCGATATCGAGGCATTCCTTGGTCACCTCCATCAATCGGCGGGCGTCGTCCGGCAGTTGGCCTACCGCATAGGTCCATGCCGAATCGCCGATCCAGCCGTCTGCCTGAACAACGATATCGATCGTGCACAGATCGCCCTCGGCAAGCGGCGCATCGCTCGGGAAGCCATGGGCGATCACGTCGTTGACCGAAGCGCAAGTGGCATATTTGTATCCTTTATATCCGATCGTATAAGGAATCGCATCCTGGCTTCGGATGTAGGCCTCGACATGGCGCTCGATGTCCATGGTCGTGATTCCTGGCGCGATCATGGCCGCAATCTGCCTGTGGCATTCCGCCACGATGGCGCCGGCACGCCTCATCTGAGCAATTTCTTCGGGTGTTCTTATCTTAATTGACATTGCTTGGTCAGCCTCTCTTTCCGTGCGCTCTCCTTGTTCATTCCTTGCCCTTCCCTTTACGTTACTCCCGCCGGGGATGTCCGGTCAACTGCACCTGCTGCGGAGAAGGACGAAAAAACCGCCGGAGCGTCCCGGCAGTTCTTCGTTCGGCCTCGGGCATGGGGATCATTCCCCGCGAGCCCGATCTCTTTGCTTCTGCGGACGGCTCTCCGCTTCCCGGGCTTGCTCGGAATGGTCGGACAAGTAGCTGCCGCGACGCCGGTCCCCCCGGCGGCGAGCCCACAGCACCAGAATAACGACGATCGCAATCGTCAGCAGAATGGCGACATTCAGGAAGCCGCCAAGAAACAGAAAGGCATTTTTCAAAAATTCCACTTGCATTCACCTCTTGCACCTACCTTACCCTTGTTCAACTCCGCCTACTCTGAGCTTCCCGGTGCATATAGGGCTGATGTGTGTCGAAATCCACAGGTCGTTCCCGCCTTCGGTATGATACAATGGCAGACGAGAAGTTAACCGCAGAAGAGAACCGGAGGTAATGAACGATGGATACGCTGCCCTACAAGCATCGCTGGCTCAAAATGAAAGAGGCGCTGAATGCGTCCGGAATGGATTTGGCCATTCTGACCTCGCCGGCCAGCATATTTTACCTGACCGGCTTTTATAGCGATCCGCATGAGCGTTTCATGGCGCTCGTCATCGAGCCCGGCAAGGACGGTTATACGCTTCTGGTGCCTGCCCTCGACGAGGAGAGCGCCCGCGGGGCGGCCCAGGTGGGCAGGCTGGTAGGGATCGGCGATACGGACGATGCCTACGCTCTGCTGGAGAAGGAGACTGGGGCGCAGGCGTCGGTCGTCGGGGTAGAGAGCGCGCATCTGCGGTACTCCGGTTACTTGCAGCTGGCGCGGCTGTACGGCCAAGCCGCCTTCCGCGATGCGGAGCCGCTCGTCATGGGGCTTCGTCTCGTCAAGTCGGAAGGAGAGATCGAGCTCGTCAAGAAAGCCGTCGCCCTCGCGGAGCAAGTGCTTGCGGAGACGGTAGCCAAAGCCGCTCCCGGAGTGACCGAGCTGGAGCTCAATGCCGAGATCGAGTACCGGCTGCGCGTTCTCGGGGGCGACAAGCCTGCGTTCGAGACGAGCGTTCTCGGAGGCGTCAGAACCGCTTTGCCGCATGGCCGGTCCAGCGGTTACAAGCTGCAGGAGAACGACTTGCTTCTGATCGACATGGGCGTCTACAAGGATGGATACTGCTCCGATATTACCCGCACGTTCCTGATCGGAGAAGGTACGGACTCGCAGCATCGCATCTACGATTCGGTGCTCAAGGCCAACCGCAGCGCCTTGGCCGCCGTGAAGGCGGGAAGGCCGCTCGCAGAGGTGGACCGGGGAGCGCGCAGCGTGATCGAAGGGGACGGATACGGCTTCTACTTTACGCATCGCACCGGCCATGGCATGGGGATCGACGTGCATGAGCAGCCGTCCGTGCATGGAGAGAACAAGACGCTCATGCAGGCGGGCCTGCTCTTCACCATCGAGCCAGGCATTTACATTCCGGAGATCGGCGGAGTCCGCATCGAGGATGACGTCTACATCGGACTTGACGGGCAGCCTGTCGTCCTGACGTCGTATCCGCGGGAGCTCACCCGCCTGTAGGGTCTGCCCGCTTGAGCTTGAGCTGCATGGCTGATGGGCTGCATGGCAGCCGCGGCGCGTCTTGCCGGCGATCCTTAATGAAAAAGCTGTTCCCGGGCCTCTTGCTTGAGGCTTGCAGGGAACAGCTTTTTTGTCGGTTCTACTTTTCGTCGGGAGCGATCATCGAAAAATCGTCGTAGTGGAAAGCCGGCGCCACGATGCAGGTGACGAGCACAGGCTCGTCTCCGGCAGGCCGGGCGGTCTGCCAGGCGCCTGCGGGGACAAGCGCCTGCGGAGTCTGTCCGGAAGCGATGTCCAGGCCGAGGATGAATGTCTCCGCAGCTTCGGGCTTGTCTCCATGCCCGCCGATCGTCAGCTCGAGCGGCCCGCCTGCGTGGAACAGCCACAGCTCGTCGGAGAGCACCTTGTGCCACGCGGATTCCTCGCCCGGATGCAGCAGGAAGTAGACGGAGCTGGCGGCTGCCCTCGCGCCGGAATAGCGGTCTCCAAGCACTTCATGGGGAATTTGATAGGAAGCTTTCCAAATTTCCTTGAACCAGCCGCCTTCGATATGGCGGTCCATGTCAAGAAGCTCCACAAAGGGAGACGGGGATGTCGGGACGGTCATGGCCATTCATTCTCCTTGTCGCGTTGGAATGCGTATTTTTCTACTATAGCATGGGCGCGGCAGCGATTCCAAACCAAGAATGATTTGATCGTTTCAGGCACACGTTCTCATAGACAACTTCGGACAAGCGATGGTAAGATACTGGAAGTTTACTAATCGCTGGTTGGGAGAGAGGTTGAGTCCAGACATGAAATTAATCGGAGAACGTCTCCGTCCAGCCGCTGCCTTGCTGACAGCGCCAGTCCTGGCTGCAGCCTTGCTTGCAGCCCCTGCCGCTCCGGCGGCTGCGGCGTCTGCCCAAGCGGTGACCGCGCAGGCTCAGCCGATCGTTATTATGCTCGACGGCAAGAAGCTTGCCGTGCGGATGAGTCCGGTGATCCTGAAGGGATCGATCCTGGTTCCGATGAAGGATATTTTCAAGGCGCTCGGAAGCGAGCTGAGCTGGGATCCCAAGACGAGGACGCTGCTTGCGAGCAGCGGAGGCTACTTCAGCATGTCCCTCAAGGTTGGAGCTTCCCATGCCGTCGTGAACGGCAAATCCGTGAAGCTGGATAGCCCGGCCGTAATTCTGAACGGGACTACATTCGTCCCGATCCGCTTCGTCAGCGAGACGATGGGAGCCGAGGTGAAGTGGGATGCCAAATCCCGCATCGTCCGCATCTCTTCGGAGGAAGCCCAGCTTGAGGCCGCTGTCGCAAAAGCCGAGAAGGAACGCGCGTCGCGGCGTCTCACGACGGCGCAGATTGTCGCCAAGAACGACGACAGCGTCGTTCTGATCCAGACCGATTACGGACAAGGAAGCGGCGTTGTCGCCGGTCCGCGCCTCATCCTGACGAATCTGCATGTCATGAAGGACGCCAAGTCCGGCAAGATCATGACGAACGACGGCCGCTCGATCGACATCCAGGGAGTCGCCGCCACGGATGAGAAGAACGATCTTGCGCTCGTTTTGACCAAGCAGGATATGGATCTGGTTCCGATTGTATTCGGAAGCTTCGACGACGTGCAGAAGGGCGATACCGTCGTAGCGATCGGCAGCCCTCTCGGACTGCAGAACACCGTGTCGGAAGGCTTGATCAGCAACATCGGCTATGACGATGGAAGCTTCTATTACCAAGTGAGCACGCCGATCGACCATGGCAGCTCGGGCGGAGGCTTGTTCAACCAGTACGGGGAGCTCATCGGCCTGACGACCTCCGGCTATGACGACACGACGGCAGACCTCAACTTTGCGACTTCTTCAGAGGACGCCGAGAATCTGCTGCGTACCGCGAAGTTTGATGCGGCCAAAGTCGGCTTCCTCAAGCCGACGCTGCCGGACAGTCTGGAAGGGGCTTCGCTGGACGAAATCGCGGCATTGATGAAGAAGGAATTCGGCAGCATTCAGGGCAGCGACGGCAACCTGGCGCTGACCGGCTGGAAGGCGGAGAGGGATGCGGCAGGCTGGCTGGTCATCCAGGCGGACGTCAATCCGGATTTCTATGATTATTACGGCTCCAAGATGCAGAAGGATCTCCGCATGTGGGGAGCGAACACATCCTACGAGCTGCACGGCATGCTGCCGAAGGAGAAGATCCAGCTTGTTCTGATGTACGGCAAGCAAGTGGATTTCGAGCCGCGCGGTTATGCGGCCGGCGAAGCGACGGCTTCGGCAGACGGCAAGTGGAACATCCGTTATGCGGTTCTGGATGTCCAGTTCAAGGAAGACATGCTCATCAAGCTTCGCGGCTGATCCATCGGACTCATACCGCCTCCGGACCCCAGGTCCGGAGGTTTTTTATAGGAGGAATCCCGGCTTGAAGGTGAACGCCGGCGCTTCCGGGGAACATTCCATCTGCTCGGCTGATTCGGCTGGATCCTATGTTCAGCGTCTATAGCTCGTTGACTTTGACGCGGGAGAGACGGCTTCCAGGGAGCCCTCTCTTCTTTTTCGCTCCGAAGTTGGGTAGAATGGGAGAATGACGATTGCAAAGAGGGATTCCATGAAAGTAGTATTAACGACACTCAACGCCAAATTCATCCACACCTCGCTCGCGCTCCGCTGCCTGAAGGCCTATGCGGAGAAGGACTTCCCGATCGAGATTGCCGAATATACGATCAAGGATCCGGTGATGAACATCGTATCCGATCTGTACAGCAAAAATCCGGATGTCATCGGCTTCTCCGTCTACATCTGGAACATCGAGGAGACGATCAAGGTCATCCGGATTCTGCGCAAGATCGCTCCGGACGTGCGGATCGTGATGGGCGGACCTGAAGTCAGCTACGATACGGCCGAATGGATGGAGAAGCTGCCTGAGGTCGATTTCATCATTTTCGGTGAAGGGGAGGAGACGTTCCACCATCTCCTTCAGGAAATCGACGGCGAGGGCAAATACCATCTTGTCTTCGGACTTGCTTACCGCAAGCTGCGGGAGAACGGGCCGGAGGTGCGGGTCAACATCGGCCGTCCCAAGCTGAATCTGGCCGAGCTGCCGAGTCCGCACCGGTTCCCGGAAGACCGCGAATCGCTTGCGAATCGGGTCGTCTACTTCGAGACGAGCCGCGGCTGCCCGTTCAGCTGCTCGTTCTGCCTGTCCAGCATCGAGGTCGGCGTCCGGTATTTCGATATCGAGAGGACCAAGGCCGACCTGCTCTACCTCATCGAGGCGGGAGCCAAGACGATCAAGTTCGTCGACCGCACGTTCAACATCAAGCGCGACTATGCGCTGGAGATGTTCAAGTTCCTGATCGAGAATCACGGCGGCTGCGTATTCCAGTTCGAGATTACGGCCGATATCATGCGTCCCGAGGTGTTGGATTATCTCGCCGAGCATGCGCCTCCGGGCATCTTCCGCTTCGAGATCGGGGTGCAATCGACCAACGACGTGACCAACGAGGCGGTGCAGCGCCGCCAGAACTGGAACAAGCTCGTGCGCACGGTGACCAAGGTCAAGGAATCGGGCAAGATCGACCAGCATCTCGATCTCATCGCCGGTCTCCCGCATGAAGATTACGATACGTTCCGCAAGACGTTCAACGACGTCTTCGACCTGCGGCCGGAGGAGCTCCAGCTGGGCTTCCTTAAAATGCTGCGAGGCACCGGACTGCGGATCGACGCCGACAAATACGGGTATGTGTACGCGGATCAGGCGCCTTACGAAATTCTAGGCAACAACCTGATGCCGTTCTCCGACCTGATCCGGATCAAGCGGGTGGAGGACGTGCTGGAGAAGTACTGGAACGCCCATCGCATGGACCGCACGCTGCTGTACCTGATCGAGCGGGTATTCCCTTCGGCCTTCGATTTCTTCCAGCAGTACGGCGACTACTGGGAGCGCAGAGGCTGGGAGAGGATCGGCCATCAGCTGGAGGATCTGTTCTCCCGCCTGAAGGGCTTCCTGAACTCCGGAGAGGCTCCGGCCGGATTTGACCGCGACGTCGTGGAAGGTCTGATGAAGTACGACTACTTCCTGGGCCATAACCACAAGCCCCGCAAGGTATGGTGGGACTTCACGATGGACAAGCAGGAGCTGGGCGGCTGGATGCGCCTGCTCGGGGAGCATCCTGAGGATGTATCGCCGGCCTTCGCCGCTCTCGGCCTCGGAGAGAAGGAGCTCCAGAAGCATGCGGTGCTGGAGAAGCTCCCGTTCGATCTGGAGCAGTTCCTGGCGACGGGAGAGATCGACCGCAGTTCCGGCACGCTGCTGGTCGTCCTGTATGGAGTGTCCGGCAAGCGAGGCGGGTCGGCTTATTGCCTGCGCTTGAGTCAGGGAGCGGTAGCGGCCGGGTAAGCGTCTGACGGCTGATCGGCTTGGCTGGAGGACAGCAATCCCGCTGAGCGGAGAGTAATAGGAGAACCATCCGGCTTGCCGCCGTTGCGGGAGCTGGGTGGTCTTTTTTTCTTCCCGCCGGTTTTTTCCGGCAGCAAAAAACGGAGCTGTACGGAGCAGGATGGCCTGCTCGCGTACAGCTCCTTTGATTGTATGGCGGCTTGACCCCGGGTCAGGGAACGAGGCTGCGGATGACGGTCATCTCGCCGTCCAGCTCGTAGCTGCCGAGAGTGGCCGGAAGCAGGAAGCATTCGCCGGCTTTGACAGCTTGCGATTGTCCTTCGCCCCAGGCAATGCTGCCCTGGCCTTCGGCAATGACGAGGATGACGAAGCTGTCGGCGGAGGTGGCGAGCTCCCAGGACCCCCGAACGACCCCTTTGTCCACCAGGAAGTACGGGGATTCGGCAATCGTCAGCCAGCTGCCCGGCTGCGCGTCCTCCGTGCTCATGCGTGTCGCTCCGGCTCCCTCATAGGCAATGACGTTGAGAGAATCCTCTACATGCAGCTCGCGAAGCCGGCCGTCAAGGCCGGGGCGCTTGTAGTCATAGAGGCGATAGGTCGTATCGGAGTTCTGCTGGATTTCCGCCACGACGACGCCCGCGCACAGGGCGTGGACGGTTCCCGCCGGAATATAGAAGGCGTCGCCCGCCTTGACCGTCACTTCCTGCAGAGCGTCCATGACGCGGTCCTCGTCGATGGCCTGCTGCAGTCCGGTACGGTCGATGCCTTCCTTGAGGCCGTAGATGATTTTGGCGCCCGGCTTGGCGTCGAGAATGTACCACATCTCGGTCTTGCCAAGCTCGCCGGCCGGGAGACGGTCGTAGCTGTCGGTAGGGTGGACCTGCACGGACAGATCGTCATTGCAGTCGAGCAGCTTGATCAGCAGCGGGAAACGGCCGTTTTTCTCGGAGAAGCCCTTGCTGCCGAACCATTCCCGTCCGTACCGCTCGCGGATCTCGTCCAGGCCGAGCCCGTCCAGCGGCCCGCCGAGCACTTTGGTCGTGCCGTTCGGGTGGTCGCCAATCATCCAGCCTTCGCCGATATGGCCTTCCGGAAGCTCCAGGCCGAATTGCTCCAGCGCCCGTCCGCCCCATACGCGTTCTTTCATTTCAGGTTTGAATTGCAATGGATAAGGGTTGACAGTCATCGTTCATCCGCTCCTGTTCTCTATCTGCTAAGTATGATTTCTCGGGGTCTATGAATGGATCGGGTTATTCGGGACGGGTTCCCGGCTGGAACAGCTCCAGCAGCTCTCCGTCGGGACCGTAGAAGAAGAAGTACCGGGCTCCGTTCGGAAGCGTCGTCAGCTCGGTGTCCCTCAGCGGAATGCCCATGCGCTTGATGCGGGCGAATTCGCCCTCCACGTCATCGACGGTGAACGCGATGTGGTGGGTTTTGCCTTCAGCCGGAAGGCTGTCGTCATACCCCTCGATGAGCTCCAGCTCCGTTTCCTCCGAGCCGGGAAATCTCAGGAACGCCAGGCGGATCTTGCCGTCGGAGTGGGGAAGAGTGTACGTATGCTCCATGCCAAGCACCTGCTTGTAGAAGTCGATCGATGCTTCGAGCGATGCGGTCATGACGCCGACATGCTCCAATTTGCGGATTGCCATCTTGTTCATCTGCCTCCTTAAGTTAGTTGCCGTTTCTCGATGCCGAGCGCATAAGGCGCCGAGCGCTTCTGCGCCATCCGGTACAGGACGGTCTGCGCGCGGCCGGACGGAAGAGCGGATGCCCAGGCCAGGACGGCATCGGCTTCCGCCTCGCCGCCGGGATGGCCGGGGTACAGCACGCAGGCGAGAACGCCTCCCGGTCGAAGCAGCTCCATCGCCGCCTCCATGGCGGCAAGGGTGGAAGCGGGCTGCGTCACGATGCTGCGGTCGGAGCCCTCGCCGGGCAGGTAGCCGAGATTGAACAGAACGGCGGCGATCCGGCCGCGGTCCCCATCCGGCACCGCCATGCCCATCTCGGCATGGCTGCGCAGATGCAGGCTGACCGCCGGCAGCTTGCCGCTGTCGCCCAGCGGAGCGAGCCGCTCCTCGGTCCGGCGGATGGCATCACCCTGAACATCAAATCCGATGAGCTTGCCGCGAGGTCCGACCAGCTCCGCCAGGAAGCGGGCATCCGCTCCGCCGCCGAGCGTCGCGTCGATGACGGCGTCGCCAGGCTGCACTCTTTCCCTAACCCAGCCGTGGGCCGCGCCGATGACGGACAGGAAGCCCATCAGCTATTCGCCTCTTCGGGAAGCTGCGCGGAGAGAGCCGGCGCCGGGCAGGGCTCCGCGGCATCCGCGGCGGCTTGCATCAGCTTCGCATAACGCGCCGAATTCATCTTGCGGGCCGGCTTCGTGAGCGCGGGACCCGCCGCTGCGGCCGCCACGAGCGGCACCGCCGCTTCCGGCTGCCAAAGACGGCCCTGC
>Ga0194137_10002642_pt1 | contig 10498 bp, 7 predicted proteins | sample TARM_MetaG_T3_14_FD_134025 | JGI IMG/M metagenome (GOLD analysis project Ga0194137, IMG submission 134025) | Freshwater microbial communities from Pennsylvania, USA, analyzing microbe dynamics in response to fracking - TARM_MetaG_T3_14 (version 2) | ecosystem: Environmental > Aquatic >...
ATCAAAGGGGTGTGCGGTTTGAGCAAGAACGTCAAGAACGGCTTGAACGCGTTCTCGCGCTTATGAATCAAAAGCAGATTTACCTAAGGGGGGATGATTTAACCTTCCCTTCATATCTTAATTCTATCGAGGTCTCTTATGAGAGCATTACGGAAAGTATTTTGATACAGCTGCTTGGCAATGAATACGAAACGACAAATAATCAATATAGAAATGGGCTTGCGACGGTAACGCAGAGTGAAATGGGTCTTTTTTATGAAAAATATCCAACGCCTTCAGCAGTATATGATGACGTAATGTCAGGTATACCTATTGAAGATGCTAATAATATCGCCCTTCTCGATAAGACGGTGACTCAATTTTTAAGTGATTATGGATTTTCGTCTGACTACATGATCGAAGAGCATTTTCTAAGAGGCTCGTATCAAATCGTTACGGCAAGTCAAATTTATCGTGATTATATTATGGATGATGCGAAAATGACATTTGTCATTGTTGGAGATGAAGTCGTTAGTTTTAGAAGGATATGGCTCGAAATTAATACAGACATAACACCAACTAAATATGATATAATCACATTAGATCGTGCGCTTTATGTGACGTTACCGAAACTAAGATCAGGTGATATCATAAATGATATTAGCATCAGCTATAAGCTTAACGATAGTAGTTCAGTAGTGGGGAATCTGGTTTCAGGAGAAGCACTTCCTTATTACCGTATTGAAGTTCAAGATGAAGACGTTTATTATATTAGAGCAATTGTTGAAGAGTAAATCATTAAGCCTTGTGTAACACACAGGAATAACACCAAAAGAAAAAGAGGTCCTATGGCACTAACATTTTGTTCACTTGCAAGTGGCAGTTCAGGTAACTGTCAGTTTATTGCGTCTGATAAGACCAGACTACTGGTTGATGCAGGTATGAGTGGCAAGTATATAAAACAGTCACTAAGTAATATAGATATAGATATTAATAGCATTAATGGCATCCTGCTCACACATGAACACACAGATCATATAAGTGGTCTGGGTGTTTTAATGCGTCGGCACAATATACCGCTTTATGTTACAGCTAAAACTTGGGATGCGATTATAGCCAAGGTTGGAAAAATTGACATGAATCTTTTGCATATATACGATACCATTGACATGCTGGAAGTGGGAGATATTACCGTTCAATCAGCAAGAATATCACACGATGCAGTGGACCCATTATGCTATGCTTTTATAAGTGGTAGATCTAAAGTTGCGATTGCAACAGATCTTGGCATGATTACAGACGAAGTTATCGAAAAATTTAAAGACAGCGATCTTTTGATGATTGAATCAAATCATGATATTGAAATGCTTAAAATGGGTAAATACCCCATGTATTTAAAACGACGTATTCTCAGCGAAGTAGGCCATTTGTCAAATGAAGACGCAGGCTATTTTGCAAAAGAAATTATTGAGTTTGGGTCCGCAAAACATATTTTATTAGCACATCTAAGCAAAGAAAATAATGTTCCTGAACTGGCATATGAAACGGTTAGAGGTATTCTTGAAGTGGCCAATATTCACTCGGGTATTGATATTAGTTTAGACCTGACCTATAGGGATAAAGTGGGTCGATGCTACAAACTTGTAAAGTAATATAGATACCTGATATTTCGATGGAGAGATAGGAGGATCACATGGATTTAAAACTTATAGAAGCGTTATCGAATGCAAATGGCATTTCGGGTTTTGAAGATGAAGTTGTAGAGATAATAAAGGATTATGTTGGAGATCGTCTCACGGTAGAAGTTGACCATATGAATAACATGGTCCTAAGATATCCAAAGGATGAGGCCGAAGACGACAAGAAGCCCATCATTATGCTAGATGCACATTCTGATGAAATCGGATTCATTGTACAAGCAATAAAACCAAATGGGACTCTTAAGTTTTTACCTATTGGGGGTTGGTCTGCACAAAACATTCCAGCACATCTTGTGAGAATCAGAAATCGTGAAGGTTATTATATAGAAGGTGTCGTCGCCTCAAAGCCACCTCATTTTTCTAAAGGTGGAGAGGGACTTGTTCCGATTGAAGAGCTTGTAATTGATATTGGCGCTATGTCATATGATGAAGTGGTGAATTGTTACAAGATTGAACTGGGCGCACCAATTGTACCTGTCGCTGTGTTTACGTCCAATGAAAAAATGGGTTGGATGCGGGGAAAGGCATTTGATAATCGCCTAGGATGCAGCGCCGTTATTGAGACGATGCTTGCTTTTTCAAAAGTTGACTTACCGGTTACGCTTGTGGGTGCCATTTCCTCACAAGAAGAAGTGGGTTTAAGAGGCGCCAAGCTAAATGCAGGACGCATTAAGCCAGACCTTGCAATTATTTTTGAAGGAACGCCAGCAGATGATACTTTTATGCCAGCGTCAGAATCGCAAGGGGCACTGACAAGAGGAACACAAATTCGCCACTTTGATCGGTCAATGATTGCAAACCCTAGATTGACACAAATGGCAATCACCTGTGCGCAGACCAATGCTATAGCCTTCCAAAGAGCGGTGAGAGAAGGTGGTGGAACCAATGCAGGTGCTATTCACCTTGCCGATGAAGGCGTTCCATGTCTTGTTTTAGGGACACCAGTAAGATATGCACACACACATTATGGGTATAGTCATATAGATGACCATGCCGCAACAATAGCGCTTGCCAAACAGTTTATTAACACCTTATCGGAACAGGAGATAGAAAGGTTAACACTTTGAAATTAGTAAAAAAATACAAACGCATTATGACTATGTTGTTAGTGAGCATTGTGTTGACGCAGTGGGTGGTCTTTGCCGATGAAAAAACAACAGCTATGGATGATATTATTACCTATCAACACGTGAATTACAGTGTTCCAGGCATAGCAGTAGTTATTGTAAAAGAGGGTGAGGTCGTCTACCAAAAGATATCAGGGGATGCTGATCTTGAAAATAATCTCAAGCTGACGACATCAGAGACCGCTATTCAAACGGGCTCTATCGGAAAACTAATCACCACACTGGGTCTTTTGCAATTGATGGATGAGAAGCACATTACACTGGATACCCCTGTTTCTGATTATCTTATTGATGACTATCTACCGGTAGAGGCTTTAACATTCGGTGATTTATTAAAACATACAACGGGCATACCCGCACTTAAGTCAGATATTGCAATAAACAAAACGCCTCTTGATAAGGATTTATCGTTTGCTACGAATGCAGATACTTTTATGAGAGCTTATAAGCATCAAGCCGTTATGCCATCAGGTGAGTATACAATCTATTCAAACGTTGGATCAGTGATGGCGGGTCTTTTGATTGAAGCGCTTTCTAATACGTCTTATGAGCAGTATATTTCAGAATCAGTATTAAAGCCAATGGGGCTTTATAGCAGTGCCGACTTGATGTTACAAGAAGGGACACTCTCATTTGATCTTGCAGCGGGTTACCACGTCTTTGGTGGCGAGCGTCAACTGATGCCACCTTTTCAAACAAAACTAGTAGCATCAGAGGATTTTGTTACCACCATATCAGATATGACGAGCATGGTTCAATCGTTAACGAATCTTCGTGAAAATGATTCTTTGTACCAACAGCTTTTTACCAGATATGTTAGTGTTTACAATACCCTATTAGGGCGTAGTTTAGGCTTTACAATCAAGAAAGATGAAGGGTATGAATTGTTCCTTCAAGATGGCGGTATTCCAGGTGAAACATCGCGTCTGTTTTTTATGCCAGAGGAAAAGCTTGGTGTTTTTATGTGGTATAATTCTGATGCCCCAGCGCTAAGAGATGAACTCACAGATGAAATTCTTTCCACATTTGCTTCAAGTGTGACGCCAGAAATTCCGGCGACTATTCAAATGGAAGAACCCTTTGATTTTAGTCATTTTATAGGCTCCTATGCACCCGTGAACGTTTCAAGAGAATCAATAGAGCGCGTCACAAAGATTATTCATCAAATTAGATTATCAGATGATAATGGTACATTGATGATTGATAAAAAGAGTTATAAACCTATTGGTGACGCTATTTATTATAATGACATTTCAGACAACTATGTACGTTTTGTGCTTGATGAAGAAGAAAAAGAGACCTATCTTGTCAAGGACAATACCTTTTATAAACGAACAGGCCTCCTTGAAAGTTTGTATTTTCAAATTCCCATGCTTTTTATGGTGGCGTTTTTCAACATGCTTGCTCTTCTTTTACTGTTAATGCGATGGGATATGCTTATGGTCAATCGCATCCATTCAACGCCGAGAATAGTATTGCTAATCGAAACGCTGTTTAGTACGGCGAGCATCATTCTCGTGATAATCGTCGGTATGAGATATAATGCTTGGGCAGTGGCCTACCACATGAATAGCACTACCCTATGGTTGAAGGTTAGCGGTTTAATGACGGCAATTTTACTAGTACCATCATGGTTTATGTTAAGCCAAGGAAAATCAGACTTTAGATGGCGTGGTGGGACGGTTTTTGTTTTTAGAATGTTGTTGATTTTCAATTTGTTAATGGTTTTATGGCTTTGGTATTACAATTTTATTTAATCCACAGCAAGGCACAGAATGTTCTGAAAATAAGCGAAAAGTCCTATATAATGTGGATAACCTGTGCATAAGTCGCCTTTTATCCACATTTAGTGTGTGGAATTGTGAAGAACCGACAAGATGTTGTGTATAGATTGTGCGTTAAAGATGATGGTCCTAGGGACGTGAAAAGAGATCCTTCTATTACAGAAGAATCTCTCTTTTTTTACGACATTTTTTTAATAATTAAGAAAATTACATCTATCCATAAGTTGATTCTTCATTCCGATAGGTTGAATGATCCTGTGCTAAAGGGATCTGCCTATTGGGGTGAAAGAATTAAAAAGGAACAGAGATCATGTTTTACATAAAGAAAATTTTTAAGGCTTATTTCAAGTATGAAGGAACGATATCGTGTGACATTAAATCTTCATAGGTTTCACGTTTAACGATTTCAAAAGATGTATTATCATTAACGAGAACAACCGCTGGATTAGGATGTTTGTTATAGTGTGATGCCATGGCATAAGTGTAGGCTCCAGTGCTAAAGACGGCTACTAAATCCCCTGTTTCTATGCTCTGTATAGGAATATTGTTGATCAGAATATCACCTGACTCACAACATTTTCCACAAAGTGTGACGGTCTCATTCTTTTCATCAGAAGCCTTGTTTGCAACAGTCGCCTCGTATTTTGCTTGGTAAAGTGCAGGTCTTATGTTATCAGTCATGCCCCCATCAAGCGCAACATAGGTTCTAATACCAGGAATTTCTTTAATACTACCAACTCGGTATAGCGTAATCCCCGCTTCCCCGACAATAGATCGCCCTGGTTCAATAAAGACGCGCGGTCTTTTTAAGCCTTCTAATTCACATCGTTTTATAAGTGTGGTCATGATGGCATCTGTAAAGACAGCAGCAGGGATTGGCATGTCATCAGCTGTATAATGAATACCATAGCCACCCCCTGTGTTGAGCTCTTCAATGGTATACTCAAAACGCTCTTTCACTGCTTTGATAAGGCTTATAGCGACTTCGGTTGCAGCCACATGCGTTTCAACATCGAAAAGTTGTGAACCAATGTGAAAATGAAATCCGAGAAAGTTAATACTGCGGCTGTTGATGGCATATTCAATTGCTGGAAAGATAATTTTTTCATCAAGCGCGATTCCGAATTTAGAATCCTTTTGTCCAGTTGCAATGTAGTCATGAGTACCTGGTTTGATACCCGGTGTAATTCTAAAGAGAATACTGACAATTTTTCCTTGAAGCTCTGCCATTTTGCTAAGGCGTTCCAACTCGCCAACATTGTCAACAATGATGCGTCCCACACCGTAGTCAAGTGCCATAGCAAGCTCTTCATCAGACTTGTTATTGCCATGAAAAAGGACTTTGGACATAGGAAAACCAACTCGGTTTGCAATAAAGAGCTCTCCGCCGGATACGACGTCGAGATGAAAGGCTTCTTGTTCGATAATCTTAACCACGGCCGAGGTTAAAAGTGCTTTGCTGGCATAAGCGGCATGCACATCATCATATTTGTCCATAAAATCACGTTTGATAGCACGGCAATTTTCTCTAATAGAGGATTCAGACAAGACGTAAAGAGGTGTGCCGTATTTTTCTGCAAGTGAGGTTGCAGAGAGGTTTTCAACATACAATTGGTTGTTTTTTATTGTAAACATATAACTCTCCTTTATACTCAAACTAAGAAGATGACATTACTTCGGGTTGTTTCATGATCACCATGAGCTTCATTTCTCCTGTAATCTCAAGTGCCTGCTGAGTTCTTATTACCTATTAGTATTGCAAAGATGATGCCAACTTTAAAAAACTTGTACAAACCTTGAAAGTACACTATAATGTAAGCAATAATATGAATTATAAGTCCGGTTTTTCGGAGCTTGGAATACTGAAAGGAAAAATTATTGAAAACTTATGATGTATCTCAAATTTTAGATCGCATTGACGAAGGGATTATTCTATTAGATCGTCACCAGCATATTTTAGAATTTAATGATAAGGCAAAGCAAATAACAGGTATCAAACTCTCTGGTGAAATGATGCATAAATCTGGATATATTGCACCTGGAGATATGGTTATCTTTATCAGCAGTCCACTTGGAGAAGACGATGGCGGTCTGACCTTTGATCTGTTATCATTACTCAATATTGATACGAGTGATCTGAAATATGGTGATACAGTCATGGGGGTAGGCCTCTATAAAACACAAGAAATACAAGGTGTTATAAAGCGGACATCAAAGTCCGATATTTCGGACATCATAAGACATGCAGGTGATTTTTTAGGAAACAAGTGGGATATGATGTTAGATAATCAACATCGTTTAATGCGAATCGAAATAAATGGGCAAGTATTTGAACAACATTTTGCCAAAGCATTTGGTCATATGGTGGTTCTTGATGGCGAAAAGGGAAAATTGAAATTTTACCAAGATAAAGGATACACTGTAAGAAGTGAGGCAATTGCTGATTTGTTAAAGGGTAACCCCTTTCTAGCCAAAAATCAAAACCAAGAGACACTGGAGTTAACGCATAGACCCCTCCAAGATATTCTGGTATCAGACCAGCTCTATTTGCAACTTGAAAGACTTTCATTAGATCATCCAGAAAAATTATTTTTAGAGATTAACAGGCGACCGGTCTACTGTGAAGTCTCGTATTTTATCTATCAGGAAGCCTATTATTATCTAATAAAATTTAGAGATTTATCAGAAATGGAAACGCTATTTGTAGAGTACGAGGCCATTTTAGAAAATTTAGAAGCCTTAAGAGCAACATCACGTCTTATTCCCATACCAGAGGCATTGGAACAGTTTGATGCCTTGATTGGACAAAGTGATGCCATTCAAAAGGTCAAGTATATGGCCTTCCAAGCTTCACAGATAAAATCAAACGTGCTGATCACAGGAGAAAGTGGTACTGGAAAAACGCTGTTGGCAGAACTTATACACAAGCACAGTCACCAGAAGGGTCCTTTTATTGAAGTTAACTGTGCAGCAATTCCAACAAGTCTATTTGAAAGTGAACTATTTGGCTACGAAAGCGGTGCTTTTACAGGGGCAGACCACAAGGGTAAACGTGGCTTATTTGAGTTGGCAGAGGGGGGGACGCTATTTTTAGATGAGATTGGCGAGCTGCCTCAAGATATTCAGGTAAAGCTTTTACAAGCGTTACAGAGTAAACAGTTTTATAAAATTGGCGCGTCTAAGCCCACACGTGTAAATACCAGGATTATTACAGCAACGAATAAAAAACTGTATGAGGCGGTTTTAAACAAGCAGTTTAGAGAAGATTTATACTATAGAATTAATGTGTTTCCAATTCATTTACCGCCCCTTCGTGAACGTCAAACGGATTTGTATTTGTTAACAAAACAAACGGTTAAACGGATTGCTGAAACAATGGAAATGCCAGAAAAGAGAGTGTCTTCAGATGCATTCTCGTGGTTAAAACAGCACCCATTTCCAGGTAATATTAGGGAACTCGAGAATATCCTAGAGCGCGCTATGGCGATGAGCCAAGATCAAATTATAGAAGCGCATCACTTAAAGAATACCTACTCACCTTATACTTTAGAAGAAGATAAAACCTTAAAAGCAAGGCTTAGCGCTTTTGAGAGACAAGTTATCCTCGATGCCTTAAATAGTCATAAGACACATGCAAATGCCATGCAGCATTTAGGATTATCCAGGTCAACCTTTTATGAGAAGCTAAAAAAGTACGGCTTAACATCATCCTCTTAAAAAAAGAAGCTGGGCATTTTATCATAGTGCAGGGTCTGTAGACGTTGCTTTTTTTTGCTGATCAATCAAGGATTCTGCGACTTGTTTTTTGATAGCGGATTCAATTGAGAGTGAGATAATAGCATCTTTAATGTTCTTTTGGTTTTCTACGGGGTCTAAGGCGGTGTCGAAAGAATGCGAGGCGTTAAAAGTCGTTTCCAAAGAAGCACCGATGTTTTCGACGACTTGCTTAAAATGAGCATAGCTTTCTATGAGGCTTGTCTGATGCATATTTTTGATGATATCATTAGTGTCAGAGATGGAAAGAACCTGCTTTAAATAGTAAATCATGATTAGCTCGATAACGCTATTATGGGTATATTTTTTCTTTATGGGCGGTGTCACAACACCTGCTTTTACATAATTATTGACCATTGTCTTTGTGAAGGTAGGCTGGTCCTCTTCTCTTTTTAAGGGAGAGAGATACTTGTCGAGGACTTCTAAGAGTTGATCCATATACAGTGAAATGGGGGGTAAATCATTAAATTCAGGTAATTGTGTTTTTATAATGTCATGTGGTTTTGTCATAGTTGACCTCCTCTATTGGTCGTTAACATGATTATAACATATTAGGTTAAAATAGCTGTTGATAATATGAAGCTAGCGTGGTAATATGTATATATGATGACAAGTAGTATTTGATACTACATAAGATATTGGTTTTATTTAGGAGGGTGAAATGCGCTTTAGGGAACCTGTTAATACATGGACACATTTTGTAGGGATTATTTTGGCAGCACTGGCAATGACGGTAATGGTATGGAATGCAGCTCTAAAACATAATATGACGCTAGTTTCAGGGGCAATTATATTTGGGATTAGTATGATCTTGCTCTATTCTGCATCTACGATTTACCATGGTTTCAATGGCAAAAAAGAAATTATCTTGAGATTGCGTAAATTAGATCACGCTATGATTTTTGTTTTGATTGCAGGCACCTATACACCGCTCTGTCTGACAGTTCTCAAGGGAGCTCTTGGCACTGGGCTTCTCATTGGCGTCTGGTCGCTCGCGGCCATAGGCATTATCACAAAGGTTATTTTTATTCATATGCCACGATGGTTGTCAGCGGGAATGTATCTCTTTTTGGGATGGATTAGTATTCTTTTTATTTACCCGATTTTTAAAGCGATGCCTATAAGTGGTTTTGTTTGGTTGGTCCTTGGAGGATTATTTTATACTATTGGCTCAATTATCTACGCGATTAAGTCAGAGCGCTTGCGTATAGGTCTCTTTGGTTTTCATGAAATTTTTCATCTGTTTATTTTACTGGGCACATTGTCGCATTTTATCATGATTAACAATTATGTTATTTTGAGATAAACAGATAAACGTATAGAACGTATAAAAGGTTGCACCTCACACATTGTAGGTACAACCTTTTGTTTTTTTAAAAACGTTATCAATATAAATTATGGTGCTAAAATAACAAAACCTGTCAGTAGACTAGGGTAAGTCACCTATGATTCAGAAGTTTGTTTTTCAATGGATGCCATACGCCTTTCTATAATGCGTTGAATAATTAGTTTTACAATAGCCCCAGTCGGGATGGCAAGTACCATTCCTAGCAAACCACCAATTCCGCCGCCAACTGTGATGGCTAGAATGATCCAAATAGGATCAAGGCCGATATAATTCCCCATCACACGTGGTCCGATGAGATTACCATCAACTTGCTGTAAGACGATAATAAAGATAGCGACCCAGATGGCTTTGCTGGGATCATCAATAGCCGCAGTGACAATAGCAGGCACGGCTCCTATAAAGGCACCAAAATACGGGATCATGTTGGTAAAGCAGATGATGAGTCCCAAAACAATGGCATACTTGATTCCCATAATTGAAAAGCCAATGGCTGCAAGAATACCGATGATAATGGCTTCTACTATTAATCCTGTGAGAAAATGTGAAAAAATCTCGTTGACTTCTGCTAGAAAATGAAAGAGTTGATCGGCTCTTTCTGGTTTTAAAATAGCGGTTGTTAAGGTTTTTAAGGTCTTTGACAGCTTTGTTTTGTCAATCAACATATAGATAGAAATGATAATGCCCAAAATAATATTAAAAAATGTCGTGGTGATGTTGACTAATAAGTCGACTAAATTTTGTAAAATGCCGTTGGTAAAGTTTGTTAGCACCTCGGTTAGCTTAATG
>Ga0194137_10002645_pt1 | contig 10490 bp, 9 predicted proteins | sample TARM_MetaG_T3_14_FD_134025 | JGI IMG/M metagenome (GOLD analysis project Ga0194137, IMG submission 134025) | Freshwater microbial communities from Pennsylvania, USA, analyzing microbe dynamics in response to fracking - TARM_MetaG_T3_14 (version 2) | ecosystem: Environmental > Aquatic >...
AACGGCGATGTGCTGGTGTTCGACGGCACGCCGACCGCACAGACCCGCTACGGCGGTTCCGGCGAGACGGTGTTCCTCGAAATCGCCGCCGAAGAAGTCCCATGCCCGCATCCGCCGATGAAAGATGCCCGCTGCCTGAGCATGCGTGAAGTGCATTACGACGCGCAGGGGCTGGAAACCGCCTCGCGCGGCGAATGGCAGAACCTGTACACGCCGATCGAGGGTTACCGGCATCGGGCCGGCACCCGCGACGTGCTGCGCCTGAAGCGCTACGCCGTGCCGAACCCGCCGGCCGACGGCAGTGCCGTGGCCTACGTGCTGGACATGGTGGTCCAGACCGAAACCGTGCAGCCCTGAGCGGCACGGCGGCGGCGGTTCACAGCGCGCTGGCGGGGCGCAGCTTCAACGCGTCGGCCTCGGCCGCGCAATCGCGGTTGGGTTTCAGGCCGCGCATGCGCGCCCGCACCACTTCCTGACGCGCGGCCGCCACGTCGTCGCGGAACTGTGCCTGCTCGTGCAACCTGGCCACGGTGCCGGCGGCCATGAAGCGGCCTTCGAGGACGTCGCTCTGCCAGTGCACGTTGCACACCAGCCGGCTTTCGGCATAGGCGCGCCCGCGCGCAAGCACGGCATCGGCGCGGTCCGGCGCGACTTCCGCCAGCGTCAGCGCCCAGGCCCAGCCGATGGCGGTATGCCCGGACGGATACGAGCCGTTCTTGCGCAGCCCGTCCTCGTCCTCGGGCGCGCACGTCGGCCCGCCGTTGACCATGAACGGCCGCGCGCGCCGGTAATGGTCCTTGGCCTTGCTCACCGAGCGGCCCGCGTCGGTACGCGTGCGCTGCAACAGCAGGTACAAACGCGGCGTGTCCTCGCGCGTCACCGGCACGCCCAGCGCACAGGCGTAAGTGCCGGCGGCATTGGGGAAGGACAGGTCCGCGTCGAGCGCGGCCTGATGGCCGCGCGGCGTGGTCAGCAGTACGCGGCCTTCGCGATTGACCTGCTCGTCCAGCGCGAAGGCCGGCGAGCCGACGGCCGGTGGCGCCGGCAGCAGCGCCAGACTGTCCGGCAAGGCGGCCTTGTCCAGATAACCGGGCTGACGCTCGGCCGACGGGTCAATCACGCCCATTCCCGCCGATGGCCACTGCGCCGGCACGGGTCGGGACGAGCAGGCGGAAAGAGCGACGGACAGGAGAAGGGCGAGAGGCAGCAAGGCGTGGCGCGTGGCGATCATCGTCAACAAGGCAGGAGGGCGAAGCGTTTCACTATAGGGTAGTGCCAGGGCTCACGCCCCACTCCATCTTGAAATCTTGCTCGAACTTTTGGCATGCGCCGTAGGCGATGCCACGCACATCGCGCGTCACATGCGGGTCTTCTTTCAACTGCCGGCAGTGCGCATGACAAAACCGCACCTTCTCCCGGTCCTTGTTCATTTCAGCATTGCTGAATAGCTCTATCCCCACCCCGACGATGCCGACAGGCAGAACTACCGACAGGGCAATGGCCGCTAGCACTTTCCCTGCTTTGCCGGAGCCGGATGCCGCTCCCTGTATGACCGGGCCACGCGCATGCGCACGTTGCATCGGCGCCCCATACCCCGGGCAGGATGCCTGCCTTGTCGCTTGCCCTTGATGAGCCCCATCCCCTGGCCTCCTTCGGCTTGGCCAGGGGTGGGGTAGCCCGCCTGCTCGCCGCACATCTGCGCCAACGCAGCCGTCACGGTTCCCGCGTGCCCGGATGCTCTCCGGGCGGCCGCACGAAACGCAACACCACGCCGCGCGACTGCATGGGGGGCCGCCGCAACACCGGCACCTCGCTTGGTGAAGGGGGCTCGAACTGGGCGGCATCCCCGGATTCGGCCTGCAACGCGGCTTCGTCGTCCTCGTCCTCCCAGTCGTAACGCTTGCGCGGCAGCGGCGGGTCGCTGCGCCGGAACAGCAGCGCCGCCAGCATGCCGCCCAGCGCGCCGCCTAGATGCGACTGCCACGAGACGCCCGGCGTGTGCGGCAGCACCGTGATCAGCATGCTGCCGTAGAACAGGAAAGCGATCATGCCGGCCGCGATGGAGGCGCGGTCGCGGCGCAGAAGCCCGAGCACGAACACCAGGAACATCAGTCCGTGGGCGACGCCGCTGGCACCCAGATGGTGTGTGCCGGGGTCGCCCAGCCACCACGCGCCCAACCCGGACCCCAACCACAGCAGCGGCAGCGCGCGCAGCGTGGCGCGCGGATACACGCTGCCGGCCAACGTGCCGAGGATCAGCAGCGCCACTGCATTGGCCGCCAGGTGCGCGGCCGAACCATGCAGCAACGGCGCGGTCAGCACGCCCAACAGACCGGCCGCCGCGTGCGGCGCCACTGCCAGTGGTGTCCAGTCGAAACTGCCCTGTGCGCTGTATACCGCAGCCAGCAACAGCACCGCACCGAGGCTGACGTTGAGCGCGCGCAGCACGCGGCGGCGGTCACGTCCGGCGACGATGGCCGGAGCGTCGTCGTCCCGGTGCACGTGCAGCGGGGAATCATCGTGTCGTTCCATGCTTTCGCAATGGCGCCGGCACCGTGCCGATGCAAGGGCGCGCGGCGTTCCATCCATGCAACGCCGTCGCCCATTCCGTGCCGGGCGGGCGGGTCAGGCCGCTTCGTGCTTCGGCGGGATCTTCAGGCTCAACCACATCGTCGCGGCGAGGATGGCCGTCACGCCCACCAGCGAGGCCAGCACCGGGATCTTGAACACGTCGACCAGCAGCATCTTGCCGCCGATGAACACCAGGATCACCGCCAGCCCGTACGGCAGCAGGTGGAAACGGTCGGCCATGCCGGCCAGCAGGAAGAACATCGCGCGCAGGCCCAGCACCGCGAACACGTTGGAGGTCAGCACCACGAACGGGTCGACGGTGATGGCGAAGATGGCCGGAATGCTGTCCACCGCGAAGATCACGTCGGTCACCGCGATCAGGATCAGCACCACGAACAGCGGGGTGAAGTGGCGCACGCCGTCCCTCGCCGTCATCAGCCGGTTGCCGTTGTAGCTCGGGCTGATGCGCAGGTGGCCACGCATCCAGCGCAACACCGGGTTGGCCTCCAGATCGGGCTCCTGCCCAGCCGAGAACCACATCTTGATGCCGGTGAGCAGCAGGAACGCGCCGAACACGTACAGCAGCCAGTGGAAACGCGCCAGCAACGCGGCACCGGCGAAAATCATGATCGCGCGCAGGGCGATCGCGCCGAGCACGCCGAGCACCAGCACGCGCTGACGCTGCTCCTCGGGCACGGCAAAGTAGGTCATCACCATCAGGAACACGAAGATGTTGTCCACCGCCAGCGACTTCTCGACCAGATAGCCGGTGAGGAACTCCAGGCCGACGCGGTTGGCCGTGACCACGTCCACCGCCTCGCGCAGGTACCACCACAGGCCGGCGTTGAAGGCCAGCGCCAACGCCACCCAGCCGGCGGACCACCACAGCGCTTCCTTGAAGGTGACCTTGTGCGGGCCGCCGTGGCGCATCAGCACCAGGTCGGCCAGCAGGGCGGCAATGACCACGGCGATGAATCCGCCCCACAGCCAGGGATTGGCGATCGTCTGCATGTCTGTTGTCTCCGTCTCGTGTCGAATGGCGCGGGATTCAAGCCGGCGCCGGAGGCGGGCCTGTCGCGAGTTCGGATCGGGTCGGGGTAATCGACGGACCGGGAGTTCGGGACGGACCTTCGCCAGCGTGGCGAAGGTCTCGCTCGCAGCCGCCTTGCGCGACTGCCGTTGCACCGGGGCCTTGCGACCCGAACTGACGGCGACAACGTCTGGGAGCTACTCCCCTTCTGCGCCGCATTCTCCGGGCAGCCCGCAGCCCGCGTCAACCGGGGCCGTTCAGGCTGATGGCGGCCACAACCAGTCCGACGTTCGCCCCGCACTTCGCTGCCGGATGGCGCGCGGGAAAACGCGGAAAGCACGGCGCATGCACGACCCGCGCATGTCCACGGCATGCGACGCGCACCCGCCGGCGAAACACCGGCAGGGTTTTCAACCGGCGCTCACGGCATCCGCGAGGGCAGCGTGATGCGCGGCCCGTCCACGCTGAACGTGCCCCAGCCGCGGTGGTGCAGCAACGGTGCCTCGCGCTGCGCGGTGTCCTGCCAGGCGGCCACGCCTTCGAGCACGAACAGGTCGTAACGCCGCACCATGCGGGTATCGACGACGCGGCATTCCAGGTTCACCGCACACTCGGGCAGCAACGGCGCCTGTACCTGCGAGGCCGGCCGCGTCTTCAGGCCGAACCGGGCGAACTTGTCCACCTCGCGCCCGGAACAGTTGCCGATGCCGACCACGCGCTCGGCCATGCCCGCGCCGGGGATGGCGATCACGCACTCGCCGGTGCGCCGCAGCGCGCGGAAGCTGTGGTCGCCCTCGCCGACCACGCAGGCCAGCAGCGGCGGGTCGAAATCGAGCATCGTGTGCCAGCTCATCGTCATCACGTTGGCCTTGCCGCGCTCGGCGGTGGCCAGCAGCACCACCGGGCCGGCTTCGAGCCAGCCGTACACTTTGGACAGCGCCATTCGCCTGATCATTCTTCCGCTCCGAAGCCATGGTCCGGGCCATGGTGGCATGCCGCCGGCGCCTGCGGCGTCGGTGCCCGCCCGCGTAGAATGCGCGGATGAACAGCCCGTATCCCGTCGTCCGCCTGAAAAACGCCTGGCGCTCCACCCATCCGTGGATCTTCCAGAAACTCGTCGAGAAACCCGCGCAGAAGCCCAAGCCCGGCGCCGTCGTCGATGTCGTCGGCGTGGACGGCGAGTGGATCGGCCGCGGCTTCTACAACGGCCATTCGCGCATCGCCCTGCGCATGGTCGAGAACGACCCGGACGCGTTGATCGACGCGGACTGGTTCATGCGCCGCATCGGCACCGCGGTGGATTTGCGCCGCAACGTGCTGGGGCTGGACGTCGTGTCCGACGCCTGGCGCGTGGTGCACAGCGAGGGCGACGACCTGTCCGGGCTGGTGGTGGACCGCTACGGCGACCTGCTGGTGGTGGAGTTCTTCTCGGCCGGCATGTTCCGCCACCGCGAATGGATCTACGACGCACTGCGCGCGCACTTCCCCGGCTGCCGTTTCCACGCCTTCGCCGAGGAGCACGTGCAGAAGCAGGAAAGCTTCGACTTCCGCGGCGACACCGGCACCGAGCCGGCGATCATCACCGAGCACGGCGTGCGCTTCCGCGCCGACCCGGCCGGCGCGCACAAGACCGGCTTCTTCGCCGACCAGCGCGAGAACCGCGAATGGCTCTCGCACCTGTGTGCGGGCAAGCGCGTGCTCGACCTGTGCTGCAACACCGGCGGCTTCGGCGTGTACGCCAAGGTGCGCGGCGCGGCCGAGGTGCTGGGCGTGGACATCGACGAGGACGTGATCGAGATCGCCAAGGGCAACGCCCGGCTCAACGACATCAAGCCGGGCAACGGCGGGCTGAAGTTCGTGCAGGCCGATATCTTCCCGTGGCTGCGCGACGCGGCCGCGCGCGGCGAGCAGTACGACGTGGTGATCCTCGACCCGGCCAAGATGACCCGCGACCGCGACCAGGTGATCACCGCGCTGAAGAAATACCTGGACATGAACAAGCTGGCGCTCGGCGTGGTCAAGCCGGGCGGCCTGTTCGCCACGTTCTCGTGCACCGGGCTGGTGGCCGAGGACCAGTTCCTCGACATGCTGCGCCGCGCGGCGTACTACGCCGGCCGCACGATCCAGGTGCTCAAGGTCGCCGGCGCCGGTCCGGACCACCCGTTCCTGGCCAACGTGCCCGAGTCGCGCTACCTGAAGGCGGTGTTCTGCCGCGTGCTGGACTGATATCGCGTCCGCGCGGCGCCGGGGCGTCGTCGAGCACGCGCCACTGGCCGGGCAACAAGCCGTCCAGCGCATGCCCGCCGATGGCCACGCGCACCAGCCGCAGCGTGGGCAGGCCGACGGCGGCGGTCATCCGCCGCACCTGGCGGTTGCGGCCTTCGTGGATCGTCAGCTCGATCCATGCATCGGGCACCTGCTTGCGGAAACGCACCGGCGGGTCGCGCGGCCACAGCACCGGCGGCGGGTCGAGCAGACGGGCCTGCGCTGGCAGCGTGGGCCCGTCGTTGAGCACCACGCCCTCGGCCAGCGCGCGCAGCTGCGTCTGGTTCGGCGTGCCTTCCACCTGCACGCGGTAGGTCTTGGCCTGTTTGTGGCGCGGGTCGGTGAGCCGGTGCGCCAGAGCGCCGTCGTCGGTGAGCAGCAGCAGGCCTTCGCTGTCGCGGTCCAGCCGCCCGGCCGCGTACACGCCTGCCGGCAGGCCGAATCCGGCCAGCGTGCGGCGCGGCGGCACGCTGTTGTCGGTGAACTGGCACAGCACGTCGAAGGGCTTGTTGAAGGCGATCAGCACGGCGTCACGAAGGCATCGCGGGACAGGCGCGACAGGGTAATCCCGTCGCTGCGTGCAACACAGCCTTCACGCCATGCACGCGGGTGCATTACACCGTGGCGACTATCCTCGGAGCATCCACTCACGAGGAGATGCACATGAGCCTTGCCTTGCGCGCGCTTGGCCGGTCGGGCCTGAAAACCGCCCCGCTGGTGTTCGGCGGCAACGTATTGGGCTGGAGCGCCGACGAGGACACCAGCTTCGCCCTGCTCGACGCCTTCGTCGACACCGGTTTCAACCTGATCGACACCGCCGACGTGTATTCGGCCTGGGTGCCGGGCAACCGCGGCGGCGAATCGGAAACCATCATCGGCAAGTGGCTCAGGCGCAGCGGCAAGCGCGACAAGGTGCTGATCGCCACCAAGGTGGCCAAGTGGGGCGAGCACCCGGGGCTGTCGGCGAAGAACATCGAGGCGGCGGTGGATGCCTCGCTTGTGCGCCTGCAGACCGACGTGATCGATCTCTACCAGGCCCACGAAGACGACGCGAAGGTGCCGCTGGAAGAAACCCTGGGCGCCTTCGCCAAACTGATCGAAAAGGGCAAGGTGCGCGTGATCGGGGCCTCCAATCATTCCGCGCCACGCCTGCGCGAAGCGCTGGAAGTATCGGCCCGGCTCGGCCTGCCCCGCTACGAGACCCTGCAGCCGGAATACAACCTGATGGAACGCGCCGGCTTCGAGGCCCAGTTGCAGCCGCTGGCGGTCGAGGCGGGGCTGGGCACCATCGGCTATTACTCGCTGGCCAGCGGCTTCCTGAGCGGCAAATACCGCAGCGAGGCAGATCTGGGCAAGAGCCAGGCGCGCGGCGGTTCGGTGTCGAAATACCTCACCCCGCGTGGCCTGCGCGTGCTCGACGCGCTCGATGCCGTGGCCGGCGCGCATGCGGCCACGCCGGCGCAGGTAGCGCTGGCCTGGCTGCTGACCCGCCCCTCGGTGGCCGCGCCCATCGTCAGCGCCAGCCACGTGCCGCAATGGCTGGACATCGCCAAGGCCGCCACGCTGACGCTCGCGCCGGACGAAATCGCCGCACTCGATGCGGCCAGCACGCCCGAGGCTTGACCGCCCCCTTCCGTACCGCCATCCTCGCCGCCCCGTGCGGCGGGACGGCTTCCCCGGAGACAGGCAATGAATTCCGATTACGTGATCTACCACAACCCGTCCTGCAGCAACTCGCGCAAGGCGCTGGCGGTACTGCGCGAACACGGCATCGAGCCGGTGGTGATCGAATACCTGAAGACCCCGCCCGAGCGCGCCACGCTGACCGAGTTGCTGGCCGCCATGGGCTGCGGGCCGCGCGACATCCTGCGCGCCAAGGGCGACTTGTACGACGAACTCGGCCTGGCCGACCCGGCCCTCGGCGACGACGCGCTGATCGCGGCGATGCTCGCCCATCCTGCGCTGATCAACCGCCCCATCGTGGTGTCGCCCAAGGGCACGCGCCTGTGCCGGCCGGGCGACACCGTGGTGGAACTGCTGCCGCTCTGAGTCGCGGCGCGACCGGGCCGGCGCGATCACAAGCAGGCGCAGTCAGGCCGGCTTGATCGAGGACTGGCGCAGGTCCAGCGTGACCAACGCCACGGTCAGATCGTCCGGGTCGCTGCGCACCTTGAAACCGAGCTGCTCGCACATCGCCAGCATCGGCCCGTTCTCGCGCAATACCTGCCCTTCCACCTGGTTCAGGCCCAACCACTGCGCGCACTCGATCATGATCGACATCAGCTGCCAGCCAATGCCCAAGCCCTTGAGGTCCGAACGCACCAGCACGCCGTATTCGCCCTTGTCGTAATCGGCATCGGCGTGCAGGCGAACCGCGCCGAGCATCTCGCCGCTGGCCGGGTCGATGGCCAGCAGCGCGATCGAACGCGCGTAGTCGAGCTGGGTCAGGCGGGCGATGAACTCGTGGCTGAAATGGCGCATCGCGCGGAAGAAGCGCAGCCGCAGGTCGTCCTGGGTGACGTGTTCGAAGAACGCACGGAACAGGTCCTCGTCCTCGGGCCGCACCGGCCGCACGAAGGCATGGCGGCCGTCGCTCAGGTCGATGCTGCGCTCCCATTCCTGCGGGTACGGCAGGATCGAGAACCGCGGATGGCTGCGTCCCTTGTGCAGGCGCTTGATCTTGCCGACCCGTACCCGCGCGTCCACCGCGATCACGCCCTCGCGGTCGGCCAGCAGTGGGTTGATGTCCAGCTCGCGCACTTCCGGCAGGTCGGCGGCCAACTGCGCCAGCTTGACCAGCACCAGCTCGATCGCGCGCTCGTCGGCGGCCGGCACGTCGCGGTAGGCCTTGAGGATGCGCGAGACGCGGGTGCGCTCGATCAGCTCCCGCGCCAGCCGCAGGTCCAGCGGCGGCAGGGCCAGCGCGCGGTCGTTGATCACGTCGGCGGCGGTGCCGCCGCGGCCGAACGACACCACCGGGCCGAACACCGGGTCGTCGATCAGCCCGGCCACCAGTTCGCGCGCCTTGGGCCGCACCACCATCGGCTGCACCAGCACGCCGTCGATGCGCGCGTCCGGGCGCCGCGCATGGGCACGGGCGAGGATCGCGGTGGCGGCATCGCGCACGGCGATCTCGCCGGTCAGGTTCAGACGCACGCCGTCCACGTCGGACTTGTGGGCGATGTCGGTGGAGGCCAGCTTGACCACCACCGCGTTGCCGCCGGCAAAGTGCGCGCGCGCCAGTTCGGCCGCCTCGTCGGGGTCGCGCGCCAACGCCAGCGGCGCCAGCGGGATGCCGTAGGCGGTGAGCAGGCGGTGCACCGACAACGGGTCGAGCCAGCGCTGGCCGGCGGCAAGCGCGTCCTCCACCACCGCGCGCGCGGAAGCCGCATCGACGACGAAATCGCGCGGCAGGCTGGGCGGCGTTTCCATCAGTGCCACCTGCGCCTCGTGGTGGCGGACCAGATGCATGAAGCCGTCCACCGCGTCCGATTCGTTCGGATAGTTGGGGATGCCGGCGGCGTTGAGCAGGCCGGTGGCAGCCGGGTCGTTGCCCAGCCACACCGCCAGCACCGGCTTGCGCGGCGTCGGCCGCGCCTTCCAGGCGTCGATCAGGGCCTGTGCGCTTTCCACCGAGGAAGACAGCACGGTAGGCACGTTGACTGCCAGCAACGCATCGTTGTCGGCATCGTCCAGCAGCACGCCGAGCGTGTCGGCGTAGCGCTCGGCATCGATGTCGGTCAGCAGATCCACCGGATTGGTGCGCGACCAGCCCACCGGCAGGCGCGAATCCAGCCGCGCGACGGTGGCACTGGACAGGTCCGCCAGCGAACCGCCGAGCGCGACCAGCCGGTCGGCCGACAGCGCGCCGACGCCACCGCCGTTGGTCAGCACGCCCAGCCGGCGCCCCGGCACGGCATGCAGGCGCCCCAGCGTCTCGGCCGCAGCGAACAATTCGTCCAGCGAATGCACGCGCAGCAGGCCGGCGCGGCGGAACGCGGCATCGTAGACCGCGTCGTCGCCGATCTTCGGCTCGTGGCCGTTGTCGGACAGCACGTAGCCCTGCTGGCGCGCCTTCATCACCACCACCGGCTTGATGCGCGCGGCCGCGCGCGCGGCAGACATGAACTTGCGCGCGTCGTGGATGGCTTCGACGTACAGCAGGATGGCGCGGGTCTTGGGGTCGGTGGCGAAGTAGTCCAGCAGGTCGCCGAAATCCACGTCCAGCGCATCGCCGAGCGAGACCACCGAGGAAAAACCGATCGAGCGGCCCAGGCTCCACTCCACCAACCCGGCGCTGATCGCGCCGGACTGCGAGATCAGCGCGATGTCGCCGGCTTGCGGCGAATGCCGGGCCAGGCTGGCGTTGAGCTGCATGTGCGGGTTGATCACGCCCAGGCAGTTCGGCCCGAGGATGCGCAGGCCGCGCTCGCGGCCGATGGCATGGAGCTGGGCCATCGGCGAGCCGCGCCCATGGCCCATCGCCGCGGTCAGCACCGCCACCGCGCCGGCACCGCAATCGGCCGCCTCCGCGGCGATTCTCGGCACCACCGCCGCCGGCGTGGCGATCAGCACCAGATCCGGCGCCCAGCCCAGTTGCTTCAAGCGCGCCACGGTCTGGATG
>Ga0194137_10002652_pt1 | contig 10470 bp, 6 predicted proteins | sample TARM_MetaG_T3_14_FD_134025 | JGI IMG/M metagenome (GOLD analysis project Ga0194137, IMG submission 134025) | Freshwater microbial communities from Pennsylvania, USA, analyzing microbe dynamics in response to fracking - TARM_MetaG_T3_14 (version 2) | ecosystem: Environmental > Aquatic >...
CTCCCGACTCGGACGAGGAAAAGGAGCAGGACCGGAAGGAACAGCCTCAACCCGGCGCCACGCCGACGCCGAAACCCGGCCAATCGGAGGATTCCGAGGCGAAGGCGACCCCCACACCCGGCCCCGGGGAGGAGCAGGGTGAACAACAACCCGACGCGACCCCCACCCCCGACGACCGGGAGGGAGAAAACCAATCGTCCGACGCCCAAAACGGCGAACCCGACGAATCGGGCCGGGCCGGCACGCCGGAAAAAAACGCGGAGAAGGAACTCGACGCCCGCGAGGCCCGCCGGATTCTCGACGCGCAACTTGAACAGGAGGAGCGCTTGCGGCGTCTACTCCTCGAACAACGGGCACGACCCGTGCCGGTGGAAAAAGACTGGTGAGCCTGCGGAAGTGTGATTGGATAACGACCGAACCATGAACAAACGCCTTTTACTTTTCAGCCTCGTCTGCCTGTGGATGCCCTGGACGGGATTCGCCCGGGTCACTCTGAACCTGGATCGCTCGGAAATCACGCTCGACGAGACCGTGAACCTCATGTTGCGGGTCGAAGGCGGCATGAACCGCCAACCGCCCCCCCTTCCCCTTCCCGACGGACTGGAGACCCGGGGCACCTCCATCCAGAACGTGAACATCAACGGCGACCGGGAAACCATCATGGTCTACGAACTCTTTGCCCGGAAACCCGGAGAGTACGAACTGGGCCCCTACACCCTGAACCTGCCGGGCGGGCGAAAAGAACTGCCCGCCCTGAAACTCACGGTCACGCCCGCCCGCGAGGTCACGGCCGACGACGAGGTGTTCGTCACCCTCGAAAGTTCCGAAAGCGAGGCCCTGGTCCGCCAACCGATGCAGCTCACACTGACCTTTTACAGCCAACACCGCATCGGCGATATTGAAATCGTGCGCTTTTCCGAAGACGGCCTCGACATTGGAGAATGGAGGGAGGTCCACACCAGCCCGCGCGTCATCAACGGAAAGCGATACACCCTTCGAAGATTTATCAATCAACTGACCCCTACGCAACGCGGAACCCACACCCTCAACCCGCTTTTCCGGGTACAAGTGGTGAGGGCGGGGAATGTGCGGAACGATCCGTTCGGCATGATGTTCAGCCGACGCGATCTTGAAACCCTTCGCCTCCGCCCCAAAAAACCGCTTGAACTCACCTTCACCGCCCCACCCGAGGAGGGACGTCCCGAAAACTACAGCGGCCACATCGGGTCCTACCGCCTCTCCGCCTCGGTCTCTCCCACTTCGGTTCGCGCCGGCGATCCCGTGACCCTCCGGGTCGAATTGAACGGGTCCGGCGGCATGAAAGACACCCTCCCCCCCTCGCTCGAAGACCACCCCGACTTCAAAATCTACGACCCGCAAATCCAGGAGGAGGATCTTCGCGACAACGGCCTCTCCGGACGCAAGGTGCTTGAACAGGTCGTCATCCCCCGGCACGGCGGGGTGACCGAGGTACCCGCCGTGGAATTCTCCTATTACGATCCGGAACTCGGAGAATACCAGGTGTTGCGGCAAGGCCCCTTTCCCATCGAAGTCGCCAAAGGCGCGGGCGGGGCTCAATCGGTCAGTTCCCTGCCCGCGACCGAATCCGCGCCCCCCACCAGAGCCACCCTTATGGGCGAGGACCTGTTGTATCTGAAAACCGATCCCGGTTCCCCGCGCACCTTGGAATCCATGCGGCCCGGGTGGGGACTGGCCGGGGCCTCCGCCCTGCCCTTCGCCCTCTGGGGATTGGCCTCCCTCGCCTTGACCCGCCGAGAGCGGCGCCGCCGGGATCCCGAGGCCCTTCGACGCCGGGAAGCCCCCCGGCGCCTGCGAAAACAACTCGCCGCCCTGTCCGAAGCCGGAAACGACGTCGCGGAGGTCTATAAAACGATCTGGGCCTGCTTGTCCGACTACCTGATCGGTCGCCTCGGACTCCCTCCCGGCGACCTCGACCCCAACCAGGTGCGTGAACGCCTTCCCGAGTCCATGGACCCGGAGATTCGGGAGGAACTGATCCGCTGGATGGATCGCTGTGAGCGCGCCCGTTTCGCGGGGGCCGAACCCGGGACCGACCCTTCCGCCCTTCGCGGAGAATTCCAAACCTTTATGCCCAAGCTGGACCGGGAGGTGGCGAAATGAAACGTGTCCTCCTATTCCTCCTGCTATTCCCGATACTTCTCGTCGCGCAACCTTCGAAACACTTCGCCGAAGGTCGTGCGCAGTACGACGCGGGAAACTACCCACAAGCCTTGGAGGCGTTCCAGTCCGTCGACGGCGTCTCGGCCGCCCGGGACTACAACATCGGCAACACCCTCATGCGCCTCGACCGACCCGATCACGCGTTGGCCTACTACCGCCGCGCGCAATGGCTCGACCCCTCCGACCCCGACCTTGCCGCCAACCTCGCCCGAGCCGTGGACCTCACTGGCGCGCGCGTGCCCTCTTTGCCGCCCCTCCGCCGGCTTTCCGGTTTTCTCACGGCCTCCCAATGGCAAATCGCGTGGGTCGCCTCCTGCTGGCTGCTGGCCGCTCTTGGATTGTCCCGGCGGTGGATCGCCCCCTTGCGATCCTCCGGCCCCTGGCTGTTTCCGGTCCTCTTCCTGCTGACGATCGGGACCGCGTTCGGCGTCTGGGGCAGCCGACCCGGCCCGATCTCCACCGAGGGCGTACTGAGAGGCGACACCGTCACCGCCCGGTTTGAACCCCTCGACGACGCCACCGAGCACTTTTCCCTTCCCGGCGGATCCGTGGTCCAACTCACCGGCGAAAGCCGCGAGTGGCTGCGGGTGATGGCCGACGAAAAAACCGGGTGGATTCCCGCCGACCAGGTCTGGCGGCTTTCGGAACTGCCCTGACCTTCAGGGAGCCACGGGCACAACCTGTCGATCTCCCGGAATCCGGAACGCCCGGAAATCGTACGGTTTCAACTCCAGCCGAAGTCGCCCCGCCACGATCGACCCCACTGGGCGTCCGGCCAGATCGGAAAGTCCGTCTCCAGCTCCCGGGAATGCCAGTCCGATCACCTTGGGCTCCGGAAAGGCGTTCACCACATACACCCAGGTCGCTCCGTCATGATGCAGACGGCGGACCGTCAGAGCGTCCGACACGCTCTCCACATCCTCGAACCGCAACGCGGGCAACGCCCGGTACGCTTTCGCGAACTCCCGCAAGGGAGACTCCACCCCGTGCGTGCCAATCAAAAACCCGCCTTTGGAAAATCCCAGCACGTCCTGATGTATCAGGGGAACCAGATAGGACCGAAGAAAAGCGCGTCCGGCGGGATTCAGCGTCGACACCCGCCAATCCACCTCGTCCAGCCACGGCGCGTTCAACGGTTTGGCGTCGCCTCCCAAGCTCCAGTGGTGTTCGCCCTCGGGAATGCGTCCCACCGCGCTTTCAAAATACCGGTCGTGCAGGTTGGTCCAGGGGAAACGGGCGTCTGCTGTCAACGCGTAGGCACCCGCACGCAACTGACGATCCCGCAACGAGGCCCGGGCGTCCGGAAACCTTTCCTCGGCATGTCGGCCCACCGACCATCGGTAATCCGCCGGATACTGGGTTTGCGCGAGGATCACGTTGTCCATATCCGCGTACAAAGCCGGGTCCAATCCAGCCTCGTGATTTATGATCCGATTGTACTCCGGTTGGACAAAGCGGGGATCGTTCATCTCACTCAACGCGGGCGCGTAGGAAAACAGTCCCAACTTCAAATCCGAACGTCGGGAGGACAGTCGGTCGGCCAAATCGTGGTGGAAATCGGCCAGTTCCCGGCACCGCCAGTCGAACCAGGCCTCCGAAGCGTGGACCCTCAGCCATTCGGCATACAAACGCCCCCGGTCCTCCGCCGTGCGGGAGACGGGAACCTCGATCCCCGTGTCCGCGGTGAACCTCTCAATCATGTAGTCGTTGTATCCCGCGTCCGGATTTCCAAACCAGATGGGCGTGTGCCGGGTGAGATGCAGGACCACGCCTTTAAAAGACGGACTGTCCGCGCAACGGTCCAGGATCGCGTCGAGGCGGGCGAGGATGAATGCCTGCGTCTCGGGATGCAGGGGATTGAAATTCGGGGACGTGCCGTGCCATCCTCCGGGATTGGGTTTACCGGTATCCAGAATCATGACCGGGCTGTCGTGGAGATCCTTGTCCTGGTAAGAGCCGGACCAGGGAATGTTGTGCAGATTCACGGTGGCCATCATCTCCAGCCCCTCCCGTTCGAATTCGCTCAACAGCACCTCCGCGAACACATCGGAATGTCCACGGGGATTGTAGGCCTCGCCGATCCCGCCCTGGTACCACACCAACGGATACAGCAACATGTTCTGCCCGCTCCATTTCATGTAGGCGGTCAGTTCTTTCACCGTCTCGAAAAACCCGGGCATCAACCCGGATTCCCGACCGAACGACAACGGCAGGGCGGGATCCTCGTAATACAACCCGACCGTCCGGGTCCACCCTTCCACCGGGTCCGCCGTTTGGATGTCCGCCGCGGGAAGTCCGCCCTCTACTTTCTTCACCCGTATACGTCCCACGGCGGCGGGCGCGCCCCCTCTCGCCGTCATAAAAATCAGCGTCGTGTCCCGGTCCCTCGGCCACAGCAGACACCGAAACGTATTCATCTCGCCGCCGGTTCGATACGCGTCCCCCGTAAACACCCCCGTTTGCAACATGTACTCGCCGTTGGCCACATCCGAACTCTGCGCCACGATGTCCATCGTGCGTTTGCGGTCGTCCGGATACGACATCTCCAACAGATACGGACCGCGGGCATCGGGAAGTTCAATCCGCACCGCAAACCGGTCGTTGATCTCCTCCCCGGCCTCCAGAAAAGTCTCCCCATTCAGCTCGCCCACCCGAACCGCTCCCACGGAAGCAAACCCTTCTCCGGTTCGAAAACGCTCCACGACATCCACGGTGTCCACCCGCGTCGTTCGCATGGCGCCTGTTGGCGCGGTCAACGAATTGTCCCCCAGCACCCACGCCTCTTCGCGCAACAAGCCGGTCCGGACCTCGTCCTCCCCAACCAGTTCCACCACGATTCGCCCCTCCGTCTCCGTGGGCAGACGCTCGGACACACGAACCGTCTCGCCCGGCTTCACGTCCAGCTGAACTTCGCGACGCCCCACCTCTCCCGCCTCCGTTTTCACGCGGAGGGTCAACGGAGCCTCCGCCGCTTCCATCCCTACATTTTCCACCCTGATTCGGGCCTCCACCGCATCGCCTTTCCGAAACACCCTCCGGGGCATCGTCACCCGGAGCGGCACGACCCGGGCCGCTTCGGCCGCGACTTCGGACGCCGTCAACGCGCGGTCGTAAATCCGAAACTCATCAAACCATCCCTCCGCCCGATTCCCGCCTCCCTCGGAGTGGGCTCCGATAAAAAATCGCGCAAACTCCCCGCTCTCGGAGAAGGAACCCGGTTTCAGAGGACTGTGGGAATCGCCCCGTCCTCCAACCTCCCTCCCGTCGAAGTACATCCGGTGGGCGCTTCCGCCATGGCCCTCCCAGGTGAACGCCAGATGATGCCATACCTCCTTCCGGGCGGGCACGGGCGTTTGGATATAAGAATCGTTCGGGTCCGCCACGTCGCCACGAAGGTTGTGTCCATAAAACCAGAACCACAGCGCCCCGCTTCCCACCCGATCCGGACCAAACGGTTGCGCGAACAAGGTGTGCCACCGGCCGCGCCCCGGATCGGCGTCCCACTCCGGTTGAAACCAGAACGACACCGTACCCGCCGCTCGCGACAGGTTCTTTTCCGCCGTGTACGCCAACAGGGCGTCGCCCGCGATGCGAACGGCGCCGCCACAAATCCCCGGTCCGAATTCCACGCCCCGGCTCGTTTCGGGTTCCGCCTTTCCCGCCGAAACCACCGCCCCCGCCCCATCGTCAAACGAGGCGTGAAACAGCAATCCATCCGGTGCCTCCTCTCCGGCGGCCATCCCGGAGAAACTCACGCACAGCCACGCGACCATGCCCCGGCACAGGAAGGGTTTCATCACTCTCCCGGACTGGAGACGTCTCGAACCTCCACCCGAAGCTCTTCGGTTTCACCGGCGTTCAGGTTCAAGGTGACCGCCAGCAACCGCATCCCCGGATTGGGATCGTCCCACGGATTCACGGGTTCTTCCAGATTCAGCACCTCCAGTCGGGCGCCTTCGGGTTCGAGCACCCGGACTTCCACCCGCGCGTCATTCTGGGTCAGAATCACCGCGCCCTCGTCTGTGCGTTCGACCTGGGCAAAAGTCGCCATTCCCCAGCGAGCCTCCGCCGACGCCTCGTCCGGAGCCGTCAATTCGTCGCGAACGAACACATGACCTTCCCCCCGCAACCCCACGGTTCTCCGGGCGGACTTCAACTGACCTTCGTACACTCCGGAAAGATCCATCACGGTGCGGGACTCCGGAGGCCCCTTGGACTCCAGAATCTCCCCGCGGCCTGCCACCCGTTGCAACTCCCCGTTCACGACCAGAGTGTTGTGGCTGAAATTGTTCAGACGAAACACCGTCCACCGTCCCCCCTCCTGACTTCCGTCCCACAATTCAACGCCCTTCTGCTCCAGCGGAAGATACGATTGACGACCCGGATCCACCGCCCAGCGATGACCCGCCATCTCGATCACAAAAGAGCCCACGTCCATGTGGCCGTGGCTGGCAAAGGGGGTTCCCGCCTTGACCGCGACGAAGGTCGACCTCGGATCCCACCCCGTCCGATGCACCGCCACCGGGTTGATCCCCTCCCCGACCCAATGCGATTGTTCCGGCCGTTCGGGCTCCAGATCCGGGTCCATCCACAACAGCGTCATGGGGTAAAACCGATCGGCGGGCCCATAATGCCAATAGGTCTTCTCCAAAAACTTCGAGAGCGCATCCTGGCTTGCCCACAGCACCTCCGGGCGGTCTCGGCGTTTCGCGAACCAGTACAACGCCGGTGCCAACGGCGGTTCAAGCCCACTGTCGGAATAGTTGAAAAACGCCCCCGTCGGTCCCTGCATCCAGTTGTAATAGTCGGAGGACTCCAAAAACCCCGGTTCGCCGCTCAACCCGAAGTCCGTGCCCAGCGCCTGCTCCAACGCGGAAAGAAACAACACGTTGTAGGTCGTGCCGTACTCCCAATACATGGGGCCCTCTGGATACGCCCCGTCCGGCGCATAGGTTTCCATGGCCGCCGGAATGTTCTCGACCGCGCGACGAATCGTGCGGGCCGCCAGTTCCGGCGCGTGCTCGTACACCGCCAGCGCGCCCAGACTCAGCCCGCCATTGCACACCTGGTTCCAGTTGTTGGCGTAGCCCACCCACCAGTGGTCCTTCGCGAATCCCGGGCGCAAGCCCTTCTCGATAATCGCGGTGCGAACGGTCTTCTGTTGCTCAGGCGACATTTCATGATACAGACCGTCGTATCCAACCGCCAGCGCCGCGGTCATTTCCGCCGTGTCCAGAAAATGTGAAGGGTTCCAGTCCGAAAACGCCGCCGCGGCCAGCATCTCCTCGATAGCCCGCTCCGCGAATCGCTCGTTGCCCGATTGGGCATGCGCCACGGTTAACGTCAAAATCCGTTTCAAGGCGAGACGCGAGGAGTCGAGCATCCGCCTCCCCTTCATTTCTCGCGCCACGGGCTCGTAGTCCAGCATCGCCAACGCCCCGGACTCCACCTGCGCGGCCACCTCCACCATCCGGGGATCGAACCGCAGGTGCCTGCGCCACGCTTCGCGCTTCTCGCCCGAAGGCAAAAACAACCGGGGATGATCCGGGGACATCTGTTCGAGAGCGCGTTCGACGCTCCCCGAATCGTCCGTGAAACCAGACACACCACAACTCATCATAACCAATGCGCTCCATATCCATTTTTTCATAAGTACTCCGAAGAAAGGTCCGTATTCTCTATTCTCTGGAAGGAAATCGGGGAAAGATCAAACGAATTCGGCCACACACGGCCGACCCGGGTGCATGACCAAACTCGTCCATAAAGCTTTTTATTCGGTGAGGGCTGCATCCGCGTGCGCTCCCCAAGGGGTATTGCGTGCACCCTCCGGGGTGGATGGGTTCAAAACGGTGTCCACGAAGGTCCTATCCAGATGAAATCTTCATGAATCAGGCTCCGGAGGAGTCGACGCGTTGAGCCCGGGGTCGGAGGCCCCGGGACTTCCATCAGCAAAAGTCGCGCCCCGAGAGGGGTGCCCGCGAGATGTGGGGTTTAACACGATTTTTGGTCATGCACCCTCCGCCGACTCCGCAAAGAGATTCGATTCCATGTAATCACTGTTTGTTGCAAAGGGGTCTACAACCATTTCCAGCCGATTCGGCGATTCATTTCGCAAAAAAGTGTACGTGAACAGCACCCTGAAAGGCGTGCGATACCCGTAGCCCCGGGTCACAGACCCCGACGGGCTTCCGACCCGGCGCGGCACCGATGCACGCGAAGCGATACCCGCTCGCCCGGATACGCCACGCATCCGATAAGCGTTCCCTCCGGCCGCAGCGTGTGATACGCCCAGATCCGCTCCCGTTCCTCCGCCAGCGTGTCCACCTCCGCCATTTCGGAGGTCAACCCCGTTCCCGTCGCCTTCACCCGCGCCTCCTTCCGGGTCCACACCCGGAAAAAGGCCTCCCGCCCCTCTTCTCGAACCCACTCCCGTTCCGGAGAGGAAAAATACCGGCGCGCCACCGACTCCATCGCCACCTCGCGCCGCACGTCCTCCACATCCACCCCCACGCACGAATCCCGCCGAATGGCCAACGCCACCCAACCACCTCCATGCGTCAAATTGAACCGGGGCGAACCCGGATTGGGGCAAAAGGGTTTGCCGCGTGGATCCAATGAAAGCGGAAGATTCGGATCCGAGGTCAACGCCTCCAGCGCCCCGCGAATCAACCAGCGGCCCGCCATAAACGCTTTCCGGTCCTCCGCCCGACGGTAGCGCGCCCACCGGGTTTGCTCCTCCTCATCCAGCCCCACATCGGCGGGATTCCGTGGAACCGGCCAGTCCCAAAGTTTCAGAAGAAGCGCGTATACCTCGCCCCCCTCGATTCGTTGCGCGAAATCGGCGGGCAACCAGGCCCGGACGGGATTCCTTCCATTCATGGGCTAGAACGAGACCGCGCCGCACACGATCAACACCAGGGCCACCGCGAATCCTCCGCTCAAGCAGAATCGGCGACGGGACGGCCGCGACTCCATCCAGTCCAGTCCCCGAATCCAAAGATGGGGGTAAATCACCAGCACCATACATTTCACGATCAGAAGATACACCAGCACCGCCACCGCATAGTGGGCGGGAGTCCCATGCCAGCGCACCGCCACCAGCACCGGCTGGCCCGCCAGCAACAGAAACGTGCACAGCCCCCGCACGGCCAACAGATCCGACAAATATTTCAGGATCAAATAATACGCCAGGGGGACCGCCACAAACAACAGGTTTTTCAACGGACTGAACCCTCCCAGATCCACCTTCCACAAGTTCAGACCAAACCACACCAGGGAGATCGAGACCAGCACCCGGGCCGGAACCACCGAACGCGGAAACGCGCGCAACAGGCGCCCGGAGTGACGGGGCTTGAGGGCCATCCAGCCGTACAAGGCCGTCAGCACGATTCCGAAAAGAAGACAAATCAGGGGGGGGGACCATTCCATGGGGCCTCCATACGGCATCCCGCGCCAAAAAGCAATCATCACGACCTTCGGACCGACCCGCACGACCCGCAGCGGGGCTCTCCATTTTTTTCCGGATCGGGGTTGCAATCGCACCCTTGAATGAATATGGAATCCCACCTCGGTCGGAGCGTGGCTCAGCCTGGTAGAGCACTTGCATGGGGTGCAAGGGGTCGCTGGTTCGAATCCAGTCGCTCCGACCATTTTTTTCCTTTCCCCCTTCGTCGACTGGGTTCGAACCAGCGAAGCGGTTTGAAACGGAGCGATAGCGGAGTACGGCCACGCGAACGCGGGGCAATGGAGCGAAGCGGAATGGCAATCCAGTCGCTCCGACCATTTTTTTCCTTTCCCCCTTCGTCGATGTGGCACTGGCGTCCCGCCGGTGTCCGGAGCCCACCCGCTCCATGCCCACGGATAAAACGATCCGTGAGAATCCGTGACCCTCCGTGGTTTTCATCCTCCCCGCCTCCGCGGTCCGACCCGCCTTCTCCTCCCTTACCGCACCTGGCCGCGGGTGACCTTCACGAAATCGCTGATCTTGTTCTCGATTTCCTGCCACTCCGCCGCGGGATCCGACCCCTTCACGATCCCCGCGCCGGAATAGATATTCACATTCCGCTCCCGCACCAGCCCCGACCGGATCGCCACCGCGAATTCCGCGTCGTCCATCCCGAAACATCCCACCGGCGCCGCGTACCAGCCCCGGGAAAACGGTTCCAGCGCGGGCAATTCCCGCAACGCGTTCGCGCGAGGCGATCCCCCCACCGCCGGAGTGGGATGCAGGGCCTTGGGGCTGTCCCCGTCGCCCCCGCCCTCGCGCAG
>Ga0194137_10002653_pt1 | contig 10470 bp, 8 predicted proteins | sample TARM_MetaG_T3_14_FD_134025 | JGI IMG/M metagenome (GOLD analysis project Ga0194137, IMG submission 134025) | Freshwater microbial communities from Pennsylvania, USA, analyzing microbe dynamics in response to fracking - TARM_MetaG_T3_14 (version 2) | ecosystem: Environmental > Aquatic >...
CAGCAGGACCGACGTGAATTCTCCCGGCACCGGCGCCATATTAACAGCGGTCTGAATAAGCAGGCCGACCAGCGCTCCCATCCATCCGAATGGGCTGAAGTCGAGCAGGAGCGCTTTCGTTTCCCCCGAACGGATCAAGCAAGCCATGACCGCGCAGAGGAGCGCGAGCAATAAGACGTTCCGGACGATATGCTTGACGGGCGGGGATGAACGGCTGGACATCGGCTGTCCTCCTTCCTTCAGGCCTCGCCTGCTTGAATCCAGAATCAAGATTTTTGTTCCAGGGAAGAAGAGGCTCCAAAGTCATCGCGGCGGGTTTTCGTCAAATAGACGACCAGGACGATAATCGCCAGCAAAAAGAAGAAGCTGATGCCGCTTGTCCCCCACCCCAGGCCGCCGTCATCGTTCGGCTGAGTAAGATAGTCGCCAAGGGAAGCGCCCAGCGGGCGAGTCAGGATATAGGCCGCCCAGAACGCCGGCACGGCTGCGGACGGGCGTATCCTGCTGGCCAGATAGGTGAGGGCGGTCAAAGCGGCAACGATAGCAGCGGCTTCCAAGTAGCCGAGGCCGAGCCCTTCCGACAGCAGGTCTCCGGCAGCTGTCCCGAAGGCGAAGGTGAACAGGATGGACAGCCAGTAAAAAGCTTCCCTTCTCGGCGTGCGCACGGAATGGATGGAAAGCGTTTTTTCCGAGGCATGCCAGAGGAAGAAAACAATCGCTAGCAGCACGGCGAACAAGAGGCTGGAGAGCTCCAGCGGCACGCCCAGGCTATCGGTCAGATTATCCGTGATCAGCGTGCCGGTTACGCTGATCAGCACGACCGCGAGCCAATACGTCCAGGGAACGTACCGGCTGCTCCGGAATTGAAGGACCAGCGCTCCAATCAGGATCGCTGCCGTGACCAAGGTCGTATTGGCCAGACCAAGCCCAAGTCCTTCGTTCAGAAAATCTGCGGCCGTCTCGCCGACGGTAGTCGCCATGATTTTGATAAGCCAAAAATAAATCGTAATGCGCGGGACTTTGATATCCCCTAAGCCTGCCTCGGAATTTGCCGTCCTCATGCCGATTTCCCCTTTCGCGATCGCATAATCGACATCAGTCTAGCCTCCGATGATTAGAAAGCGGTAAGAGAGTCGCCGCTTCACTTTTATTTAAGAAACCGAAGCTACAATGAGTTCCATAGAGGAAAGGAGAGAGGACGGCATGCATGTTCTGGTCGTGGATCACCAGCCGAAGACGAGACGCCGGCTCATGCAGGAGCTTGGACGGAGCGGCTACCGGACCGAAGCGGCCTTCGACGGACGGGACGGCTTGGACAAAGCCATGAAGGGGAAATGGGATCTTATTCTGCTGGATGCGAAGCTGCCCGGCCTCAGCGGATTGGAAGTGCTCGCTCGAATCCGCAACCTGGACGTGCATACGCCGGTCATCATGCTGAATGCCGCCAAGTCTCTTTCCGACAAGGTGGCCGGTCTAGACGGGGGAGCCGACGATTATCTCGTCAGGCCCTTCGCGATGGAGGAGCTGCTGGCGAGAATCCGCCGCTGCCTTCGGACCGGAACCGCCGCTCCTCCCCGGCAAGGAGACGCGGGACGGAAGCTCGGGACAGGAGGGCTCCTGGTCGATATGGACAATAGGGAGGCGTTCTTATATGGACAGTCTCTTCGCCTTACGACCAAGGAGTACGACTTGCTGAGCTGCCTGCTCAGCCACAGAGGGCAAGCTCTATCACGCGACCAGATCCTCGATTCGGTATGGGGGTATGATTTTGAAGGCGGCCCAAAAATTGTCGACGTCTATGTCGGCTACCTGCGCAAAAAAACCGGGAGCGGCGGCAAAAGCAGCTCCGTCATCGAGACGGTGCGAGGCTTCGGCTACCGGATCCGGCGGGAATACAAATGAAAAGAAGCGCCTTTGCCGCTGCGTCGGCCAAAGCGCTTCTTGACGTTCTATTCGCGGAACCGATACCCGGATCCCCATAGCGTTTCAATATAGGGCACTTCCGTCTTGCCGTATTCGATCTTCTCGCGGATCTTGCGGATATGCACCGTCACGGTCTGGGCGTCTCCCAGCGCTTCGAGCCCCCAGATCCGGTCGAACAGCTGGTCCTTGCTGTACACCCGGTTCGGATTCGAAGCCAAGAAATACAGGAGATCAAATTCTTTTGTCGTCAGCACGACCTCCTCGTCCCGGACGAATACCCGTCTGGAATCGGGTTCGATGCGCAGCTGATTGACCTGGATCTCGCGCGTGGCCCCCCTTCCGATCAGCCGCTCGTAGCGCGACAGATGGGCTTTCACTCTCGCTACGAGCTCAGCCGGCTTGAAGGGCTTCACAATGTAGTCGTCCGCACCGAGCCCGAGGCCTCTGATCATGTCGACGTCCTCGCGGCGCGCGGTTACGATCAAGACCGGAATATCCAGGCTCTCCCGGAATTGGCGGCAAACGTCGAAGCCGTTCAGCTTGGGCAGCATCACATCCAGCACGATCAGATCGTAGCGGCCTGTAAGCCCCATCTCCAAGCCCGCTTCTCCGTCTGTGGCGATATCGGCATGGAATCCGTTGATTTCCATATAGTCCCGCTGCAGCCCGGCAATGCTGGGCTCGTCCTCTACAATCAATATTCGCTTCATTTCTCCGCCCCCTTGGCATATGCTGCCGGCAGCATAAGCTTGATGCAGGTTCCTTGTCCAGGCGCGCTGTCGGCCTCGATGCTTCCGCCGAGTCCTTCCATGATCTGCTTGGCAATGGCCAGCCCAAGCCCCGTGCCGCCTGTAACTGCATTTCGAGATTCCTCCGCGCGGAAGAAACGGTCGAAGATGTAAGGGAGAGCTTCGGAAGGGATTCCCGGACCGTTGTCCCCGACCTCCAGCACGGCGCGATCACCGTCCGCATGCACGCGAACCGCAATCGCCAGCTCCGGCTTATCTCCATACTTGACGCTGTTCTGAACGATATTCCCGAGTACGCGCTTGAATTTCTCCCTGTCGATCCGGACCCGCCATTCCGGTCCGGCCTCGATCTCCGCCTCCAGCCTCGCTCCCCGCTTTTCGAGCTCGATCGCCAGCTCATCGGCCCAGTCGGCCGCGAATGCGGCCAGAGGAACCTCCTCGAAGTGAAACGGAATCCCCTTGAGGTCGAGCTTCGAATAGAGGAAGAGCTCCTCGATCAAATGGCTCATCTCCGCGGTTTTCAATGAGATGGTCTGCAAATAAAGCTCCGTCTTTTCCGGGGAATTGGCGACGCCTTCCAGAATGCCGTCCACATATCCCTGAATAGACGTCAGCGGCGTCCGCAAATCATGAGATATGCTGGTGATCAGCTCCTTGCGGTTGTCTTCATATTGCCGCTGCAGGCGGATGGACTGTTGCAGCCGGCTCCTCATGTTCTCGAAGGCGATTCCGAGCCGTCCGATCTCGTCCTTGCCGGCGATGTCGACCGAGAAATCCAGATTCCCTTCCGTAATTTCCCCGGCTGCGCGCTCCAGCCGGAGCAGCGGCCGAATAATCCGCCGGGACATCAGGCTCGTCAGCAGGAGGTGAGTCGCCACCAGGATGAACAGCAGCGAAACGAACAGCAGCGGAAACAGCTTCCTGGCCGCGAACAGAAGCGGGTCGGTCCGCCTGAGCAGGAAGAGGCTTCCCCGATCCCCCTCCGCCGTCAGATAGTTGTACTGCCGGGCGGTATACAGCTCGCCTTCGTAAGTGATCGCGGGAAGCCCGCGCGCCTCTTGTCCAGCCGTATAGGCAGGGAGGGAGCCCAGGAGCGCATCCTTGCCGCGGATTGCGGCAGACACATAGAAAGGCTGGCCGTCGACGCGGACAAACAGCGCCTGGCCCTCGCTAGACAAGCTGCCGGCGAGATCGTCCAGATAACCCTGATCTGTCAGAAGCTCTCGATTTCGGGCAATCGTATGCTTAAGCAGCGAGTCGTAATTGTCCTCATCCAAGCTTTCCAGCTGCGCCTTGAACATCGTCTTGAGCGGCACGAGCTCCCCGCGGAAGACAAATACGAGCAGCAGGGCTGTCATCAGCATCAACAGCAGCGGAACGACAAGCATGGCGGCATAAGAGAGAAGCAGCTTAACACGTATGGACATCGTCATCCGCTCCGGTTTCCTTCGGCCTGCACCGTTAAAGATCAAGCCTCTTTACGGACAAACATAAGGGATTCGAAGCCAAAAAACAAGGCTGGAGCCGAGGCCATGCCAAGGCCGAAAGCGATTCTATGCAGGGAACCGAAACCAGGCGGCAAGCCATCCGAATCAGCCCCGGCGACAGCACTCCATTTCCTTCTTAAGGAAAGCCGGGACGGCATCGGCTGCCGGCGCGCGCAAGCCGGCCTTCCTGCCGGAAGGAGCCCTTTGCTAATGAGGAACAACTGGAGACAACGCCGATCCGCAAGCCCTAATGCCTCAACCGCCTCTTCCATCTGAATCCCGCCTTTCTCCTGCCCAGCATACGCTTCCGCTCTGAACATCCTGTGAAGCGTTTAGGAACACTTTCTTAACTGTCCCTCTATCCCCGCTTCATAAAATATTCATAATCGCTTCGTATAGTGGAATCTAACCTCATTATGCGAAAGGTGATCATCCATGAATGAACAAATCTTCGAGTTTATCAACGGTTGGGCCGGCCGTTATGCCTGGCTGGACAGCCTTATGATCTTCTGTGCGGAATATCTCGTATTCGTCATGCTCGGCATCTTGGCTCTGCTGTGGCTTACAGGTCGCGAGCACAATCAAAAGGCGGTATTCCAAGCCAGCTTGGCAGCCTCGCTCGCGCTGCTGGTCGGCATTTTCCTGATCTCGCCCGCCGTAAATCATCCGCGCCCATTCGTCGCTTCCGTGCATGTGCATCAGCTGGTCGCGCACGCTGCCGACGCTTCGTTTCCGAGCGACCACTCCACGCTCGCCTTCGCGCTGGCCGTCAGCGTCCTGTTCGTCAAGCGGCGCACCGGCCTGCTGCTGCTCGCCATGGCGGTCTTGACCGGACTCGGCCGCGTCTTTGTCGGCGTTCACTACCCCGCCGATATCGCCGGCGCTGCGCTTCTTGCACTGTTTGCAGCTCTCGCCGTATTCGGGCTGAGAAAACGCATCGATGCACTTTCAGCTCCCTTCATCAGGCAGTATCAAAGGCTGGTGCGGAATACGGCAATGCCTCAGCCGGCCGAGGAGGGAAAGGAGCAGTCCTCCTGAAGGAAGCCAAGACTCGATTCAAGCCTTATAATAGAGAGAACTGCCGTCTGCAAGGCAAGGCATAGGAAAGGGGCGTTCTCTTTATGACCAACCCATCATCGCGTTTTGACCAGCTCCATGCGTTCGATTCCATCTCCTCCGAGAAGTGGGGGCTTCATCCCGGCAAAGACATTCTGCCGCTGTGGGTGGCGGACATGGACTTCGCCGCGCCGCCCGCCGTTCTCGAGGCGCTTCAGCAGCGCCTGTCGCAAGGAGTTCTCGGGTATACGAACATCTCCTCCGCCTATAAAGAAGCGGTTGCCGCATGGATGGGGCGCCGCCACGGCTGGGAGGTCGATCCGAGATGGATCCGCTTCTGTCCCGGAGTCGTCACTTCGCTTGGCGTCATCATCCGCGCCTGCACGTCGCCTGGAGACCGGATTGTCATCCAGCCTCCCGTCTACCCGCCGTTCCACAGCATCGTCTCAGACAACGGCCGAGAGCTCGCGCTCAACCCTCTGCTGCTCGATTCCGACGGCACCTACCGCATCAATTTCGACGAGCTGGAGGAAATGACGGCCGACGGCTCCGTGAAAATGCTTATCCTGTGCCATCCCCACAATCCCGTCGGCAGGGTCTGGTCCCGGGCCGAGCTGGACAGGCTGTCGGAGCTCTGTCTGAGCCGCGGCATCCTGGTCGTGTCGGATGAGATCCACGGCGATCTCGTCCATGGAGAGGAAGCCTTCGTTCCCTATGCCTCCTTGTCCGCTGCCGCCGCCTCGCGCTCCGTCATCTGCACGGCGCCGAGCAAGAGCTTCAACATCGCCGGCTTGAATACGTCCAACATCATCGTGTCGGATGACGGACTGCGCAGCCAGATTACCGAGGAGCTGCGCCGCTGCTCGCTCGGCTCCATCTCCGTCTTCGGCTACGCCGCAGCCAAAGCCGCGTATGGAGAAGGCGAGGAATGGCTGGAGGAGGCGCTGGCCTACATCCGGAGCAATCTGGCCTACGTGGCTTCATATATCGAAGAGCATATTCCCGAAATATCCGTCAAGCTGCCGGAGGGCACCTACCTGCTGTGGCTGGACTGCTCGGGACTGGGAATGCAGGATGCCGATCTGCACCGCTTCTTCCTCGACGAGGCGCGGCTTCAGCTCAGCGCCGGCACGGCCTTCGGCAGCGGCGGCGCCGGCCATATGCGGCTCAACGCCGCTTGTCCGCGCTCCATCCTCGAGGAAGCGATGTCCCGTCTCGACGATGCCGTGCGGCGGCTTCGGTCCGGCCAGCTGGCGAAGCCGGAATAACCCGGTCGCAGAGCGTGTCCCCTGTCCATAAGGACGCAAGTTCCCACGCCCCTCGCGCGCCGCGCGAGGGGCGTTGCTGTCGGCCGCAGCCGTCATTGCGCAAGCCTTGACGACGCTGTGATCTTCCGGATTGCTTGCGGCAGCCCGGGCTTCCGCCCAAGCTCCCCGGCAGCTTCCAAGCCTTATCCTATTCGGCATTGACTATCGGTTTCCGCGGCGTTAAACAGCCGGCACAAGGGTTCCGCCGCATGTCACAAATTCGCAATATTCCCGGAGTCTGCGCCTATTGCATTCCTTTTCCGGCAGGTGTAAGATAAAGCCATGAAGAGATTGTGATTTATTTCACAACTTATTGCGGCGGTCTTGCCCATCCCAACCACGCTGGCCGAACTTATCCGGCCGAGGCCTCTCTCACACCGGCTCGTGGAAGCAAGGCCGCAGCTTTATCGGCTAGTATGTGATTTATTTCACAATTAAATCGAATTAAACCTTCCGGGAGGAATTCACGATGAAAATAGCCGTTATTGGATGTACGCATGCCGGCACCGCCGCCGTCAAGACGATCGCCGCCGAACACCCTCAGGCCGAAATCACCGTATACGAACGCAATGACAACATCTCGTTCCTGTCCTGCGGCATCGCCCTCCATGTGGGCGGCGTCGTGAAGGATCCCGACAGCCTGTTCTACAGCCGGCCGCAGCAGCTCGCGGAGCTCGGCGTCACGACCCGCATGCTGCATGAGGTCGTGCAGGTCGACACGGCGGCCAAAACGCTCGCCGTCCGCAGCCTCGAGACGGGCGAGGAGTTCATGGACAGCTACGACAAGCTGGTCGTCACGACCGGCTCGTGGCCCGTCGTCCCCCGTATGGACGGCATCGGCCTCGACAACATTCAGCTGTGCAAAAACTATTTCCACGCCAAGGAAATCATCTCGCGCTCGAAGGAAGCGCGCCGGGTAGCCGTCATCGGCGCCGGCTACATCGGCATCGAGCTGGCCGAAGCGTTCCGGGAGCTCGGCAAGGAAGTCGTCCTGCTCGACAATATGGACCGCGTCATGGCCAAATATCTGGATGCCGAGTTCACCTCCCTGGCCGAAGAGGAGCTGGCCGGGCATGGCATCCGCACCGCCCTCGGCGAGATGGTGACCGGCTTCGAAGGGGAGGACGGCCGCGTGCGGCGGGTGATGACCGCCGGCGGCAGCTACGAAGCCGATCTCGTCGTGCTCTGCATCGGCTTCCGCCCCGGCACGGACCTGCTGAAGGGGCAGATCGACATGCTGGACAACGGCGCCATTCTCGTCGACGATTACATGCGCACGAGCAACCCCGACGTGCTGGCGGCTGGCGACAGCTGCGCCGTCCGCCACAATCCTACGGGAAAGCAGGCGTACATTCCCCTTGCCACCAACGCGGTGCGGATGGGAACGCTCGTCGGCAAAAACCTGCTGGAGCCGATCGTCCGCTACCGGGGCACGCAAGGGACGTCGGGCATCAAGCTGTTCGATCTCAACATCGCCTCGACCGGCATGACCGAGGAAGCCGCCAAGGCGGCGGGAATCGCCGCGGCCGCCGTGACGGTCCGCGAAGCCAGCCGTCCGGAATTCATGCCCGACTATGAGGATGTGCTGCTCAAGCTTGTATACGAATCGGACTCGGGACGCATACTGGGAGCACAGGTCATGTCGAAGGCCGATCTCACGCAAGCCGCCAATACGCTGTCGGTATGCATCCAGAACCGGATGACGGCGGAGGATCTCGCCTATGCCGACTTCTTCTTCCAGCCGCATTACAACCATCCGTGGAACCTGCTCAACAAAGCGGGCCATGCAGCCGAACGCCAGAGAGCCGAGGCGGCGGCGGAAGCGGCTCCTGCAGATGACGCCCAGCCCAAGGAAGGCGTCCGGAAAACCGCATAAGCTGCGCCGCCGTATTGTCAATGCAGCCGGGAATAAGGTATAATCGGTGCAAAGACAAAGGCAATGCTACCCGCTGAAAAGTAAGGTACAACCTCGCGAGCAATCTTCGCGCCCGGTTGTGCCTTTTTTTGCATGTGACTTGCTTTTGCCATCTCTAGGGAGGCTTGCGCCGCATGAATCTTGAGTCCATTCTCCACCGCCCGAAGGCCAACTGGGCCTACGGCTACGACACCCGCACCATCCATATCCGCCTGCGCACCAAAAAGGACGATATGGACGAGGTCATCCTCGTCCATGGAGACAAATACGCCTGGGACCGCACCGTCTCCCGCCTCGTCATGAAAAAGCTGCCGAGCGACGACCGCTTCGATTACTGGCAGGCCGAAGTCCAGCCTTCCCTGCGCCGCCTGCGCTACGCCTTCCTGCTCCGCTCCGGGGGAGAGGAGCTCTATTTCGAAGAGAAAGGCTTCCGCGAGGATGAGCCGCTCGACCCGAACGGCATGTTCGACTTCCCGTATTTGAACGCCATCGACGTCTATGCGCCGCCTGCATGGGTGAAGGACGCTGTCTTCTATCAGATCTTCCCGGAGCGCTTCGCCAACGGCGACACCTCCAACGATCCCGAAGGCGTGCTGCCTTGGGGCGGCGTGCCGAAGCCGGACAACTTCTTCGGCGGCGACCTGCAGGGCATCATCGACCATCTCGGTCATCTCCAGGAGCTTGGCATCACGGCGATCTACTTCAATCCGATTTTCCAGGCTACGACGAACCATAAGTACGATACTTCCGATTACATGAAGGTCGATTCCCACTTCGGCACGAACGAGCTGCTGAAGCAGCTTGTCGACGCCTGCCATGAGCGCGGCATCCGTGTCATGCTCGACGCGGTGTTCAACCATAGCGGCAAGGAGTTCCTGCCCTTCAAGGATGTGCAGAAGAACGGCGAAAAATCCAAGTACGCGGACTGGTTCCATGTCATGGAGTGGCCGATCGCGGTCAAGGACGGACTGCCGACCTACGAGACGTTCGCCTTCGAGCCGCTGATGCCGAAGCTGAACACGGAGCATCCGGAAGTGAAGGAATATCTGCTCGGCGCGGCCAAATACTGGATCGAGGAAATCGGCATCGACGGCTGGCGCCTTGACGTCGCCAACGAGGTCGACATGCACTTCTGGCGCGACTTCCGCAAGACGATCAAGGCTGTCAATCCGGATGCCTATATCCTCGGCGAGATTTTCCACGACTCCTTGCCTTGGCTGCAGGGCGACCAGTTCGACGCCGTCATGAACTACCCGCTCACCAAGCTCGTCGTAGACTACGCTGCCAAGGGCGTCATCGACGGACAGGTATTCGCCCACAAGATCGGCGAGCTGTTCGCAAGCTACCCCGACCAGGCCAACGAAGCCGCGTTCAACCTGCTTGACAGCCATGATACCGAGCGCCTGCTGACGCTGTGCGGCGGAAGCAAGGACCGGATGAAGCTCGCTACGCTTCTCCAGTTCGTCTTCCCCGGAGCGCCTTGCGTTTATTACGGCGACGAGATCGGCCTCGACGGCGACGGCGACCCCGATTGCCGCAAATGCATGGAATGGGACGAGGACAAGCAGGACCGCAACCTGTTCCGCCACTTCCAGCAGCTGATCGCCATCCGCAAGGAGCATCGCGCGCTCCGCAGCGGCGGCACGCTCTGCTTCGTCCATGCGGCCGAGGGCGACAATCTGCTCGTCATCGAACGCAAGGACGAGCATGACCACTTCCTGATCGCGGTCAACTCGGGCGATGAAGCCGCTTCCGCCTTGCTGCCTGTACAGCAAGGCCTTTGGACCGAGCTGCTGGGAGGCGCGAATCATGCCGCTGCAGCCGGCAAGCTGAAGATCGAGCTGCCTGCTCACGGCTTCGCGCTGCTGCGCTCGGCGCCGCATGCGAACCCGGTCGTCGTCGGCCTGTAAGCAAAACCAGGTGAGCCAGGGCGATGCGATCGGCCAGCTGTCCGGCGGACCGATCGCAGGATGGATCGGCAGCAGGTACGCCATCCGAGCTTCGCTGGCAGCGTCTGTTGTCCTGCCCATGCC
>Ga0194137_10002654_pt1 | contig 10468 bp, 7 predicted proteins | sample TARM_MetaG_T3_14_FD_134025 | JGI IMG/M metagenome (GOLD analysis project Ga0194137, IMG submission 134025) | Freshwater microbial communities from Pennsylvania, USA, analyzing microbe dynamics in response to fracking - TARM_MetaG_T3_14 (version 2) | ecosystem: Environmental > Aquatic >...
CTTCAATAATATGTTCAATATCTTCTAGTGAATATTTGACGCCCATTTTTTTGCATCTCTTGCGGTAATGCCACGCAGAAAAAGGCCTATGACCAGACTCAATAAGGACAAAAGACATCATCACAACACCATTTTTCTTGAGCACACGTCTCAATTCCTCAAAAACAGCCTTGGGATCTTGCATCAGATTAATAGGTTTTTCAATGCGCACTTCATCTACGGTAGCATTTGCTAGCTTTGGAGTGACGTTAATCGATTGCCATAAAAGTTTCATATGTACCACCACCCTATGTATATGTTAGCGTAATGGTAACATTTGTACGCCTTTAATACAATAAAGAGGCTGTTAACATTTTAGGACATTTTCTTAATAAAACAGCGTAGATTTCTTAACATCTACGCTGTTTATAAGTTGTGTTCACATTATAAGTTTTCTGGATTTTTCTTAAAATATACTCTTTCTGCCGAAGCTTTTGTCTTGGTAATTTCTTGGTTGATTTCATCAAGGCGCGCCTTGATAATATCAACTTCTTCAGAGGGTACATTGTAGTATAAAAATAAATCTTCAAATTTTCTGAGCGTTTGATGCATATTACGATTAATTGAAATAAAACCTTCAATATTGTGACTTTTTGAAGCGTTTCGAAATTGTTCTAAATCAATTTCGATAATGTTTATAACATCTTGCTCCTTTTCAAACTCCCTTAACGCCAACGGATACGGTTTTGTACGCTCTAAAAAATACCGCCCTTTTTTATTGACGTTATAACAGTAAGCCACTTCAATTTCACCAATTTGAAATACGACAAAACACATCTTAGAATTGATGACTTGAACATCAGCACCCATTTGTCTAAGGCGCATGTTATGTTCCATCACTTCAGCATTCATGAGTTTTCTCATAAGCCCACCCTTTCTTAAATATAAAATCCGACAAGCTACACACTAGAGATAATAATGGAGATACTCATCATAGACAAGCCCACTTTTAAATAATCGACAAAAGAAAGCTTATGCCCATGTCTTGAGATCATCCCCGAGACAATAACGTTTGCCGATGCACCAACAAGCGAACCATTTCCGCCAAGACAAGCCCCTAGTGCTAGCGCCCACCAGAGTGGTCCAACATCTATCGTTGACATTGTCGCCATACTTTTGATGAGTGGAATCATTGTCGCAACAAAAGGTATATTATCAAGGAATGATGATGCTATCGCAGACACCCAAAGGATGACCATAGTCGTTAGAAGTAAGTCGCCTTCCGTAAGACCCAATAATTTTTCTGCTAAAAATTCCATTACACCTACAACTTCAAGTGCCCCAACTAAAATAAAAAGAGACATAAAAAAGAAAATGGTAGGCCATTCAATTTCGAGGAAAATATCTTCAACGTCTAAACCGCTAATCAAAAGCAGAACAGCCCCAAAAAAGAGAGCAATGGTTGCAGATTCATATCCTAGCGATTGATGTAGCATGAAACCTAAAATTGTACAACTAAGCACAAGGACACTTTTCTTTAATAATACCATATCTTTTATGGCTAAGTTCTCATTCATTTGAAGAATTTTATCTTTGTCGCTGTCGTCACAACAATAATTCTTCTTAAAGAGCAACTTAAAAATAGTCATTGTCACAACAAAAATGACCACGACAACTGGTGCCAGGTTTAATAAGAAATCCATAAACCCTAGGTTGGTTGCACTCCCAATCATAATATTGGGCGGATCCCCAATAAGCGTAGCAGTACCACCGATATTTGCAATCAGTATTTCTGGCACTAAAAACGGTATGGGATTGAGACTAAGCGTATCTGTTATAACAAGCGTCACGGGGACAATGAGTAAAATTGTCGTCACGTTGTCAAGCAGTGCAGAAGCCACCGCAGTAATAATTGCGAAGGACATCAGAATCCGCCAAGGGTCTCCTTTTGCAAGTTTTGCAGCCTTAATGGCGATATATTCAAATATACCGCTTTTTTTCATGATATTTACGATGATCATCATCCCCACGAGTAGACCAATCGTATTGAAGTCGATATTATCAATGGCTTGCTCTTGACTTTCGACATTCAAAATGAGCATTAAAAATGCCCCTACCATCGCAACAGCTGTGCGATTGAGTTTTTCAGACATGATAATAACATACGTTATTGTAAACACGCCTACCGCAATTGCTAATTGATTTTGTAACACACCATACACTTCCCAAATATTTTTTTATCTACCCTCAAAATAGTCTACTCAACCCTCGGGCGTCGCTTAACACCCGTAAAAAAGGACAAAATATCACTATTTCAAAAAAGTAGACATAACATATCTTACGCCTATCATCATTAAAAATCAAGGGAATCAGACAATTTCATATCTCATGATCTCTTTTTGTTTTTTGAAAATTCGACACACCTTAGACACATCATTAACGTATAATGGAAAAGAACATCAAATCTAATCATGGAGGCATCTACTTTAATGACTCAGAAAGTATCTAAATATTCCAATGCATTATTCCTAATAGCCTTAGTCATTCTCACATTATCAGGCTGTAGCACCTTTGGTAAAAAAACAGAACTTGATCCTTTAGAAAGCGATTCTCCTGTTCTCTCTCAAAGTGAAATCCAGCGTCGTGCACCCATTATTGCCCCCGTAAATTTTTCAGAAGAAAATGATTTCATTACTTTTAATGCCAATTATACGAAAATAGAGACCTATTCAGATGATCTTATCATGTCGACTATTAACCATCAAATTGAAAAAAAAATGATGACTTTAAAAAATAGAACATTACTCAACGCAGCCCTTGTCGCCACTTATGAAACAAGTGATAAAAACGAGCAGGCATCAAATACGCCTTTTGATTATGCTTTAAAAGGCTCTGTCATTTATGGTGATGCATATGTCTTTAGTTATGGCTTTGATGAAACGCCTTCTAATGTTATGCTGAGAGGTGACCAATTTTTAAATTTCGATTTGAAAACGGGACAGGAGATTAAACTGCTAGACCTCGTAACTGAAGAAATGATTACTTCTTCTTTTAATGAGCTCTCCGCGTCACAATACGGCGAAGAGGATTCTTATATTTCATTCGATGGATGGGATCTCGATCACGCCTATCGGTTTTTTGACCGTAAGAATATCGGGCTCTATGACCCCCCTTACCAACTCAATAGTCAGCAGGATGAGCCAGCCTTCGTCATGCTGTCAATCCCGGAGTATACTTCACCAGAAACACTGCGCCCTATAGGCACAAGTATTAATTACGAAAGCAAATGTGAATACAATAAAGGCTTTAACCTCTGCTACACTTTTCCCGTCTTAGAGGGAACAAGTCCCATCATTAAGACGATTAACACAACGGTCAAAACAGATATAGAGACCAATATGAACTATAATATTGATTTGGCCATTGATGATCATACGGCTCAAATTGACAGTGCTTTTCCATGGCGTCCCTATATGTTCTCCGCTGATTATGAAGTCTTTCAAAATACAGAAGATACACTAAGTTTTGTTATTAAATATTATCAATACACGGGGGGGGCGCATGGTATTGGGTATACGGTTGCCTACAACTATGACTTATCAACCGGAAAGAAAATAAATTTGCCGGATCTGTTTGAATCTGGATTTGATTATACTACTTATATCAACGATCACATTTTCAGTCAAATACAGGACCTTCAAAATGATGGAAAAGCACTATGGGATACCACATATGGCTTCAATGGTATTACAAAAGACCAAACGTTCTATATAAAGGACAACACGCTTCACATTTATTTTGGCGTCTATGAAATAGCACCTTATTCTGCAGGTGAACCCACTTTTGAAATTCCATTAGATAAACGCCTTTAATCTTTAACACTTTGTAAACTCCCATTAAAGACTTGACATTCTTTCTGTACATGATAAAATTTTGCTATAGAGGGAGTAACTGCCTTAATGGAATCTAAGTCGTCAAAACGGCGATAGCCCGGCTTAGATGGTATGAAAGTATCATGTGAGACTCTACAATTATTTGTTGTAGTGTCTTTTTTATTTGTCTATAAAAACCATGATTGAGGAGTTAAAACAATGGAACTTATTTTTTCAAATTACTTAGCAGGAGCAGCTACGGTTATTGTTGTCATCATTGGAGTTATTAGTCTTTTCGCACTGGGAAAAGGCGCAGATATTTTAGTTGACCATGCAGTCTCTGTCTCATCTCATTTCAATATTCCCAAAGCAATTATTGGGGCTACGATTATTTCATTAGGAACCACCTTGCCCGAAACATCTGTTTCTGTACTGGCTGCAATTGAAGGTATTCCAGATTTAGCGCTTGGCAATGCAGTAGGTTCAATCATTGTCGATACAGGTCTCATTATTGGCCTAGCGACACAAATTGCACCACTACCTATCAATATGAATGCCATCCGTTTTCAAAGCTGGGTTCAATATGGTGTCGGCGTGCTTCTCATCATCTTTAGTTTGCCTTTTTGGCATGCTTCAGGAACTGGAAATATCACACAGTGGATGGGTTACATGCTTATATTCTTACTGGGAATGTACCTTTACTGGTCTATGAAGCACTCTATAAACATCGTTGATGAATCAGAAAAAAACGTAGCCTCCGATCATGTCGTGCTAGACTTTTTTCTTATATTTGTTGGGATTGCAGTGGTGATATTAGCTTCAAAGCTATTGATCCCTTCTGTTGAAATTTTAGCTCTAAGAGCAGGTATACCTGAGAGTATAATCGCGGCTACAATCGTTGCCTTTGGTACAAGCCTCCCAGAGCTAACAACAGCCATAAAATCTGTAAAAAAAGGGCACAGTGATTTAGCGATTGGCAATATCATGGGGGCCGATATCTTAAACGTACTCTTTGTCATAGGTTCTGCTGCTGCAGTTACTAAGTCGGGACTCCCCATTCCTAGCGATTTTTATATGATTCAACTCCCCTTTATGATGATTATCTTAACCTTGTTTAGAATTTTCACACTTAATAGTGGTAATCGCATTTCGCGCCTGGAAGGCACAGTTCTTTTGGTTTGTTATCTGATCTATCTAGCATTTAACTACGGCCCTACACTACTTGCCTAAGCCTTTAAACCACAGTTGGCAATATGTGGCCACTTTTAAAACACCCTATCAATATAAAAGAGATGCTCACTGGCGTTTAAGCCTCAAAGCATCTCTTTTTTATATTTCTGGTTGGATCTTTTCTTTTAAAAGCACTGTAATCCATACATAAGATATAATGCCCTTAAAAACCGAACTCAGTGTAATACTCCACCAAATCCCATTGATGCCAAGGTTGAGCACTTTTACAAAGTAAATTGCCATTGGAATTCTCAACACATTAAAGACGACCCCCACGAGAGCAGGTGGCTGTGTGTACCCAAGGCCATTGAACACACCAGAAACTGTAATTTCAACACACATAAACAATTGTGACAATGCCAAAATTCTAAGATAATCAATCCCGTACAAGACGGCGACAGGCTCTCTGATAAAAATCATAAAAAGAACTTTTGCACCAAAAAACAAAAGAGCTGTATTAAAAAGCCCAAGCGCTACAGCAATTTGGACAGCCTTTTGATGTCCTGCTTTTACCCGATCTAGATGGCCAGCACCGTAATTTTGTCCAACGAAAGCGCCCAGTGCTACTGAAAAACCTGATGCAGTCATCCACGTGATGGATTCAATCTGCGATCCTACCTTTTGAACTGCGACAGGCGTAGCACCAAAATCTGCAATTAAACGCGCAATAATCATCGAAATCAATGTAAAAATACCGCTTTGCAAAGCTGGTGGAAGTCCCATCTTAATAATTTCTTTGACCCTTGCCAAAGCGATGGGAACTCTAAGGGTAAAATCCTTGATAAATAACCCTTGTACGCCAATAGCGTATATAAAACAGCCCATGACGATGAGCTGAGAAAAAACAGTTGCAATGGCAGCGCCACTAACACCCATCTCGGGTAGAGGTCCTATCCCCAATATGAGCAAGGGATCCATTATAATATTTATTGCAAGCCCTAAACTGTTAAAGACAAAGGGGGTTCTGCTATTGCCAACCGCATTGAATAGACCTGTAAATATTTGATTGAGAAATAACCCTACAAAACCAAATGTCACAATCTTTAGGTAGGTCTCACTCATTTGATCAACTAAGGCGTTTTGCGTATTAAAAAAAGCAATAAGCTGATGGTTGAAGACAAAAATAACCACCGCATAGACCACTGCCATAACCAGTGTCATTTTAACTCCCGTTGCAGCAATTGACTTCGTACGTTCATAATCTTTTGCCCCGTACGATTGAGCAACTTTTATTTCTGTTCCGAGTTTACTTAGAATGATAAATGCCATTGCCAGCCATACAAAAAAGCCACCGATGCCTACAGCGGCAACCGATAAAGCCCCTTGAAAGCCGATCCAAAACATATCCGTCAAATTGTATGCCATCTGTATAAAACTGGTCCCCATAATCGGAAGAGTCAGTTTTATAAGTTGTTTAATAATAGGGCCTTCCGTAAGCGTATTCTGCTGCATGATTACCTCCTTGCCGACCAATTATAACACGGTGCAAACACGCAAACAAGCAAAAAAATACCATCAATCGCTTTGGAAAACGTTATCATTGCCTCTCTTCGTCACGGCGAACCTTAGTTTAAATGTCATATCATAAAGACACCGTTAAAACAAAATGATCGTAGGGCAAAAAACAATATCTTCCAAAGGATGATGGTACTTGTTTTTAGATGATGGTACTTATCTTAAATAGATGTATCTGTTGGTCAAATGTCAACTGGGTTTACGGGCTATTCAAAGCTTACAATTTCATCAAAGCCACGACGACTACGTCTATCATAGAGTTCTTTTTCTTCGTCGAAATGGCCTACCGTTATGACCATAACAACCTCTTCATTGGGTTCAAGATTAAAGGCACTCTTGATCCCGTCAAAATCAATACCACTCATAGCGTGTGTGTCGACGCCAAATGATTTTGCAGCATACATAATGGACATGGCAAGTAAACCTGTATTACTTTCTGCAAATTTCAGCTGCCTTTCTGGTGTAGAACCATATAAAAAGGCTGCGGCACCCTGCGCGCCATTAGCGCCTTCTTCTCCTACCATACTTTTTAATTCATCCCAAACAGGGTTTTCTGCTCTATAAGCTGTCTTATCACCTACTAAAATAAGGGAAACCGGTGCATCTGTCACTTTGGGTTGATTATTTGCATTAGCTTTTAAAAGTTCTTTCTTTTCAGGAGAGGTTACAGCGATAATTCGCCATGGTTGAAGGTTAAAAGCAGAAGGTGCTAAAACTGCTAAATCAATAATTTCTTTTAAAACTTCTCTTGAAACTTCTTTTTTAGGATCGAAAAAATTAACTGATCTTCTTGATTCATAAACTTGTTTTACAGACATAAATTACTCCTTTTATTACTAGTTAGTAGTATATAGCTGGCATAAAAGAGGCTTTCGCCTCTTTATGAATTACATTTCATATGTAATTCTCATGTTACTTTTGTAATGTCTTTGATAACTATGACTTGATTTTATCACTAACTAGTAATAAAATCAAGTCATCTCAAAATTATTTACAATTCGTTCATAAGGATGTATGATATTATTATATCCTCTTATTATTGTAAACTTATATTTACATATGATGTTTATTCTATTCATTACGTAAACTTATATTTACTTTAATGGCCATCTACTCAATTTTGGTTAGAATGGGGTGTATCGTATTTATTACACCAAATTTATTATGTTAGATCTCTTTATGTCACTTTAAACTCTAGACATAATTTGCACTTGCCAAAAACGTTAGTATTTCAACCACTAGCGTGTATTCACAAATAAATTGATTTGAGCAAACAATTTATAAACTTGGCATGGATATTGCAATATATAGTCTTGTACAAAACAGCTAAAGGAGTCATTCCATATGAAGCATCATTCAATTATTGAGCAATTAATTAATGCAGCCCCTTTAATTAATGAATTAACCATCAAAGATACTGCCATAGCCGTTACCGATCGGACACACTATCTGTCATACATCCCTGGAAAACAGTTAGACCATCGAGTATCAGCTGGCGCACCACTTAAGAGTGGTTCTCTTGTGGACCTTGCCATGCGAGCAAGAGAAAAAAAATATGCAATCGTTGATGCTTCATTGTTCGGAACACCTTACGTTGGTGCCGCCATTCCGATTATTGACCCCGAGACAGACGAAGTCATTGGTAGTTTATTCATAGGTGAGAGTACTGAGAAACAAGAGCTTCTAAAGTCAATGGCTAATGAGCTCTCTGATAATATTTCTGAGGTCAACGCTTTTACACATGATATTTATACCAAGTCTGATAAATTTTCGAGTTTGGCGCATCAACTAGCTGATGTTACTGATGCCTTTAACAAAAAAATCAAAGAGATCGAATCGGTCTCAAGTGTCATTAACACCATTGCCAAGCAAAGCAATATGCTCGGTATCAATGCTGCTATTGAGTCTGCACGCTTAGGTGAAAATGGGCGAGGATTTGCCGTGGTTGCCGAAGAGATTAGTAATCTTTCAAAACGGAGTCATCAATCTACAGCAAATATCACTGAAATGACAAAGAGCATCATGACTGATAGTCAAATCATTGAAGACGAAACCAACTCAATGAAAGAACTTTCTGCAGAAATTACCCATATACTTAGTGAGCTTACCCATGCTATTGATGGTATTTACGGTATGGTGGAAGAACTTCAAAGTCTATCAGAACAAGTTTAAGTTTCCTTTAGAGAAAATAAAAGAATTGCATTATCATAAATATAATAACTCGATTATTTATCTCAAAAAAACCGTTGATGAGCATCAACGGTTTTTTGTTATCTCTATGACTATTTTTTTATCTTGCTTTTTATCCTGATTTTTATCTTGCCTTAAATCTTAAATTGGCCTATAACCGTATTTAGTTTATGAGCAACATCATTTAACCTTGTCGTTTGTTCATTAATTTCTGTCATTCCTGCAAGTTGTTCTTCTGACGAAGCAGAAACTTCTTCTGTTGCAGCAGAAGTTTCTTCAGTAGATGCAGAAATATTTAGAACTGACTCTAAGATATCCGCTCTCATGGTATTCATGCCCTCTGATTCTTGCGTCAGTCTTTCGACGACAGCATTGATACCTTGAATTGCATCAGCAATACTGCTAAACTGGGTTTTGGTCTCATCGACCATGCTATTTTGGCTCTTAATGACCAATTTCACATCATCCATTGTTGCTACAGAAAGTTCTGAATACTTATTAATTTCTGCAATAATAGACTTAATTTCTGAGACGGCATTTGCAGATTGTTCTGCAAGTTTTCTTATCTCCTCAGCAACAACGGCAAAACCTCTTCCTGCCTCACCAGCTCTTGAAGCCTCAATCGATGCATTAAGCGCCAGCAAATTGGTCTGTTCTGAAATATCCGTAATCGAATTGGTAATGTTATGAATTTTTTTGTTTGAATCATCTACCTTCTTAATAACTTCAGCAATTTTTTGTGTCGCCTCATCCGTTTGAGATGATACTTTATCAAGGTCATTCATGGTTTGAATACCGGTTTGACTTTTCTTAACGGTATCAATAATTGCCTCATTCATTTGAACAGTGGCACTTGCAATAAACTCTATACTCCTAGAGAGTGTATTCATTTTCTCTGCCACCATCTCAGCACCACTCGCCTCATCAGCAACAGCATTGGCAACTTCTTGAATCGTTGTTACGACTTCATTGATTGCACGTGTTGTCTCATCGGTTATACTATTTAATGATTCAGATAAATCATTTACCATCTGAGATGAACCTTTTGTCGTTTGAATCATCTCACGTACATTTTTTAGCATTAAATTGAATGCCGTTGAAAGAATAGCTGTTTCATCTGAATTTTTATTTTCAATAGGATCAATGGTAAGGTTACCGTTTGATACTTCTACAAGAGCACCTGTAATCCTTTTTATTGGCTTCGTAATGTGATTTGAAAATAATAAGATAATAATGACACCTATGACAAGGGTCACAAGTAAGATAATCGACATATTAATTAAAATACCATTAGCTGCTACATCAAAGTCCAGTTTATATGCCCCTGCTGAAACAATCCACTGCCAGTCTGCATCATAGGCCTGGTATGAAATTTTTGTGCCGATATCTTCTGAATTTGGCAATGTCCAAGCATACTCTAAAAAGCCATTGCCACTTTGTGCAGCCTTAATTTGTTCTTGAACAAGTTTAAAGCCCGAGCCACCTTTATCTTCTACATCCCAAACATTTTGTCCTTCAAGTGAAGGATGAAGAACTTCGTCTCCTTCAGGTGAATAAACGACAAAGTAGCCGTGTTCCCCTAAGTCAACTCTTTTACTAATGGGACGCTTGCCCTCCGCATCCATTGGTCCTAATAATGCAACTTTTACAGCTTCTTGTGCATCTTCCAAAGAAACTTCGCC
>Ga0194137_10002657_pt1 | contig 10462 bp, 9 predicted proteins | sample TARM_MetaG_T3_14_FD_134025 | JGI IMG/M metagenome (GOLD analysis project Ga0194137, IMG submission 134025) | Freshwater microbial communities from Pennsylvania, USA, analyzing microbe dynamics in response to fracking - TARM_MetaG_T3_14 (version 2) | ecosystem: Environmental > Aquatic >...
ATTGCGGCGCCTACATTAAAGCCCATCGCAGCCGTCTGCTTCGTTAATTGCTCACATCTATTTATTACCTCCAATTACTGAAAAACACAAGCCGGCATACTTGCCGGCTTTTGTATGTACTAAATTCCCAATAAACCCATCACCCAGATAAATAGTATCGGCATAAAAACTGCCGGCAGCAGATTGCCAACCTTGAGTTCTTTGATTTTGAGCATGTTAATGCCAATGGCCATAATTAGAACACCGCCAACGGCGTTCATTTCGGTGATCATCTCTGGCGAGAGCAAGGTTTTGATGGAACCCGCCAACAGTGAAATACTGCCCTGGTAGAGCAGGATCGGGATAGCTGAAAAGATAACCCCAAGGCCCAATGTTGAAGAGAGAATCATCGAAAAAATTCCATCCAAAAGCGATTTGCTCAAGAGAATACTAAAGGTTCCGGTCAGCCCGTTTTCCAGAGCGCCCATAATGGCCATGGAACCGGTACAGAAAAGCAGGGAGGCACTGACAAAACCCTGGGAGATATTATTGTTATTATTTTTCATCCTTAATTCCAGGGTATCGCCGATGCGCTGCAACTGCTTTTCAATATTAATCACTTCTCCCAGGATTCCCCCAAACAATAGGCTCAGCAGCATCAGCATGATGTTGTCAGTTTCGATGGTCATGGTGATACCGATGACAACGACACCCAGGCCCAATCCCTGGGTGATGGTCTCACAGAGGCGTTGGGGCAATGCCCGTTTAAATAAAAGACCGATAAAGCCGCAAATTAAAATGGCTGCAGCATTGATTAAGGTACCTAACAAAGACTTTTCCTCCTGATCTAATAACTTTAACCATTGTAACATAAAACCGGAATCGCTGAAATCATAACTATTCATCTCGGTTGATTTATTGAAAAAAATCAAAGTTTCGATGAGTTTTAACATAAATATTTTTCGAATTGTGATAAAATAGAGAGAAGGATGTGAGGTGACGTTTATGATCAAGCGATTTTCAGTAATATATATTGGCTCAATTCGGTGTGAACTGATCGTCGGACAACGTGGGAAAGGTTGCATTAAAATATTAGATCGCGCTTTTTTCCCGATTAGTTTTGGCAGTCAGAGTTTTACTAAAGGTGAGATTTCATTTAAGTCGGTTTATGCACTATGCCAAACGATCAACGCCTATATCGAAATGTCTGAAACTTACGGGGTTGAATCAATAAAAGTATTTGGAACAACGGCTCTCCGGGAAGCTCGAAATCGACTCTATATTCTTGAACAGATAAAAATTAATACCGGCGGCTATGAAGTAGAAATTCTTGATCGGGAAGAAGAAACGCATCTTATCTACCGTCATATGGTATTAAAATGCGATCCCGAATTTGATATCATCAGTGGAACAAAAACCGACCAGATGCTGGCTTCCATTTCTAGCGGTAATGTCTCGGTGGCCTTGTTAAAAAATGGCATTATCGACTATCACCAGACAGCTCAACTGGGTTATCTTAAAATGAAGGAAGTCCTTAAATCGATTGAAGAAAATTCGGATCGTTTTGAAACCTTGCTAATGGAATATATTTCGATCAACACCCAGGATATCGTCGAAAATATCAGAAAGCGTCACATTAAGAGACTCTTTGTATCATCCCACGAGGTCGATGTGATCGCACAGTTATGTGGCTATACGAAGCGGCAGGATTATTATGTTGTCAATGCTGAGGACTTCGACAAGTTATGTAAAACAGCAGGTGATCTGACGGTTAATCAACTATTAAAAAAGTACCCGCTATTGGATCAAAATGAGGCTGAAACTTTGAATCATACTCTGATGTTATATTTAAAGTTGCTGGCCGAAACAGGGGTTGATACGTTTATCCTGATTCCGATGATCATCGGGGATGCGTATTTAGATTTTGAATTTCAAATCACAAAAAGACAGCAACTGATCGAATGGATTGAAGAGGGCAGTTATCTGTCAGCAAAAACGATCGGTAAAAAATATCACACCAGCCACAAGCATTCAGAATTTGTCGAAAAAATCAGTTTGAAGATTTTTGACTCCTTGAAAAAATACCACCAGCTGGGAAAAAGGGAACGTCAGCTTTTATCGATGCTCTGCTACCTGATGGAAGTGGGTAGCTTCATTGATCATAAAAATTTCTGGGTTCAGAGTCGTTATATTATTGAAACTACCGATATTATTGGCGTTTCTCAAGATGAAAAAGCCGTGATGGGAAAGGTGGCAGAGGCGGTTAAAACAAACTTTATCAAGGGCGAAGAAAAAATCCATTCAAGTGATGAAAAAGAGCAGTTGCTGGTTGCCAAGCTGGCGGCTATTCTTAAGTTGGCGATTGCCCTGGATAAGAGTTATCAGCAGAAGATTCAAAACATTTACTGTCACATCAGAGATGAAAAATTGGTGATCAGCCTGACCACCGGGAAAAACTTTCAATTGGAAGAGTATTTTTTTAATGCAAGCCGGACAACCATGGAAAATGTCTATGGCATCAAACCAATACTGAAGATTAAGAGGGTTGAATCATGAAAAATAATTTGTTTATTAATCGCGAAATCAGTTGGCTGGATTTTAATTATCGGGTTCTCGATGAGGCCTATGATAAATGCAATCTAATTATGGATCGACTTAAATTTTTAGCCATTACAGCATCAAATCTGGATGAATTTTTTATGGTTCGAGTAGCTGGTATTATGGATCAAATTAATGTTGGTTATAATAAAAAATCGGTCGATGGACTAACCCCGATCGAACAATTATCGATACTTAATAATATGACCCAGGAAATGATGGCCAGACAGTATACCTGTTTATCTAAATCGATCATACCGGAGCTAAATCAGAATAACATCTTTTTTTTAAGTTATGATGAGCTGGATGATGAAAGCAAAGATTTTGCACTCCATTATTTCAGGCATGAATGTTACCCGGTTTTGACCCCTCAGGCGATTGATAACAGCCGCCCCTTTCCATTGGTGAAAAATAACCAGGTTTACCTTTGCGTGATGCTACATGATACCGAAGCTAAGGTAAAGGATGATAAGGATTTTATGGCTATCCTCGAAATTCCCAAGGTATTGGATCGGATTATTGCACTACCAAAAGCGACAGACTCCAAGGCGCTTAATTATATTTTTGTTGAGGACCTAATCAGTCCCTTTGTTAATGAGCTTTTTACCGGTTACGATGTCAAACAGGTTAACGCCTTTCGAATTACCCGTAATGGTGATCTGGCCATCGATGAGGATGAAGCGGAAGATCTACTGATTGAAATTGAGAAATCGATTGAGCAGCGCAAATGGGGTGCCAGCATTAAGTTAGAAGTCACCCGAGACATGAGCAAAAAAATGAAGAAATGGCTGATGCATGAATTAGAAATTGTAGAAAGTGAATTGTATGAGCTTAAGGGTAATTTAGATCTGAACTGTTTTATGAAATTTCACAGCCGCAGTGAATTTGACGAACTCAGAGAACCACGTTACACCCCTGTGATCTCTAATGAGTTTTATGAGGCGGCGGATATCTTTGAGGTAATACGAGAAAAAGACCGACTGCTCCACCATCCTTACCAGTCTTTTCAAACAGTTGTCGACTTCGTCAAGGCGGCATCAACAGATCCGGATGTACTGGCAATCAAACAAACACTTTATCGGGTCAGTGGGGATTCCCCAATTATCGAAGCTTTGATCGAGGCCGCTCAGAATGGCAAACAGATAACCGTACTAGTAGAACTCAAGGCGCGTTTTGATGAAGCTAATAATATTGTATGGGCAAAAAAACTGGAACGCGCTGGGTGCCATGTCATTTATGGGCTGGTTGGTCTTAAAATTCACTGTAAAATGATTCTGGTGGTGAGAAAAGAGTCCGACGGTATCAAGCGGTATGTGCATCTGGGAACAGGGAACTACAATGATGTTACGGCTGGTCTGTATACCGATATGGGAATGTTCACTGCAAAAGAAAGCTATGGATCGGATGTTTCGACCCTGTTTAACCTGCTTTCTGGCTACAGTCATTATAGCCTGTGGAAAAAGATCGAAGTGGCACCAAAAACAATGCGAAGTGCCTTTTATATTGCTATTGACCGGGAAATCGAAAATATCAGAATTGGTGAAAAAGGAAAGATTATTGCAAAAATGAATTCGCTAGTGGATGAAGGGATTATTAACAGACTCTACGAAGCTTCCCAGGCTGGGGTTGAGATTCAACTGATTGTCCGGGGGATGTGCTCGCTCATACCTGGGTTACCAGGAATTAGTGAGAATATAACTGTTCACAGCATTGTCGGGACATTTTTGGAGCACAGCCGGATTTATTATTTTTATAACCAGGGCAAGGAAGATGTTTTTCTATCCAGCGCTGACTGGATGGAACGAAACCTGAACCGGCGGATTGAAACCCTTTTTCCAGTTGAGGAAGAAAGTCTGAAGGAGAAGCTTAAACAAATTTTAGAGGTGACCTTGAAGGATACAATTAAGACCCGTTTAATGACTGAATCAGGGGAATACGTACGGATTGACAAACGTGGAAAAGAATTGCTTTCCTGTCAGGATTTTTTCTGTGAAGAAGCAGAAAAAGAATTTGAACTGGCTAAGAATAAAGTGGTTTTAATACAGAATATTGAGGGAGAATAAACGTGGAAAGACGAAATATCGGTGTAATTGACATTGGCTCAAATAGCGTCCATCTGGTGATTGGCGAGTACTATAATAATGAATACTTTCAGATCATTGATGATGTGAAGGTTAACGTCCGCTTAAATGACAAACTGGCGGAAACAGGTAAACTTCAGCAGGAACGGATGGATTTTGGGATCCAAACCCTGTCGATGTTTGTCAGTATGTGCGACGCCTATGGCATCCAAAAGGTCATTGCTGTGGCAACGGCAGCGATCCGAAAAGCATCTAACGGGGCAGAATATGTAGCCCGCATTAAAACTGAAGTTGGACTGGATGTAACAATCATTACCGGGGAAGTAGAGGCTGCTATGGACTATCTCGGTGCCATCAATACCTTGGACATCAAGGATGCTCTGCTGATGGATATTGGTGGTGGGAGTACCGAATTTGTTCTGATAAAAGACCGAAAAAAAGTCGATGCCATCAGTCTGCCCTTTGGATCGATTGATTTGGCTGAAAAATTTGATCTGATGGATGAAGTGACTGATAAAAAGCTTAAGGCACTGGATCATTTTTTAAAAGATGCTTTTAATGAGATGCCCTTGCTTGAGAAGGCGACCGGTTTGCCAGTAATCGGAGTGGGCGGAACGATTCGAAATGTCGGTCGGATTCATCGCAGCTTTATTGATTACCCATTAGAAATCGCCCATAATTATCGGATGAAATCAAACGATGTGAAACGTATCTGTGAAATGGCCGCCGGCATGAATTTAGCAGAGCGGTCAAATCTAAAAGGTTTGTCAAAAGGTCGGATCGACATTTTTGTGGGCTCCAGCCATGCCCTCGAGCGGGTTATGAAGCACATCGATTCACCCGAATTGATAATCAGTAACGCCGGTTTGCGGGATGGTATTATTTATGATTATTTCGGTTATAACGAGGAGAACCTGGTCTATGATATTTTTGAGCTGTCGCTAGTCAACATTATGCTCAACTTCAATGTTAACATCCCTCATGCCTATCATGTTCTTAAGCTCACAGAAAATCTGTTTGAACAGCTTAAACCCTTACATGGTATCAATTGGGATGTGCGTAAGATGATCCGTGCCAGTGCGATGCTCCATGATGTGGGCATAAAGCTACAGTTTGGGAATCACCATGAACATAGTTTTTATATCATCTTGAACTCAGGCCTCCTGGGGATCGAGCAAAAAGAACTGCTGATGAGTGCTTTTATTGCTTTAAACCATCGTACCAATAAAAAAATACAAATTTCCGAAGAATATTTTGGACTGCTCCAGGATGACGAGCGCCATCTGATTGACCAGCTGAGTTTATTTCTGCAAATATCCGAGTATCTGGATCGTAGCATGGATGGGGTGGTGAAAGATGTGAACTGTGTTATTATGGAAAAAGAAGTTCAGCTCAATGTCCTGACAACTGGTCATTCGGTATTTGATGACTTGATTATCAGCGAATGCGGTAAAAAATTTAAGCGGGTGTTTAATAAAACGCTAACGATTAACAACAAAGTCATTATTTCGAAACGATAAAAAAGCCTCCAATTATTCAGCGCGAATAATTGGAGGCTTTGCTTTTAGCCAGTTTGTTATTTATTACGATGGCTTTTGCCAAGATAAGCTTCTTTAATGCTTTCATCTGCCAAAAGCTCCTTACCAGTGCCTTCTTTAGTTATTTTACCAGTTTCCAGGACATAGGCGTAATCGGCTACTCGGAGAGCCATATTGGCATTTTGTTCGATCAGGAGAATGGTCATCCCTTCCTTATTAAGGGTTTCGATGATATCAAAAATGCCTTGAACAATCAGCGGGGCAAGTCCCAGAGAGGGTTCATCCATCATCAGCAGTTTAGGTCGGCTCATCATCGCCCGGCCAACGGCCAACATTTGCTGCTCGCCACCCGATAAGGTTCCGGCGTGCTGCCAGGAACGTTCTTCCAAGCGGGGAAATAGCCCGTAAATTTTTTGGATATCATCATCTAAATTGTCTTTGCGCATGTAAGCGCCAATTTTTAAGTTCTCCAGCACGGTCAGATCCGGGAACACATGTCGTCCTTCCGGCACCAAGGTGATACCTTTATCGACAACTTTAGTGGTGTCCAGCCCCAGGAGTTCATCACCGTTATAGGTAATACTGCCGGCTTTTGACTTAACCAGATTGACAATGGCTCGTAGAGTGGTGCTTTTTCCGGCACCATTGGCACCGATCAGCGTGACAATTTTTCCTTGTGGCACTTCGATATCAATCCCCTTGACGGCTTCGATACCGCCATAGGCTACCTCTAAATTACTAATTTTCAACATCAGCGTCTACCCCCAAATATGCTTCAATAACCTTTGGATCATTCTGAACCGCTTCTGGGGTTCCTTTTGCAATGGTGCAGCCAAAATCCAATACGTAGATATGATCAGAGATTTCCATAACCAGATCCATATGATGTTCGATCATAAAAATAGTCAGATCAAAATCAGTTTTCAGCTTAAAAATTAGATCGGTTAATTCATCGGTCTCCTGAGGATTCATCCCGGCAGCCGGTTCATCGAGCAGCAGTAGATTTGGTTTGGTGGCCAGGGCACGGGCAATTTCGAGATGGCGTTGTTGTCCATAGGGCAGCGATGAAGCTTTTTCGTTTTGCAAATCGATCAGCCCCAGCCGTTCTAATAAGAATTCGCATTCAGCCTTGGCCTGGCGTTCGCCTTTTTGTGCTTTAGGAGTCCTCAGTATTGCCGAAAGAAAGCTATAATTGGCATTCAAGTGGGTGGCAACCAGGACGTTCTCAATAACGCTAAGCTCCTTAAACAGACGGATGTTCTGAAAGGTTCGGGCAACACCCATACCAGTTATCTTATCCGGTTTTTTCCCGGTAATATCAATCTCCGTAGCAATACCGGCGTTATCGGTTGGGGTAAAAAGCACCTTACCGCTAGTCGGTGCATACACACCGGTGATAACATTAAAGGCGGTTGTTTTACCGGCGCCGTTCGGTCCGATCAGTGCTGCTAGTTCACCTTTTTTAATATCAATATTCAAGTCGTTGACGGCAACAACACCGCCAAATTGCATGATCACATTTTCGGTTCTCAGAAGACTCATTAATTGCCACCCCCTTCATTTGATGTCTTTTTTCCGCCCAGCTTTTTCTTGATCGATTGGTATTTCTGAGCCATGAAATCCCAGGTGAGCTCATTGGTACCCATTAAGCCCTTGCGGTAGAAAAGAACGATGACCATCAGCAGGAATGAGAAGACAACCATTCGGAGTCCAGGTCGAAAGATCGGAAGATCGAGGCCGAAGGCCATTGGCTCATCCAGAAAACGTAGTGCTTCCTGGCCTAAGGTGACCACAAAGCTAGCAATGATGGTTCCTGATATGCTGCCCATGCCGCCAAGGACAATGATCAACAAAAAATTATATGTTAGCGTAAAATAAAATTGTTTCGGGTCAACAGTGCCCAATAGGGCGGCAAATAAGCCGCCACCGATGCCGGTAAAAAAGGCGCCAATCAAGAATGAGGTCATCTTTGTTTTAAAGAGACCAACACCCATTGCTTCGGCAGCAATTTCGTCTTCCCGGATCGATTTGAAAGCTCGCCCATAGGTGGAATTAATTAGCAGTACCGTGGCAATAATAATCAAAAGAGCGGTTCCGTAAGTCCACCAGAGACTACTGATGGTGGGAATGCTCTTAATCCCCAGCGCACCATTGGTGATCGATTGGGTATTGGTGAAGACGATTCGGATAATCTCCGAAAAACCGAGGGTAGCAATAGCCAGATAATCACCTCGTAGCCGTAAACAAGGCGAGCCAATAAAAAAGGCCGCCACAACTGAAGCCAGACCGCCCAGAATTAAAGCTACAATAAATGGCAACTGAATATTAGCTAAGAATGGCGCCATCGGTTCGAGGTAGAAAATAGCCGCGCGGGACTCAATGGGAACGGTAAAGACGGCCACCGTATAGGCACCAATGGCCATAAAACCAGCCTGACCGAGAGAAAATTGTCCGGTAAAACCGTTGACCAGGTTCATCGCCAAACTGACAATGACGTAAATAGCGCATAGATTTAATAATCGGCGCACATAGGAATCAACAAAATTGTCGGCTAAACCGATCCCGATAAGAAGAACAACTAAAAATACGGCTGTTTTCCAATGAAGCTTTAAGTAGGCACCGATGTTGTTTTGAGTTTCTTTCATTTCTGGTACCTCCCCTAAACCTTTTCCATATACTTCTTACCAAGGAGTCCATTGGGAAGAAATAGTAGAATAATAATCAAGATGACAAATGCGATAGCATCCCGGTATCCGGTCAGCGCTGGGAAAAAGGCGACCATCAGAACCTCGGAAAAGCCAAGGATTAAGCCGCCAAGAACGGCTCCCTTAACGTTGCCGATGCCACCGATAACGGCAGCAATAAAGCATTTTAACCCAGGAACAACGCCCATGAGGGGTAACACCGATGGGTATTTCATACACCATAAAATTGCGCCAACTGCTGCCAGGGCGGAGCCGATGGCAAAGGTTGAAGAAATAACCCCATTGATCTTAATACCCATGAGTTTGGCGGTGTCATAATCGACAGCCACAGCCCGCATTGCCATCCCAATTTTAGTTTTATTTATAATATAAAGTAATGCAGACATCAGGACAAAGGCAACAATTGGAATAACAATAGAAACCGGCTGAAAGGACAAGCCACCAATGAAAAAAGGTGTTGTCATCAGTGGGAATTCAGGAAACGCTTGTGGCTTTCCTGAAAACAAGTAAGTGGCCACATTTTCAAGTAAAAACGAAACCCCGATTGCTGAAATCAGCAGCGATGTTTTGGGCGCATCCCGCAATGGGCGATAGGCTACTCGCTCGATTGTAACACCCAGTAGCATGGTTAAACCAATCGTGATAATAAAGGTGATATACCAGGGAATAACAAATACTGCAATCCCAAAATATGTGAAATAGGCTGCCATCATAAAGATATCGCCGTGAGCAAAGTTGATCAGTCTTAAGATCCCATAAACCATGGTATAGCCTATGGCAATCAAGGCATATAAACTACCAACTGATAAACCATTGATAAGTTGCTGCAAGAATGTTTCCATTGTCATTCCAACGACCATAATTAAAACCTCGTTATATCATTTAATTTAAATTGAGGGTATCTGATAACAAATACCCTCAATGTTTGTTCGTTTGAAGAGCGCACAAACATTTGCGCACCCTTGCGTAGATAAAGAGAGTCATGGTAGCCATGCTCTCCTTATGATAATTTTAGTGGTAAAGATTAGTCAATTGTTACAGAATCCATGTAGGTGAAGATTCCATTTTTGACTGTTTTGATGATTGCTTCGTTTTTGCTAGCATCACCGTTTTCGTCAATGGTAATCATCCCGGTAGCGCCTTCAAAATCTTTGGTAGCTGCTAAGGCATCGCGAATTGCTACTGGATCAGCAGATCCGGCTCTTTCGATGGCATCCAGGGTCATCATGTAGCCATCATAACCAAGTGCGGTAACAGCAGCAATGTTGTCACGGTCGGGATAGGCTTTCTTGTATTCAGCAACAAATGTTTTACCGGCTTCGGTCAGTGGATTGGTATCATCGAAGAAGGTTGACATAACAGCGCCTTCGACATCAGCACCACCAACGGTGATAAATTCATTTGTTTCCCAGGTATCACCACCAATAAATGGTGCAGTAATGCCAAGGGCACGAGCCTGTTTGATGATCAGTGCTGATTCGGTAAAGTTACCAGGGGCAAAAATAACATCAGGATTGGCAGCTTTGATGTTTGTTAAGATACCATTGAAATCCTGGTCGCC